>ERZ1026792.83-NODE-83-length-107291-cov-7.281540_pt1 | contig 107291 bp, 85 predicted proteins | sample MGYA00520884_ERZ1026792 | MGnify/ENA primary metagenome ERZ1026792 (study PRJEB33270, sample SAMEA104284473) | anaerobic digester metagenome | biome: Anaerobic digester microbiome; feature: mesophilic sludge digester; material: Anaerobic digester biomass | place...
GTGCCGCTGGCCTGGACGATGACCGACCGCGACTCCGATCCGGTGCAGCACGCCGTGGACCTGGAGATGGAGAAGTGCCTGCTGTACGTGGCGGCCACCCGGGCACGTGACGGCCTCTACATCACCTGGACCGGAACCCCGAGCCGCTTCCTCGGCCCGTAGCAGGTCAGCCTTCCCAGTCGTTCTTGACTGATCTCCTGCCGGCGAGGCTGGCTCGTGCGGTGGTTCAAGTCAGCACGCAGCCGTCACTCGTCAACGGTGACGCCATCGCATTCTTCTGCGGTATCTATTGTGGTCCACTCGCCAGTCTCGCTGTGATCTAGGGGAATATACACCTGGCACCCAGCCATGAAAAACGTCCAGCCAACCGGCTCTTTACCGTTCATGTCATTCACCATTTCTTGAGCTGCTGCCTGGTCGTGCTCGTCCGCGGTCTCGACAGGATTGTAGTTGCCTTGGGCGGCGCAATATAGATATTCGTTGCCCTCAAACAGTGTTTCGTCGTTGGTGAGCCAACACACTGGGCCACCACCGAAGAAGTGCTCCGTCCTGCTGGCTATACCTTCGTCAACTTCGTATACCAAGCCGCAACATTCGACCGACACTTGGGGCCCACCCTCCCTTCCAGGGTTGTTCGGAGGTAGATCTACGTTGAGTGGTGTATCACCTTTATCCCAATCAATCGATACTCGAGCTTTCCCTGGAGGCGAACTTGAAATGTCAAGCGACCAGGAGTGGACTCCAGTCGGTGGCCACATGGGCGCCGAATAGGTCCAGCCTTCCTCGTCGGTGAATCCGACCGACACACCCGGCAAATCGGAACGCCCGGTGGCTTCAGGGGGATCGGATACGTCGGTCGCTTCTTCTGGCAGATCAGGACCTGTCGAACTTGTCGGCTCTGGAAGCGAGGTGGCGGTCGCTGTCGTTGGGGGCACTGTGGTACCGCCTGCACGCACGTCGCGAGTTGTTGTTGGCCCCCCATCGGACTCGGAGCCAAGCTCGACTCCTCCACCACATCCAACGGCAAGTGTGCAAGTCAAAATCAGTCTTGCCACCCACCGGCCCGTAGTGGGGTTTGGCCTCCATCGAGTCGTATTTCCCCTGCTGCAACGCGACGGCTGGTTTGACTGGCTGTCAATTGGCTGCGTCATGTTTGTTCAAACCCCCAATGCGGCGTGACAAAATGCTGATGGTAATGCCCGCTGGCATGGACAGGGAAAAGGCCGACGTTAATGTGCCCCGAACGTGGTGGTCGACGAGGCGCGGGATCTGCACGGAACCACCCACGAGATCATGGCGCGGAGCCTGGCGATGCTGGGCACCCACGATGGAGTCACGGCCGACGACCTCGACGGCGGCAAGGATGAGCACACCTTCGCCGGCTATCACAGCCAGCGGTCGGGTCACGAGCGGGTGCTGGCCGGGTTCACCAGCCGCAAGCAGAAGCTCGATAAGCAGGTCGATCGGGTGCGCGGCTGGATCGACGAGGGGGTCGACCCGATGGTGATCGGGTTGCGGTCCGCACCAACAGACAGGTCGAAGCCGCCAAGGAGGCGCTGGACGCGGCCGGGCTGACCACCTGCCTGTTGCCCCAAAGAGATCTGCCCAACCAGCCGGGCGTGCGGCTGGGGACGATGCACCGCATGAAGGGCCTGGAGTACGAACGGGTGGCGATCAGCGACGCCGACGACGACAGCGTCCCGGCGGCGTGGGCGATGACCGATCGCGATGCCGACCCGGTGCAGCACGTCTCCGACCTGGAGCTGGAGAAGTGCTTGTTGTACGTGGCGGCCACCCGCGCCCGCGCCGGGCTCTACATCACCTGGTCGGGCACCCCCAGCCGTTCCTCGGCTGAGCATTTCGAAGGGCATTGCCGAATGACCGCTCTCGGGTTACATTTAGATTCATGGCAGAAGTAAAGAAGCGGCGCAAGGGAACCACCCGGGTGAGCTCCCAGCGGCAGGTGACGATCCCTACCGAGGCCTTTCGCTCTGCGGGCTTCGTCGTAGGTGAGCGACTCACGGCTCGATCCGATGGTCCCGGTCGGGTGACGTTCGAACGGGCCGACGATGTGCTGGCGCAGTTTGCCGGGGCGCTGACCGGTGTCTATGAGCCCGACGAACTCGACAAACTGCGTGACGAATGGGACTGACGCTCCTGGACGCCGGAGTCGTCATCGGTTACCTCAATTCTGCGGATGCCCGCCATGGACCTGCAACCGAGGCGCTTGGGGATGCCATCGCCGCGAATCAGTCGTTGGCCATGCCTGCCTCGGTACTCGCCGAGGTCCTGGTTGGTCCATCGAGAAGCGGCATCGCGGCGGTTGAGGTGGTGCGCACCATGATCGCCACGCTGCCGATCGCTGTGGTTCCACTCGGCGACGAGATTGCGGTGGCTGCTGCTGGTTTACGAGCGCGCCACCCTTCCCTCAAGCTGCCCGACGCGTTGGTGATCGCCACCGCGGAGGAGGAGGGCGCTGACAAGCTCCTGACGACTGATCGACGCTGGCCGTCCGCCCGTCATCTCGGTATCTCAACGAAACTTCAGGTGATGTAGGCCAAGCCGGGACGCCCGGTATGGACGGGTAGGACCCACAGTGGCAGTACGTGGCGGCCACCCGGGCACGCGACGGGCTCTACATCACCTGGTCGGACACACCGAGCCGTTTCCTCGCCTGACGTTGACCAGAGGGCGTCAACATGTACGATTCGTACATGTTTGAAGTGGCAGTGAGCGAGGCACGAAACCGCTTGGCCGAAGTCATTGAAGAATCGACACGGTCGGGCGAGCCGGTGTCGGTCACCAGACGGGGCCGCCGTGTGGCGGTCATCATCGATCCGGATTCCTACGATGAGCTCGTCGACGCGGCCGAGGATGCGCTCGACCGCCACGAACTTGAGTTGGCTCGGGCCGAGAACGACTTCATTCCGTGGGCGGAAGTCAAAGCCGACCTTGGGTTGGAGTGAGCACGTACGACGTCCAGGTTTCTCGCCGGGCCGCACAGGCCATCGGGCGGCTGCCCCGCAAGGAGCAGCGTCGGGTGCAGGCGGCGATTGAGCTCCTTGCCGGTGAGCCCCGACCGCCGGGGTGCGTCGCGATGTCCGGGGAGGCGTCGGTCTACCGGGTGCGGGTTGGAAGCTACCGAATCGTCTATGAAGTCGTCGACAGGCGGCTGGTGGTGCTGGTCGTGCGCGTCGGACACCGTCGCGACGTCTACCGGCCGCGTTGAAGTCGAAGCCGACGACTGGTCCCCGCGCATCGTCTCGACACGGCGACGCCGGTCAGTGGCCTAAGCGGTCGATCGCCCCTTCGAGGCGGGCGACGGCGGCGTCGAGAAGCGCCTGACCTCTCGTTCATCGCTGACGATCGCTGCGTTTTCGAATGCGGCGCCCAAGGTTGTGGTGTTCACAACCCGCCGAGGGTATCGCCCGATGCCGCTCCCGGCCCTGGCCATCTTCTCCGCCGAGCATCCCGGCCGACGCCTTCCGATCTGTGAGGTTTGAGGTGGGAGACAACCTCAACAAGCTGCGTGACGGGTGGGACTGACCCGCCTCGGTTTAAAGGCCGCACGAAGGCGGCATGCACCGACGGCGGCTCAGGCGTCGAGTGCCGAGGCCACGTCGGTCAACGCGAAGTCGCTGCCGACGTAGAGCAAGGACTCGTTGCTGGATGTGGCCAGTGCATACGAAAAGCAATCCCCAAAGTTCAGGGCAGCAGGGTGACGACCCTTGCCGAACCTGCGCCAACCATCAAGAGCCATGCGAGCGAGGTCGGGGGCGGCAGAGGACTTGGTAGATCAACGCGAACTCGAGCTGGCCCGAGCCGAGAACGAGTTCCTCGCCTGGGAGGAAGTCAAAGCTGACCTCGGCCTGGCCTGAAGCTCCCACCCCGTCCAGAGTGACGGGCTCGCCGGTTAGAGCTACTTCCCAGCGTAGGTGGTGAACTCTGAGAGCGGGCGGGTGGCGTAGTCGTCAGCTTCTGCTTCGATCGCTGCGATGGTGGCGTGTCTGCCGTCGAGGATGTCGGGCTCGCCGGTGGGCTTGTAGAGGTAGCCGTCAGCATCGGCCAGGTAATCGCCGTATGGGTACAGCGGGGTGTCGGGCGTCGGCCTCGGCGCATTCTTCCGGGTCGGTTCGGTCGTGGTGGTGCTCATAGGAAATCGGCCTGTGTGCTCGGCCTCAGCTTCATAGAGTGGATAACTCGGTGTTCAGTATCGGACGGTACGTAGACAATTTCCAGTAGCTGTCCGGTCTGGGTCGCTCCGATGACGAGCACCCGCTCGTCGGGGCGCTCGGGTGGCTCGGCGTCGAGCGGCCAAATTCTAATCGGATGGCTGAGCGCGTGGAGCGTGTCGTCCGCCCTGATGCCGTGGTGAAGAGTGGAGCTCTCCAACCTGTAGGTGCCCATGCAGGCATCGTGAACAGAAGCGCAGTTTTGTCGACGGGTAGCGCACCCCGGTATGGGGTCCCAGCCATCGTCGACTCGGAGTGGTACGCCGCACTGGTTGACGCGGCCGATGAGGCGTTGGACCGTTGCGTACTGAAAGTGCCTCGATCCGAGGAGGGCTTCATCCGGTGCGTGGTCGTGCACGTTCTCTACACGTGAGGTGTAGCTTAGGTGTATGGCTCGAACTCGAACCAACATCGAAATTGATGACGCCTACGTTCGGGCGATCATGGACCGCTTCTCCGTGCATACCAAGACTGAGGCGGTGGACCTGGCGCTCCGCCATCTTGCCGGTCAGCCGATGTCCCGTGAGGAAGCACTTGCGATGAGGGGCGCCCAGGCCCTCGATGCGCTACCTGCCGAGAGCGGGCCGGCCGACGCAGCGTGATTCTCGCTGACACGTCGGCATGGGTTGAGTTTGATAGAGCCACGGGTGGTGACGTCGACCGCCGACTGACCGAGATCATCACCACCAGCGAGCCCCTCGGCGTCACTCAGCCGGTGATCATGGAGCTGACTGCTGTCGCGCGAAATGACGAACGCGAGCAGGACATCCGGCGGCTCTTGGGGCGCTTTGATCTGCTCAACTTCGATGCCGTCATCGACTTCGATGCAGCTGCCCGGATCTACCGGACGTGTCGACGAGCCGGAGTTACTCCACGAGGGATGGTCGACTGCATGATTGCCACCATCGCTCTGCGATATGGGGCCACCTTGCTGGCCCAGGATGGTGACCTCACTCGCGTTGCCGCCGTGATGGGAATCCCGTTGGACGCGGCCTCGCCCCAGGGTTGAGCGGCTCTCAAGTCTGGGGGTCAGCAGGGTGTTGGTCCGCCCCAGCCGGGTCATGATGTTTGGGTGACCGCTCGGCTGCTGACCCCGTCCAAGATCACCGCATGGTTGAGCTGTGAGCACGCGCTCACGCTGCAACACCAGCTGGAGTCCGGGGCGATCGCCCCGGTCGCCCAGCCGTTCGGGTCGTTCGCCCGGCTGCTGGCCAACAAGGGATTGGAGCACGAGGCTGCGTGCCTGGCTGCCTATCGGGCGCAGGGGCTGTCGGTGCTGGAGATTCCGGACCGAAAACGCTCCGAAACGTTCGCCGAGTGGGTGGAACGCGTCGGCGATCCGTTTGCCGAGGGCCACGACGTGATCTACCAACTGCCCTTCGCACACGACGGGGTCCGCGGCGTGGCCGACTTCGTGCTCCGGGTAGTTGACGAGGAGACCGGGCAGGTGAGCTACGAACCGGTCGACGCCAAGCTGGCTCGCTCGGAAGCGAAACCCGGTCACGTGTTGCAGCTGTGCTTCTACGCCGAGGCGATCGAGGCGCTTACCGGCACGCTGCCTGCACAGATGCACCTGTGGCTGGGGTCGGGCGAGTTCGAGACGATCCGGACGACCGACGTCATGCCGTACTGGCGCCACCTGCGATCCGGCTCCAACTCGCTGATGAGGGACGCTGAGACCACGCCGATTCCTTGCGATCACTGCGACATCTGCGACTTCGCTTCAGTGTGCGAGGACCGCTGGCGGGCCGAGGATGCGGTGCACCTGGTGGCCGGCGTGCGGACCGTCGACCTGGCGCCGTTGGAGGCGGCCGGCATCGAGACGCTGGAGGCCCTGGCCGAAGTTTCCCCTGGTTCGGAGCTGGAGGGCGTCGATCCGGATCGCCTGTTGCGGATGTCCCGCCAGGCGGAGCTGCAACGGGCGGCTCGAACTGGGCCGGGGGAGGCGCCGCCCCCGTTTCGGTTGATCGAGCCGCCGGACGGCCTACCCGGGTCGCTGGGTTACGAACAACTGCCTGAGCCCGACGACGGCGACGTGTTTCTCGACTTCGAGGGCCACCCGTTCTGGCGACCCTCGGGCGGACTGTTCTTCCTGTTTGGCTGGCTTTGCCGCGACGATGCGGGAGACGGAGCCGGGGGCGCATGGACCTACCACGCCCGCTGGGCCCACGACCTGGACGAGGAAGGTGAGCAGGTTGGCGAGCTGATCGAGTACCTGGCCGAGCGACGGAGGCGGCGGCCGGGCATGCACGTGTACCACTACAACCACACCGAGCGGTCCACCCTGGAACGCCTCGCCCGTCAGCACGGGGTAGGTGAGCTGCTGCTGGACGAACTGGTGGGCACCGGTGCGTTCGTCGACCTGCTGGCCGTCATCCGCGACGGCATGCAGGTGGGCGTTGAGTCGTACGGGCTGAAACACCTTGAGGTGCTGGCGGGCTACCAGCGGGGCGAGGACATCGGGCAGGGCGCTGGGGCCGTGGTGGCCTACGACGAGTTCATGGCCGATGGTGACCAGGCCTCGCTCGACCGGATTGCCGACTACAACGCCGACGATGTGCGGGCGACCCGGGCGCTGCGGGACTGGCTGGTGGAGCAGCGAGATGACGCTCACGACTGGCGAGACGCCGAGCTGACCCCGGACGAGCTGCCTGAGGAGCTCGAGGCCCGGGTGGCGGCGCTGAAGGCGTTCGGCCCGGACACCGACGAGCACCTGCTCGCCGACGTACTCGGCTATTGGCAGCGGGAGTGGAGCGCTCACAAGGTGCAGCGGATGTCTCGCCTAACCGGTTCGGCAAACTCGGTGCTTGAGGATCCGCTCGTGATCGGGTCGATGGTCTGGGAGGCCGAGATCCCAAGGGTTCACAAAGGGCATGGTGGGGCCATTGACCCGGCCATGCGGTTTTCGTTTCCCGACCAGGAGATCCATCCGTCGATCAATTCACGAGGTCGCTTCATGTTCGAGGCGCCCGACGGGCAGACCGGCTACGCCGGCGTGGACTCGCTTGGCAGCGGCGTCATCGACCTGGCATGGAATGAGCGCTGCCAGGAACTGGGCGTGCTGCCGGAAGCGATCGTGTTCAACGACTGGGTGGCGCCCAAGCCAAAACCGGAAGCGCTTGACGACTTCGCCGCCCGGCTGATCGGCCCGGACACGGCCGGAGCGCCCAACCCGGTGTCGTTGGCGCTGCTGCGGAGGGAGCTGCCCCGGTTCGTGGCCGGCGAGGGCCCCGCCGATGGGAGGTTCACCGGGGACCTCGACGAGATGCGCCGCTGGGCGCCGCATCTGGACAACAGCTACGTGGCGGTCCAGGGGCCGCCGGGCACCGGCAAGACCTACAGCGGTGCGCATCTGATCGCGGAGCTGATCCGCTCGGGACAGCGGGTTGGCATCACGGCGTTCTCTCACAGCGCTATCGACAACCTCCTGAGCGCCGTGGTGGCGGTGTGCCGGGAGCACGGCGACCCGGAGCTGCTGAGAGCCGTTCGACGCGGGCCCGAGCCACGATCTGGGGGTCTGACGGGCGTGACGTACTCGGGCGGCAACAAGGCGTGTGCCAACGCCAAGTACAACCTGGTGGCCGGAACCACCTGGCTGTTCGCCGGAAAGGATCTACGCAACGCACCGGTGGACACGCTGATCGTCGACGAGGCCGGCCAGCTGTCGCTTGCAGACGCGCTGGCTGCATCCGGTTCGGCCACCAACCTGATCCTGCTGGGCGATCCCTTGCAGCTGCCGCAGGTGGCTCAGGCCTCCCACCCCGGCGGCAGCGGGGCGAGCGTGCTGGAGCACGTCCTGGGTGACGAGGCGACCATGCCCGCCGAGCGGGGCGTGTTTCTGGACATGACCCGTCGCATGCATCCGGACGTGTGTCGGTTCATTTCCGAGCGGGTCTACGACGGCCGGTTGGTGAGCCACGAGACCTGCGCGCAGCAGACGACGGAGTTCGGCACCGGGCTGCGTTGGTCGCCGGTGCGTCACGACGGCTGCTCCACCGAATCGGTTGAGGAGGCCGAGGTCGTCGCCCGCGAGGTCGACCGGATGCTGGGAACGGTCTGGACGAACCAGCAGGGCGAAACCCGGCCGCTGGAAGCTGCGGACATCATGGTGGTGGCCCCGTACAACGACCAGGTCAACCTCATCGGTCGGACGCTCTTCGATCGTGGACTTGGAGACGTCGCCGTGGGAACCGTCGACAGGTTTCAGGGCCAGGAGGCGGCGGTGGTTTTCTACACGATGACCGCGTCGAGCGCCGCTGATGCGCCTCGAGGTGTGGACTTTCTGTTCTCGCAGAACCGGCTGAACGTGGCGATCAGCAGGGCTCGTTGCCTGGCCTTCCTCGTCAGCACGCCGAACCTGTTCAACGTCAAGGCAGGAAGCGTGTCAACCATGCGCCTGCTCGCCAACCTCTGCGCATTCCGCCACGAGGCCAACGTTGCAATCAGTCCAGCTGGAGTGCGAGCAGCAGGGCGTGATCAATCGCCGTCTGTTCGTCATGGCTGACCCGTCCGATCAGGGCTCCCAACCGCTCCGGCGCCACCGCAGCGGTTTGTTCGATCAATACATCGATCCCCCGGCTGTTCATGCCCCCGGGCTCCGGGAGTGGAGCGCAGCCGGTGGATGTCACCACGCACGGAGGTCGTCCATGTCGACTCGGACATGGTGGCTCTCTGCCAGATCGTCTTCATCCTGCGACAACGCCAACGAGTCGTCCACGGGTCGCGATGCCCGATGACAGGCCGGTCGGATCCTCTTACGGTGAGGCAACACTCAACGAAGGGAGAGCGGACATGGCCTTCATGGGCATGAACCCGGCACAGATGAGGACGTTCGAGACGAGCCTCGATGCCGAAGCGAAGCGGGTGCGAGCGGTGATCTCGGACCTGGACGGTCGCGTGGCCAAGGTGGACTGGCGCGGGCCGGACGCCAACAAGTTCAAGTCGTCGACCTGGCCCTCGGCCCGCAGCCAGCTGCAGAAGCTGGTGTCGGGATACGAGCAGCTGCGGGAGATGGCCAAGACCCAGCGGGTGCAACAGGAGCGCACGTCGGCCGGCTGACGCGGCGTCGCGTCGACCGAGAACCGGTCGAACTGCGGTGAGATCCGACCAACCCGACAAGCAGCATCACAACAGCCAGCAACACGACAGTCAACCAACACGACAGGCAACCAACACGACAGGAGCAAGAACATGGCGGACAGCGAACTGGGTGGGGACCCGGTACAGATGAACGACCTGGCCGGTTACCTGGCCAAGAAGGCGGCCGAGATCGACGGCAACGTCAACGATCTTCGGGCAAAGAGCCGAGCGGTGATGTGGGTCGGCAAGGACGCCGACACCTATCGCAGCGCCCAGATCGACGGGCAACTGCGCAAGTCATCGGAGGCGGCCACGGCCAGCCTGCGATCGGGCGAGAAGATGCTCACCGAGCAGGCCCGTGGACAGGAGCAGGCCTCGGCCAGCTAGCACTCGAAGGTTGAACCCCGGTGTAGCGGGGTGGGTTTGGCTACTCGGCCGGGGTGATGACGATGACGACGTCACCGTTGGACACCGAGGCGCCGGCCTCCACCTTGACCTCGGCCACGGTGCCGTCGACACCGGCGGCGATGTTGTTTTCCATCTTCATCGCCTCGAGCACGCACACGGTGTCGGTTGCGGCGACCTCCTGGCCGACCTCCACCAGCACCTTGACGATGGTGCCCTGCATGGGCACTGCCACGGCTCCCGTCCCGGCCGCTGCTGCGCCGCCGCCCCCTCCGGAGCGGCGCGGACGCGGTCGGGGCGCGGCCCCGCCACCGCCGGATGCGGCCAACTCCGACTCGGGAATGAACATCTTGACGGCGAAACGCTTGCCGTTGACCTCCACGTCAACGCTTCGCTCCACCTTGGGCTCGGCGTCGTCGGTCTCAGCGCCGGGCGCCGGGGCGCCACCGGTGACTCCGGTGAGGTCGAGCACTTCCTCCACCCACTTGGTGGAGTGCTCCAGAGCGGCAAAGTCGGGGTGGCGGAGGATGGCCAGGTCGGCCGGGATCGTGGTGGCCACGCCCTCGATTGTGGTCTCCTCCAACGCCCGGATCATGCGGGCGATCGCCCGGTCGCGGTTGCGGCCCCACACGCAGAGCTTGCCGGTGAGGTTGTCGTAGTACTGGCTGACCTCGTCGCCGGTCTCGTAGCCGCCATCCCAGCGCACCCCAATGCCGGACGCGACGTCCAGCTTGGTGAGCGTGCCGGGACTTGGCAGGAAGGCACCCTCGGCCGGATCCTCGGCGTTGATGCGGCACTCGATGGCGTGGCCGCTGACGGTCACGTCGTCCTGGGTGAACGGCAGTTCCTCGCCGGAAGCGACCCGAATCTGCAGCTCCACCAGGTCGACCCCGGTGATCAGCTCGGTTACCGGGTGCTCCACCTGGAGACGGGTGTTCATCTCCAGATAGAAGAACTCGCCGTCCTGATAGAGAAACTCGACGGTTCCGGCGTTGGTGTAGTTGCAGCCCCTGGCCACCGCCACGGCCGCCTCGCCCATGGCGGCGATGACGCTGTCGGGGATGCCCGCTGCCGGCGCCTCCTCGATCAGCTTCTGGTGGCGGCGCTGGGCCGAGCAGTCCCGGGTGGCCAGGTACACGTGGTTGCCGTGCTGGTCGGAGATCGTTTGCACCTCGACGTGGCGCGGCTTGGTGAGGTAGCGCTCCATGTAGGCCTCGTCGCGGCCGAAGTAGGCCAGGGCCTCGCGCTGAGCCGACTCGAGCGCAGCCGCCGCCTCATCGGCCGACTTGACCACCTTCATGCCGCGCCCGCCACCGCCGTACGCCGCCTTGATGGCGATCGGGTAGCCGAACTCCTCGCCGAATGCGGTGACGTCGTCGGGGCCGGTGATCAGCTCGGTGGTGCCGGGGACGCCGTGGACGCCCTCCTTCTCGGCGGCGTGGCGGGCCGAGATCTTGTCGCCCATCACCTCGATCGCCTCGGGCGGCGGGCCGATGAAGGCCACGCCCGCCTCGGTGATGCGGCGGGCGAAGTCGGCGTTCTCGGAGAAGAAGCCGTAGCCGGGATGCACCGCCTCGGCGCCCGACTGCTCGATCACCTCGATCAGTTTGTCCGCGTTGATGTAGCTCTCGGCCGCGGTCTGCCCACCGAGGGCATAGGCCTCGTCGGCCAGGCGCACATGCAGTGCGTCCCGGTCCAACTCGGAGTAGACGGCGACTGAGGTAATGCCGAGTTCGCGGCAGGCTCGGATGACCCGCACTGCGATCTCGCCACGGTTGGCGATCAAGACCTTGGAAAACACGTGGCCTATCGTTGCCGGGTGCCCGGGTGTCGTGCCACTTTGTCGAGAAATGAGTCTGGGTGAGCGGCCCGGATGTTCCTGATCCGGCCGGATTTGGTGGGATTCGCTGGGTGGAGCGATGCGACTCCACCAACACCCTGGTGCGGGCGATGGTGGCCGACCTGCCCGCCACTGCGGCCCCCCGTGCGGTGGCGATTGCTGACCAACAGACCGCAGGCCGGGGACGTCTGGACCGTCGCTGGGAGGCACGGCCCGGCTCGGCGCTGATGCTGAGCGTGGCCCACGAGGCGCCTGGCCGGCCTGAACTGTTGAGCGCCCTTCCACTGGCAATGGGGCTGGCCGCGCTGGAAGCCATCGGCGAGGTGACGGGTGTGGAACCACGGCTGAAGTGGCCCAACGACGTGGTGGTAGATGCGCCCGGGCAGCGGTGGCTGAAGTTGGGCGGCATCCTGGGGGAGTCCTTCGACGATCCGCGAGGACCCGCCGCCGCCGCCAGCTCCGTCACCACCAGCTCCGCCACCAGCTCCGGCACCACCGGGCGGGTGGCGGTGCTGGGTATCGGCATCAACACCGGCTGGGAGTCGCCCCGCAGTGACCTGCCGGAGGCCACCTCGCTGAACCTGCTGATCGGCCGGACCGTCGACCGCCGAGCGCTCGCCCACGAGCTGCTCGTCCGATACCAGCGTTGGTGGCGGCGCCTGCTGGTGGGCGATGGCGCCGCATTCCAGGCTGCCCTTCACGAACGGTCGGCCACCTTGGGGCAACGGGTGCGCGTGGAGCTGCCCACCTCGGTGCTGGTCGGAACGGCCACGTCGATCACCGCCGGCGGCGCCCTGGTGGTGAACGACGACCAGGGCGTCCGCAACGAGGTGACCGTGGGCGATGTGGTGCATCTGCGCGCGGCCGAGGGTGGCTGACCGGGCAACCGGTAGCCGGACTGCACCCGAGGTCGTTGACGACCCGGACCCTCAGGGCCCTGGCGGCGCTTGCGGGTCGGGGGTGGCCGCACGGAGTTGGGTCAGGTAGGCGTCGAGGCGTTGCCACACGGGGCCGTGGCGGCCGGGCTTGGGCCGTTGGTCCACCGAGTCCACCGGGATGACGCCCCGCACCGACGACGTGAGGATCAGCTCGTCGGCGTGGGTGGCGTCGTGGGGTGTCAGACGCTCGGCCTCCGCCACCAACCCGGCATCCAACAGCAGCTGCCTGGTGATGCCGGGCAGGCACCCGGTACTGAGGCTGGGCGTTTCCACCCGGCCGCCGGTGACGACGATGACGTTGGTGCTGGTGCCCTCGCAGAGGAGGTGATCCGAGGTGGGGTGGAGGGACTCGTTGGCCCCGTGGCGCCGGGCCCGGGCGAGCACCCCGCGGGTGTCGGCCGCACCGGCGATCGTCTTGTGACCCGCGTCGAAACGCCTGGAATCCCGTGGATGGACGCCGTTGGCCACCGACAAGGCCGGCGTTGGGACGCCGGGGTCCAGCTCGCTCAACGTGACGAACACGGTCGGGTTGGTGGCGGGTGCCAAGGGTGCGCCGGGCCCGGCGGTCACCGTGATGCGCAGGCGACCGTCGGCCACCCCGAGCTCGGTCGGCAGGGAGGCGACGCGCTCCCATGGCACCTCGGCGGCTTCGAGGCCCAGGTAGTCGAGCGAATCGGTCAGGCGGCGCCGGTGCCGCGAGATGGCGAAGGGCACCCCGCCGAACACCGCCATCGTGGTGTAGACCCCGTCGCCTGAGAGCACACCGCGATCATTGGCGGCCACCAGGGGCATGCCCGGGTCGGCCGGCTCGCCATCGATGAGCGTCCACGACCGGAGCTGAGGTGTAGGGGTGTGGTCGGCCATGCGTGTTTGTCTACCAATCAACGCACGGCTTTGCGGTCACCAGGTTTGAGGTGCGGTGTCGCCTCGGTGGAGCGGATGGCCGGAGTGGGTGAGGGGCGGCTGGGCCAACTCGATCAGGCGTGCGGCCTTCAGCTCGGTCTCGGCCCATTCGTCGGCAGCGTTCGAGTCCCAGGTGATGGCGCCGCCGGTGCCGAAGGTCCAGCGCCACGTTCTTGTCGCGTCGATTGTCGCGTTGGTCGCAGCGTCCGATGAGGCCCAGAAGGTTCGGATGCTGACCGCCAGGTCGGCCTCGCAGGCATCGGCATCCACCCACCCGAGCGCGCCGCAATAGGGGCCCCGTCCGGTCGGCTCAAGCTGGTCGATCGCCTTGAGAGCGGCAAGCTTGGGTGCACCGGTGACCGACCCCGGGGGGAAGGTGGCGTCCAGCAGCTCGCCCCAGGACACATCGGGGCGAAGCCGCCCGATGACGGTGGTGACCAGGTGCACCAGCGATGGGTGGGCCTCCACCCGCAGCAGATCGGGTACCTCGACGGTGCCCGGCCGACACACCCGTCCCAGGTCGTTGCGCACCAGGTCGCAGATCATCACGTTCTCCGCCCGATCCTTGGCGGTCAGCAGGTCGGCACTTGCGGCAGTGCCCTTGATGGGTTCGGAGATCACCAGGTCACCTTCCCTTCGCAGGAACCGCTCCGGTGAAGCGCCGACCACCCAGACGCCCAGCGCGGGCAGGCACAGGGTGGCGCCGTGAGGTGCCTGGTGTGCCTGCGCCAGCCGTGAGGTGAGGGCAAGGGCGGACGCGCCGGGATGGTCCTGGCGGACCGGGCCCGCCAACCGGCGTGTGAGGTTGACCTGGTAAACGTCGCCGTCGGCGATGCGCTCACGGATGTCGGCGACCCGCAGGGCATGGGCCCGGCGGCCGAGGGACGTCACCCAGGCCACCGACGGGTCGGCTGCGGGGAAAGGAGGAGCATCGGGCGAAGGGGGAGAGATCGCAGGCGCGCTGTGCGGAAACCTTGCCCCCACCATTGGGCCTTGGGCGGGCAGGCACACCACCCAGGTGCCGGTTCCGTCGAGCACGGCGGGGTCGTCGCTCACCTCGGGTGTGCCCCAGTGCCAACGCCCCCCGGCCAGCGCCCACGGGCCCGAAGGATCCAAGCCGGGAGGCACCCACGTGGTGCCGACGAGAGCGTCGGTCACCTGAGAGGGCTCCATGGTTGGAGCGTAGGGGACGGGCCTTGCGGGGAGATCGGTCCGACTCTCCGGTATCGTTTCCCGGTGCCTCGAATACCTTGGAAGTCACACAAGAGACACAGGTCGCTGTCCCAGCTGGCCTTGATCGGGTTTAACGCCCTCTTGGCGGTGGCATGTTTGGCCGCTGCTGCCGGCCTGTTCTACACCCGGGTGTTGGTGCAACGTATCGACACCGTGTCGGTCAGCCAGGCCACCCGTGGCGAGACCCGGGATGCCAAGGATCCGATCAACTACCTGATCATCGGCACCGACAGCGCCGCCACCTTGGACAAGTCGGACCCGATCAACGCCGGCCGTGAGGACTACGGCGAACTGGCCGACGTGATCATGGTGCTGCGGGTGGACCCCGGAACCGGCCAGGCGTGGCTGCTTTCGATTCCTCGGGACACGCTGGTGCCGATCTCGCCCTCGGGCCGAGAGTCCAAGATCAACTCGGCGCTCAACGGGCCAGGTGGTGCATCGGACCTGATTCAGACCATCAAGCGCAACTTTGGCCTGTCGGTGGACCACTACGTGCAGATCGACTTCCGGGCCTTCAAGCAGATTGTGGAGGTGCTGGGTGGAATCCCGGCGTACTTCACCAACCCGGTACGAGACGCAAACACCGGCCTGATGGTGAAGGAAACCGGATGCCAGGTGCTGGGCCGGGATCAGGCACTGGCGTACGCCCGTGCCAGGCACCTGGAGTTTCAGGAGCCTGACGGAACCTGGCAAACCGACCCGCGCGGCGACCTGGGGCGGATTCCCCGGCAACAGCAGTTTGCGAAGGTGCTGATTCACAAGGCTTTGGGGAACGGCATCCGAAACCCGGGCAAGGCGTTGGGCGTTGCCAACTCGGTGATCGACGTTGTGAAGATCGACCAACAACTCTCGGTGCAGCAACTGGTGGATGTGGGTGCGCAGTTCCGCACCTTCAGCTCGGATCAGCTGAAGACCTATCCGCTGCCCAGCTACGACTACAACGTTGGCGCCGCCTATCAGAAGGTTGACTGGGACGAGGCCCGCAAGTATCTCCGAGTGTTTCAGGGCCTGGAGACCGGCAAGCCCACCGTGCCCCGGGACGTGATCGTGGACGTGATCGGTGATACCGAGGACAATGCGGGACCCGTGACGGCGGCGCTGGGCAAGCTCGAATTTGATGCATCGACCATCGTTGACAACACCAGCCGGGACGTGCCGCTGGTGTCCTACGGCCCACTGGGTGCGACCGGGGCCATGTTGATCGCCCGATCGATCGAGGGGCCCATCGAGCTGCGCTTCAACGAGCAGATGGAGGGTCAGCGGGTGCAGGTGGAACTGGGCGACCTGCGACCGACGGTTTCGGCCGAACTCCGGCCGGAGGATCAACTGGACGCCAACGTGCGCAACGAGTTGGTGGAACGGGGCGCCACCACGGAGTCGGGCGAAAACCCACCCAGCACCATCGGCGACCCCAACGCGACCGCTCCGGCAGCCGCCGAGGGAGCGCCCGCCGACACCACCGTGGATGAGGGCGCCCCGACGACCGACGAGGCCGGAGCCCCCACAGCGGGCGCGGAGCCCGACGACGGCACGGCGACCACCGAGGCAACCGACACCGGCGGCGAGGGGGCCACGACCACCACACAGTTCGGCGAGGCGTCGCCGCCGGAGCCCGGCCTGGTCGGGTCGGAGTCCAACGCGTTCATCCCGATCGACTACGAAAAGTCGCTCGGATGCCCCGGATAGGTGACGACCTGCCACAATGATCCCGTGTCGGCACGGGTAGCGGTTGTAGGTACGGGATACGTTGGCTTGACCACCGCTGCGGCGCTGGCGCACTTGGGTCACGACGTGGTGGGCATCGACATCGATGCGGCCAAGGTCGAACGACTGAGGCGTGGCGAACTGCCCATTCTTGAAGCTGGTCTGGACGAACTGGTTGCTGAAGGGGTGGCTGCGGGACGGCTGCGTTTCACCACCGACGGAATCGGCACGGTTGGCGACCGGCGGTTCGTGTTCCTGTGCGTCCCGACCCCGCAAGGCGCCGATGGGGCCGCCGACCTCTCCTACATCCAGGAGGCGGCCCGCACCCTGGGCCCGCACCTGGCGAGCGACACGGTCGTGGTGAACAAGTCCACCGTCCCGGTGGGCTCGGCCCGTGTGGTGGCCGCCGAACTGCGACGCGACGACGTGTCGGTGGTGTCCAACCCCGAGTTCCTGCGGGAGGGCTCGGCGGTGGCCGACTTCCTGAAGCCCGATCGGGTGGTGATCGGCTCGGACGATCGGGCCGCCGCACTGGACACCGCCGAGCTGTACTCATCGCTGAACGCCCCGATCATGATCACCGACCCCGCATCGGCCGAGACGATCAAGTACGCCTCCAACGCATTTCTGGCCACCAAGCTGAGCTTCATCAACGCTGTGGCGGCGGTGTGCGAGGCGGTCGGGGCCGACGTGGCCGATGTGGTCACCGGCATGGGCTACGACACCCGCATCGGCCGTGAGTTTCTGCGTCCCGGGCCGGGCTGGGGCGGGTCGTGCTTCCCGAAGGACACCCTGGCCATGGTGCGCATCGCCGCCGACGCCGGCTACGACTTTGGGCTGCTCAAGGGCGTCGTCGAGGTGAACGACCAACAGTTCGACCGGGTAGTCGACAAAATTCGTCGGGGTGTCGCCGGGCCGCTGGAGGGCGCCACCGTGGCGCTGTGGGGGCTGACCTTCAAGGCCCGCACCGACGACCTGCGCGACTCGCCGGCGCTGGAGGTGGCGGAGCGACTGAGCAAGGCTGGGGCCAAGGTGGTGGCCTACGACCCCACCGTCGAACCGGGCAGATCCGACCCGTCGCTGGAATCGGTGCAGGTGACGGCCACGGCGCTGGAGGCCGTTACGGGCGCCGACGTGCTGGCGGTGATGACCGAGTGGGATCAGTTCCGGTGGGTGGACCTTGGTGAGGTGGCCGAGGCGATGTCCGGCGCCACGGTGATCGACGGTCGCAACCTGCTGAACCCCACGGACGTGCGGGCGGCGGGGCTGCGCTACGACGGCATCGGCCGGAGCTGAGCGTGGCTGATCCGACGACGAGACAGCCCTGCGTGATCGTCACGGGCGGTGCCGGCTTTGTCGGCTCGCACCTGGTGGATCGACTGGTGGAGCGGGGCGACTCGGTGGTCGTGGTGGACAACGTGGTCACCGGGAGCTGGGACAACCTGGCCCATCTCGGCGACCGCATCGGTCGCGTGGAAGCCGATGTTTCGACCGGGCTGGGGCTGGACGGGTTGCCCGCCGGCCCGCCCGCCCACATCGACGCAGTGCTCCACCTTGCGTCGCCGGCCTCGCCGCCCGCCTACCTGCAGCGGCCCTTGGAGACGCTGGCGGTGGGATCGGAGGGCACCCGACAAGCACTCGAGGTGGCCCGGGTGCACCATGCCCGCTTCCTCCTGGCGTCCACCAGCGAGATCTACGGCGACCCCGAGGTCCACCCGCAGCCGGAGAGCTACCTGGGCAACGTCAACTCGATCGGTCCGCGCAGCTGCTACGACGAGGCCAAGCGCTTTGCTGAGGCGCTCACCATGGCCTACGCCCGGGCGGAGGGCGTGTCGGTGCGAATCGCCCGCCTCTTCAACACCTACGGGCCGCGGCTCCGGGCCGAGGATGGCCGGGTGGTGTCCAATCTGCTCACCCAGGCGATGGAGGGGCGTCCCATGTCGGTGTACGGCGACGGTACTCAAACCCGATCGTTTGGCTACGTCGACGACACCGTCGACGGCCTGATCCGGCTGCTGGACAGCGACGTGGAGATGCCGGTCAACCTGGGCACACCCACCGAATTCTCGGTGCTCGAGCTGGTGGAGGCCGTGAGACGGGTGACCGGTACCTCGGCAGAGGTGGTGCACCTCGAGCTTCCGGCGGACGACCCCACCCAACGGCAGCCCGACATCACCCGGGCGCGGGAGTTGCTTGGCTGGGAACCCAAGGTGGGCTTGATGGACGGGCTGGCACGCTACGCCGATTGGCTGGCCGGTCAGGCCTGACCCGGCTGGTGCGGGTCGACAACCCAGGTTCAGTTGGCGCGGGCCTCGGCCTCGACCCGGTTGGCGAGGAACCAGGCGATGGTGCGGGTGAGACCGTCCCGGAAGCCGGTGGATGCGGTCCAGGCGAAGAGCTCCTTGGCCCGGGAGGCGTCGACGCCTCGTCGGGGCTGGCCGTCGGGCTTGGAGGTGTCCCAGCGGATCTCGCCGGTGTAGCCGACCAGTTCGGCCACCAGCGGCACCAGCTCGGAGATCGGCAGTTCGTGGTTGCTGCCCAGGTTGACGGGCTCGGTGCCGTCGTAGCGTTCGGCTGCGGCCACAATGCCGGCGGCGGCGTCGTCGACGTAGAGGAACTCGCGACTGGCCGAGCCGGTGCCCCACACCTCGATGAACGGCGCGTCGGTCTCCTTGGCCTCGACCATGCGGCGGATCAAGGCCGGGATCACGTGGCTGACCTGGGGGTTGAACTTGTCGCCGGGCCCATACAAATTGGTGGGCAACAGGTAGACGGCCCGCTGCCCGTACTGCTCGGCGTTGGCCTGAATCTGGGTGAGCATGGCCAGCTTGGCGACGCCGTACGGGGCGTTGGTCTCCTCGGGATAGCCCGTCCACAGCGACGTCTCTTGAAACGGCACCGGGGTGATCTTGGGGTACGAGCAGATCGTGCCCACGGCCACGGTCTTGGCCACTTCGTGGCGGCGGGCCGCATCGATGACGTGGGTGCCGATCAGCAGGTTGTCGATGTAGAGGTCACCGGGCCGTTCCCGGTTGGCGCCGATGCCCCCAACCCTCGCTGCCAGGTGGATCACCAGGTCGGGCGCGGTTCGGGTGAACAGGGCGTCGGTGGCGACGGGGTCGCGCAGATCGCATTCGGCCGAGGTGGGGGTGAGGACCTCGGCAGGATTCAGTGGCGCCAGCGCCCGCTGCACCGCCGAGCCGAGAAAGCCGGTGCCTCCGGTGATCAGCACTCGGCGGCTACTCCAGAAATCGGACATGGCTGCATCGTACCGGCGGCGCCGTGCAACGCTGGAGCGGTGCAGCGACCCACCGTGGCGGTCCCCCTCCAATTCTGTTGGCAGTCCACCCCGGGTGGGACCGGGCGCGCCGCCATCGAGCTGACCGGCTCGCTGGCCCGCCTTGGCCTGGCGGAGGTGGTTGGCGTGGTGCCTGGCACCGGTGCGCCGACCCAGGGGTTCGAGCCGGCCGTGGCCACGGCGCGGGTGCCCCGTTCCCCATGGCCACCCATGAGCGCGCCGTTGTTGAACTCGGCCTGGCAGCGGCTGGGGTGGCCCCCGATCGAGGCGGCCGTCGCAGGCGCGGGCTACGGCCCGGTCGACCTGGTGCATCTGATGGCGCCGATCGTTCCTCGACGCGGCCGAGTACCGCTGGTGGCCACCCTCCACGATGTGTTTCCGCTTCGATTTCCCGGGTCGTTCAGCAAACGGGGCGTGTCGGTGATGAGCCGCGGGCTGTCGCTGTTGGCACGGCGGGCGGCACTGGTGGCCTGCTCCAGTGAGGCCACGGCTGCCGATGCGGTTGATGCCGGATTTGATGGGGACCGGCTACGCGTGATCCCGCTGGGTGTCGCCGCAGCGCCGTTGCCCGACGATGCCGTGGCGACCGTGCGAAGGCGTTACTCGTTGCAACGCCCCTACATCATCAGCGTGGGCACTCTGGAGCCGCGCAAAAATCTTGCGTCGCTGCTGCCGCTTGGGGCCGAGTTGGACCGGCGCGGGGTGGACCTGGTGCTGGTGGGTCCGTCCGGCTGGGCCGACGTTGCGTCATCGGTGGCCCGGGCCTCATCGGTGCGATGGCTGGGGTTTGTGCCAACCGCCGACCGGGACGCGCTGTTGGCCGGGGCCGAGTTGGCCGCCCAACCGAGCCTGGCCGAGGGGTTCGGGCTGCCCGTGTTGGAGGCGATGGCCAGGGGGACCGCGGTGGTGACCTCGGCCACCACGTCGACCGCCGAGGTTGCGGGCGACACGGGCGTGCTGGTCGACCCGACCAACCCCGGTGAGGTGCAGGCTGCGGTGCTGGACCTGCTGGACGACCCCGATCGGGCGGCTTTGCTGGGCGAGGCGGGCAGACGCCGGTCGGCCGAGTTCACCTGGGAACGCTGTGCTCGTGCTCACGCCGCCATGTATGCCGAGCTGCTGGGATGAGGGCTGCTGGGATGAGGGCTGCTGGGATGAGGGCTGCTGGGATGAGCGGAGCAGACGAGAACCTGAGCAGCGGGCCGCGCGTCGGGGTGAACCTGCTGTGGATGTTGCCGGGACAGGTTGGAGGCAGCGAGCAGGCCACCATGCGCCAACTCGGAGCGCTGGGCGAACTGGCTGATGCGGCCCGGTACCACCTGTTCTGCACCTCCGAGGTGACCCGGGCCCACCCTGAGGTGGTGGGCGCTTTCGAGACCACCGAACTGGAGGTGGTCGCGCACTCCCGTTTGCGGCGCATCGTTGCCGAGTCGACCTCGTTGGAGCGGGCCGCCCGTCAGGCGGGAATCCACCTGATGCATCACCCCGGGGGCACGGTGCCCGTTCGCACCAGCTACCCGAGCGTGGTCACCATCCACGACATTCAGCCCCTGGACCTGCCCGCCTACACGTCGGCCGTCAAAGGCCGATACCTCGCCTGGAGCCTGCCGCGGGCGGTGCGGGCGGCCCGACGGGTGGCGGTGCCGTCCGAGTTTGTTCGGCGTCGCGTCATCGACCGGCTGGACGCTTCGCCGGACCGGGTGACGGTGATCCCGTGGGGTCCGCCCCGGGCGGCCGAGTTGGGCGGTGGGGTGGACGGTGCCGTGTCCGGTGCCGAGGCCACCATCGGCCTGGATCACCCCCCGGTTGACGGCGAGTACCTGCTCTACCCGGCGGTCACGTGGCCCCACAAGGGGCACCTGGCCCTGCTCGACGTCATGGCGGCGCTGCCCGACGAGGTGCACCTGGTGCTGACTGGTGGAGCGGGGCCCGCCCATCAGGACGTGGTGGCCGCCATCGAAACGCTTGGCCTGGCCGCGCGGGTCCGCCATCTTGGCCGGGTCTCGCAGGCCCGCCTGGGCCAGTTGTACCGCGCGGCGCTGGCGGTGGTGGTGCCATCGGAGTACGAAGGCTTCGGCATGCCGGTCATCGAGGCGGAGGCCGCGGGTGCGCCGGTGATCGCCTCAGACCATCCGGGGTTGGACGAGGCGTGCGGCGGCGCTGCGTTGCGGGTATCGCCGGGCGATGTTGCGGGCTGGGTTGCGGCAGTCCAGAGTGTTCGCACCGACACCCACCGTCGCGACGACCTGATTGCCGCAGGGCTTCGGGTGGCCGCCACCTTCGACTGGACCGACTCGGCACGGGCCCTCGTGGACCTGCACCGTGCCGCATGGGAGACCCCGTGACACACCAATTTCCCACCAGTGGACAGACCTCGTGAAGGTGCTGGTGATCGCGCCTCACTTTGCGCCGGATGTGGCTCCCACCGGCGAGGTGATCACCTCCATCGTGGGTGGTCTTGCCGACCGCGGCCATACGATCCATGTGATCACCGCGTTGCCCTGGTACCGCAACCATCGGGTGGAGCCCGGGTGGGGTGGCCGTTTGGTGCGCACGGAGGCGACCGAGTGGGGGGCCGTCAGCCGACTTCACCCGTTTCCAACCGACAAGTCCAACATCCCGGCCCGTGCGTTGGCCTTCGGGGGCTTCACCGCCCTGGCGACGCTGCGCAGCCTGTTCATCCGCCGGCGTCCCGATGTGGTGCTGGCCATGTCGCCCCCGTTGCCGCTGGGCTTTCCCGGCGTGCTGGTGGCGCGGGCCCGCCGGATTCCGTTCGTCTTCAACATCCAGGACGTGTTTCCGGACGTGGCGGTGGAGGTGGGCGCGATCACCAACCAGCGGGTGATCAGGGCCGCCTCGGCGGCCGAGCGGTTTCTATACCGCCGGGCCGATGCGGTGACCGTGCTGTCCGAGGACCTCAAGCGAAACGTGGCGGCCAAGCTGGGTGAGGTCCCGGCGTTCGACGGATCCACCGAGGCCGTCCCCGGCAGGGTCGCCGGCGGGGACAGCAAAGTGGAGGTGATCCCGAACTTCGTGGACACCGAGCGGGTGAGGCCCGGCAGCACCGACGTGGCCTACCGCAGCGAGTTCGGCCTCGGTGATCGCACGGTGGTGACGTACGCGGGCAACATCGGCTTGTCCCAACCGGTGGAGCTGCTCGTCGAGGTGGCCCGACGTATGGCTGATCGAAGTGATGTGGTGTTCGTCATCAACGGTGGCGGCACCACGCTGGAATCGGTCAGGCGCGCCGCAGCCGGGCTGGACAATGTGGTGTTCGTGCCGATGCAACCGAGGGAACGGTTGTCGGAGGTGCTGGCTGCCGCCGACATTCACACGATCCTGTTGAAGCACGGGCTGGCACGGTCGTCGGTGCCGTCCAAGATGTATTCGATCCTCGCCGCCGGTCGTCCGGTGGTGGCCTCGGTGGATGCCGATACCGAGGTCACCCGGGTGCTCGCCGACGCCGAAGCAGGCCTGGCGGCGACCCCGGGCTCGGTGGACGACCTGCACGACGCCATTGCGGCGTTGGTTGACGACCCGGATCGCAGAAGGTCGATGGGAGCGTCGGGACGGAGTTGGGTGGAACGCTGGTTGTCCCCGGCGTCGGTCGCCGAGGCCTACGAGGACCTCTTTGCCCGACTGATCGCCCGGCCCTGACTCCAGCCGACTCCAGCTGAGAGGACGTGGAGGTTGGGGCGGGCGCACTGGTGGCTCGGCCGCCCCGGTGCAGTAGCGTGGACCACTCATGGATTCTCAGCGCTCCCTCCGAAAGATCCAGCGCGTCCAGCGAGCCGGCGTCACCCGCGCCGCCGGCCAACGGCGCCCCGTGGGTTTCGCACTGCTCCTGGTGGCCATCACCGTGGTCGGTGTCACCCTGATCATCTTCGCCCGCGGCTCGTATCGGGCCGCTGCGGTGTCCAGCCCCAAGGTGAACCTGCCGGGCAGCCCGGGCGACCACTTCCACAACGCCTTCGGCATCTACCTGTGTGACAAGTTCATCGAACCGCTGAGCGATGCCGGCCCCGACACCACCGGTATTCACTCCCATGCCGATGGCCTCATCCACATCCACCCCTACCTGCAAAGTTCCTCGGGCGGCAACGCCCAGATGGGCAAGTTCTTCGAAATGGTGGGCCTGGAGGCAACCGGCCAAAAGGTCGTGCTGCCCGCCGGATCCACTGAGAAGAAAAAGACCTGGCAGTCCGGCAAGGACACCTGCAACGTGGGCGATAAGGCCAAGAAGAAGACCGAGAAGGGCCAATGGGTGCTGTTGGAGTACCCACCCCAGGCCGGGCCCGAGACCGTGCCAACCGTGCACAAAGAGGGCTTCGACGGCCTGTCCATTCGCACCGACGGTCAGGCTTGGACCATGGCGTTCCTGCCGGCGAGCCAGGTCGACAGCGTGGCCTCCAAGCGCAAGGGTGACCTGTTGCCGCCCAGCATGGAGGAACTGAAGAACCCGAGCGATCAGCTTGAGCCCGACGGAAGCGGTGCGCCCGGCTCGGGTGATCAGGGTGTGGTTCCGCCGGTCACGGGAGAATCGGTACCGGCGCCCATCAAGCCACCCACCGATGCGGCTCCGACCGATGCTGCTCCAAGCACTGCGGCGCCAACCGAGAAGGCGCCGGCCACCTCGGCCGCCGGCTGATCAGGCCCACGCCCGTGCGCGCCATCGTGTTGGTTGGGGGCTTCGGCACCCGTCTGCGTCCCCTCACGCTGACCCTGCCAAAACAGATGTTGCCGGTGGTGCACACCACCATGCTCGAGCGGGTTGTGGGGCGCCTGGGCAAGTCGGGTGTCACCGAGGTGGTGCTGTCGCTGGGATATCGCCCCGACACGTTCGTCGAGGCCTACCCCTACGGCTCTTGCGCCGGGGTCACCTTGCACTATGCGGTCGAGCCCGAGCCCCTGGACACCGCCGGCGCCCTCCGCTTTGCCGCCGAGGAATCCGGGCTGGACGAGCGGTTCCTGGTGGTCAACGGCGACGTGCTCACCGACCTGGATGTGACAGAACTGTGGAACCACCACGAGCGCTGCGGCGCCGAGGCCACGATTGCGCTCACGCCGGTGGACGACCCGTCACGCTTCGGCGTTGTGCCCACACGGGATGATCACTCGGTGATCGACTTCGTTGAGAAGCCCGAACCTGGCACGGCGCCCTCCAACAACATCAACGCCGGAACCTACGTGATGGAGCCTTCGGTTCTCGACCGCATCGAGCCCGGCCGACGGGTGTCGGTTGAGCGGGAGGTGTTTCCGGCGCTGGCCGCCGACCGGGCCTTGTACGCGCTGGCAAGCGATGCCTACTGGCTGGACGCCGGCACACCCGAGACGCTGCTTCAGGCCAACCTGGACGTGCTGGCCGGAAAGCGGACCTTCAGCGGTGTCGGCGTGCACGCCTCGGCGCGGGTACACCCGGACGCCCAGGTGATCGACTCGGTGATCGGGGCCGAGGTCGTCGTGGCAGCCGGCGCACGGGTGGAGCGATCGGTCGTGCTGGCGGGATCAACGATTGCCGCCGGAGCCACGGTGCTGGACTCGCTGGTGGGAGGGCGTTCCACGATCTCCGAGCGCTCCAGCCTGAGCGAACACAGCGTCGTCGGCTTTGGGCAGTCGGTGCCCGCCGGGACGGAACTGATCGACGGCGTATGTCCGCCGCGGGACTCCTGGCCCGAGTGAGCCCCACTCGAACTCATCCGAGGGCGAAGCCCGCCGTCAGCGGCGGCTCTCCGGACACCGGGGTGGTCACCGGCACGGGTGGTACGGCGAACCCGGCCTGAGCGAGTAGTCGTTCGGAGAGGTCCCACAAGTGCTCTGCGTGGGCGGTGGAGCGGGCCCAGCGGCTGAGCGTGCCTGGACGCTTGCGCACCCAGTAGATGCCGCTCGAACGGCCGCACAGCACCGAGGTGGCAACGAACACCGACGTTTCGGCGCCCTGCTCCGGGGTGATCAGCACGCGCTGTTCGATGGGACGGATCCACCGTTCCAGGCGGGACGAGACATCGCCATCCATGCCGAACTCGCTGGCCACCCCGCCGGGGTGCACCGAGTGTGCCACCACCCGGGCCGGGTCCAGCCTGTCGGCCAGGCTGCGGGTGAACAGCACGTTGGCCAGCTTCGACTCGCCGTACACGCCGAAGGTGTTGAAGCGGCCGTGACGGCGTGCGAGGCGATCGAAACGAATGCCGCCACGGGCGTAGTGGTGGGCGCCGGACGCCAGGTTGACGATGCGGCTGGGTATCGCCCGCCGTTGCAGGGGATCCTCGGGTGCGGGGTCGGACACGCCTCGCAGCTGGGCAAGAAGCAGACGGGTCAGCATGAAGTGGCCCAGATGGTTGACGCCAAAGGTGGTCTCGAAGCCCTGGGCGGTTTCGGTGCGTTGCCCCTGGATGATGCCGGCGTTGTTGATCAGCAGGTCGATCGGCTCACCGCCGAGCGAGTCGACCAGCGCCGTCACCGTGTTGAGGTCGGCCAGGTCCAGCGGCCGCATCTCCACCGCATCACTCCCGGACCGCTCGATGATCTGGGCCAGGGCCCGCTCGCCCTTGGCCGGGTTGCGGACCGCACCGATGATTTGGGCGCCCCGTGAGGCGAGGGCCACCGCCGTCTCCAGCCCGATGCCGGAGTTGCAACCGGTGATCACCGCGACGGCACCGTCGAGGCGTTCGGGTGACGGGGGGCGATTCACGGACGAAACCATGGAGCCAAGGTTACCGTTGGCCATGGCCGCCTCTGCCCCGGAAACCAGTCCGCCCACCAACCGCTACCTCGAGGGCGCCTACGCGCCGGTCGCCGAGGAGGTGACCCTGACCGACCTCAGGGTCACCGGAACGCTGCCACCCGAACTCGACGGTCGCTACCTGCGCAATGGGCCAAATCCGCTAGGCCCGGTCGACCCGGCGACCTACCACTGGTTTCTCGGCGACGCCATGGTGCACGGGCTGCGCCTACGAGACGGCCGGGCCGAGTGGTACCGCAACAGGTGGGTCCGCTCGACCAAGGTGAGCGAACTGCTGGGGGAGGCAGCGGCGCCGGGGGATCGCCACGGCGGCATGGAGACCGCCAACACCAACGTCATCGGCTTGGGCGGCCGCACGCTGGCCATCGTTGAGGCGGGGGCCCGGCCGGTGGAACTGGGCGACCGGCTGGACACCATTGCTCACACCGACCTGGGGGGCAGCCTGCCCCACGGCTACACCGCCCACCCCAAAGTGGACCCCGGGACCGGCCTGCTGCATGCCATCGGCTACCACTGGGCACGACCCAACGTGTTGGAGTACACGGTGATCGACCCGACCCAGGGGGCGGTGATCCACCGGGTCGACGTTCCGGTGCCGGGCAACCCGATGTGCCATGACTGCTCGATCACCGAGGGGCATCTGGTGATCTATGACCTTCCGGTCACCTTCAACCTCGATGTGGTCGCCGCCGGCACGTCGTCGTTTCCGTACGTGTGGGACGACGCGTACGGAGCGCGGGTGGGGGTGATGCCCCTGGGTGGGCAACCGGAGGAGGTGCGCTGGTTCGAGGTGGACCCCTGCTACGTCTTTCACCCGATGAACGCCCGCGAGTCCCGGGTCGCTGACGGTTCCCTCGAGGTGACACTGGACGTCGTGCGTCATCCCTCGATGTTTCGCACCGACCTGCACGGGCCTGACGAGGGCCCGTCATCGTTGTGGCGCTGGCGCCTGCGGCTTGGGCCCGATGGCGAACCGAGCGGGCCGGTTCGGGAGACCCGGTTGGACGATCGGCCCATCGAGTTTCCCCGGGTCGACGAGCGCCTGGTGGGGCGACCCGCCCGGTTCGGTTGGGCCAACGTGCTGTCGTCGGGCGGTGACAACCTGGCGTGGGAGGACTCGGGGCTGGTGCGCTACGACTTTCTGGGCGGTGACCTGTCGGGCCCCAATGAGCGTACGGACGCGGTGACGGCCACCGACGTGCCGATGGGTGCCGGTCGCGCCCCCGGGGAGGCGGTGTTCGTGCCCCGCAGCGACGGCGCCGCCGAGGACGACGGCTGGTACCTGATGCTGGTCGGCGACCGGGCCGAGGGCACCACCACCCTGGATGTGCTCCCGGCCGAGGATCCCACCGCGGGTGCCGTGGCCCAGGTGCATCTGCCCGTGCGGGTGCCGCTGGGCTTTCACGGCAACTGGATTCCGCTTCGGTGAGGCGCGCGTTACCTGAAGAGATCCTCGGCGGGGGAGCGCACGATGTTGGGCACCACGCCGTCGACGTCGAGGTCGCTCACGTCCAGCCATGCAGGTTCCACACCACGCACGATGGCGGCTGCGATTCCGGATGACTTGCCCATCACCAGGTCGGCGGCACCGGCCAATTCGTCCACCAGGCCCACCTCGGTGACCGCCAACTCACGACCGAGCGCGTCGTTGGTGCCCCGCAGGTCGAGGATGGGACGGATTCCCGCCGAGCCCAGCGCCACGTCGGTGACGCCGCGCCTCCAGGGCCGACCGAAGGTGTCCGAGACGATCACTCCACAGGCGATGCCGTAACGGTGCACGAACACGTCGCGGAGGCGGCGCGCCGACCGGTCGGAGTCCTCCGGAAGCAACGCGGCGGTGCCCGGCTCCACGTTGGACACATCGATGCCGGCGTTGGCACACACATACCCGTGGTGGGTCTCGGAGATCACCAGGTCGCCCCGTCGACGCAGGATGCGACGGGACTGGCCGGCGACCAGCCGTCTGTGTGCGTGGGGGTCGGTGGGGTCGATCGCCACCAGGGCGTTCTCGGCCTTGCTGACGACCTTCTGGGTGACGACCACCACGTCGCCGTCGAGCAGGCCAACCGAGGCCAGTGCGCCGTCCGCGACCAAGGCGCCAAGGTCGTCACCTGGGCGCACCTCGGGGATCCCGGGGATCGGCAGCAGTTGCAGCCCGGTCACAGCGCCCGCCCCGCCAGGCAGACCCGTGCCAAGGCCGCAGCATGGTCCGGGGTGTCCATGATCGAGGGCGCCACGATGGGTTCGATGCCCACCTCGCCAACCGCGCCGGCGAGGTGGGCATCGATCGGGTCGATCACCAGCGCTCGGGCGAACGGCGCATACCTGCGAGCCACCCCGACCACCGACGCCTCCTCGCCAAGGTTTTCCATCAGCCGGGCCGCGGGACCCTTCAGGGCCATCCCCCCGACGATCGGCGACACCGCCACCACCGTGTCACGTCTGGAGGTCAGCCCCTGGGTGATTCCGGGCACGGCCAGCACCGGGCCGACCGAGACAACCGGGTTGGACGGGGCGATGATGACGGCGGCGGCGTCACGGAGGGCGATGGTCGCTTCGGGGGTGGGCCGGGCCCCGACGGCTCCAGAGAATCGAACCGACGCCACGTCCACCTCGTGTCGCTCCCGAACGAAGTACTCCTGAAAGGTGAGCGTCGCCCCATCGGGCGTGGTGACCTTGGTGCGGATCGGGTCGTCGGTCACCGGTAACAGCCGCAGGCCCAGACCGAACGTACGGGTGATCTCGGCGGTCACCTCGGTGAGGCGCGCTCCCTCGGCCAGGCGATGGGCCCGCCAGAGGTGGGTGCCCAGGTCGAGATCGCCCAGTGCGAACCAGCCGACGTCGGCCCGTTCGTTTGCGCGGGCGTGGCGGCGCAACGACCCGAGCGCCGCCCAGGTCTCACCGGCCAGACCCCAGCCGGTGTCCGGGTTGACCGCACCGGCGAGGGTGTAGGTGATCGTGTCCAGGTCGGGGCACACGGTGAGACCGTGGAACTCGGTGTCGTCGCCCACGTTGACGACGGCGGCCACGTCGGACGGGTCGACCACCTGCAGCAGCCCCGCCAGGAGGCGCGCTGCGCCGACGCCGCCCGAAATGACGGCGACCGCCGGGGGAGGGGGCTCAGGCGAGATGATCGAGCTTCCCCGACAGCAGGGCCATGTCGGCGTCCACCATCATGTGAACCAGCTGCTCGAAGTCGGTCTTGGGGGTCCAGTCGAGCACCTTGCGTGCCTTGGCCGGGTCCCCGACCAGCAGGTCCACCTCGGCCGGGCGAAAGAACCGCTCGTCGATGGTCACGTGGTCCTCCCAGTTGAGGCCGACCCGTTCGAAGGCCACCTGGCAGAACTCTCGAACCGAGTGGGTGTCGCCGGTGGAAACGACGTAGTCGTCCGGTTCGTCCTGTTGCAGCATCAGGTACATCGCCTCGACGTAGTCGCCGGCAAAGCCCCAGTCCCTCTTTGCGTCCAGGTTGCCAAGCGCCAGTCCGGTGCCCATGCCCAGCTTGATGCGGGCCACGCCGTGGGTGATCTTGCGGGTGACGAACTCCAGCCCGCGACGCGGCGACTCGTGGTTGAACAGGATGCCGGAGCAGGCGAACAGGTCGTAGCTCTCGCGATAGTTGAGGGTGATCCAGTGGCCGTAGACCTTGGCGACGCCGTAGGGGGAACGGGGATGAAACGGCGTCGTCTCCAGCTGCGGCACCTCGTGCACCTTGCCGAACATCTCCGAGCTCGATGCCTGATAGAAGCGGATGTCGGGGTCGACGAGCCGGATGGCGTCCAACAAACGGGTGACGCCCAGCCCGGTGACCTCGCCGGTGAGCACCGGTTGGGAGAACGAGGTCTGCACGAAGCTCTGCGCCGCCAGGTTGTACACCTCGTGGGGCCGATAGGTGCGCAGCAACTCGATCAGGCTCGCCTGATCGAGCAGGTCGCCGTTGACCGTGGCGATCCGGTCCTGGAGGTGGGCGATCCGTTCGAAGGTCACGGTCGAGCTTCGGCGCACCATGCCGATGACCTCGTAGCCCTCGTTGAGGAGCAGTTCGGCCAGGTAGGAGCCGTCCTGGCCGGTGATACCGGTGATCAATGCGCGCTTCGTCATGGGTGTAGTTGTAGTCGACCTGGCGGGGTGTGTCTGTCTACTGGGTTAACACCGGTGCGCTGGGCCATGATCTTCAGCGGGTGTATCTTTGGCGGCATGTTGGAGCCCCCGGACGCATCGCCGGCCTCGTTGGGGCAGAGGATCGCCGGCGGTCGTGCCGTTCTCGGCTGGACGCAGGCGGAGCTTGCCGAACGGGTGGCGATCTCCCGAGTGGCGTTGGCCAACCTGGAATCTGGCCGCTCGGTGCCGTCGGAGCGCACGGTGGTGCTGTTGGCCGGGATGTTTGATGTGGAGCCCCATGATCTGGTGCGGGGCACCATCTACCCGCCGCAGAAGAGCGACCGGCTGCCCCTCGTTGCTGCTCGGCACACCGAGATCGATCTTGAGATGTCGCTGCTTGAGCGGGATCTCATGTGGCTGGCTCGCTTGGAGTCGCCCGACCTGACCCGCCGGGTGGTCGCCGAGTGGCGGTCACGGCTGGACGAGTTGGGGGATCGGGTGCTGGACCCGCGGTGCCGCGGGCAACTGGATGAGGCGCGCCAACGCGTTGCACGATTGGGCCGGATCGCTCCCTGACGGCTCCCACCCCGACCGCTCTGTACCCGGGAGCAGCGTGCGCGCTCCGGCGGGGTTCCGAGTTGCCCGGTTGGTTCAGGGTGTGGCGACGCGGGCGCGGGCGGTGGCCATGAGATCGGCGAGCGTGGTCGCCAACGGAATCTCGGGGGTCCAGCCGGTGGCGGCACGAATCTTTGAGGCGTCACCCAGCAACACGGGAATGTCCACCGGACGCTGGAGGTCCGGATCGGACGTGAGACGAACGTCGACGGTGGCCAGTTCGATAAAAGCATCAACCAGCTGTTGCACGGCCACCGCAGCACCCGAGCAGATGTTGTAGGCCTCACCGGGCTGCCCGTCGAGCACCAACAACCGGTAGGCGCGCACCACGTCGCGCACGTCGGTGAAGTCGCGCTTCGGGGTGAGGTTGCCCACCGCGATGTTGCCGCCGCCACCCACCTCGGCCTGCGCCACCCGCTGCGCCAGGGCCGGCGCAACGAAACGCGGTGACTGCCCGGGGCCCAGGTGGTTGAACGGGCGGGTGCGGATGACCTCCAAACCGAAGCCCAGGCCGGCCTGGACGGCCAGAAAGTCGGCGGCCACCTTGGATGCGGCGTACGGGCTGACCGGGCGAAGCGGGCACGTCTCGGTGATGGGCAGATCGCTTGCGTCCACCCGGCCGTAGACATCGGCCGAGCCGACGACCAGCACGCGTTCCACCCCGGCATCCCGGCAGGCCATCAGCACGTTGAGGGTGCCCTCGGCGTTGGCCCGGAACGTGGCGGCCGGATGGTCCCAACTCCCTCCCACGTCGGCGTCGCCCGCCAGGTGGTACACGGCGTTGGGGCGAACCTCGGCCAGCGCTTTGGCCACCGATGGACCGTCGGTGATGTCGAGGCCCTCCAGCGTGCGGTCCCAGCCGATGACCTCGTCGCCTGAGGATTCGAGGTGAGCGGTGAGGTGACCGCCGACGAATCCGCCGGCCCCGGTGACGAGCGCCCTCACCGGGATTGCGGCGCCGGGCCGGACACGGACGGGGTGGGCACAAAGCGGGGCACGGCGACAGCATAGGAGGGTGAGCGCGATTGCGGTCAGCCGGCGGTGGTCCGGGTGATCAATCAACCCGGCGAAGGTCGTAGACCTCCGCCAGCACGATTCCGCGCTCCTCGACCACCCCGACCGGCGTGTTGTTGGCCCTGAACTCCGCCACCTTCCCGTACAGGTCCAGTTGCCGGTCGTTGATGTAGATGATCCGGTAGTCGGCCGGGTTTCCGGTTTGGGTCGCTCGACCGCAGGTGATCGCCTGGTCGAAGTACGGAAAGGCCATCGCCACCATGATGTCGTCGCAGGCGCCGGCTTCGCGCTCGGCGATGATGTCGCCGGCGTCCCTGATGCCTTCGCCCCAGCCGACGACCAACAGCGCCTCGGCCCGATCCGACCCGCCGAGCAACGGGTTGAAGTAGATCCCACCCCAAGGGCTGACGTGAATCGAATACCCGGTTGCGGCGATGAGAGCGGCCACCGCCGCGATCGAAAGCGCCTGTGGGTACCTGCGAGCCGATGCCGTCCCGATGGCCCCGATGCGGCCGGTTCGGAGCAGGTCCACCAGCCTCGCAGCGCCGATTCCGACCGCGATGGCCAGGAGCGGCACGATCTCGATGATGTAGCGGTCGATCTTCTTCGGGGTCACGGTCAAAACGACGACGACCGTGGCGATGAAGAGGACGAGGGTCAGAAACTGTTGGCGCCGACGGCGGTCTGAGCATCCGAGCGGGACCAGGATCAAGGTTGCGAGCATGAACCAGGGCGTCATCCGAAACGGTGCGGTGACGAAGTAGAAGCGCCCGGATGGAGCAAAGGTGATCTCGTCCCGGAACAGGCTGAACTGTCCGGCATCGGCCAGTTTCGCCGAACTGCGCAGCACCCCCAGCTGATCTCCGGGTGCAACGACGATCGCCGGCCAGAGCACCGCGATGGTCGCCACACCCGCCAGGCAGACGAGCGCGACGGGTATGAAGGCGGACGCAAGACCACTGCGCCATCCGCTCTCCGTTCGCCTGGAGGCGACAACCCGTCGCCACGCGACCCAGCAGGTCAAGAGCACGGCTCCGGGAGCGAACGCGAGTGCGGAGAGCTTGGTCAGGACCGTCAGCCCCGCCAGGACGCCGGCGAGGACGGCGGTCATCGTGGGTCTCGCGAGAGGAGGGCCGCCTCGCCCGAGCAGGCGCGCGAGCAGCACCACGGTGCAGGCGCCGAAGAGCCCGAGCAGCTCATCGGTATGGAGGACGGCGCCGTGTGCCACGAGGAAGGGTTCGGTCGCCAGGAAGAACCCGGCGGTCATGGCGGGCAGGGCTCCGAGCCATTGCCACGTGAGCAGCACGAGCAGCCCGATCAGCAGGCTCGTGGCGATGGCAACAGCGATCTGTGCGCTCTGGAGTCCTGTCCACGCTCGTGCGAACGGCTCATCGGACACGGCGCCGAGCTTTTGGGCTGCTCCGTAGAAGAACCGGGCGACCGACCCGACGATCATGGTGGGTACCCCCGGCAAGGTGGCCACCTGGTCGCCCCGCGCCGCAGTCATGCCGGCCAGGTCGAGCGTGGTGAGCGCGTCCGAGTAGCGGACCGTGCGACGCATCCAGACCAGCTCGTCGTAGGTGAGGTGGTGGCCCGCGGTCAGCAACCGTGGGATGAACGCGCTGACGGCGAGGAAAACGGCCGCAACCTTGGGGTTCAGCACCCGGCGTGTGGATTCGGGGTCGGTCACAGGCTCGCTTGCGACGTCCTGCACGAGCCGATCCTACCGCCCATGGCCTGGTGGGTGGGCGTTGAGCGGGGCGATGGGTGACCTGAGTCGTCTCTCCGGTCGATTAGTCTGAATCCCTGCCGGGCGGTGCGATGACGTCGAGCCGCGCACGTGGAGGTCTCACTATCTCGACCCGGGACAACAACCCCCAAGACACACCTCAGAGCGCTCCCGCGCTCCGTGCCCCCACGTCGGGCAAGGGCGCGCCCGCGGTGGTGGCCGTGCTGGTGACCCACAATCCGGACGAGAACTTCGAGACCACACTGGTGTCGTTGCAGGCCCAGGACTACTCCAACCTGGCGGTCCTGGTGCTGGACAACCAGAGCGAGTCGCCGGTGGAGGGCAGGGTGAAGGCCGTGTACCCCCAGGCCCACGTGGTGCGCCTGGCCGCCAACCGTGGGTTTGGGGCCGCTGCCAACCGTGCGCCGGCGGTGGTTAACGGCGCTTCGTTCTACCTGTTCTGCCACGACGACGTGTATCTGGAACCTGACGCGGTTTCTGCGCTCGTCGCCGAGGCTTTTCGTTCCAATGCCGGTGTGGTTGGGCCCAAGTTCGTCGATTGGGACGAGCCCGAGATGCTGCTCGATGTCGGCCGGGCGATCGACAAGTTCGCGTTCCCGGCGCCGGTTGCCGAGGCAGGCGAACTGGATCAGGCCCAGCACGATGCGGTTCGGGACACATTCGCCGTCGACGGCGCCACCATGTTGGTGCGGGCCGACCTCTTTGAGGCCATCGACGGCTTTCCATCGGACTTCTCCGCCTACGAGGAGGACACCGACCTGTGCTGGCGGGCCCACCTCGCCGGCGCCCGGGTGGTGGTGACCCCGTCTGCGGTCGTTCGCCACCGGGAGGCCACGTTGCGCAGCGTTCCGGCCGAGGAACGTCTGCGCAGCCAGTACGCCCATCGGGCGCGCATGGTGCTGACCAACTACTCGACCGGCCATCTGTTGCGGGTATTGCCTCAGGCGGTGCTGTTCTCGCTGGGCGATCTGGTGCTGAATCTGTTGGCGTTCCGCCTGGTGCGCGCTGCCGACGTGGCGCTGGCGTGGACCTGGAACCTCTCGCATCTGCGAGGGTCGCTCGCCCGACGCGCTCAGGTCAAGCAGTTCCGTCGGGCGACCGACTCGGATATCCGCAACTATCAGGTAGGCGGATCTGCCCGGGTGACGGCGTTCGTGCGTGGCACGGTGGGGGAGGGCGCTGCACGCTTCAACACCGGCGCCCAACAGTCGCGCACCGTGGTGCAACGCCTGCGTGAGGGGCCATCCCAGATTGCGGCGCTTTCGGCGGTGCTGGTGGCGATCGTGCTGATCATCGGCAGCCGCAGCATCATTTTGGGCGACATCCCGGTGGTGCGCGAGTTCTCCGCCACGACGGCGCCGTGGTCGTCGATGTTGCGGGAATACTGGAACGGGTGGCGGACGACGGGGCTGGGTGCAACCTCTGCCACGCCCACCCTGGTGGGGATCATGGGCGTGCTGTCGACGGCCCTGTTCGGAGGCGAGGGACTGGTACGAAACCTCTTGATCATCGGTTGTCTACCTGCGGGCGTGCTGGGCGCCTGGTGGATGGCCAGGGGCGGTTCGAGCAGCAAGACACGTGCGTTGATGATGGTCGCGTACGTGATCACCCCGGTGCCCTACAACGCCATCGCCGAGGGCCGCTGGGGTGCGCTTGGCCTGTGGGCCGCCCTTCCGTGGATCGTCGGCCTGCTGGGACGCTCCGCCGGTGCGATGCCCTTTGCCGGTTCGGAGTTTCGAACGCTCAGCGGTCTGCGGGCCACCGTCGCCCTTGGCATGGTGACCGCTGCAGTCGCCGCGGTGCTGCCGGTGGCTCCGTTTCTGGTCCTGCTGATCGCACTGGTGATGGCGGCGGTGGGCCTGGCGGATCGTTCCGATCTGGCCCGCTGGGAGCGGGTCATACCCACGGCGATCGGCGGCTCGGTCGTGGCCTTTGCGCTCCACCTGCCCTGGGCCATGGAGCTTGTTGTGCCGTGGCCCAAGTGGGGGCAGATCGTCGGACCGGCGAGCATTGCGGGCGGTCCCCTTGCGTTGCGTGACCTGGTGTGGCTTGACACTGGCCCCAACAGTTTCGGTGTGGTGCTGGTGGGGCTGCATCTGGCCGGTGCGTTCGCCATCCTCGTGGGACGTGAATGGCGGTTCAGGCTGGCGGCTCAGGGTTGGGCCATTGCCCTCGTCGGCTGGGTGTTGGCTTGGATGGGCGAGGCGCGCATCGGGCCCACGTTGCCACCGCCCGAGGTGCTGTTGATGCTGCCGGTGCTCGGTCTGTCGTTGGCCATCGGTGCTGGACTGGCGGCCTTCGAGCGTGACGTCGCCGGTAGCGACTTTGGATTTCGCCAGGTGTTCTCGATGTTGGCGGCGGCATTGATGGTGGTGGCTTCGTTTGCCTGGGTGGCCCGATCGGCGAACGGCCGTTGGGGTCTGCCGGAGGAGGACAACCTGGCCGTGGTGAGCACGTTGAGTTCGCAGGCGCCCAAGGGCCAGTATCGGACGTTGTGGTTGGGTAACGCCGACGTCCTTCCGTTGGGTTCCTGGGAGCTGTCCAACGGATCCAGCTTTGCCACGACCGAGGGCCTGTTCCCCCGGGTGGGTGACTGGTTTGAAGGGCCACGTTCGGTGGGCACCGAGGCGCTCAACGAAGCGCTCGAGGATGCGGTGGAGGGAAAGACCACCCGCCTGGGCCGGTTGCTGGGCGCCATGGGCATCAACTACGTGGTGGTTGCCAGATCGGGCGCTCCACTCGCCTACGACAAGGGAAAAGCGGTGGTGGAACCGCCCGCCAGCACGGTGAACGCACTGGATGAGCAGCTCGACCTGTCCCGATTGTCGGTGTCGGAGTCGCTGTTCATCTATGAGAACTCGGCGTTTACCCCGGAGGTGGCCACGGTACCGGCGGGGACGTTCGATGATGCTGGAGACGGCTTGGGGTCGGTGCTGACCACCAACCTCACCGCCGCCAAAGCCGCGCTGCCCCAAGGCACCCGGGCGGATGAGGGCACCGGCAGGTTGGCGGCCGACGTCGAGCTCTACGTGGCCCGCACTCATGACGCCAACTGGACTCTGACCGTCGCCGGTGACGAGGTGCCTCAGGCCCCCGTGTTCGGGTGGGCGTCGCAATCCAAGGTGACCGCCGGCGGGGCCGCATCGCTGACCTACTCGCCGCCGTTGGTTCGCAGCCTGGCGGTGGTCCTCCAGCTGTTGGCGTTGCTTGGCGCCATCAGCGTGGTGCGCAGCCGCCGGGACTCCGTCGACGACATGGGCGGGATGCGGCGCGCCTGGGCCGCTCGCAAGGAGCGGGTTGCCGATCGACGCCTGCGTCGCGAACAGGAGCCAGAAGTGGGCGGTCCGCAGTTGCCCACCACCGAGCTGCCGAAATTCGTCGTCGAGGGCGATGACGCCGGCTACGAGCAGCACGTCCCGGAGCAGTTCGGCGACCCGTTGGAGGCACGCGAGGAGCCGGACCTGTCCGAGTTCGAGGACTCCACGACCGGTACCGACGGCTCCACGACCGGATCCGACGAGACCGTGCCGGAAGCCGGCCCTACCGTTACCGCACAAGAAGCCCAGGCGCCGCCGACGGACCTGCCGACGGTCGACGTGCCGCCTGCCGACGCCGAGACCCACTTGGTGAACGACAAGATCGACTGGGATCCCGGCGAGCTCGAGCCTGATTGGCTGGCAGAGCCCCCGGCGTTCAAGCGTCGTCGCCGCCGCAACGTCGTGTTGCCCGAGGATCGGGCGGCGACCGAGCAGTCACCGGAGATGATCGACACATCGACCTCCGACCAGCCCGACCAGCCCGAAACGCCCGACCAGCCCGAAACGCCCGACCAGCCCGAGACGCCTGCGACTGCATCGGCTGATCACCCGGCCGGCAGCGGGGGTCGACGCTCGCGTCCCAAGCTTCGCCTGGTGCGAGGCCGCACCGGCGGTGCAGGAGTTCCCCAGGACGGCGCCGAGCCAGACCCAGAGGGCTCGGCCAAAGATCCTGCCGAGGCCATCCAGAGTGATTCCGGCGGGGCTGCCCCGTCCCTGGACAAGCCGGCCACCTCAGATTCCGCCATTGATGACGACCGACCGGTGGTTCGCCGTCGCACCAGGCGGCGCGACTCCCAGCCGTCGCTGTTCAGCGAGGACGAACCAGACGAGGAACAGCCATGAAGTTCGTACGCATGGCCGTGATCACGGTGGTGGTCGGCGTTTTGGCCGGCCTGTCGGCGGTCAACCTGTCGGACCCACGGGACAACTCCGCCACCGTGCAGGCTGAACAGCGCTTCGGCCTGCTGAACCAGATGGTGACGGCGGATCCGCCCGGCACGCTGGATTCCACCTGGTACTGCGCTGCAACCCGGGTGAGAGAGGGCGACGCCGGGAAGCACGAGGTGTTCATCTCAAACGGCTCGGGCAAGGAGGTGGCCGTCCAGATCAGTGCGGTTCCGCTCAGCCCCAAGGCCGCCGCCGAACCGGCCAAGCAGCTCAAGTTGCCGGCTCACTCGGTCATCGTGGAGGACGTCGCAACCCTATCGAAGAAGACGTCTGCGGCGGTCGTGGTGGATGTTCGCTCGGGTGAGGTCACCGTGTCGCACCGGTTGTCCAACAGGACGGGGGCCTCGCAGGTGCCGTGCACCTCACGTCCTTCGGGCTCATGGGACTTTCCATTCGTCAACACCGAGAAGGACGCCACCGCCCGGCTCTTCCTCTTCAATCCCTACCCGGTTGCGGTCAGCGTCGATGTCACCTTGTCGACTGCGGATTACGTGCGGGTGCCCGCCGAACTGAGCGGAGAGAGCGTGCCGGCAGGCGGGGTGAAGGTGATCAACCTGAACGAACGCGCTCCGAGACGAGATCGGTTGTCGGTCAGCGTTCGCACCCGCTCCGGCTTGTTGATCGCCGAGGTGGTGCAAACGTTCTCGCAGGCCAACCTGGAGTTCAACCTGAAGTCGGGTGAGGGCGGCGACGGCAAGGTGGACAAGGAGGAGATCGGAAAGCAGCCCGTGAAACGTCAGGGCGTGGCCCTGGTGTCGGGGAGCCCCGAGCCGACTCGCCAGGCCGCGTTTGTGGACGGGTTCTCTCAGGGTGGCGTCATCGAGCAATACGTGGTGTTGAACCCGTCCAAGGGCAACGCCGACGTTCAACCGATCTGGATCACACAGTTTGGTCAGCCACGGGGGGATATCGAGCCGCTGGCAAAGGTGATTCCCCCGGGGCGGGCCGAGACCATTCGGATCGACAATGATCAGCGCCTCCCAGCGGAGGGTTTCCACCACGGGCTGGTGGTGTCCGACACCGGGGTTGCCTCCGCCCGGGTGCTGGTCAGCGTGGCCAAACGTGGTGACACCAAAACCTCGGGGCAACAGGTTCGGCCCGCACCTGCGACCGGCGTGAGCATCTCGCCGGCGCTGCCGTTGGCAGCCGATCGCTGGTGGTCGGGTGGGCTTCGGCTCACCGGACAGGATGAGGGCTGGTTGTTGGTGGACAACCCGTCACCCACCGAGTCGACCTCCATCAAACTGCTCGTTCACGGTGGGGGGAAGGTGACCGAGGCCAAGGGGTTTGAAGACCTCACCGTCAAGCCCAGCGATCAGTTGGCCGTCAACCTGCGCCAACTGAAGTTGCCCAACCTGGCGATGGTTGAGCTTCGCTCCTCCGCTCCGGTCCAGGTGGAGCAGCGCCTGGTCGATGCGACGGCGGGTGATTACTCGTCGGGCCCGGCCGTACCCGACGCAGCCACGGTGATCTCCCTCTCCCTCTCCGACTCCGGCGACGCTGCGGGGTAACGGTGCTGCTACAGGTGATCGTGGTGGCGGTGGTGGTGGTGCTGACGGTGTTGGTGTCAGTGGCCTCACGCCGTCGTGGCAGCGACGCGGTGCCGACCCCCAGCGGCTTCACGGTCCCTGCCCGAGTGGCTCGACCCGACTTCGATCATCCGGATCGCCCCTGGCTGGTGGTGGTGTTCACCTCGGACACGTGTGATGGTTGTGCCGGTGTGGTCGAGCGCGCACTCCCGCTGTCCTCCGATGAGGTGGCGGTGTGTGCCGTGTCGGTTCAGGAACAGCCCGAGAGCCACACCCGTTACCGCATCGATGGCGTGCCCACCACGATCATCGCCGACGCAGAGGGCACCGTGGTGGGCAGCTTCCTCGGTCCGGTTCAGACGATTGAGTTGTGGGATGCCGTTGCGGCGGCGAGGGAGACCTGAGCGGGGGATTGGCCCACCTGCTCAGTGAACCTCGGCGGGGTCCTGGATCGGGGCGTCCATTCCGGCGCCGTTTGCGGCCTGGCCGAGTATGGCCGACGGTAGTGCCGTGCCTGGATCGGGCGGATGGCCCGGTTCGCCGGTGCGGCCCACCTTGACGAGACGAAGCACCTCGGCCCCGTCGATGGTCTCATGTTCCAGCAGTTGCCGTGCCACCAGGTCGAGGCCGTTTCGCTCGGTGCGAAGGAGTTCCCGGCAGCGGCTCTGTGCCCGCCGCAGGATCTTCTCGGTCTCCTCGTCGATGACCCGGGCCATCTCGTCGGAGTAACTCTTCGTCTGCATCATGTCGTCGCCGAGGAACACGGCACCCTGAGTGCCCCATGCCATGGGGCCGACCCGTTCGGACATGCCCCATTCCTTCACCATGGAATGCGCCAGTTGGGTTGCCTTCACCAGGTCGTCAGCGGCGCCTGTTGACACCATTTCGAACGTGATCTCCTCGGCGGTGCGGCCGCCAAGCATCATGACCAGGCGGTCCTCGATGAAATTCTGACGGTGGATGTGGCGCTCCTCGTCGGGCAGCGTCATCGTGACGCCGAGCGCCATGCCTGCGGGAATGATGGTGACCTTGTGCAGCGGGTCCATCTCGGGCAGCACGGCGGCGCAGACGGCGTGGCCGGCCTCGTGATAGGCGATGGCCTCTTTCTCGGTTTCGGAGAGCACCATCGACTCGCGTCGCTGACCCATCATCACCCGGTCCCGTGCGTCCTCGAAGTGACGGGCGTGGATTTCGTTCTCGCCGTTGCGAACCGCAAACAGCGCGGCTTCGTTGACCAGGTTGGACAGATCGGCACCTGACATGCCGGGTGTGCCCCGGGCGACCAGGTTGAGATCGACGTCCGGAGACATCTTCTTGGACTTCGAATGGACCTCGAGGATGCGGCGCCGATCCTCCAGCTCTGGCAGCGGCACCACCACCTGGCGGTCGAAGCGTCCCGGTCGGAGCAGAGCCGGATCGAGGATGTCGGGGCGGTTGGTCGCCGCCATCATCACGATGCCCTCGGTCGCTTCGAACCCGTCCATCTCGCTGAGCATCTGGTTGAGGGTCTGCTCACGTTCGTCGTGGCCGCCGCCCATGCCGGCGCCGCGCTTACGGCCGATCGAGTCGATCTCGTCGACGAAAATGATGGCGCGGCCGGCCTTGCGTGCCGACTCGAAAAGATCGCGTACCCGGGATGCGCCGACGCCGACGAACATCTCCATGAAGTCCGAGCCGGTGACCGACATGAACGGCACCCCCGCCTCACCGGCGACCGCCCGTGCAATCAGGGTCTTCCCGGTGCCGGGCGGGCCGACCAGCAACATGCCCTTGGGAATGCGGGCGCCGATCGCTGCGAAGCGGTCGGGCTCCTTCAGGAAGTCGACCACCTCCTTGATCTCCATCTTCACGCCGTCGTACCCGGCCACGTCGGCGAACGTGGTGCCGGGCCGCTCGGAGGAGTAGGTCTTGGCCTTCGAGCGGCCGATCGACATCACCCCCGACATCTGGCCTGAGGCACGGCGCTGCATCCAGGCGAAGAAGCCCAGGATCAACGCAAACGGCAGGATGATGGACAGCAGGGACAGAAGCCCACTCTGCTGAGGTGTCTCGAAGGTGTACTCGACGTTGTTCTCTTTCAGCAGCGCCTCGAGCCCCTGGGGGGCCTCAGCGGGCCCGGTTGAGGTGAAGGTCTTGTCGCCGGTGCCGGCGAAGGTGCCCTCGATCTTGCCGGTGGTGTTGTCCCACGTCACCGACTCGATCTTGTCTTGCTTGATCTGAGTGACCAGTTGGTCGTAGCGGAGTTCGTTGGACTTGGGCTCGGCACTGGAGAACCACAGCACCGAGCCGATCACCACCGCCAACAACACAAACATCGACCAGCTGGGCAGCTTGCCGCCGAGGAATCCACCGGAGGATTGGCCGCCGGCGTTCGGTTGTTTGCCCTGGCCTGAGGGTTGCGGAGGTCGGGTCTGCTCTGCCATCCGGTGAAGTGTACGGGGTGGACCCCTGCTCGACGATGCACAGCGGCTGAGACTGTGGGTCGTCCCAGCCCCGATTGGCGGTCAGGGTCCCCCGCTTGGTGTGACCGCTGCCGGTACGGTGGTGCCATGAGTCGTTCCGGGAGTGGTCACGTTGGCGGTGCTCACCAAGGCAATGCACGCTCGGACCGCGCCCAGGCGGACAGGGACTACTCCGGGTCACGGGCAGCCGAGCGGCGCCGGTCCACCAGCCGGGTGTGTGCTCGTCCCTACTGTTCCACGGCTGCGTCGGCGACCATGTCCTACTCGTACGACTCCGGCTCGGTCTGGCTGGACGACCTCACCGTTGATGGGCACCCCATGGTGCACGACCTCTGCTCGCTCCACGCGGACTCCGTCTCGGTCCCCAAGGGCTGGCGGTTGGTCGACCGGCGCTCCGACTCCCTCGCAGCGGACGATCGTCAGTCGTCCGTGACGCATCTCGCTGCCGGTTAGCCGTCCCATGAGTCGGCGATCCCATCGCGACGCGGCCCCAACGCACAACGAAACCGCATCCGACGGTCGGCCGGGCACCGACGTGGCGGTCACCCGCCTGTTGTGGTTGGCGGGACTGTGGCTTGGGTCGCGTCTGGTCGCCGGGTTGCTGGTGGCGCCATTCGTCGATCCGGGCGCGCCATTGTCGGCCGGTTCGCTGGTGGTCAGCCAGATTCCGTTCTGGGGGGTCACCGTGGGAGGTCTCTGGTGGATGGCCCGCCGTGAGGGGGAGCGGCTGAGCGGGTTCGTGCGATGGGGGTTCGCTCCACAGGACCTTGGTGTGGGCCTGGTGGCGGGGTTCGGACTGCACTGGGGGGTGAACCTGCTCTACCGGGTGTTGGAGAACGCCGGGGTGTCCGGCGACCCCTCGGCGTCAGCCCGAGAGTTGGTGAACGCGTCGCCCGGCGTGCTGGGAAAGGTGGTCCTGGTGGTGATGGTTGCGGTGGGTGCTCCCGTCGTTGAGGAGATGTACTACCGGGGGGTGGCGCAGCGCACCGCCATGCAGCTGGCCGAGGGCACCTCGGCGAAATCCGGCCTGCGGCACCGTTGGGGCGCCGTGGCCGGACTGGTGGCCGTCGCAGCGTTCTTCGCCCTCAGCCACATCGCAACCGGGGCCGACCTCATCCAACTGCCCGGACTGACGCTGGTGGGCGTGGTGCTGGGTGGGCTCGTCTGGCGCTCGGGGAGGCTGGGCCCGTCCATCGTGGCCCACGGAGTGTTCAACCTCTGCAGCCTGTTGGTGCTGTGGGGCGTCTCAAGTCCGTTGCTGGCGGGCTGATCACCGGGGCCTCCGATGAGGAGAACCCAGGTGCTCATGGCACGATGGTGGGATGACCGACGTGGTTGATCCCCCCGCGCCCGCCGCGCCAGCCCAAGACCAGACCCCCGCCGGAATCTCGGAACTTGAATTGGAACACGGCGCGCCCCGGAATCCCACTGCCGGCGAAGCCGACCGGCGACTTCTTCCAACCTGGCCGTCCGGCTTCGACGCGGCGCAAGCGGCCAACTACGTGGTTCTGGCGGCCTGCACGATCTTCATTTTCGCGACGCTGAATCGCGGTGGGGGCCTGCTGTCGACCAGCACCCCGACGGGCGGCGACATGGGGGCACACGTGTGGGGCCCGGACTACCTGAAAGACATCCTGCTGCCGTCGCTGCGCCTCTCGGGGTGGAGCCAGGACTGGTATGCGGGCTTTCCTGCCTACACCTTCTACATGGTGGTTCCGGCGCTGGCGATCGTGATGCTGGATGCGGGGTTGCCACCGCTGATCGGCCTCCCACTGCTCGTGGTCCTGGTACCTGGCCTGGTCTACGGCTGGTCGATGTTCACGGCCCGTCTGGCGCGGGCCGCCATGTTGGTGGCGGCGGTGGTGATTCTGCCGCTGTGCGTCGACGTCGACCCGAACGTGGCGTTCAAGCTGGTCAGCGTGTCGGGCCTGCTGGCCATGCCCTGGGCGGCGTTCTTCCTGGGCACCTCCTTGCGTCTTCGATTCCCCGGCCCAATGCTGATGTCGATGGCCGCGCTGGCCTTCGTGTGGGACTCGCACTTCACGATCTACGGCGGCAACGTCGCCTCCACCATGGCGGGTGAGTTTTCATTCTCGATTGCGTTCGCCGTCACCCTCGTGTTCCTGGGCGTGGTTGCCAGGGGTTTGAGCACCGGCAGGCATCGGGCCATCGCCGCGACGCTTCTGGGACTGGTGGCCCTGTGTCACGTCATCCCGTTGTTCTTCGCCGTCGGGGCAACCGCCATGATGTTCCTGCTCCGTCCGGGTTGGCGCCAGATGAAGTGGCTCATGGTGGTGATGCCCACCGGGGCGTTGCTTTCGGCGTTCTGGATAGTTCCGTTCTACCTGCGGAGTGACTACCTGAACGACATGGGTTGGGAGAAGGTGGGTCCGGCCGTGAACGGCGCGGCGAGCACGTATTGGCAATACCTGTTGCCCAACGCCATGCCCTACCACGAGATCATCTTTGGGTTGGCGGTCATTGGCGCGGTGCTCAGCATCGTCAGGGCAAATCGGGCCGGGTTGACCTTTGCGCTCTGGTCGCTGTTTGGCGTCGGCGGCTTCATTCTGATGCCCCAGGGCCGGTTCTGGAACGCCCGCGTGCTGCCCTTCTACATACTTTCGCTCGACCTGCTGGCCGCCGTGGCCGTGACGTTGCTCATCGGGGCGCTCGCCGCATTTGTGACCAAGCGGGAACGCCTGCAGCCGGTTGTCTCAGGCATCCTGGCAGGCGCCGCCGTCATCACGGTGTTTCTGGCGGTTGGGCTGCCCATCGGATTGCCCCCCAGTGCAAAGTCCACCAGCGTGAACGCCCCCACCGTGGTGGAGGACCAGTCGTCGGTGCCGCAGCTCAGCGGCCATCAGTTCGGTCCGTTCCTCTCGACCCAGTCCAACAAGGCCACGGGTTGGGCCAGTTGGAACTTCGGTGGTCTCCAGGCCAAGGAGCGCTACCCGGAGTACAGCGCGCTGATGTCGACGATGGCACGGGTGGGCAAGGAGCGGGGCTGTGGGCGGGCGATGTGGGAGTACTACAAGCAGATCGAGGACTACGGCACCCCGATGGCGCCCATGCTGCTGCCGTACTTCACCGATGGCTGCATCGGCTCGATGGAGGGGCTCTACTTCGAGGCCTCCATGACCACCCCGTTTCACTTCCTCAACCAGTCGCTGCTGTCCAAGGAACCGTCCCGACCCCAGCGTGACCTGCCCTATGAGGATCTCGACGTCGCTGAAGGCGTGAAGCGTCTGCAGCTGTACGGCGTGAAGTACTACCTCAGCCGAAGCGAGGAGGCGACCCAACAAGCCCGCGCCCTCACCGAAGGGCCCGATGCGCCGTTGACCGAGGTGGCTGAGGTCCCCAGCCAGAACCTGGCGGGCGACTCCGGAGTGCTCTCCGAGCCATGGGTGGTGTTCGAGGTGGCTGGATCGGAGCTGGTCAGCGGTCTGGACCACGAGCCGATCGTGATGACCGATGTGGCAGCCGATCACGCCCACTGGCTGGACCCGACGGTCGCCTGGTACGGCGACACTGCAAACTGGAGCACCTTCCTGGCGGCCGATGGGCCAAAGGACTGGACCCGGGTGCGCTGTGGTGCCCGAGCCGATGAGGTGGGCCCCGAATCGCCTTACGGTTTCGCTTGTCAGGGGGCGGTGCCGGGAACTCCGATCACTCCGGCCAAGGTCTCGAACATCGTCGTTGAGCAGCAGTCGATGAGCTTCACGGTGGATCAGGTGGGCAAGCCGGTACTGGTGAAGACCAGCTATTTCCCCAACTGGCGAGCCGACGGCGCCGAAGGCCCGTATCGAGTGGCGCCCAACCTGATGGTGGTCGTGCCAACCCAGAAGAACGTCTCGCTCAGCTACGGCCGCAGCGGCGTGGAGTGGTTGGGGATGGCGCTGTCGTTGGCCGGTGTGGTCATCGTCGTGTTGTTGCTCGTCGTTCGCACGCCCCGATTCCCAAGGGCGTGGCAGTTTGCCGGGGATGCCGAACCCGGCGATCCGACCCCGCGTGAGGCGCTCGTTGAGACGGGACACAGCATGCTTCGGCGGAACATCCGGGTTCTCGCGCGAATCAGCCGGTCCGATCCGGTCGGCCCGATCGACGGCCCGCCGCCGGCCGCCGGTAACGGGCCGGTGATCGGCGATCAACCCGACGGCGGAACGGATCCCGACGCCACCGCCGAACCATCGCCCGACTGGATGATCTCGGCGCAGGAGCCCGCCGAGATCGACGGGGACCCTCCTCCTGCGTAGCGCCGGCCCCCGGCCGCCCGGTTCGTGGTCGCTCACCTGGGAGGTTGTCCGCACCCACCACTAGTGTTGGTTTCGTGGCAGACCTGGACGGCATTTTCAAGGCCTACGATGTGCGAGGCCTCGTGCCCGAACAGCTGGACGAGGAACTGGTGGAGCGCATCGGTGCGGCATTCGCCCGGTTCCTGCTCGGGCTGCCCGACGGGATGCCGGCGGACGAGCGGGCGCCGGACCGTGTGTTGGTGGGGCGGGACATGCGGCCCAGCGGTACGGACTTCGTGCAGGCATTTGCGCGGGGTGTCACAGGCCAGGGACTCGATGTGGTGGACCTGGGGCTGTGCTCCACCGACGAGGTTTCCTTCGCCAGCGGATCGATGGATGCGCCGGCCGCCATGTTCACCGCTTCCCACAATCCCGCCGGTTACAACGGCATCAAGTTCTGCCGCTCCGGAGCACGGCCCCTCAGCCTGGAGACCGGCCTCGATCGGGTGCGTGACCTGGCCCGAAACAAACTGGCGCCGCAGGGTTCGCCCGGTTCGCTGACCACCACCGACGTGTTGGCCGATTTCGTTGCGCACGTCCGCAGCTTTGTGGACGTCGACGGCCTCAGCCCACTGTCGGTGGTGGCCGACGTCGCCAACGGCATGGGCGGTCTGGTGGTTCCGGCTGTCTTTGATGGCCTGAAGCCCCGCTTGGAGGTGATGTTCGGGGAACTGGACGGCACCTTCCCCAACCATCCCGCCGATCCGCTGCAGCCCGAAAACCAGGCGGACCTGCGCGCCCGGGTGTTGGAGGTTGGCGCCGACGTGGGGCTGGCCTTCGACGGTGACGCCGACCGGGTTTTCCTGGTGGATGAGTTGGGCCAGGGGCTGTCGGGTTCCACCACCACCGCCATCATCGCCGCAGCAATGCTGGCGGATCACCCCGGTGCGACGATCATCCACAACCTCATCGTGTCCAAGGCGGTTCCTGAGGCCATTGCCGAACACGGCGGCGTGGCGGTCCGCACCCGTGTCGGGCACAGCTTCATCAAGGCGGTCATGGCCGACCGCGATGCCCTGTTCGGGGGGGAGCACTCGGCGCACTACTACTTTGCCGACAACTACCGGGCCGACTCCGGCCTGATCGCGGCGCTCGTGGTGCTGGCCGAGATGTCGCGCAGCGGACAGCCGTTGTCCGAGCTGCGCAAGCCGTACGAGCGATATGTGGCGTCCGGCGAGATCAACTCCACGGTCACCGACCCCACCGACGCGATGGCTCGTGTGGAGGAGGCGTTCATGGGAAGCCGCCGCGACCACCTCGACGGGCTCACCGTCGACCTGGGCGATTGGTGGTTCAACCTTCGGGCCTCCAACACCGAGCCGCTGTTGCGACTCAACCTGGAGGCGGCCGACACGGCGTCGATGGAGCGTCACTCCGCCGAGGTGCTGGCCCTCGTCCGGGGCGAGACCGACTGAGCGCGCACGTCATAGGATGCGCCGGAGCCTGAGGTCGTGCTTGGAACCATCAGCATCGTCCCACCCGGCCTCGACCCAGCCACTCTCGAATCAAGGAGTCATCAACATGGCGCTCTCCCCCGTGCTCTTGGAAGTGCTGGCCTGTCCCGAGGACAAGGGCCCGCTGTATTACCTGCAGGATGAAAACGCGCTGTACAACCCGCGTCTCACCCGCCGCTACCGCATCGAAGACGACATTCCGGTGATGCTGATCGAGGAGGCCGAGACCGTCGATGCGGACGAGGCCAAGCGCATCATGGCCAAGGTCTCCTCCGAGGGCATCAAGCCAACGTTCGACGGCGGGTCGTCCGAAGACGCAGCCACGTGAGCCCGACGGACACCGGCGTGTTGGACACGCTGGGTATGTTCGATGCCGCATTTGGGCTACCCGACCAGATGGCTGCGGCGGTCGAACTTGCATCATCGGTCGATGGACTGCCGGATGCGTCAGCGGTCACGTCGATCCTGGTCCTCGGCATGGGTGGCTCGGGGATCTCGGGCGACATCATGGCCCTCGTGGCGTCCGAGCATGGTCGGGTGCCGGTCGAGGTCAGCCGGCACTACGAGCTTCCCGCCCACGTGGGGCCTCACACCCTGGTGATGGCCGTGTCGTTCTCCGGCGACACCGAAGAGACGGTGGTGGCCGCCGAGGCCGCGGTCGCAGCCGGTGCACCCGTGGTCGCAGTGACCACCGGGGGAGCGCTTGGCGACCTCGTGTCGGCAGCCGGTGGAGGGGTGTGTGGCCTTCCCAAGGGTATTCCGCTGCCCCGCGCTGCACTGGGGGCGGTGGGCCTGACCCCCGTGGTTTTGGCGACGCGTCTCGGGCTCTTGAACGACACCGCCGCTGCGGTGGACGCCGCCATCGAAGCCGTTGCGGGCCGTCTTGGCGCGAACGCCGGTGCGTCGGGCGACACCGACAACGAGGCTCGCACCCTGGCGCGTCACATCGAACGTACCCAGCCGATCATCTACGGAGGTGGTCGTACCGGCGAGTTGGCGGCCTATCGGTGGAAAGGCCAGGTCAACGAAAACGCCAAGGCACCCGCCTACTGGGGCAGCGTCCCCGAGGTGTGCCACAACGAGATCTGCGCCTGGGGACAGCACGGCGACGTCACCCGCCAGGTGAACTCCATGGTGTATCTGCGGCATGACGGCGAACATCCCAACGTGTCACGTCGATTCGATTTCCTGGCTCAGATCACCGCCGAGGTGGTGGCCGAGATCTTTGAGGTACGCGCCAAAGGTGACGGCTCGCTGGCCAACTTCTACGATTTGGCTGCATTCGGAGACCTGGTGAGCCTGTGGATGGCGGCTGAAGCCGGCGTCGATCCGGGTCCCATCCCGGCCATTTCTGATTTGAAGGCCTACCTGGCCGGGTAGCCGCCCGCTGTCCTGGTACCGCATCACCCCCACCACCTCTCAAGAACCCACGATCACTGAAGAAAGAGGAGTTACCCATGCTGACCCCCGCCGACTACAAGGTGGCCGACCTTTCCCTGGCCGGTTTCGGCCGAAAGGAAATCGAGCTTGCCGAGCACGAGATGCCCGGCCTGATGGCCATTCGTGCCCTGTTCACCGATGAGGCGCCGCTCAAGGGAGCGCAGATCACCGGATCGCTGCACATGACGATCCAGACCGCCGTGCTGATCGAAACGCTGACCGCCCTGGGCGCAGAGGTGCGCTGGGCCAGTTGCAACATCTTCTCCACCCAGGACCATGCCGCGGCCGCCATTGCGGTGGGCCCCAACGGCACCCCCGACGCCCCCGACGGCGTGCCTGTGTACGCCTGGAAGGGTGAGACGCTCGAGGAGTACTGGTGGTGCACCGAGCAGGCGCTGCGTTGGCCCGGCACCGAAACCGGTGGCCCCAACATGATCCTCGACGACGGTGGCGATGCCACCCTCTACGTGCACAACGGCACCAAGTACGAGGCCGCCGGTGAGGTACCCGAGGCCGACGAGGACGACCCCGACGAGTGGAAGGTCATCCTGGCCTCGCTCACTGCGTCGCTGGCCGAGGACAACAACCGCTGGACCAAGATCGGCGCCGGCATCAACGGCGTCACCGAGGAGACCACCACCGGCGTGCACCGCCTCTACCAGATGTTCGAGTCCGGCGAGCTGCTGTTCCCGGCCATCAACGTCAACGACTCGGTCACCAAGTCCAAGTTCGACAACCTGTACGGCTGCCGCCACAGCCTGATCGACGGCATCAACCGCGCCGTCGACGTGATGCTCGGCGGCAAGACCGCAGTCGTCGCCGGCTACGGCGACGTCGGCAAGGGCTGCGCCCAGTCGTTCAAGGGCCAGGGCGCCCGGGTGATCGTCACCGAGATCGACCCGATCTGTGCCCTTCAGGCCGCCATGGAGGGCTTCCAGGTGGCCCGCCTCGAGGATGTGATCGGCACCGCCGACATCTTCATCTCCTCCACCGGCAACAAGAACGTGATCACCCTCGATCACATGGCCGCCATGAAGCACCAGGCGATCGTGGGCAACATCGGGCACTTCGACAACGAGATCGACATGTCCGGCCTGCTGCGCTCGTCCGACATTCAGCGCGTGACCGTGAAGCCTCAGGTGGACGAGTTCACCTGGCCCGATGGGCACTCGATCATCATGCTGTCCGAGGGGCGCCTGCTCAACCTGGGCAACGCCACCGGCCACCCCAGCTTCGTGATGAGCTGCTCGTTCTCCAACCAGGTGCTGGCCCAGATGGAGCTCCATCAGCGGCTGGAGGACTACCCGCTTGGTGTGCACCGCCTGCCCAAGCAGCTCGATGAGGACGTCGCCCGCTACCACCTCGACGCCCTTGGCGTGCGGCTGACCGAGCTCACCGACGAGCAGTCCGAGTACCTGGAGATCCCCAAGGCCGGGCCGTACAAGCCCGACCACTACAAGTACTGAGATACTCCTGGAGCGGTGCCTGGTTGCGGTGGAAACCCGACCGGTGCACGGGAGCTTTCACTCCGACAGGTTGACCTAAGTTGATCGCCCGGCCGCTCGATGCGGCCGGGCGGTTGCGCGTTTGGGCGCTGACGACGGGGGAACACATGAGTGAAGCGCAGGATTGGGCGGGCAGGGTGGCGGTGGTCACCGGAGGCGGGTCAGGAATCGGCGCTGCATTGTGCCGCCGGTTCGCCGAGGCCGGCATGTCGATCGTGGTGGCCGACGTCGACAAACCCGCGGCGGTCGAGGTGGCTGGTCAACTGGCCGACGAAGGTGTGCTCGTCGCTGACGCCCGAGCCCTGCCGGTGAGAGTCGATGTTGCCTCCGCCGACGAGGTCGCAGCCCTGGGCGAGGCGACCATGGACGCTTTTGGCGCCGTGCACCTCGTGTGCAACAACGCCGGGGTCTCTGCCGGTGGCCTGTCGTGGGAGGTGCCCATGTCCGACTGGCAGTGGGTGATGGAGGTGAACCTCTGGGGCGTCGTCTACGGCGTCCGGACGTTCGTGCCGCTGATCGTCCGGTCGGGCGGAGGCCACATCGTCAACACCGCCTCGATGGCGGGGCTGACCTCCCCGCCGTTCATGTCGCCGTACTCGGTCGCCAAGCACGGTGTGGTGGCCTTGTCGGAAGCGCTCTATCACGAGCTGTCCTTCAGCCATCCCGAGGTGGGGGCCTCGGTGCTCTGCCCGGGCTGGGTGCGCACCCGCATCCACGAAGCCGGCCGCAACCGGCCCCAGCGTCATGGTGGCCCCACGATGTTTGGCGAAGGCGGGCTGTCCGAAGGCGAGGAGGGAGCGGACGGTCCTGGAGCGATGGTCGCCCAACTGATCGCGTCGGGGATGGACCCGTCGGAGGTGGCCGACCTGGTGTGGTCGGCGGTGCTGGAGCGCCGATTCTGGGTGTTTACCGGGGACGACTGGATCGCCATGGCCGCCGAACGGGCTCGCGGTGCCTTCGCCGGCGAGAACCCCCAGCTGAAACTCCCCGGCATCGAGCTCCCGGTCGAGCCCGATGACAGCGCAGGTTCGGACTAGCGGAGGCCCATGGTGTCGACGCCGGTCGGAAGCTTGGCCGGGTCCCAACCGAGCTTTGAGAGGGCTTCTGCACAGGCGTAGCGATCGGTCATGCCTCCCACCCAGCGAACCGCCGCCCGGAGCGCCTGGGTCGAGCCCGCTGTGGGTACGGGCCCGTCCGCTTGGCCGGTCAACACGTCGGGGGGCAGCGTGCCGGGTCGGTCGGCGTAGTACTCGACGAGCGCCGACAAAATCGCGACCACGGAGTCGGCGGCGACGACCGATGCGGGGCGCAGGTAGATGTTGTCGTAGTTGAACCGTCGGAATGCTGCGAGCGCGCCGGATGCCTCGTCGGTCATGCCCACGACGCCGTGTGTGCGCCCCACATGGATCACGTCGGCAATAAATGCCCGCAGCTGCCCGGACCGCACGCTGTCCCCATAGGCGGCCACCTGCGGTGGCAGGGCGCCGTGGTCGACGATGCCGGCGGTGACCGCGTCCTCGAAGTCGTGCGCGGTGTAGGCGATGCGGTCAGCCCAGCTGACCACGAGACCCTCGGGTGTGGCGGGCCGCGGGCGGGACCAGCTGTGGTTGCGGATGCCGTCAAGCGTCTCGGTGCACAGGTTGAGCGGGGTGAGCACCTCATCGGCGCCCCACACCGCGTGGTCGTAGCCCTCGTCGAGGTACGGGCCCAGCGCGTCCTCTGACGCATGCCCACCAGGGCCGTGTCCGCAGTCGTGACCCAGTGCGATCGCCTCGGTCAACGCCACGTTGAGGCGGAGGGCGGTGGCCATGGCCACAGCAACCTGGGCCACTTCGAGGGCATGGGTCAGGCGGGTGCGTTGATGATCGTCAGGGAAGATGAACACCTGGGTCTTTCCAGCCAGGCGGCGGAAGGCGGGGGAATGGAGAATGCGGTCCCGGTCGCGCTCGAAGCAGGTGCGCTCGGGGTCGGGCCCCTCCTGTCGTCGCCGGTGGCCGGCACCCTCGGATCGGGTGGCGCCCGGGGCCATCCAGGCGTGCTCGGCCTGTTCGCGGGCATCCCGGTTGGCTGGAGCAGATGCCTGAGACGCACCCGCGGCCTGGCCGATGCGCAAGGTGCCGCCCGCGTGAGCCGAGCGCACGCCCGGCTCGTCGGCATGCCCGGGGGCCAGCTGATGACCGCCCATCGTTGCGGCCCAGGCTCGGGTTCGTTCGCCGTCGGCGACCGAGGTCTGACGTTCCGGTGGGGACGTTCTGCTCATGGGGCCGATCCTAGGGAGCTGCAGTGACAACCAAGTTCGGTCGTAGGGCCCACCCGCACCGTTCGGGCGCTTCAGGCGCCCACGATCGCACCGACGCTGTTCAGTAATCCAGGGAGACGCTGTCGTGGTCCAACTTGAGGGTGCCGATCACCAGCACCCGGTTGTTCGGGTAGCCCACCTTGCCCGGCTGGTAGGCGTGGAACACCACCTTGGGGGTGCCGTCGGCTTCCCGGAATGCTTCGAGCCCGCCGGGCCCCACCACCCGATCGTTGGTCTTCAGGATGGGTTTGGCATTGGCCCGTGCGCATGGTTGGGCAGGCCCGTTTGGGCAGCCGGCGATGCCGACGGCGTACTGGTCGCTACTCCATCCGGCACCGGAGTAGAACATCCACAGCCGCCCCTCCTGATCGCGGTACATCGATGGTCCCTCGATCACCCCGTGATCCCAGCCACCCGGGTCGCCGGTCAGCAACAGGGTGGGGAAACCGGCAAACCCGGTGCCCTGCGGGTTGAGCTGTTGGCTCCACAGCGCGCCGGAGCGACCCACCGGGGTGCCCTCGGACTTGTACAGCAGGTACGGCGTTCCGTCGAGGTCGACGAACGGGCTGGGGTCGATGCTGCCACCCTGGTCCTCCTGACAAACGAGCGGCCCGGTGGAGCTGTCGACGAAGGGCCCCTTGGGGGTCTTGGCCACCGCCACCGAGACGCACTGCATGTTCTGGCCCTTTTTGCGGGCCGAGTAGTAGAGGACGTAGTTGCCGTTCAGCTTGACCACCGCAGGAGCCCAGGTGGCACTGGGTTCCACCCAGTTCGGAAGCTTGGGAAGCGCGTTACCGACGAACCTCCAAGTCTTTTGGTCGGTGCTGGTGGCCAGTTGCACGTTGCCGCCACCCGCGTTGGTCGCATATGCGTAGGAGGTGGCGCCATCGATGAGCACGAACGGGTCGGGGAAGTCGTAGGGCATCGCGGATGGTCCGGCGGCCTCTGCCGCGGCACAGTCGTCCTGAACGGTGCCGAGGGTGGAGGCGCCGCCCGAAGCATCGCCAACCGAGATCTGGTTGACCGCCCGGTTGAGGCCGTCAATGCAGGTCTTCATCCGCCCGTTGTACAGGGCTTGGAGGCCGCGGCCGCTGTCGGCTGCCACCATCTGCTGCTGGAGGGCCTGGCGTTGCTCCTCCAGCGCTCCGAGGGCCGCCCGGGCTTCGGCCGAGTCGGCCTCGGCCAGTTTCGAGGTGGTGCGTGCGTCCTCGGTGGTTTGGCGCAGCTCGGCGTCTGCCGCCTGGAGCTCGGCGGTCTGTCGCTGCATCTCGGCCATCGTGTCCCTGGCGGTGGCAAGCTTGGCCTCGGCGTTGCGCTGGGCTTGAACCCGCTCGGTGTAGGCACGAATGGCCACCACCCCACCGATGATCAGCACCACGCCTGCGACCAGCGCCGGGATGCGCCGCCTGTGGGGCGTTGGGTTGTTCGGCTCGGAGATCGGATCGCCGTCGGAGGCGGGCAGATCGTCGGCCTCACGTGTGGGCTCCGTGGGCTGCGAAAGGGGACCGTCGACGTCCACCTCGTTGGTTGCGGGGCGCACCGGGGAGTCACTGGTGGAGGTGGTGGGTGGAGTCACGAAACGTCCGCCTGGGGCCGTCGGTGGTGGCATGTCGCCATCCGTGCGGCGAGCAGAGATGCGATTCTAGCGGTCATGGTCCGGGAGATGAAGCAGGGCCGACGTGGATCTCGGTACGTCCCGAAGGAGGGGTGCCTTCTACGCTGTCCCGGTGAGCAACTTTGTTGACGAGACCGGGGTGTTCGTAAAGGCAGGTGAGGGCGGCGCGGGTGCGGTGGCGTTCCGCCGCGAGGCACATACGCCCCGAGGGGGCCCGGACGGCGGGGACGGCGGGAAGGGCGGCGACGTCTGGTTTGTGGCCGACCGGAACGTGGCCTCGCTGTTGGCGTTTCGGGACCATCCGCACCGAAAGGCCACCAGTGGCAACCATGGCGGTGGTAAGGGCATGCACGGTGCAGCGGGCGAGGACCTGCTGGTGCCGGTGCCCGAAGGCACCCTGGTGCGCGAACGCGATGGCACGGTGCTGGCCGACCTGGTCGGCCATGGTGACCGGTGGCTGGCGGGCGAGGGGGGCAGGGGCGGCCACGGCAACGCCCGGTTCCTGTCCAACCGGCGCCGTGCCCCCGACTTTGCCGAGCAAGGTGAATACACCGAGGAACGCTTTCTGGTCCTCGAGCTGAAACTGATGGCCGACGTGGCGCTGGTCGGGTTTCCCAATGTGGGCAAATCCACGCTGATCGCGGCAATCTCGGCGGCCAAGCCCACAATCGCCAACTACCCGTTTACCACCCTGGTGCCCAACCTCGGGGTGGTTCGCACCGATGATGGGTTTGAGATGGTCGTGGCAGATATCCCGGGCCTGATCGAAGGTGCAGCAGAGGGTCGGGGCCTGGGCCACGCCTTTCTCCGTCATATCGAGCGGGCCAGGGTGCTGGTGATCATGGCCGACGTGGCCCCGCCCGGCGCACGCATGCATGAGGCCGATCGGCACGAGCAGGAGCGGGTGCTGCTGGGCGAGCTGCTCGACTATCGGCCTGAACTTCTCGATCGAACCAAAATCCGGGTTGCAGCACGCGCCGATTTGGCGCCGGAGGAGGCAGCCGAGGCCGAGGCCGAGGGCTGGCTGGCCGTCTCGGGGGTGACCGGGCAGGGGACCAGGCAGTTCGTCGGCGCCATGCGCCGCGCGGTGGAGGAGGCTCGCGAGTCCGGTGAGGACCCGAGCGCCTACGTGGTGCATCGCCCCGAGCCCGAGGGCATTCGGGTGGTACGTGAGATCGACGGTTCGCTCCGCGTGGTGGGTCGGGATGCCCAGCGGGCGGTGGCCTTGTCGGATCTCACCAACCCCGACGCGCTGGCCGAGGCGCAGCGACGGTTGAACAAGCTTGGGGTCAACAAGGCATTGGGCAAGGCCGGTGCCAAGGTTGGGGACATGGTGCACATTGGCGCCATGTCGTTTGAGTACGGCGAGGACGACCTCCGTTGAGCGCGCTGCGCCGTGGGTGCCTGCCGGGTCGATACCTGTCATGTTGGTAATCGCAAAGATCGGCACGTCGTCGGTGACCGATGACGCCGGGCGGCTGCGGTCCGATGCCATCGAGACGGTGGCGCGGGAGGTGGCAGCGGTGCATGCCGCCGGTCATCAGGTGGTGCTGGTCAGTTCTGGCGCTGTTGCCGCCGGCCTGCCGGCGTTGGGCCTCGGCGGCGACGAGCGTCCTCGCGACCCGCGCGTGCTCCAGGCCGTCGCCTCGGTGGGCCAGGTGCACCTGATGGAGCGCTACGGCGCCGTATTCGGGAAGCATCACGACACCGTGGTGGGCCAGCTCCTGGTGGTTCCGACCGACTTTGGTGCCAGGGACAAGTATTTGCATGCACGTGCCACCCTTGAGGCCATGCTCGAGCTGGGGGTGCTGCCCATCGTCAATGAGAACGATGCCCTGGCCGACGATGAGCTTCGCTTTGGCGACAACGACCGCATCGCTGCGTTGCTGGCCCAGGCACTGGCTGCAGACGTGCTGGTGTTGCTGACGGATCAGGCCGGTCTCTTGACCGCAGACCCCCGGCTGGACGCTTCCGCTTCGTTGATCGAGGACATTGCGCAGGTTGATCGTGAACTGGAGGCGCTTGCGGGCGACTCCGGGTCCAACCGCGGCACCGGCGGAATGACCTCCAAGCTTGCGGCGGCCAAGATGGCCACCTGGGCCGGCGTGCGCACCGTGATCGCCCAGGCCGACCGTTCAGGGGTACTCCTCGACGCGGTGACCGGCGAGCCGGGCGTGGGCACCACGGTGCGAGCGCGCCAAGGACGTCTGCCTGCTCGCAAGGTGTGGATCGCCTTCGCCGTCGGCGCCGCCGGTCGGATCTCGGTGGACGCTGGGGCGCGCGCTGCCTTGTTGACCGGCGGTTCGTCGCTGTTGCCGGCGGGCGTCGTGTCGGCGGACGGCGGGTTCGATGAGGGCGATGCGGTCGAGGTGGCCGACGCCGACGGCGCTGTCTTTGCGAAGGGAATCAGCCGGATTTCGGCGAGCGACCTACTGCTGGTGGCGGGGCTCCGGAGTTCGCAGGTGCCCGCCGATGTGTCACCGGTGGCGATCCATCGGGACGACCTGGTGGTGCTCCCCGAGGGCTGAGGGACGTCCGTCTGCGAGGTTTACCCGGCGGAAGGCTGGGCCTCGCCTGTGTCGGGAGCATCGGGCTGGGCGGCTGAGGGCTGGGCTGCGTCGGGCTGGGCTGCGGGCGCCGCTTCGACCTCGGATGCGTCGGCAGTACCGGTGTCGAGCCCCAACTGACTGCGAATCTTGGAAAGCCGAGCCTGGGCCTCCACGTTCCGGGTGGCCTGCTCCACCTCGAGCATTTTCGACTCGACCGACTGGCCCTGGAGCTCCGACACGCCCTGAGCCTTGGCGTATCGCCCCTCGATCTTCTCCCGAACCTGATCCAAGGTGGGCACGTCGTCGCCGACCGTGGCCGACAGGCTGGTCATGGCGTTGTTCATGGATTCCTGCATCTTGGCCTGGTCGAGCTGGCTGAGCAGCTGCTGCTTCTCGGCCAGCTTCTTTTGAAGCTTCGAGCTGTTCTGTGCCACGGCGGCCTTGGCCTGATCGGAGGCCTGGGTGGCCTGCAGGTGCATGCCTTTGAGCTGCTCGATCTCGGCCTCGAGCGCAATCAGTCGGTTGGCGAACGCCTCTGCGGCCGAGGTCATCTCGGTCGCCTTGGCGGTATCGCCCGAGCGGGTGGCCTCATCGGCCATCAGCACCGCCTGGCGGGCGTTGGCTGTCAGCTTTTCGAGGTCGTCCATGCGGGCGTCAAGGCGCATCTCGGTCTGCTTCTGGTTGGCGACGACCGTCGCCGCCTGCTCCACCAGCATCTTGTGTTGCTGCTGAGACTCGGCGATCGCCTGCTCCAGCTGGACCTTGGGGTCAGCATTCGCATCGAAGCTCATGTTCAGCTTGGTGGTCAGATACTTCCAGAAGCGCTTGATCGATTTGAACACGACGACGAGCATAGAGCCTGGCTCAGGCGGTGCCATCCGGTTGGTCCGGCTTACCCGAGGCTCCAGGGGTTGAAGGGGTGGTCCGCGCCAGCAACCGCTCGACGGCACTCGGTACGAACGGCCCGATCTTGCGCCGAAGCACCGACACGTAGCGGTCCAGGCCCTCGATGCGCAGCAGGGCGACCGCCAGGACGAACGCGACCGCCCCAAACACCACGCGCAGGATCAGCTGAGCGGGCGCCCAGTCCAGCGCCGACAACGGTGGCAGCGTGGGGATCAGGGCGCCTGCCACGGTGGCCACAGCGGCCACGGTCGCCTTGCCCATCATGGTGAACAGACTGCGGTCGAGCAGGTCCCGCACCTGGAAGTTGAGCACCAGCACGCTGATGACCGCAGCGATGAGATACGCCCCGCTGAACGCAACCGCCAGCCCGGAGGCGGTGCGGGTGGTGAGCAGCACCGCCAGCACGATGTTGAGCCCGTTTTCGCCCACGTTGATCCAGAACGGGGTGCGGGTGTTCTGGCGGGCGTGAAACGCCCGAATGGCGTACAGGTAGGTGGAGAACGCCGGCAACCCGACGGCGAAGGCGATGAGGGTGCGGGCGGTCTCGTCGGTGCCCGACGCGCTGAAGGCGCCGCGTTGAAACACCACTTGGATCAGCAGTTGGGCCACGACGACGTAACCCGCTGCGGCGGCCAGTACCACCGTGAACAACACGTTGAGACCCTCGCGAAAGTTGGCGCGGTAGGAGGTCAAATCGCCATCGACGAACGAGGTGGCCAGACGGGGTAGGACGGCGGTCATCAGGCTCACTGCGATCAGCCCATGGGGCAATTGAAAGAACGCAAACGCATATTGGTAGGTGGCCACCGTGCCTTCGGGCCCCGAGTTGGCCAGGTTGGTCACCACGTAGAGCGAGACCTGGTTTGCCACCACGTAGCCCATGGTCCAACCGGACAGCCGGATCAGGCGCTTGACCACCGGGTGGGTGGGAGCGAGGTTCCAGCGCAGCCGCACCACGCCGTCGCGCATGGGCGGGATCAGCGGCAAGGCTTGCGCGACCACACCCAGGGTGGTGCCGATGCCCAGGACCAGCAGGAGGGCATTCAGTGAGCCGGAGCCCTCACTCACCCGTTGCACCAACGGGCGGGCGGCCACGAACATGACCGTGACCACGAGGTTGTTGGCGATCGGGGTGTAGGCGGGGATCGACAGCTTGTGCTGGCTGTGCAGCACCGCCGTGGCCAGGCTGACGATGCCATAGAGGAAGATCTGAGGAAGGAACAGCCGCATCAGCGGCACGGTCAGTTCCAGCTGGGCGGCCCGGGCACCCGGCTCCAAGCCCAGGGTGTAGGCCTTGGCCACCCAGGGCGCCGCCAACACGCCTACGACCGAAAGCACCAGCAGCGCCAGCGACGACACGGTGATGATCGCGGATGCGCCGTCATCGAACTCGCCTCGGCGGGTGCGACGACGGGTGTTGACGAACAGCGGTACCAGGGTGGAGGACAACACGCCGCCCACCACCAGCTCGTAGATGATGTTGGGGGTGTTGTTGGCGATGCCGTAGGCGTCGGCGAGCCCGGTGCGGCCCAGGGCATACGCCATGGCGCCCCAGCGGAGCACGCCGGTGACGCGCGACAACACGGTGCCCAACGCCGGGTTGGCTGCCGCCCGCACCAGGTCCTTTTCGCCTGCGGCCACCATCTCCGGGTCGTCCTCGACGGGCACCCCCACCGGTTCATTGGCACGCGCCGCGTCCTGGTTGCCGCCGGAGTCATCGCTGAAGGCGGGGCCGTCGTCTTCGACGAGGATCACGTCGTTCATCGATGCGCCCTCGGACCCGATCTCGCCGGGCACTCCCACCGGGCCGATCATTTCCGGATGAGGCATGGGTATCGGCGGGGACACCACCGGCGAGGCACCCGTGTGGGTGACGCTGGCCACCCGTTGACGGTCGGCGCGCTCGCGTCCTGCAAAGCGAACCAGTCCCGAGGGAACCCAGTCGACCCCAGCCACCAGCGGGGGCGGCACGAGGTAGCGGCACCCGGTTGGTGAGTCCTTCGCGTGCACCCAGGTGCGCGTCCGTCGACCTGCCGCCTGACCGTCGGTGCGTGGCGATGCTGCTTGCCCCGGCACGGTGGTGGTCACGTGCCCTCCCCGGTTTGTCCGGTTTGGGGCGGTTGGGTTTGGGGCGGTTGGGTTTGGGGCGGTTGGGTTTGGGAGACCGGGGGTGGGAGGTCCGGGAGTGCCTTGGGGACCGTGGCGTCGGATGCCCGGACCTCCACCATCGCCTGGCGGAGGGCCTCCATCTCGTCCACGATGCCCGCCACGTCGGCGCGCAGCGAGCCTGCGGCAGTGGAGTCGGCCTGGCTGACCGACAACTCGATGGCCCTGGTGACCGCCTCGTCCAACCGGGCGTTGAGAAGTCGCAGGCGGCTCTCTGATTCGGTGAGCGTCGCTTCCATGCGGTCAGCGGTGGCCAACTGCATCAGCAGAGCCTCTTCGGTGGCCGCAAGGCTGGGGGAGTCTGCCGCAGCGCGTAGCCGACGTGTCTCGGCCAACTCGCCCTCGACTGCCGGTCGGTTGATCTGCGCGCGTCCCATGCCGACGGCGTTGCCCGACTTGGCAATTTCCCAGACCTCGGCCACGCCCTCATTGAGGTGGGCACGAATCTCGCCCAATCGATCTCGCAGGGGACCTTGGGGGGTACCGTGCAACGCTCGTTGGAAGTTCTGTTCCGCCTGCTGGGCGTCACGAACCAGGCGCTTCCACGGCTCGTTCAACGCAAACGCATCGATCCGGGTCGTCGAGCCCCGCTCGGGGCGGGGGACGGCCACGCCCACGCGAATCACCCAGGCCGCAATTGCGCCCACCACGGCGCCGATCGGCCCCAGCCCGGTGAGAACACCGACCGCCGCGCCGACACCGCCCGCCACGATGCCGGCCGGGCCGGTCATCGCCCGAGCCACCTGGGGCGTGTAGAAGCGGTCACGGAAACTCATGGCGTCGTGAGCGTTGCCTTCTCCCAGGCCGGCTGGGACGATCGGGGTCAGAAGTTGGACACGACTGCGGTGAACACCCGATCGATCGCATCCGGATCGCTCGAGTCGTACGCCGCCGCGTCGGATGCCTCGGCGATCGCCGAAAGTTGACCGGTCGAGGCCCCCTCACCGTAGGCGATGGTGAACATGCGGACGGGTGTCGCCGCTTCACCTTCGCTACCGGCACGCAGTTTGTTGGTCAGAGCCTTGAACTGAGCGTCGTCGTCAGCGGGATCACCGTCTTCGTTGATGCCGTCGGTCAAGAGGATCACAGCGTTGATGCGCGTCGGGTCATAACCGCTCTTGATCTCGTCGAACGCCTGCTCGGCGGCTCCAAAAAGTGGGGTGCCGTTGCGGGGCCTGAGCTCCCGGAGCGCGGTGCGGAGGCCTTCGGCGTTGGCGCCCAGTTCCTTGATCTCCACCAGGTCGTCGTACACCGGTTGGCCGGTGTTCTCGTCGGTGGTGAAGGTTCGCAGCCCCACCTCGTCGTCGGCCTTGAACTCGTCCAACGCCGTGCTGGCCGCCTGCTTGGCCAGGTCAAGCTTGGTGGGGCCGCCCGGGTCGCCGGCGGTGGCCGGCTCGCTCATCGAACCGGAGACGTCGAGCATCATCAGCACCCGGGCACCTTTTCGTTGGGTGTCCCAGGCGTTCAGGATTGCGTCGAGCACCTTCGGGTCGGGCACGGGCAAGGTGGTGGCCGGCTGATCGGGATCCACCCCGTTCTTGGCCACGATCGGGTTACCAACCGGCACCTCGGGGTTGCCCGGACGGAAGCCGAACGCCAGCACCTTCTTCTGGTTGGTCGGCTCCTGGAGGAACTTGATGAACTTGTCGGCGGCATCCTTCTGAGCCTGGGTCCCGCTCACGACGTACAGCGGGTTGTCGGAGTACAGCGTGCCCTCGGTTGGATAGATCGACACCAAAGGGATCCGAGGTTTGCGGGGCTTCTCCCCGGGGTCGAGTACGCCATCGGGATTACCCGAGTTGTAGTCGATCACCGACTTCTCCTCGACGGCGACGGCGGAGGCGTAGGTGAGCGCCGTGTCGCGCCGGTCGGCCCGAAACCAGTTGTTGAGAAACGTCATCGTGATGTCGCCGTAGTGCACCACCGACGACTCGATGCCCTTGTTGAAGTCAACGACCTTCTTGGCTTTCAGTTGTTCGACCGACAGGTTGTCTTTCGCCCCGGCGGCCGCGTAATTCTGGGCCACAAGCGCCGACAGGCCGGAGGTGGAGTAGTTGGGGTTGGTCTTGCCCAGCTTGAACTGTCCCCACTCAGGGTGACCCCGCTTCGCCCATGCATCGGTCTCGGTGGACAGCGCCAGCAGGTCTTTCCAGCCCACCGGCTTCTCCGGGTAGCCGAGCGCATCAGCCATTGGTTGTGGCATGGCGATCACCAGGGGGGTCAGCATGAAGGTTGGTGGATCGTTCGGCACGGTGAACTTGTTGCCGCCATCGCTGGAACGCTGGTTTGTGATGGCGCCCCAACTGCTGGACGCCGGCGACCAGAGCACGGGCTCCGTGCCCATCTCGGCCGAGTTCCAGCCATCGGCCAGCGCCGTGGCCGCACGGCCGGAGGACACCGACTCGGGTTCCACCCGGACGCATCCCTGGCCGTCCCAGGCGCGATTGAAATCCTCGGCCAACTCCTTCATCAGGTCGATCTTCTCTGAACTGACCGCGGCCGGCACCTTGGTGCAGTTGTCATCCTCGGCGGCCTGTTCGCCACCGCCACCGCCCCCGCAGGCACCCGTCAGAAGGGCCACGGCCAAAAGCGCAACCCCGGCTCGGGTGGTGCCTTGGCGTCGCTGGGTGGGGAAGCGTCGGGTGGCGCGATCGTGGGTCATCAAAGTCTCCAGGTGATGGTCGGTGCTTGGCCCCGCCGGCTCATTGGGCGTTCCAACTCTCCAGCAGCGCGGCCAGAAGCCCCGGGTCGGTCGGGTCCGCGTCGCTGGGTGGCTCCCACCCGGCGGTGGTCAAACCGGTGCCGAGACGATCGGTGAAGTCGGTCACAGCCTCGGCCGACGGTGGCTGGGCGTCGTCGTTGGGTGAAGTCGTCCTTGCGGACACCTGCGCGGTGAGGTTGACAACGGGTTGTACCGGACGGACCTCGTAGCCGCGGGCTGTGGCCGGACCGGTGATCTCGGCCTCGGGCGCAATCAGCACCGAGGCCGCTCCCGGCGTTGTCGTGAACTTCTTGACCGCTGAGCTGGAGGAGACACCCAGCTCGCCGGAGTCGATCCGGCCGAGCAAGCCGCCAAAGGCCTGAGAGGTGACGTCGTCTCGGTCGGGCGGTGCATCGTCATCGGGGATGGTGCCTGCGAGGCCGGCGAGGGTGACCAGCCCGGCCGAGGATGGCGGCACGACGTGGCCGAGGCGAAACTCGCCAAGCGGCGCCGCCCCTCCGAGATCCGTCGCGTTCTTCCCGGTGGCATCCGCCAGGCAGTTCCAGGTCACCGTCTTGGGACATGCAACATCGAGCAGCTTGAGGTTGTCACCCTTGGCCGCCACGACCAGCGGGGTGGAGGCCACCTGCGCAGGCGTCCCAAAGGTCGGGACCTCGGTGTTTGGGTTGGCGACGGCCAGCATTGAAGACCAGTCCCCGGCGGTGACCCACAGGGCGGGCGGGTCATCCATGGAGTTGAGGTCGCTCAGCCGGTCGAAGGCGTCACCGGGTTCGATCAGCTTCACTTCAGCCCCGTCGGCGGCAGCCGCACAGGCATCGGCCAGGAGCGGATCGCACCACAGGACCCCGAGCGAAGGTTCGGCACTCGGCCCATCGCCGCGCCCGTCGATGGCGCCGCGCAGCACCACCGCACCGGCGACCAACCCAACTGCGGCCACCAGGGCCAGAATGCGTGCCATCACGAGAGACGTAGGCTACCGGAGGTAGGCCCAGCGCGGCCTGCGCCTCGCCGATGGAACGGCGGCGCAGTCAGGCGGTCGCCAAGCGCCGGTCTTCAAGCACCTGAGCCAGAACCACCGCCTGATTGTGCTCGGTGTCCTTTGCGCCGTAGACAAGCGTGACCCGGCCATCCTCGGTGCGCTCGACCAGGGCGGTTACCAGGTCTTCGTGATCGCAGAGTTCGGTTCGGTATCGCTCGACGAACTCGTCCCAACGCTTGGGATCGTGGCCAAACCACTTGCGGAGCTCGGTGGAAGGGGCGATCTCCTTGCACCACTCATCGAGCCGGGCATCGTCCTTGGACACGCCGCGAGGCCACAGTCGGTCGACCAGGACCCGATAGCCATCGTTGTGCGTCGGCTCCTCGTACGCCCTGCGGGTCCACACCCTGGCGCTCATGACCCGACCTCTTGAGTGTCTTCGTTCATATGCTCACCCCGTTGTTACGGATGGACTTTCAAGCGCTCACCCGGTCTCAGTATGTGGTGCCGCAGTTCCTCAAACCGAGGCAGGCCCACTTCGGCCACCGGGACGAGTGGGACTTCGAGACGTCGCAGCAGATGTAGGACGGCGCAGCGATCGCCGTGGCAGCTCTTGGCGGTGACCGCCGAGGCACAACACGACGAGTTCTGGCGGGCTGTCCTCTACGCGTAGATCGTCACTGGTGGCCCGGGGCTGTGTTATCGGTGGCCGGGGGCCGTGGCCGGGATGTCGGCGGCGGTGAGCAGGGCCAGGTCGTCGCGGGTTGGGTCCTCGAGGGCGACCACTCGGCTGGCCTGACACGCCATCGTCTCCTCCAGCAGGTTTCGAGCCAGGCGCCCGTTGCCGAAGCCCTCCTCGCGAGGCACCGCATCGAGCACCTCGACCAGTCGGGCTCGCGCGTCGTCGGCCAGCTCGTAGCCGTTCTTGTCGGCCAGCAGGTCGAAGATCGCCAGCAGGTCCTGAGTGGAATAGTCGGGAAAGAAGACCGTGCGCGGGAAGCGAGAGCGCAGTCCCGGATTGACGTCGAGGAACGCCGTCATCTCGTCGGGGTACCCGGCGACCACGACGACGACTCGATCGCGGCGGTCTTCCACCAGCTTCACCAGCGTGTCGACGGCCTCCCGCCCGAAGTCGCTCTCCGAGCCTCGGATCAGCGAGTAGGCCTCGTCGATGAACAACATGCCCTCGTCGGCCTCGTCGAAGCGCTTGGTGACCAGGGGGGCGGTCTGGCCGACGAACCCGGCCACCAGGGAGGTGCGGTCCACCTCGACCAGGTGCCCCCGTTCGACCACCCCGAGGGTGCGGTAGATCTGGGCCAGCAGCCGGGCGACCGTGGTCTTGCCGGTGCCGGGATTACCCGTGAACACCAGGTGGTTCGAACGGTCGGCGACCGGAAGGTCAACCTCGGCCCGCATCCGGCCCACCCGGATGAGGTCGGTGAGGCGCCGCACCTCGGCCTTCACCTCGGCCAACCCGATCAGGCCGTCCAGCTCGGCCATCAACTCCTCGAGGGGGCGAGGCGGCGGCAGCGGCTCGGGCTCGTGGACATCGGGCGCGGCCTCCGTGGCGGTTTGTGCGTCGGACGCGGGGGTGGCGGAAGCGTTGGTGGAGGACGCGTCGACGCCGGGAGCGTCGGTGGCGATGCGGTTCGCCCGGGTGGCATGGTTGCCCGGACCGACCGTCCCGATTCGTCCCAGCAGGCGGTTGCGGAAGGCATCGAGCGCAGCCAACTCGCCCTCGGTGCAGATGATGTCCAGATCCACCACTGTGTGGGCGATGGCCATGGCGTCCCGGTAGTACCCGAGCGCCCGTTCGCCACCGTCGAGACGGTCGGCGCCGAGCAGGATCTCGAACAGGTCGCTGGGCCGGTCGAGCCAGCGCCGGGCGCCCCGCAGCAGGTCGGTCTCGCGCACCTTGGCGGGGGTGGCGCCCGCCAGTTGGGTGTCGAAGCGGCCGCCGAAGACGCCGATAAGCGGCCACAGCTCGTCGTCGGAATGGCGGCCGTCGCTGTCGATGAAGGCGCAGGCGATGCGGTAGGCCTCGACCGACACGTCGCCCGCCAGGTCTCCATCGGAAGCGATGTTGGCCACGTTGGACGCATCTGAGGTGTTGCCCACCGAGTGGGTGACCTCGACCAGGGCGGTGGTGACGTTGCCGCAAAAGCGGTCCACCGCCAAGCCGAGCGGCCCGGTCGCCGAGTTGATCGAGGCACCCATCGTCTACCCGAACGCCGAGTCACATCCGACGGCAACCGCCATCGCCTGGCAGATGTGGCGCATTCGGAACTCCGAAAGGCGCCCGACCGGTTCGACCATCGCTCCCACGCTGACGCTTTCTACCGAGTCGAGGTTGACAGCGGTCGTTCTCCGCACCGGATCCTCGCCTGGCTCCAAGAGCACTTCGCTTTCGAGGTCACGAATTGTCGTGGTACACGGGGCAACGATGACTCGCTTCAGCCGACGGATCGCCTCGGCGCGGGAGAGCACAACAACCGGTCGGCGCGCGATCTCGGGCAGCTCACACCACCACAGTTCGCCCCGCTGGGGGAGTTCGCTCACGAAGCCTTGGCTGCGCGATGGAAAGAATCGAGGTCGCCCCACTCGTCAGGTTCACTCAGCGGTCGGCGGTCGTACACCTCGTAGCTTCGATCGACCTCATCGGTCCGATGCTTGGCCACGAAGGCAGCGAGGGCTTCGTCGAGAAGCTTCGAGTCACGAGCATCTGGAGACGCCGAACGAGCAGCTGCGAGCAGCTGTTCGTCGACCGTGGTGCTGACCCGAACTCGTGCCATGCCACGAGTATGCCACGTGCTCGTTGGTGATCACCGTCGGTGACCGGCGCCATGGCGAAGGTCGGCTTGCCCAATCATGCAAGAACACTGGCGTCCCGTGGTTGTGAACTCAGCCGAGTGCGGCCTTGAGTGGTTGGGCCGCGGACTCCAGCCTGGCCTGTGCCAAGGAGCCGGCCAGCTTGGCCTCGCGCTGGGCGGTGTTGACCATCCGCTCGGTGTCCTTGGCGGCCCGTCGGGCCCGCCAGCCGAGGCCGGGACGGCCCTCGGTGTCGACGGTGGCCAGCAACAGCCCGCCCAGGATCGACGCGTTCTTCTCGAACTGAATGCGAGACATCGTTCGGGCTTGGGTGTCCGGCTCCTCGTTCCAGAACGCATGCGCCGCCAACGTGGTTGGTACGAGCGTGCCCGCCAGCACCAGCGCCGAGAGGCGCGGGAACCTGCCGAGGGAAAACAACACTCCTGCGCCCACCATGATGGCGCCGTTGGCCTTCACCAGATCCGCATCGGCCATCGTCAACCCGGTGGCGTCCCTGATTGCACCCAGGAGCGGTGCCGCCGTGTCCACCTTCGACTCGGGATTGCGGGCGCTTGCCAGTCCCTCGTTGATCAACAGTCCGGCGATCAGGGGTCGGGCAACTCGTCGTAACAACATCATGTCTGAGATGTTCCCATGGCCGGACCGGATCAAACACCACCCGGCCGTTCGTCACAAGCGATTGGGAGCGCCCCGACGCCTGATCGGTAGTCTCTCTGCCAATGAGCACGGCCAGCGCACGCACCGACGGACTTCCCGAGACCGAGCCCCGCTTCGATGCGGTCGACGACGTGCGAGCCCGTCTCGGTGAGGTGGAGTACCTCTCCGACGAGGGGATCGCAGGAATCGTCTACCTCGCCGATCGGCTGGGTAAGCCGATTCTGGTCGAGGGCCCTGCGGGCACCGGCAAGACCCAACTCGCCAAGTCGGTGGCCGAGATCACCAACAGCCGACTGATTCGCCTGCAGTGTTACGAGGGCCTGGATGAAGCCAAGGCGCTGTACGAGTGGAATTACAAGAAGCAGTTGCTGCGGATCCAGGCGGCAGGCATTGAGGGCAACAGCGAGGGTGGCGCCGGCTGGGGTGAGCTTGAGGAGGACATCTTCTCCGAGGACTTCCTCCTGACCCGCCCGCTTCTCGAGGCGATCAGGGCCGAGGACCCGGTGGTTCTCCTGATCGATGAGGTCGACCGGGTGGAGGTGGAAACCGAGGCGCTGCTGTTGGAGCTGCTCAGCGATTACCAGGTGTCCATTCCCGAGCTGGGTACGATCACCGCCCGCCAGATCCCGCTGGTGTTCCTGACCTCGAACGCAACCAGGGAACTGTCCGAGGCGCTCAAGCGGCGTTGCCTGTACCTGTACATCGACTACCCGGACATGGAGCGGGAGCGCGAGATCGTGCTCACCAAGGTGCCGGGCATCACCGAGGCCCTGGCCGATCAGGTGGCCCGAATCGTGCGGTCGATCCGCCAGCTCGAACTCAAGAAGTCGCCGTCGGTTTCCGAGACGCTCGACTGGGCCCGCACCCTCATGCTGCTGGGCGTGGAGAAGGTGGATGCCCAGGTGGCCACCGACACGGCCAACATCCTCTTGAAGTACCAGTCGGACATCGCCAAGGCCACCCGGGAGTTTGTCAAGGATGGCGGCCAGTCCGCTGCGAAATCGATGCTGGGTTGATGGGTGCTCCCTGAGACCGCCGGCAGTGGCACCCTCGCAACCCTCGCAGTGACCGGCGAGCCCTTCCTGGAGCTGCTGGGGGGCTTCATTCTCGCGCTCAGGGAGGCCGGTCTGCCGGTGAGCCTGACCGAGAACCTGGACGCCATGGAGGCGGTTGGGCACATCCCGCTGGAGGACAGGGACGCATTCAAGTACGCGCTGGCCGCCACCCTGGTGAAAAACCACAGCCATTGGCGTGTGTTCGAGACCGTCTTTGAGGTGTATTTCAGCCACCGCGGGTCGGCCCACGTGCTGGACGAGGATGCTGCGGCCGCGCTGGCCGAGCTCGAGGACCAGATGGACCTGCCGCCCGGTGAGGGCGCAACCGGCGCGGGTGGTGCGGGCGGCGAGGCGATGACCCCGGAGGAACTGGCCGAGGCGTTGTACCAGTCGCTGCTGAAGGGCAACGATGCACAAATGCGGGCGGTGGCCCGCCAAGCGGTGCGTCGCTACGCCGGCATGGAGCCGGGCCGGCCGGTCGGCGGCACCTACTACCTCTATCGAACGCTGCGACAGCTCGACCTCGATGGAGTGCTGGCAAAGTTGCTGGAGGCGGCCAAGGACGCGGCCCCGGAGGACCAAAACTCCCTTGATGCGCGGCTCGAGGCCGACGAGTACGAACACCGCATCAACCAGCTCAAGTCTGAGATCGAGGCCGAGATCCGTCGTGGCCTGGTGGCGGACCGCGGTGTGGAGGCCATGTCGCGCACCCTGCGCAAGCCGCTTCCAGAAGACATCGATTTCATGCATGCCAGTCGCGACGAGCTGAAGGTGCTTCGTCAGGCGATCCAGCCGCTCACCCGCAAGTTGGCGGTGCGTCTGGCCCGCAAGCGTCGTCGCGGCCGCAGGGGTCCGTTGGATTTTCGTTCGACGGTTCGCCACTCCCTCAGCACAGGCGGGGTGCCCGCCGACCCACAGTTTCGACCCCCGAGGCCCCACAAGCCCGAGATCTTTGTCATCGCCGACATCTCCGGCTCGGTGGCTGCCTTCGCCCGGTTCACGCTGCACCTCGTGTATGCGCTTTCGGGCCAGTTCAGTCGGGTGCGAAGCTTCGTGTTCATCGATGGCATCGACGAGGTGACCCACATGTTTGAGGGCACCGACGACATCATGGAGGCGATCCACCGGGTGAACACGGAGGCCGACGTGGTGTGGGTGGACGGTCACAGCGACTACGGCCATGCATTCGAGGCCTTCTGGGAGAAGGCCGGGCGCGAGATCAGCCCGAAGAGCACTGTGATCATCCTGGGCGACGCTCGCAACAACTACCACGCCAGCCAGAGTTGGGTGGTGAAGGAGATAGCGCACCGGGCCCGCCACACCTACTGGCTGAACCCCGAACCAAAGAGCTACTGGGACACCGGCGATTCGATCGTGTCCGATTACGCGGTGTACACCGATGGTGCCTTCGAGTGCCGCAACCTTCGCCAGCTCGAGACCTTCGTCGACAACCTCGCGTGAGTAACGATGCGGCCGAGGGGCAGACCAACGCCATGGCCGCGGCGGAACGCCTGCGGGGAGTCGCGGTGACCGTGCTGGTGCCGACGCGCAACGAGGGCGACAACGTCGATCGGTTGTTGGGCCGGTTGTCGACCCACTTCGGCGAGACCGGACGCAGCTACGAGGTGTTGTTCGTCGACGACTCCGACGATGAGACGCCGCAGGTGGTTCGTCGGGCGGCCGCGGCGGGCGAGCCGGTGCGCATGATCCACCGGCCTGTGGGGCGGCGCGACGGAGGCCTCGCCGGTGCGCTGACACTGGGCATGGCCCAAGCGAGAGGTCGTGCCGTGATCGTGATGGATGGCGATCTGCAGCATCCGCCCGAGGTCGCCGAGTCGATGGTGGCGCCGCTGTTGGACGGCCCTGCGCAGGTGACGGTGGGTAGCCGCTATGCGGCGGGAGGCTCTGCGGAAGGCCTTGAGTACCGCTGGCGGCACTGGGCATCGGTGGGCTCGCGGTGGCTGGTGCAGTTCATGTTTCGGGAGACTCGGCGTTCCTCGGACCCTGGGGGTGGGCTTTTTGCCATTCGCCCCGAGGTGCTGGCCAACGCCACCCTGGCGCCTGAGGGCTACAAGATGCTGGTGGAGATCCTGGTTCGGGGGAAATGGGAGGTGTTGGTGGACGTGCCCTATCGCTTCGAGACCCGCACCGATGGTCAGACCAAGAGCACCCTGGTGGAAGGTTGGAACATGGTGAAGCACCTGGTGCGCCTGTGGTGGAGCACCAGGGTTGGATGGGGCCCTGAGCCGGCGCAGCCACGCACCGACGGCCTGGAGATCCTCGACCCGGCTGCGCCATGACCGAATCCAAGCCAATGTCGGTGCTGTTGGTGGCATCGCAACTTCCCCCGGTGACCTCCGGCGTGTCACGGTCGGTTGATCGGCTTCGTCGCGGCTTGATCGAGCGAGGTCATCGAGTGGACGCGGTTTCGGCCCTGGCCGATCGAGGGTTGACCTACGGCGAGTACCGAATGCACTTTATTGCTCGACGCTTCGCCCGCTTTGCCCGCTTCACCGAGGGCTACGACGTGGTGGGCCTGCACGGGCCATCGCCGTTCTGCTCGGAGTTGTTTCTGGCGCGAACCGCGTTGGCGCGGCGCCGACCGGCGGTGGTGTACACCCATCATTTTCAAGTGATGGTGGAGGCCGCCGGACGTGGTCGCGGCGCGATGTATCGGGCCCAACTGGGCGTGAACACCGCACAGGAGCGCCTGGCCCGCGTGGCGGACGAGGTCGTGGTCACGTCGCCGTCCTATCGGGACCTGCTTGCGGAGGCGGGGGTACCGGGAGCTCACGTCATTCCGTGGGGGGTCGATGCCGTGGCACCGGCGGGCGCGGACACACCGGAGGATGTGACCGCGCGGTCAAACGGCCCGTTGCGAGTGCTGTTCGTGGGTCAGATGCGGCCCTACAAGGGAGTCCCGGTGCTGCTGGAGGCTCTCGACGGGCTCCCCGGGGTGGAGGCCACCCTGGTGGGCGGCGGACTGGATGAGCAGCAGTACCGCGAGTTGGCGCGACGCAGGGGCCTGACCAACGCCCGCTTTGTCGGGCGCGTCGACCACGACGAATTGTTGGCCGCCTACCGCAGCCACGACGTCATCGTGTTGCCATCGATCAACGAACTGGAGGCCTTTGGCATGGTGCTTCTCGAAGGCATGTCTGCCGGTCTGATCCCGGTGTGTTCCGACCTGCCGGGGTTGGGTGACGTGGTGGGGGACACCGGGCGGGTGGTGCCCCGACGTGACCCTGACGCGCTCCGTGGGGCGCTGGCATCGTTGGCCGCTCAACCGGCCGAACGGGCACGGTTGAGCAAAGCGGCTCGGGCACGGGCGGCCACGTTCACCTGGGAACGGTCGGTTGCGGACTACGAGGCCGTTCTCGCTACCGCCGTTCTTTCCAACGCCGACCGGGGGCGTAGCATCTCGGCCAATCCAACGACGCGACGGCAGCGATGAGTATCGACGAACAGAACGAGTTGAACCCCCCACCCGTCGACGGTGCTGACGCCCCGGACGATGTGCCCGGCGACGCCCCGGACGATGTGCCCGGCGACGCGACCGATGACGCGACCGATGACGCGACAGATGACCGGCCGCGAGGACAGCGGGTACGAGACCTGCTGGCGTCGGACCGTCTGCCCTTCGTCAATCGCCAGTTCCTGATCGTGGTGGGTGTGGCGATGGTGCTTGGAGCGGCGGCGGTGCTGATCAACACCTACGTCGTGCCTCCGGAGGTGATCGATGGCATGGAGATCCCGGTGCGCATGGACAGCTTCGACCGGGGTATTTTCAGCGACGAACTGGGCGTCATCGTCGACTCCAAGAGCTCGATCAATCCATTTTACGACTCGACGCGATGGTCGGTCTACGGCGGCATCTGGGGCATCAACGGCGGGCAGGGGGCGATCATCGATGTCGACAAGGACTCCCCGGCGCTGGTGGCCATGGGATGGGCCTCGCCGATCTCGGCGGTGCAGGCCCGGCTGAGCAGACCGATGACGAACGCTGGGGTGGCCTTTCGAATCGCTTCGGTGGACGACTACTGGGCGGTCGTCGCAGACCCGGTGGACAGCAGGCAGTGGCTGCGCATTCTGCGGGTGGTCAACGGCAAGGTGGAGGAGGTGGGCCACACACAGAAGAACTCGTTGAACGTGTTTGGGGCCACGCTCGTGACGGTTCGTTTCGAGGATGACGGGTTCAGCATCTGGGTGGATGGCTCAATCTCCACGCGGGTTCGTGATGACACGTTCGCCGATGCAAACCAATCAGCAGGCCTGGTCGGAGTGGACCGCAAGGCGAGAGGTGCACAGTTTGATGACTTCGCGCTGTTTGCCGAGCCGACCGTTCGCCAGCTGCAACCGGAATCGGTCAACCCCGAGGCGCCGGCCGGCGCAGCGACAACCCCAACCGTGGCGACGCCACCGGCCGGCGGGGTGACAACAGCGCCGGTCCCCGCACCCACCGGCGGTACGCCGCCGACATCGGGCGGTACGCCGGCGACATCGGGCGGGGCGACCACGCAGGTCAGCATCCCCGGTCCGGCAGCCGATGGTGGCGGTGCTCCCGCATCCACCCCGCCAAACGGTGAAGGGGCCGGGGGTCAGGGGGGATGACCTCCACGCTGGACCGCGCCGCCGTCGCCCCTCAGTCGGGCGATGGTCGCCGGCAGGTGCCCAAGGTCAGCCGCACGTACTACCCGTGTCTGAACGGCCTGCGGTTTCTGTCTGCGTTCCTGGTGATGTGCACGCACACGTTGGGGGTGTTTCGTACCTCGCTGGGCGCGAGCGATCAACTGGTGCAACACATCGGACACATGTCCGTCGGCACGTTCTTCGCGCTGTCGGGATTTCTGCTGTTCCGTCCATTCGTGGAGGGGATTCTGGATGGCACGCCGTTTCCCAACCTGCGCGACTATGCCACCGGCCGCCTGCTGCGGCTGGTGCCGCTGTACTGGGTGGCGCTGTTCTTCTACATCACCGTCTTTCCAGACGTTGACCTGCCGACCAACGCTGTCGGTTGGGTGGCACTGTTCGGGTTTGGGCAGATTTACGTGTTTGGAGGCGAGTTCTGGGCCATCTTTGCTGCCTGGACGTTGGGGGTTGAGCTGGCCTTCTACCTGATTTTGCCTCTGTTGGCGATGGCCTATCGGCGTGTGAGCCGAGCGTTCGGAACGTCGGTTCAGGACCGCATGGTCGGTATTTACCTGGCCTTGGGCGCGCAAGTGGTGTTCTCGATCGCCATCAAGGTGTTGATCATGACGATCCGCGATACCACCCATCCATCGCTGGTGTGGATGCCATCGATGCTGGACTGGTTTGCCGTCGGAATGTTCTTTTCGGCGCTGGCCGCAGCACAGGTCCGGGGCCTTGCGCTTCCCGGTTGGATCCGGTGGATGTCCGATCGGCCCTGGTTTTGTTGGGGTTCGGCGGTCGGGGTGATTTGGGCCGCTGTTCAGCTGCGCTACTACTTCATCTACTTCCCGACCATGGGGCAATCCTTGGCCAGGCATGTGGCGCATGGCGCCGGTGCCGGGCTGTTGCTGCTCCCGCTGACCTTGGGTGATCAGTCCAAGGGTGCCATCCGCTGGGTGATGCGTTCCTGGGTGTTTGCGTCGCTTGGCGCAATCTCCTACGGCCTCTATCTGTGGCATCCGGGTTTCGTGAAGCTGTTTTTCCGAATGGGTCTCGAGGGCCAGGTGCCGAAGGGTCGCTGGTGGCAGCTGCTGTTCGTGTTTGTCGCTTCGGTGGTGGTGGCCACGATCACGTACTGGGGCGTTGAGCGTCCGGCGATGGATCTCAGCCCCAGCCGTCGTCGCCGTCGTAGCGAAGCTCGACGGTCGGCGGCCAAAAGCGCAGCCTCCAAGCGCGGCGCCGAGGCCGACGCGACCTAAGATTGCCGAGCCCGATCAGCCCGTCGGTTGTACACGCTCCCACCGTCAACGAGGAACCCCACATGGCCTCTGCATCTGCGCAGGACCCAGCGATCGAATCAACCCCCGGAGTCCAACGGCCCGATGCCTCGCCGCCTGGCCGCTTCGTTGAGGTGACCGACGCCGTCGCCGGAGTGAAGGGATGGATGACCCCGGGTCAGGCCCGACTGCTGTGGCGCTCAGCCCGGGTGTTGGACCCGGGCCAGCGAATCGTGGAGATCGGTTCCTTTCAGGGCCGCTCCACGATCGTGCTGGCCTCCGGTGCCCCGAAGGGCGCCGAGGTGGTGGCCATTGATCCGCATGCGGGAAATGACCGCGGCCCAAACGAGATCGAGGGATTCGCCAACGAGGCCGAGTCCGACCACCAGATCTTCAACTCCAATCTGGCGGCGGCGGGCGTTGCGGAGCGCGTGCGTCACGTTCGGGAGTTCTCCGATGCGGCGCTCGACGAGGTGGAGGGCCCGATCGACCTGCTCTACATCGACGGCGCCCACCGGTTTGCTCCCGCACGCGACGACATCGTGGCCTGGGGGGCGCGGGTCGTGCCCGGCGGCACCATGTTGATCCACGACAGCTTCAACGCGCTTGGGGTCACCTTGGCCCAGGCGGCGGTGTTGTTTGCCTCGGGTGAATTTCGCTACGTGGGCCGATCCGAGTCGATGGCCGAGTACCGGCGTGAACGCCTGGGACCGCTGCGACGAATCACCAACCTGGGACGGCAGGTTGGGCAGTTGCCGTACTTTGCCTGGTGCCAACTGGTGAAGGTGCTGATCACGCTGAAGTTGGGTGCGCTCACCCGGTTGATCGGCAACCCGTCCGGAGAGTGGCCATACTGATGGTCGCGGCGGAGGAGACCGAAGGATCATCCGGTTTGGCCGGCGGGCAAGATGAGCCCGATGAGCTGGGTGGTGAGCCGGACCTGCAGGCGCCGGACCGTTCCCGGCTCTTTCAGCTGATCGGTGGTGCTGTAGCGCTGATTGCCATCACCGCCGTGGTGGCGGTGTTGTTGACCCGGTCGATGTTGCAGGCTCCCGAACCGGAGGTGGCGGGACGCCTTCGCGGCATGAGCTTTGACTCGTTCAATCGGGCGGACGGCTCACCGTTGGAGACCACCGAAACCGGTCGGCCCTGGCAGATTGTTGGCGGCGAGTGGTCGGTGAGTGATGGGCGGGTTGAGGCCAAACCCTTGCCGGGTCCTGCGGGTGGAGGGGGCAGCGCGTTGGCGGTGCTCGACACCGGCGTGGGTGACCAGTTTGTTCAGGCGACGTTTTTTGATCCCAAGGCCGGCACCGGCCTCGTGACCCGCTTTCAGGGGCCCAACAACTTCATCGGAGTCACCTTCGCCCCGGTGACGGGAACCGTGCAGTTGGGGGTCACCGTGGACGGGACCCAGGCCCAACCCTCCCAAATCGGTTCGGCGCTGCCCGAAGGTGAGGTCACCCTTGGCGTGCGAACCGAGGGGAAGAACGTGATCGTCTACGTCAACGGGGCCGAGTCTGGGCGTCAGGTCGTTCCCGAACTGACGGATGGAACCCGGGTTGGATTGCTGGTGCGGGGTGGTGCCAAAGGCACGAGCACCTCGATCGACAACGTGGTTGCGGTCCCACTGAGCACCGAAAAGATCGGCGCGTTGGGTGGCCTTGGCGCTGCCACTTCGACGACCGTCAGCGACGGTGGGGCCAAGGAAAGTGACCAGCCGGACACCACATCGGGTGGCCCCGCCCCGTCGGAACCGGCCGCTGACGGCCCGGCCGGCCCTGCGACGAGCCAGTCGGGAGCCCCCACGCCGGGCGCGGTGGAGCCTGCCGGCGGGCAATGACAGCCGCCGTACCCATCCTGTATGTGGGTGGGACGGGCCGCACCGGGTCCACGGTGCTCGACCGCATGTTGGGCAACGTGCCCGGGGTGTTCGCTGCCGGGGAGCTCACCTGGCTGTGGTTTGCGCTCCGTTCCGGTGGTCGGTGCGCCTGCGGAGCGCGCCACGTGGACTGCCGGGTGTGGGGCCCGGTGTTGCTGGCGACGTTTCCTGAGGACTTCGGCAACCCGGACGCGATGGCTGAGGTCGCCGACGAGATGTTTGCGCTTCGACGCCGATTCGACAGCCGGTACCTGCCGGTGATGGGCCTGCCGGGAGCGAAGCAGGCGCTGACCAGCCGGCTGGGTCCGTATCCGTCACGGCTGGCGTCGTTGTATCGCAACCTTCTTGAACACACCGGTGCGGAACTGATCGTCGACTCGTCGAAGGAACCCCACTATTCGTCGATCCTTGCCGCCCGGGCCGAGCTTGACGTCCGGTTCCTGCACCTGGTGAGGAATCCACAGGCCACTGCGTATTCCTGGGCAAGGCGCCGCACGGAACTGGGATTTGGCGTCGGGCACGAGATGGAGCGTCGAGGCCCGATCTCCGCCTCGATCTACTACGACGTGTCCAACTTGGCCGCTGACGCGCTGTGGGGTGGCGGAGACCGGTATCTGCGCGTGCGCTACGAGGACCTGGTGGCAAGCCCTGATGACACCCTGAGGCGTATCGGTCGGTTCGCCGGGCTGGTCATCGACCCTGAGGTGGCCCTCGGCCGGCAAGCGGCCGACCGAAAGCGAAGCGCACCCGGACACGCCGCCTGGGGCAACCCAAACCGCTTCGCCACCGGGCCGGTCACCTTGCGTAACGATGACGAATGGGAGCGCAACGCGCCGAGGTCGATGCGGACCTGGACCAGGTTGCTCGCCGGTCCCGTAGGCCGCCGTTACGGGTACTCCAGCCGGTCTGACACTCAACGGGGCTCGGGGTTGGCGGCCACATAGGAGACCGGAGCGGCGTTGCCGTCATCGTTGCGGATCGATACCAACACGACGGCGACGGCCGAGGCTACGGCATTGCCCAAACCCCACGCGGCGATGGCACCGTCCAGGTCTCGTTGCGGAACCAGCCACATGGCCAGGCCCAGCACGGACACTGCAGCAAAGGCGGTCATGACCACGATCGATAGCGAGTCGGCGTGCACCCTGGCCCTCGCCAGCGCTATCGAGGTGACCGACCAGGGGATCCCCCCGGCCACGAGCCACGGAAGGATCCGGCCCGCCTCGGTGTAGTCGGCCCCATAGATGGCCGGCAGCAGCAGGGCCAACGCGCCTGCCCCCACCGTGGCCACGAGCATGGAGCCGACCGCCAACACGGCGGCCTGTCGGGTGGCACCCGCAGCGGCGGTCGTGCGGCTTCCCTCGACCAGAAAAACCCGTCCGATGGTCACTGGCAGGATGAATGCCACCGCCGCGATGGACCACGCCAAAAAGAAGTTGGCGTACGTGACGGCCCGAACGTTGACGAAGACGATCACGGGCAGGATGAACTGTGGAGCCAGGATCGCCAGGTGAGACAGGTAGTTGACCCCGGCGTATCGAAGAGGGCCGTTCCATCCGGTCTCGGGTCGGTCCAAGGACAGGGGCGGGTTGCCTGCGCGGCGCAACAGGTACAGCGAGACCAAGCCGGAGAGTGCGATGGGTGCCGCCATCACGAAGAACAGCCAGACGCCCACCGAGCCGTCCGTGGTCTCGGCGGTGGCGGCGGCCGGAAGCAGCACCAACGGAAGACGGACCGCACCCGCAAGGGCCAGGCGCCAAAACACCCAACTCCACTTTCTGGCCCACATCATTCGTGCGTCTGCGAGGGCTGCGATGGCGTTGGCCGCCGCCACACCCACGAACCCGAGAATTGCGGGCGCTCCGGCGCCGGTCAGCGCCGACAGCGCCGAGTTGCCGCCACCCCGGCCCACCAGCCCGAGGTAGATGGCGGTGCCGGCCAAGGAACTGGCCATGGTGGCCAGGGTGGACCACCCCAGCAGCGGGTCGCCCCGGGTTTCGGGTCGGTAGCGGCTCAGCAACTCCTGCAGCCCCAACGCGGTGGCGTAGTTGATGAATTGAAGCGAGGTGAACAGGCCCGACGCCACCCCAACGTCGACCTGGCTGTACACCCGGGCGGCCAACACCCAGAAGCCCACACCCGTGACCGCCTGGGCCAAAAAACCCATCATCACCCAGGCCGAACCGGAAACGAGATGCCCTTGACCTGAGGTGTCGTCGGTGCGCCCCCTCAGACGTCGGATGCCGGTCCGTGCGGTGGCCAAGGCACCGGCATCCTCGAGACCGGCATTCTCGGGACCGGAATCGTCGCCGATTCGGCCGGCCGTTGCCGCGCCGTCGTTCTCGTCGTCGTCGGCACTTGCGTCTTCGCCGTCAATGCTCGTCCGTTCGCGCGGCCGAGCGGCGATCAGCCATGCCAGCAGCAACACGCCGGTGAGTCGGCCGATGTCACCCGCCAACGGGCGTTCGCGTACGAACCGCGCCGACGCAAACAGCCCACCAAACCGAGCCTCGAACAGCGTGGCCGCCCCGGTGAGCACCGCGGCGGCCACGACGTAGGCGCCGGCCAGGCTGGGCGACAGCGAGGCCACGACGGCACCGAGGAAGCCGAAGAGGGCCCCGAGTTGACCGCCGATCAGCCAACCTCCGCCGGTTGCCGCCAGCACCCGCAGTGCGGTCGCCACCGGTCGAAGCTCCTTCGCCGGTGTCACGCTTGGACCTGGGATTGACGTCGTGTGCGGCGACGGTCGCCTCGAAACGCAAGGATTGTTGCCAGCGTGACCGACAGCAGGCTGATGCCGAGCGCGATCGTGTACGTGCGCTGAGGGGTATAGACCGCAACCATCATGTCGGCCGGTTGATCGATGGGCCATCCGGCCATCGTGTCGAGGGCCACCGACCGCTTCGCGCTCTCGCCATCGAAGCTGGCCGACCAGCCCGCGCCTGCTGCCTCGCCGATGATCACCTGGGTGGGCCCCGTGACCTTCAGATCGGCGCTGAGGGAGGTGCGATTCAGATTGGTCAGTGTGGCGGTGCCGAGTGGATCCTTACCGCCGTCGGGGGAGTCGGCGGGCGGGGTTGGCTCCTTCAGGTCCTGAGGCACCAATGAGACTCGATTGATCAGCCCGTCGCCTCCCAAGGTGGTCTGCAGCTCGTGGTTTCCGGGCCGAAGCCCGACCTTGTCGCACACCTCCAGTTCGGTGGTTCCGGCAAGGAGTTGGGCCTTCGTGGCCGTCAGCCGAACTCCCACTTTGGTGTCATCCACCGTGAGCACGTTGATGCAGTCCTCGGGGCTGCGGCGCTGGGCCGTCTTGTCGAATCCGATGCGACCGTTGACGCCGAGCTCGGTGATGCTGATGGGGAGCGGCCCCGACGCGTCGGCGACCGGGGAGACGGCTCCGACGCGGATCACCACCCGGTCCACCGACGCCGGGGGAAGCTCGATCTCGGTCCGAGCCAGACAGCGGTCGGCGCGTTCGGACAGCTCGGGGGCACAGCGCTTTTCGGGTGTGACCTCCACGTTGGTGTACACCGCGTCATCGTTCAGGAAACCCGACACCGTCAGGGTGTCGATCTTGGACGACCTCAGGTCGTCCGCTCCAGGGGTGATCATCGAGAGGCTGGTCACCGAGGTCTCTGGGAGCCTGAGGGTCAGTGTCTCGCCGCTTACGGGCGATGCCTCCCAGGACTGGCCGAGGTCGTCACCGACGGCGTCGACGGCGCCGGAACCGCTTGCTCGCAGCCGGTCCTGGAACCGTGACGAGCCGTACGCGCCCACCTCATGGTTGTCGAGGTTGTCCAACACCACGTCCGGGGTGTCAACGCCGGCGCCGGCCCAAACACGGGCGCGGTAGTTGCGGGCGGCACCCACCGTTTCAAAGCGTCGACGCAGGCTGGGCTCCTCGACCAGCGGTGCCCCCATCATTGAGCGCTCCATGAGGTACCTGGCAGCGTCTCCGGCGCCGTCGAGGTCGGGAACCGTTGGCATCACCAGGCGTTCGGCCAGGTCCAGCCGCATCGAGTTGGAATCGAACAGCGCCACCTCGGTGAGACCGACCCCAACGGCACTCTGGGTGTTGACAGCGTCGATCCTGAAGTTCAACGAGCGAACCTCTCGTGGTGGCAGGTTGATGCTGGTGGTGCCGGTACCCAGGTTGTAGGCCACCGAGCGCCCCTGATCGTCGGTCACGGTCATGCGTGCGATCGAGGGGGTGTCGGCCGGGTTGCGAAGCTGGCTGATCGAGGCGCGATCCACCACGGTCGGGCGCCGCAGGTTGATGGTGAGGGATTCCCCCCGGGGGTCTCGAAGCCCGGAGAGTGCCCAGGCGGTCCGAGGGTTTTCATCGGTGGCGTTCGATGGGCGGTTCGACGGCGGAAAGGTCTGGTTGGGGGCGCCGTAGGCGGTGGCGGTGATCGAGGAGGCGTCGCCATAGTCGGCCACCGTTTGACGGCCGGGTCCATCAAAGAGCGGTCGCGCCGGGCGATCGTCGCCGTCCTCGCCCTCGGGCAGCACGGGGGAGAGAAAGTTCTGTTCCGCGGTTCCTCGCTGCACTCGGCGACGGTTGCTGTCGGTGATCACCAGGGACGAGCCTTGGTCCAACAGTCGCTCGGTTGTGGCCGATGACATGGTCGGCAAATATCGGACCGGGCCGTCAGCGTCCAGGTAGCCGGCGGTGGCCATGCCGGGCCAGGCAGGACCCGATCCGGCCACCAGCAATGGCGGACGTGGGTCCACCCGGGCCATTCCCGGCGAATCGGCCACTTCGAACACCTCGACCGGGCTCAGTCCCTGTTGTTCCTCCTCGGAGGGTTCGGCATCGGGGCTTCTGTCGGGGGCGGCGACGAAGACGCCGGGCGCCCCGAAGGTGGCGATGCGCTTCAGGTCGGGGTCTCCGCGCAGGCCGTTGAAGCTGATGGGGCGGGGTGCACCCATCACCTCCCAGTTGAGATCGTTGCGCAAGACCACCCACTTGATGCCCATTCGGGCAAGGATCGGCCCAATCACCCCTGGTTCGAAGGTGGGTCCGGTGACGTAGCGATCGAGGGCATCGAGCAGGTCGGCGGCCTGAGGGGTGCCCTGGGGAAGCGTTGAACGGGAGACATGGGGTTGGGACAGCAACGCATCGAAGAGGTCATCCCCGATATAGCCCCAGCGGTACCGCGTGCGGTTGGCCCCGGGGAGGATCAGCACCCGACCGTCGTTCGGCAGGTCGTTCAGGTAGGCGGCGGCGGTCTTCCAATACTGGGGAACTCCGGCGGTGGTCTCGGCCTCTGGATACAGGTTGGCGCTCCAGAAGGGCACGGCGGCCACCAAAACGATTGCGGCGGCACCAGCGCTCAGGAGGTGGCGGGCGTTGAAGCGCGCGTTGTCGGAGCGCCGCGCGGCGCCGGGGCGTCCGGCGCGTCGCCTCAGCCACGATGAGCCGGCATCGGAAACGCCGATGCCCACCAACACGGCAATGGCCAACGCCCAACCTGCGCCGGCCTTGTAGCCGTTGCGCAGCGACCGGGTGGTGGCGACGTTGTCGAACAGCCACGACATCGCCTTGCCGACCGGGTAGTCACCGTCGACCGGGTACAGCCCAACCATGGCCACCATGGCGAGGACCAACAACCAACCGAAGGTGCGGGCGGGGCGCCACTTGGTCCGCACCAGCGTGATCAGCGCCACGAGTGGGAGGAGCAGGCTCAGCGCAGCTGCGAACTGGTTGATGACGAACGGTGACGGGTGGGGGCGGGTGGTGCCTCCGCCACCGAAGTACGTCAGCCAATAGCCCAGGCCCCGCAGCGATTCTGCCCAGCTGCTGTGTGCGCTCACCGTCTGGGGCAGTTCGGTGACGCTCAGGTTGGCCTGCACCACCGGACCGTTCACCGCCAACACGACGAGGGCGGCGGCGGCGCTGGCCAGACCGAGCACGGCGGCCCGCCACGCGTACCCCCAAAGCGACCGAAGTCGGGCATGGCGATCCGGTCGGCCGCGAGCCTCGACCAACACCAGGCCCGCCGCCACGACCACGGCGGGACCGAATGCGTAGAGCAGGCTGGCCGAGTTGATGGCGCCCATGGCGAAGATCACCAACGCGGTGCGGGCCGGCCATTTCCATGGTGCCGTGCGGCCCGGAGCGGCCACGGCACCCTGCACACACCAGACCAGCCAAGGTGCGAGTGCGTAGTGGAAGAAGATGCCTGAGGGCACCAGGAACTCGGCGACGATGGGGTTGAAGCCGAACACCAACGCGGTGAGCACGACGGCCGTGCGGTCCTTTGGCCGACGCTGGGCCATCACCGCCGCCGCCCCGGTGGCCCCCAGCGAGATCATGGCAGCGTGCAGCACCCGTTCGGCCCACGCGGGCGAGAGGCCGATCAAGCGGAGCGCCCCGACGAACACGCCGACCACCGGGCTGAAGTACGGGTTGGGGCGGCCCAGATTGCGGACGCCGTCCCACAACGACAGCTGGCTGCGCAGGTAACGCCCCGTGCCCCAGTAGATCTCGAAGCGGGCATCGGCGACGTACCGGCCGGTTGAGCTGGCAGCGGCAGCCGCCAGGGCCAGCACGAACGTGCCGAGTGCCACCCACGCCAACAGCGGCATCGCGGCGGCCGCCCGGCGGAGCGGGCTGTCGGGTTTGTTGATCGCTCGGAGCATCACTCGTCGGCCGTGCGGCGCAACACCAGCACTGCATTCCAGCCGGCAACCTCGCGCAGCACCGGCACTCGCATCAACCATCGTTGCGAGGGCCAGTAGCGGGGGTAGCAGTCGTCGAGCTGCAGCTGATCGAGCTCGTCGACGATTCGCAGGATCGACCCTGCATGAGTGGGCCAGAGGCGTTCGAACGGAAGGTTCTTGCCGGTGGGCGGACCGAGCAGGCGATGCCGAACCCGCGCTCCGATCCGGGGGCCCAAAAGGTGGAACGGTGCGATGGCATGGCCTCCCCACGGTGACCACCACAGGGTCCAGCTCACCCAGGCCCAGCCGCCAGGTGCCAGCACACGCGCGATCTCGGCCAGGGCCGAACCGGGGTCGGGGGTATGTTCCAGCAGATTGGAGCACACCACCCCATCCATCGAGGCGTCCGCCAGCGGCAGCCAACGGGCGTCGGTCCAGACAGCATCAAGGCCCCGGGCGCGGGCGCCTGCAATGTCGGCGCGGTCCAGATCGATCGCCACGCAACGCGCGCCGCGTTCGGTCAGGGCGGCGGTGAATTGCCCGGTGCCACAGGCCACGTCGGCGATACGTCGGCCCTCGACGGGCACCGGAAACCTGTCGAGTGCCCGCCGGGCAAGGTCGTCGTAGAACGGTTCCGGGTCGCCACGCTCGGCAAAAAAGCGTCGTAGCACGCTGAGCGTGCTGGCGGAGGGGGCTCGGTTCGTCACCTTCGCTGGGGGGGTCACCGGGGCGCCAACCTAGCCAACTGCCGAGATGTGAGTACGGTCCCGACCCGTGCGTGTGCAATCCATCGATCGTCTGGTGCCCTGGGCTGCGGGGACGGTGGGCGCCCTGGCGGTCATCGGGCCGGGGCTCAACGGCCGAGCGTGGATCAACCTCGACCAATCGGTGCTACCGCACCTTCCCTTGCCCACCGTGCTGTTGGGCGTCGGACCGGACATCCCTCGGCGGGGGCCGTTCACCGCCCTCGCCGCGTTGGCATCCCCCTGGGGTGGGTCGGCCTGGGTGATGAAATTCATGGTCATCGTGCTGCTGGCGGCGGCCACGGCGGGGATGGCCCGTCGGCTGACCTCGGTGGGTGCGGTCCCGGCGCTCGGTGCAGGGTTGCTCTATGCGTTTGGGCCGTACCTCATGGGACGGCTGGCGGTGGGGCACCTGGGGGTGTTGTGGGCGGCAGCGATCATCCCATGGGCGCTACCGGCTCTGATCTCGTCAGCCCGATCGCCGGCTCGCGCCTTTCTGTGGTCGCTGCTCCTGGCAGTGGGCGGCTATCTGGCCGGCACCATTGTGTTGGCGCTGATCCCGGTGCTGGTGCTGGCGGATCGGTCTCGTCTCCCGGTCTTGGAACGGATGCGCGGCATCGGAGCCGTGGTCGCTGCACAGTTCTTGTGGCTGGTTCCGGGGGTGACGGTTGCGCGGGCGGTCGGTTTCGACCAGCCGGGTGGAGCTGGGTTTCGTCTCGCGCTGTCGGGCTGGTCGGCTCCGGCCAGGTTGCTGATCGGGGAGGGGTACTTCCAGACGGAGGCCGGCGCAGTCCCGCTGCCAGGCGCATGGGGGGCCGTCCTCGGCGTGGTGGTGGGCTTGCTGGCGGGCCTGGGTCTGTTCGCCGCCCGGTGCTCCGGAAGCGCACAGGGAGGGGCCGAGAGCGACGGGGAGCAGGCCCCACGGGATGCACTGCGAGCGCTGGCCCTTGGCTGGAGTGGCCTGGCCGCCATGGCCATCGGGTTGTTGGTGCCCCTCTCGGGCTTGTTTGATGTCACGGCTCGGGTCTGGAGTGACATCTCCGACGTGCAACCTTTCAACCTGGCGCGCGAGCCTCATCGACTTTTCCTGGTGGCATGGCTCGTTTTGGTGCCGGGGGTGGCCTGGGGGGCGCAGTGGCTGGGACGTCGCCTGGTGGTGCTCGAGCCGCTGGCCCAAGTGGCGGCGTTGGCGTTGGCGTTGGCGTTGGTGGCCCCGCAGATCTGGGGCATGGATGGGCAACTCCGCGGTGTTGAACTCCCGGCGGCATGGACCAAGGTGCGTGCCGCGGTTCGAGCGCAACCCGGCACGGTGGCGACGGCGCCCCAGTGGAGCTACGCCTTTTACAAGGTGGGCGACGTGAGGCGGAGCTACAACCCGTGGCCGGACTACCTGGGGGTCGACACGGTGATCTCGAGCGATGCCGACAAGGGGCCGTCGAGGGAGTCCGATCCTCGTATGGACACGATCGGCCCTGCATTGGACGCCTACCGAACGAGGCGTGGAGCCGGACTGGTTCCTGCCCTTCGGACCGCCGGGGTGCGATGGCTGGTCGTGCCCGCAGTGGCTCAGGGTGACCTCTTCCCGGGGTTGGCCCAACAGGGTGGCCTGGAACCGGTGGTCGTGGACCCGTCCGTCTCGCTCTACAGGGTGACCGGGGGGAGTAACCCGTACCAGGCGAAACGGCTGTGGTGGGGCCTCTGGCTCCGAACCGGGGCGGCTCCAGGCGATGTGGTCGACCGTGCTGTGGTCGATGACTCAGGAAATGGCTGGCGGGCCGGGGTTTCCGGTACTCCGCCAGGGCCAGGTGGCCGTCTGGTGATCCCGCAGGAGCATGGTTGGGTGTGGTTTCCGCCGTCGGTCTTTACTGCGATCAACCAGTTGGTCTTGTTGGTGGTCGCCCTACTCTCGTGGCGCAGTTTTCGCTCCGACCGCGAAATTCGTGCAGGTTGAGCTTGAGCCGTTGGTGGTTCATGCTCTACGGTGTAACCCGTTGGACGGTCTTGATGGGCCGCAAGCCTGAAACAGGGGAAATAATGCTCCACCATTCGAAGCGCCGTACCAATCACACGATGGCCCGCTGGGCCGCAGCAGCCGCACTGGCACTGGGCGGCGTGGCCTTTGCTTCGTCCGCCGGCGCCCAGGGCTACGACGGCGGCGGCACGGGAGGAACCGCCACCACCTTGGTCCCCGGCACCGGTGGACAGGGATCGGAGACGCTTGAGTGCTTGCCGTCGGTTGGTGGTCTCACTTTGGTTTCCGGGTCGCTGACTCCCGGTAGCGAGTTCGTCGTCGGCGGTGACGGGTTTAAGCCTGGTTCCGAAATCCAGATCTACGTCTGCTCCACCCCGATTGTGCTGGGCGGAGCGATCGCCGACGGCAGCGGCGGCTTTCAGGCAGGATCCACCGTTCCCACCGATCTCGGTGCTGGTGAGCACCTGGTCGTCGCCAGCGGCGTCGACCCCGACGGTGACCCGCTGACCAAAGACGTCAGTTTCAAGGTCACTTCGTCACCGAGCAGCAACAACAATGCTCCCAGCAGCAACAACAACGCTCCCAGCAGCAACAATCCGCCGAGTGGCAACGATCTTGCCCCGGTGTCACTGCCGACGCGGCCAACTCCGCCCTCCACGGCAGTTGTGGTGCCGGTGAGTGCCCCGGCCGCCACGGTCGCGGTTGCTTCGCCCTCCGCCAACACCCCAACGATCGCAGGCGCCCAGCAGGTGCCGGTCGCAGGGCAGCTTGGTAACACTGGTACATCCGCAGGAACCATCGCGATGGTGGCTGCAGCGGTGGTGCTGGTGGGTAGCGCCTTGGTGCTGGGTGCCCGCCGACGTCGTCAGGGCTGAGACCCATCGTGCTGCTCAGGGCGTTTCTCCTGACTGCCCAATGAGCAACCTCAACATGGAAGCCCCGACGGGGAAACCAAACCGAGGTTCGGAACTCCGGATGCGAGCATCAGGTGTGGTGGCACTGCTGGGGCTGGCGATGAGCCTGGTTGTCGCCTGCGGAAGTGATAGCGGCGTGCCCGTCATCACTCCTGGCCCGCCGGGTGCCGCTGCACGTGCTGATGTCGAAGCGGCTCCCACGACCCGAGGTGGCGGAAGCTCGGGCGCATCTGGTGGTGATTCCGTCGCCCCGACCAGCACGACGAAGGCCCCCCCGCTGCCAGAGGGCGTCACGGCAACCCCCAAGGTTGATCACCCCAACGTCCTGATGGTGATGACCGACGACCAGACGGTCGAGTCAATGCGAGTGCTTCAGCGCATCAACTCCCGCATCGGGGGCGAGGGTACGACGTTTACCAACAGCGTCACCAGTTACCCGCTGTGTTGCCCAAGCCGGGCCACCTACTACTCAGGCCAGTACGCCCACAACCACGGGGTGCTGTGGAACGCGTTGCCCACCGGAGGATTCACTCGGTTCACCGAGTGGGAGACGGCGTTTCCGGCTGGGCTCCAAGAAGCGGGCTACCACACGGCGCACGTTGGAAAGTATCTCAACGGCTACGGCGTGAAGAACCCCACCGAGATACCGGCGGGTTGGGACGACTTCCGTGCGCTGATCGACCCGTCCACGGGTCGATACTTTGGGTTTTCGATCAACGACAACGGCGTGATCGACACCTACGACGAAGATGACAAGACCAAATATCAGACCGATGTTCTGACCGATCTCGCATTGGAGGAGATCGACGCCGGTCAGAAGTCTGGTGACCCCTGGTTTGTCAACGTCAGTTATCTGGCGCCACACGCCAAGTTTGGGTACACCCTGAAGAAGTATCGGGCGGATCCCAGTATCGTCCGGGATGACATCGAGCAGGCCAACACCGCCTTTGACATCACGTCGCCGACGCCTGCACCTCGTCACGAGGGCAAGTTCAAGGGTGAGAAACTGCCGGAAAAGGCCAATTTCGGTGTGGCGGCGCCGGGGCAGGTGGTCCCCCAGTGGCGCCCGGAGATCGAACCGGCGCGCACTGCGGACATCACCCGCAACTACCAGGCTGAACTCGAGTCGTTGCTGTCCGTTGACGAGGGCGTCGGCAAGTTGTTGGACCGTCTCGACCAGCTGGGTGTGTCCGATAATACGCTCGTGGTGTTCACCTCGGACAACGGCTACTTCCACGGTGAGCATCGTGAATACCAGGGTAAGTACTACCCATGGGAGGAGAGCCTGGCGGTGCCGTTGCTCATGCGTGGCCCGGGGGTGGCCAAGGGCGCCAAGGTTGACTCGGTGGTGGCCAATATCGACTTGGGCCCCACGTTCCTTGACGTCGCCGGTGCCCAACAGCTTCGGGAGATGGACGGTCGAAGCCTGGCACCGCTGATGGCAAATCCCGCTGAAAAATGGGACCGCCCGATCCTCCTGGAGGGCTTTCAGCCTCCGGCGCCTTTCCGCCCCCAATATCAGGGTATCCGCACCAACAATTACAGCTATATCGAGTACACCGGGGGAGGGTTGCAGGGGGCCGAACTGTACGACCTGCGTTCCGACCCCGAGCAGCTCGTCAACCTGGTGTTGGATCCGGAAAAGCAGCCGCTGGTCACCGGCATGTCACGGTTGGTCACCGACTTACGCCAATGCGCCGGCGCGGTGTGCGACGATACGGAAGTGCCGGCCGAGGCCACGACGTAGACCCAGGTTGGGCAGGCACCCTCAACCACGTTGGCTGAAAGTCAGTGAACGACGTCGGTCAACCTGCCTATCATGTGACCTACGTCAACCTCAGGCCTCCGGTCGAGGTTCAACATCGTGGGAGAGGGCATGAACCAACCCAACGCGATGCGCCGTCGTGCGCTGAGATCGATCCAAATGGTCGCAGTGGTGTCGCTGGCCATGGGCACCCTTGTTGTGGGCGGCCAGGCGGGCGCGCAAGGTTACGACAGCGGTGGCAGTTCGGGCTCGACCAGTGGCTCGGGCACGTCGACCAGCGGCTCGGGCACGTCGACCAGTGGCTCGGGCACGTCGGGGGGCGCGGATGGATCGGGCACCAGTACCGGGGATTCCGATACCAGCGGCGAGACCACCGGGCCGACCAGTTCGCCCAACCCATCCTTGACCGAATGCCTCCCGGCCACCGGCGGGCTCACGCTCGTGTCAGGCGAACTCGCCCCAGGTGGCGACTTCGTCGTGGCCGGCGATGGGTTCGAGGCCAACGCAGTCATCACGCTGTACGTATGCTCCACGCCGATCGTTATCGGCAATTCCACTGCCGATAACAGCGGAGCCTTTCAGGGAGGCGGGACGCTCCCGACCGACCTGGCGGCCGGAGTGCACCAGGTGGTGGCCTACGGCAGAGGCGCCGATGGCAAGCCGCTTGCGAAAGACATCGGCTTTGAGGTCGGCGGCACCAACGCACCCGGTACCACGGCCGACGTCACCGGTTCTACGAGCGAGGTGCGCGACACAAGAAATTGCCCCGAGATCAAAGCCCAGACAGGCAGGAGCAATATTCCTACGGGCGATCCTTTGTATCGAACGGGCCTGGATCGTGAGAAGGGAGGCATTCCGGACGGAATTGCTTGCGAGGACCCTGATCGCACGCAGGCTTCAGGAGCCGCGCCCGTTTACTCCGACACCGGTGGGCCCACCGTTGGCGGTCAATCGCAGCCGTCCGTCAGCGGCGAGCTTGGGCGCACCGGCACCGCGGCGGGTACCGTCGCCGCCGTTGCCGCAGCGGTCGTGTTGCTGGGCAGTGCCCTGGTGCTCGGCGGCCGTCGTCGCCGTTCGTAAAACTGAGCCGCCCAGCGACCGTTAGTGCTGCTGTTCGCGCAGCAATTCGGCCACGCGAAATGCCAGGTCGACACTCTGACGTGCGTTGAGCCGGGGATCGCACATGGTCTCGTAGCGGAGGCCCAGTTGGTCATCGGAGAGTTCTTCCGATCCGCCGAGGCACTCGGTCACGTCGTCGCCGGTCAGCTCAACGTGAATGCCACCCGGCCAGGTTCCCAACCGGTGGTGAACCTCGAAGAACCCGCGGATTTCCTGCTCGATCGCGTCGAAATGTCGGGTCTTGCGACCTGAAGGCGCGGTGAAGGTGTTGCCGTGCATGGGGTCGGTGGCCCAGATCACCGGGTGGCCGGATTCGGCAACAGCCTCCACCAACGGGCCAAGCCTTTCGGTGACCAACTCCGCGCCCATGCGGGCGATCAACGTGAGACGACCTGGAACGCGATGTGGGTCCAACGCATCGCACAACGCAACCACCTCGGCCGGGGTGGCCGTGGGGCCCACCTTGGTGCCGATCGGGTTGGCGATTCCGGAGAAGTACTCCACGTGTGCGCCATCCAGGTCGCGGGTTCGTTCGCCGATCCAGACCGAATGAGCGGCGGTATCGAAGAACTCGCCGGTTTCTGTGTCCTGGCGGGTCAACGCCTCCTCGTAATCAAGGATCAGGCCCTCATGGCTGCTGTACAGCGTGGCTTCGTGCAACTGGGGCACCTCGTCGGTGTCCAGGCCGCAGGCCTGCATGAAACGCAGCGCCCGGTCGATGTCGTCGGCGAGTGTCTCGTAGCGCCGCCCGACACCGGTGGCGGCCACGAACGCTTCGTTCCACTGGTGCACCTTGGTCAGGTCGGCGTACCCGCCCTGGGTCATCGCACGCAGCAGGTTCAGCGTGGTGGCGGATCGCTGGTAGGCCTGGGAGATGCGTCGGGGGTCGGCGCGGCGGGCGTCGGTTTCAAACTCGGGCAGGTTGACGATGTGTCCCCGGAAGCTGGGGAGGCTGACCTCGTCCAGGGTCTCGTGACTGGATGAACGCGGCTTGGCGTACTGCCCGGCGATTCGACCGAGCTTGACCACCGGAACTCCCGCCGAGTGGGTAAGCACGATCGCCATCTGCAGGATGACCCTCAGGCGCCGTTCGATGCTCTCCGGAGTGGCCGAGTCGAAGCTCTCGGCGCAGTCTCCGGCCTGGAGGAGAAAAGCCCGACCCTGCGCAACCTCAGCCAGCGACGCGGACAGCTGACGGGTTTCGCCGGGTATCACCAGGGGTGGGGCCGATTCAAGCTCGTCGGTGACCGCGCGCAACTCATCGAGTCCATCCCACTCAGGCTGTTGGACCGCCACTCGATCGCGCCAGCTCGCCGGGCTCCAACCGGCCGGCGCGACCGCCGGTGCTGCTTCGCTGGGCGCATGTGGGGGGGTCACGGTGCTCCTCTGGTTCGCTGCAAGGTACGTGCAGGAGTGGGGGCACCCGAGGCTACCGACCTCCCGGGTCAGCTCACGAACGCGGGCGACTCGTTGGCGGTGCTTCGCACCCGATGCAGTGCACGCTTGACCAGGCGTCGGGCCGCCTCGGCCGACAGCCCCAGTTCCTCCCCGATTTCCCGAAAGGAGCGCTTGGTACCGTCCGCGAGGCCGAACCGCCGAGATACGGCGATGAGGGCCCTGTCGTCGAGGGACTTCAACAGGTCACCGAGCAGCTCTCGCTCTACGTCGGCCATGAGATGCTCGGCCGGACCGGGTCGGGTGTCGGCCAGCAGGTCGATCAACTCCGTTGAGGTGTCGTCGCCGACGGTCTTATCGAGTGATCTCACGGAGGTCAGGTGATTCAGTTCGGCCAAATCGGCGTCAAGTGCCTCGCTGTCGCCTCCGTTGCGCCGGAGTGCGTTGCGGAGCGCCGCGGAGCGATCACCGGGAAGACGCACCAGGCTGCCCTTCTGGTCCAGGGCCCGGCCGATTGCCTGTCGTATCCAGAACGTGGCGTAGGTGGAGAACTTGAATCCCTTACGCCAGTCAAACTTGTCGACCGCGTGTTCAAGACCCAGGTTGCCCTCCTGGATCAGGTCCAGCAGTTCCAAGCTCGGCTGCATTGGATAACGGCGGGCGATGCTGACCACCAGCCGCAGGTTGGCCCGGATGAAGTGGTCTTTGGCGCGGGCTGCGTCGCGAATGGTCCGGTGTTCGTCGCCGACGGTCGTCCCGGCCGCCAACGCCGCAGTGGCCAGGCGTCCGGCGTCGATGCGTCGAGACAATTGACGCTCCTCCTCCGTGGTGAGTAGGGGTACGGTTCCGATTTCTGAGAGGTACAGGCCAACCGAGTCGTTCATGTGTTGTTTGCCTTTCAGGTAACGCTGCTGTTGCGGCTCCATCGGACAGACCTGAAAAAATTTGAGGATTCGCGGCGGAAGTCGTTTGGATGACTTCTACAATGATGAGAATGTCCCAACGACGAGTCGGCCTGTTGGGCGGAACCTTCGATCCCCCCCACATCGGTCACCTGGTCGTCGCCGTTGAGGCTCGTGCCACCCTGAACCTGGACGAGGTGTGGCTGCTGGTGGCCCACACGCCCTGGCAGAAGACCGGTCGCGGAGTGACCGATGCCGAACACCGGCTTGCGATGGCGCGCGCTGCGGTTGTGGGGCTGGACGGGTTGGTGGCGTCGGATTTTGAGTTTGACCCGCCTGGGCCGACCTACACGGTCGACACGCTGGAGCGTCTCGTCCGGTTGCGACCGGAGGTGATGCCCACGTTGATCCTGGGCGCGGATGCCGCTGCCGGTGTTGGCACATGGCATCGCAGCGCCGACGTGGCAGCGCTCGCCGAGATCGCTGTGGTCGACCGGCCGGGTTGCGGGTCGACCACCCCGGCCACCCTGGCCGTGCCACAATTGGATGTGAGTTCGACCGGAATTCGCGCTCGTGTCCAGACGGGTCGCCCTATTGATGTGCTCTGCCCACCAGGCGTTGTTTCACTGATCAGCGAGCTTGGCCTCTACGATGGTGGCGATGGCAGTTGAGGCGGCCCCCGAGTCGGGGAGATCGACCCCGGGTGGCCCCGACGCCGCTGGGAGTGACGAGCTTCTTGAACGCGAACTGCCCGAAGCGCCAACGACGGCTTACGTCCCTGCACCCGACGAGGCGCCATCACTCGTTGGCGGCGATTCCGTCGGCGGAGCCGGCGACGATCAGTTCGCCGATGTGTTGGAGCGGCCACTCGATGACGGCGGGGAACAGGCAGCGCCGCACACGCGCACGTTTGATGCCCAATCGGGGTTCAGCGACACCCAGGCCAACGAGGCGCGGTCCCTGGAGGGGGACGAATCCTCTCGACCAGGCACAACGCGACGTAGTGGGTCCAGCCGTCGTTTCCTGGCTCTCAGCGTCACTTTTGCCGTGGCGCTGGTGGCGCTGTCGTATACGGGTTATCGCAGCTCCCTCCGCATGACCGGCGGGGCGTCGATCAGCCCGCAACAGCGATCGCCCAGCCAACCGGGCTACGAGGCCGCCGTCAGGCCTACGCCTGTGACCTTTCTTGCCATCACCACCGATGGCGGAGAGCTGCGATCGCTTTCGGTGGTCACCCAGGGTACGGGTGAGACCGGGGGCACCATCGTGACCATCCCCAGCAGCCTTTTCCTGAAGAGCGAAGACGGCAAGGTGCGCATCCCCAATTACATCGAAGCCGAGGATGGCATGGACGAGTTGCAGACCGAGTTGGAGGCATCGCTCGGTTTTGGCATGACCGACCAACTCGTGGTCACGGAGTCCGATGTGGACTCGCTGCTGGGGGGCAAGCCGCTCGCTGTTCGAAACCCGGAGCAGCTGCTGGTTGACTTTCAGGGGGTGTTGGTGCCGCAGTTCGAGTCGGGTGACGTTTCGCTCGACCCCGGGGGGCTCATGGCCTACCTGAACTACTTGGGGCCGGAAGAGTCGGAGTACAACCGGCTGAACCGGCAGCAGTTGGTGCTGGAACGCCTCTTGGCGCTCGGAGCGGACGGCTTCAAACCCACGGCACCTGACGACAACGTGACCGCACTGGCCGAGTTGTTCACGGCGCTGGGTTCGGGCGAAGCGTCGGTTATCCAGCTGCCGGTGAAGGAGGCCCGCATCGGCGGTCGTCCGGACGGAGGCACCGGCCAAGGGGCGTCGTTCACCGCACCTGACAACGAGGCGATCGACGCCACATTGGGGAGTATCGTCCCGTTCCCAATCTCCGGGTTCCCCGGACAGCGCCTGGGCGTGAAACTGCTCAACGGCACCAACCAGCCACAGCTGGAGCTGAAGCTGGCCTCGGACGTGGTGAACGCCGGCGCCGAGGTGAAGGTGGTGGGCAACGCGAAGGTGCTTCCCCAGGCGACCAGCAGTGTTGCCATCTCATTGGACGCTTCCCCGGAGGAACGCGAGCAGGCCCAACGGTTGGCGGACGCGCTCAAGGCGAAGTTGACCGATCAGGAGAAGTTGGGCGAGGACGTGCGCGCGGTGGTCGTGTTGGGCCAGGATCAACTGTGACCTTGGAGACCGACGAGCTGACCAACCTGGATGTCGACACCGTGGCGCTGGCCCGAGCCGCTTCGTTTGCGGCCGATGCCAAGGACGGCGAGGCCATCGAGGTGCTGGATGTCTCCGGCGTACAGGTGATGTGCGACGTCTTCGTGTTGGTGAGCGGTCGAACCGAGCGTCAGGTGAAGGCGATCGCCGACGAGGTTGAGGCCGTGGTGCGGGAGCGAACCGGACGAACCCCGCAGTCGGTGGAGGGCCGTGACTCCTTGCGCTGGGTGTTGCTCGACTACGGCGACGTGATCGTGCACGCTTTCGTCGAGGAGGACCGCGGCTACTACCGGCTGGAACGCCTGTACGGCGACGTTCCGCGCCTCCAATGGCAGTGATGCTGTGGAGCTGATCGGAATCGAACCGACGACCTCTTCCATGCCATGGAAGCGCTCTACCAATTGAGCTACAGCCCCGTAGGGGAAGCTGACACGATAGCAGCAGGCGGGTGGGTTCACGCCACTTCGAACCGATCGCCGGTCGCTTGTAACCGGCTCCTGACCGAGAGGGTCCAAACGCCGTGCACAGCCTGATCTCCCGAATCGAACGCGCGGCCGAAAGCGATGCCACCCTCACGGTGGCCTCGCCGGAAGGCTACGACACCACCACCTGGGCACAGACCCATTCCGCCGCTCGATCGCTGGCTGCGGGGCTGCAGACTTACGGGGTGACGCCGGGGACCCACGTGGCGCTGCTGGGGCCCACCACCCGGCCGTTGATCACGGCGATCCAGGCCACCTGGCTCACCGGTGGTTGCCTGGTGATGTTGCCGTTACCGATGCGCCTGGGATCGATTGAGGCGTTCGTCGAACAGACCAGAAGCCGAATTCGCGCCGCTGACTGCTCGCTGGTGTTGATCGACGAGCAGTTCGCTGCTTTTGTTGAACGCGCCGAAGGTGATCCGCCCTTCGTGGTCCTGCAGGATCTGGTGGCCCGTTCCTCCGAGTTGGCGCCGGCCGATTGGAAGCGCCCCGACGACGATCCTGACGCGCTTGCAGTGCTGCAGTTCACTTCGGGATCCACCGCCGAGCCCAAGGGGGTCATGCTGCCCCATCGCACCATCTGCGCCAACCTTGACGCCTGCACCCAGGCCGGAGGCCTGATCGACGACGAGGTGTTCGTCTCGTGGCTGCCGCTGTATCACGACATGGGGTTGGTCGGCCTGTTGACCATTCCGATGACGACCGGTCGCAACCTCGTGCAGGCGGCGCCTCAAGATTTCCTGTCCCGACCTGCACGATGGATGCAGTGGATCTCCGACTACGGCGGCACGATGACGGCCGGACCCAACTTCGCGTACGCGCTGGCTGCCAGGGCGTTGCGGCGGGCCGAGGAACTCGACCTGTCGTCGCTCGAGGTGTTGCTGAATGGGGCCGAGCCCATCGACGCCGACGTATTCCGTCGGTTCCTCGCGGCGGGGGAGCCGTTCGGGCTCCGTCCCGGTGCGGCGTTTCCCGCCTTCGGGATGGCCGAAGTTGGCATTGGTGGCGCCTTTTCTCGCCGCTGGGACGGCTTTCGTACCGATGTGGTCGATGCCGATGCATTGGAGCACGAGCACGTCGCCAGGCCGCCGAGTGAGGATGGCGCACCGGAGGGTGAAAAGACCACCACGCGGGAACTGGCTCTGCTGGGCCGGGCGGTGCCCGGGCTGGAGATGCGCGTCGTCGATCGTTCCAGTGGGCAGGAGCTGGGTGACCGCCAGGTGGGTGAGCTGCTGATCCGCGGCACCTCGGTGACGCCGGGCTATTACAAGAACCCCGAGGCGACCGCCGAACTGCTGGTGGACGGATGGCTGCACACCGGTGACCTTGCGTATCTGCTGGACGGCGAGCTCGTGGTGTGCGGACGTATCAAGGACGTGATCATCGTCGGTGGCCGCAACATCTACCCACAGGACATCGAGCGTTCGGCCGGTGACGTGGCCGGCGTGCGGCCCGGCAATGTGATCGCCTTTGGCGCCGACGGTCGGGCGGGCGCGCAATCGATCGTTGTGGTGGCCGAGTTGGGCGATGCCGAGGCAGCGACGGTGCGAGACCTCCTGACCGAGCGGATCACCAGCGACATCGGGGTGCCCCCCAAGGAGGTGGTCATGGTGGCCAAGGGAACGGTGCCCAAGACCTCCTCCGGCAAGCTACAGCGCTCACTGGCCAAGTCCCGGTGGCTGAACGGCGAACTGGAGACCGCCGGAACCAGTTAGATTGGAGGAGGTGACGGCCGGGGGGCAGGGTTCGATGGACTGGCGTCACAGCGCGTCGCCGTATTTGGCGCCTGCCGTGCTGCTGGTGGCTCAGTTGGTGCTGTTGCCCGTACCGTTGGGCACCTTCGTCGCCGGCGCGCTGGCCGGCCTCGTCGGCTCGTTGGCTGCGGTTGGCCTGGCGCTCGTGTGGCGCGCCAGCCGGGTCATCAACTTTGCCGCCGGTGACCTGGGTATCGTGCCGGCCACCCTGGCCGTGCTGCTCGCCGATCAATGGGGCTGGAACTATTGGGCGTGCGCGGCCGCCGGGCTGGCGGCGGCGGTGGTGCTGGGCGTGGCGGTGGAGGGCCTGATCATCCGCCGCTTCTTCGACGCGCCGCGGGTGCTTCTCACCGTGGCCACCATTGGCCTCGCCCAGCTGCTCGGCTTCGGTGCCCTGATCCTGCCGCGCGCCTGGGGGGCCTCGCCGTCGGTGCGTTCCTTGCCCGAACCTTTTGGTATGTCCATTGAGATCGGTGGGACCGTGTTCGACGGTTCCGACCTGGTGGCGCTCTTCGTGGTGCCGTTGCTGCTGATCGGATTGGTGTTGGTTCTCAACCGAACGGCGCTTGGGGTCGCAATTCGTGCCTCGGCCGACCGCAGCTCCCGTGCGCTGACGCTTGGCATTCCGGTGAAGCGGCTCCAGAGCCTGATCTGGACGCTGGCAACTGTCGGAGCGTTCGTGGCCCTCTTCCTCACCGCGGGCACCGGAGGCCTGGGAGTTGGGTATGGCACCAGCCTCGGTCTGCTGCTCCGGGCCATCGCCGCCCTGGTGCTGGGCCGCATGACGCACGTGGGAGTCATCGTGTTCTCGTCGGTGGTGCTGGGCGTTCTCGAGCTTGCGGTGCGGTTCCAAACCGGCGATGGCGCACTGGTGGCGCCGTTGCTGGCCGCCATCATCATCGGTGCGCTGTTGTTGCGGCGCATGGGGGTCACCCGGGCGGACCGTGACGACACCTCGTCGTGGCGCCTGGCCTCCGACGTTCGGCCGGTGCCCGCAGAACTGGCCCGGCGCTGGGAGGTGACCGCCGCCAGGTTGGGGTTGGTCTCGCTCGGTGTGACGGCTCTTGCGGTGTGTCCGTTCGTCTTGTCCACGGGCGCCATGTTGAAGTTGGGAGCGGTGCTGATCATCGCAAGCGTCGGCGTGTCGCTGGTGATTCTGTCCGGTTGGGCGGGTCAGCTGAGCCTTGGGCAGATGGCCTTCGCCGGCATGGGCGGCGCGGTGTTTGCCTGGGCCAATCAGACTCACGCGGTCGATCCGGCGCTGGCCATCTGCATGGGTGCGGGTGCCGGGGCGGTTGCGGCGGTGGTGGTGGGTCTTCCGGCGCTGCGCATCCGCGGGGTGTACCTGGCGGTCACCACCCTGGCCTTGGCAGTGGCATGCTCCAACGGGGTCTTCGACAACGGCTACTTCGACTGGATCCCCACCGGTTCGTTCGCCGGTCATCGGCCGGCGCTCCTGGGTCGCATACCCATGGACACCCCGGCCGAGCTTTACCTCCTGGCCTTGGGCCTTCTGGTGGTGTCGCTGCTGGCGGCGACGGCCCTGCGTCGGTCCCGCTCGGGACGGGTCCTCATCGCCATCCGGGAAAATGAGGACGCCACCCGGGCTTACGGTGTGGCGGTGACTCAGGCCAAGCTGGCTGCGTTCGCCGTGTCCGGGGCGATCGCCGGCGCCGCCGGTGCGGTGTTCACGCTGCACCAGGGCGCCTTCAAACAGGCGTTGTTCCTCCCGGAGGAAAGCGTGGCCACGTTCATCGGGGTGGTTTTGGGCGGCTTGGCCAGCCTCCCCGGCGCCGTCATCGGTGCGTTCATCTTGCGTGGCAGCGGGTGGCTGCTGCCCGCACCGTGGAACCTGTTCGCCACCGCCGCCGGGGCGTTGTTCGTGCTGTTGGTGATGCCCGACGGGGTTGGCGGCGCCCTTGTTCGGTTCCGCGACCTGATGCTGTCCAACCTGGCACGGCGCCGCGGCATCATCGTGCCGTCGTTGTCCGACCTCGGCGATCCCGAGGTGTTGACGGACGCGTCGGCGGGTCCTGCTGACGAATCCGTCGACGAATCGGCCGAGGTGAGCCCATGAGCGTTGAGCAGCCCGTGGGCTGGGGCTCGCTGCTGCTGGAGTCCAGCCGCACGGTCGTTCAGCCGTCGCATTGGTGGCCGTCGATTCGACACCCCATCGAGGCGCTGCGTCGGGCCGTTGGCGACGGCCCGCTGATGGCCCTGGTTGTGTTGTTCGGCCTCAACGCCGTCGACGAGTTGGACCGCACCGGGTTTGGCATCCTCATCCCCAACATTCGCGACGACCTTGGCTTGTCCAACGCAGGCATCCTGTCGCTCGTCGCCATCAGCCTGCTGATCGCGTTCTTGTTGCAGTTGCCCATTGCGGTGGCTGCCGATCGATATCCGCGGGTGCCCATCGCCATCGCGGGGGCCATCGCCTGGGGAGTGTTCTCGCTGTTCACCGGGCTGGCCAACGGCGCGCTCATGTTGGTGATTGCCCGCTCCGGTGCCGGCATCGGCCGCGCCGTCGTCGACCCCACTCACAACTCCCTCCTGGCCGACTACTACGCCGTCGACCGACGCTCGTCGGTGTACTCGATCCATCGTGGTGCCAACGTGTTGGGCCAGTTCGCCGGGCCGCTTCTGGCGGGGGGCCTGGCTGCGGCCACCGGTTCCTGGCGGACCCCGTTTTTCGTGTTCGTCATCCCGACCGTCGTCTTCGCGGCGCTGGCGTTGCGCCTGCGTGAGCCGGTTCGGGGCGGCCAGGAGCGCAAGGCCGCCGGTGGCGACGAGGCGATGATTGCATTGGCCGAACCTCAGGCCAGCTTCGAGGAGGCATTCCGGCTGTGCAACGAGATCCCGTCGCTGCGGCGCCTCTGGTATTCGGTGCCGTTTCTGTCGGTGTCGCTGATCGGTTTCGTCAGCCTGGCAGGCATCCTGTACGAGCAGACGTACAACCTCGACGAGCTCCAGCGCGGGTATCTGGCCGCCGCGGTTGAACCGTTCCAGTTCGTCGGTTTGGCTGTCGGCGCCGCCATGGGAACCAAGCTGTTCATGCGCGACCCTTCGTTGGTGTTCAAGTTTCTTCGGGTGGTCGCCATCGTGTCGGGCGTGTTTGCACTCGCATTCGCGCTGGCCCCCACCGTCTGGCTCACCGTCGTAGCCAACATCGCACTCACCTCGTGCCTGGCCATCATCCTGCCCGGCCTGCTCGCCAGCCTCTCGGTGGCCATCCCGGCTCGGGCCCGAGCGGTGGGCTTTGCCATCGCCAGCTACTGGGCCATCCCCGGCTTGTTGGTGTTGCCGCTGATCGGTTGGCTCACCGACCGCTACAGCGCCCGGGTGGGCATGCTGGTCATGGTGCCTGTCCTCGTAGTGGGTGGGCTGATCGTGTCGACTGCGGCCTCCACGATCCAGGGTGACATCGCCGACGTTTGGACAGGATCCCTCGCACGGGCTGAGGACGCACGGGAGCGCGCCGAGGGGCGGGCCAAGCTGCTGGTCGTTCGCGACCTGCACGTCTCCTACGACAACCTGCGGGTACTCACCGGCCTGTCGATGGAGGTGGGGGAGGGGGAGGTGGTGGCACTGCTCGGCACCAACGGCGCAGGCAAGTCGACGCTGCTGGGGGCGATCGCCGGCACGGTGCACGCCGGCCGGGGGGCGGTGATCTTCGATGGGCGCGACATCACGCACGCCCCGCCCCAAGCGATCGCCCACCTGGGCCTGGGCGAGATGCCCGGGGGCAAGGGCACCTTCCCCAGCCTTACCGTTGCCGAGAATCTGCGTACCGCCGGGTGGATGCTGCGCTCGGATCCCCACAACCTGAAGCGTCGCATCGAGGAGGTGTGTGCGCCGTTCCCGGTTTTGGCCGACCGGATGGCCGAACCGGCGGCCAACCTCTCTGGCGGGCAGCAGCAACAACTGGCCCTGGCCATGGCACTGCTCGCCAGGCCTCGATTGCTGATGATTGACGAGTTGTCGCTCGGACTGGCTCCGGTCGTGGTTGAGGACCTGGTGAGCCTGGTGCGTCAGGTGGCAGCGTCGGGCACCACGGTCATTGTGGTGGAGCAGTCGGTCAACGTGGCGCTCACCCTGGCCGATCGGGCACTGTTCATGGAGAAGGGCAAACTCCGCTTCACCGGCCCCACCGCCGAACTGCTCGAGCGGCCCGACCTGTTGCGCTCGGTGTTTCTTGGAGAAGGGCCGACGCACTCCACAGGTGATCGGCCATCCTCGGCGCCGATGCCTGATTCGCCCGTGCTCCAGGCGAGCAACCTGGTGTGCGCGTTTGGCGGGGTACGGGCCGTCGACGGGGTGTCCCTCGAGGTTCGTCCACGAGAGATCGTGGGTCTGATCGGACCCAACGGCGCAGGCAAGACCACCGTGCTCGATGCCATCTCGGGGTTTGTACCCACGCAGTCGGGCACCATCGGTCTCGGCAACGTCGAGCTGACAAACCTGAGCGTGGCCAGTCGGGCCAAGGCAGGGCTCGGCCGGTCGTTTCAGGACGCCAGGCTGTTTCCGGGCCTCACCGTGACCGAGGCGCTGGCTCTGGCGCACGAACGCTGGGTGGAGGTGCGCTCCACCGCCGACGCGGTGCTGCGAACGCCACCCTTGGTGCTCTCCGAGTGGAAGGTGCGGCGCGACACCGACGAGCTGATCGAACGGTTTGGGCTGGGCGATTACCGCGACAAATTCGTCGGTGAGCTGTCCACCGGCTCGCGCCGTATCGTCGACCTGGCAGCGGTGGTGGCCCAGCGGCCCAGCGTGGTGATGCTTGACGAGCCATCCTCCGGCATCGCTCAGCGCGAAACCGAGGCGTTGGGCCCGCTGCTGCTGCGACTGCGCGACGAGTTGGAGTGCGCCATGGTGATCGTCGAGCACGACATGAGTCTGCTCTCGAGCGTCGCCGACCGGTTGGTGGCGCTCGAGACCGGTCGGGTGATCACCTCCGGTCCGCCTGATGAGGTGTTGTCCCACCCCGAGGTGGTGGCCAGCTACCTGGGCGGCAGCCCCGAGGTGGTGGCGCGTTCTGGCCGGCGTGTCGCCGACATCGAGCCCGAAGGAGCGTCATGAGTCGCGGAACGCAGGTACCCAGGACCATCGAAGAACATGGCCCCAGTCCAATTGCCCGGTGGGGTCCGATGGTTGCCATTCTCGCCTCGCTGGCGTTGGTGGCGGCGGTCGTCGTGTTCGTCGACCCCATCGATGGCACACAAGCGGCGCCAACCGTCACCTCGACGGGGGCCGGGGCCAAGGACACCACCGATATCGAGTTGCCGCCCGGCGTCATGACCTACGATCAAGCCAAGGCCAAGGGCACCCTCGATGAGTACGACTTCGGTGATCGCTGCGACCCCGACACGGGCACCCTGGCGCTGCCGTTGGCTCCTCAGCAGAACTGCTTCGCCAAGTTCACCGGCGACAACGGCGGTGAGACCACACCCGGTGTTACCGCGGATGAGATCAAAGTGGTCGCCTATCTCAACCAGCCGGGCGACCCGATCCTCGAGTTCATCTACGGCCAGATCGGTCTGAAGACCAAGCCGGGTGATGCCCAGCGGGCCTATGCCAACTTCAACGAGATCTTTGGCGAGTATTACGAGTTCTACGGCCGCAAGGTCAAGCTCATTCCCTATACCGCGACCGGCAACATCCAGGACTCCGTTGCAGCCACCGCCGATGCCGAAACAATCGCTCGCGACATCAAGCCGTTCGCCGTCATCAACGGACCGCAGTTGTCCAACGCCTTCGCCGACACGATTTCGGCCAACGGCGTGCTCTGTGTGGGCTGCACCTCCACTGGCGACGACTCGTTTTACGCCGACCGTGACCCCACCCAGTGGGGAGTTCAGAAGACGCTCACCCAGAACCTGGTCCTGGTGGCCGAGTACCTGGGAAAGCGGCTCTTCGACCGACCGGCCAAGTGGGCCGGTGGGCCACTCAAAAACAAGCCCCGCAAGATCGCCCTAATCGCCGCCGAGGGTGCCGAGGCCGACGACGATCCGGTGAAGCAGTTCATACAGACCCTGGCCGACGACTACGACGCCAAACTGACCAAGATTCAGCGCTACGACGACCCGCTGGCGCTCGGTTCCACGGGGCGGGCGATGCTCAGCCAGTTCAAGTCGGCGGGCGTCACCACGATCGTGTTCGTCGGCGACCCGATTGCGCCCCAAACCCTCACCCGCATCGCCACCGAGCAGGACTACTTCCCCGAGTGGGTGACCAGCGGATCAACCCTGGTGGAGAACAACGTGTTCAGCCGCACCTACGACCAGAAACAGTGGGCGCATGCGTTCGGGCCGACCAGCCTGTTTCCGAGGGTCGCCGGTGGTCTGGGCAGCCCCATTGGATTACACAAGTGGTACTTCGGCATCGACCCGCCCGGCGGTGCTGCCACCCTGCTCGCCGTGCCGAACCTTCAGGTGCTGTTCGGTGCGTTGCAGGGGGCCGGCCCGGATCTGACGCCGGAGCGGTTCCGCGACGTTCTGTTCGCCTCGCCGGTGCTGCCATCGTCGCCGATTGCCCCGCAGGTGAGCTTTGGTAACCGTGGTTTCTTTCCCAACCCTGACTATGTGGCCCTTGATGACATGACCGAGATCTCCTGGGATCCGGCTGTGATGGCGCTCGACGAGGGCGGCGTTGAGGGCAAGGGTGGCTGGCGCTATTCCGACGGCGGCAAGCGTTACCTGCCGGGGGAGTGGCCCGACGACGAACCGCACGTGTTCGATCCCGAAACCGGCGTCACCGGGTTCGACGAGCTTCCTCCGACCGCTCAGGAGATCCCGGCGGACTGGGCGCCGATCGCCGGGCCCCGTAAGGGCAAGACCCTGGGCGGCCAGTGAGCAGACCGTCCCGAGTTCGCCCAGGAGGTCCGTTTTGGGTTGACCGGCCTTCAAGTGGTGGGGGATACTCTCTCGTGTAGCTCGAATGGGGCTGCGCAGCGCCGGTGGCGCCGAATGTTGGAGGCAGATGTGAAGCGATTCGACGGAACCGGGCGGATGCGGCGCAGCCTGATCCCTGGGTTCCGCAGCTGGTTGAGCGGTCTAGGTGCCTGGATGCCTGTCTGGGCGCGGAGAATGGGCTCTCAGCTTGCTGGGAGCCGTGTGTCTAGGCGGTTTGGTGTCCTGGGTGGCCGGTTCGGGGCGGTTCAGGCTGGGGTGGCGGGCTGGATGCTGGTGTAGTCGGCGGGTTCTTTGAGGCCGACCGCTGCCAGGATCGCTTTCTGGTCTGGGGTGGTTGCTGTTCGTCTGCGGATGGTGCCGGCGGGGCCGGTGAACGTGCCGAGGTGCATTTGGTCGAGTTGGTGGCGGAGGTTGGTCCACGTCTGGTTGGTGCGGGACTCGACGATCCGGATGTGGAGGAGGGCGAGCCAGCACAACAGGACGTGGGCTCTGATGCGGTCTTCGAGCCGGTGGTAGACGGGGCGGAGGTCGAGGGTGGATTTCATGTCGCGCCAGCCTCGTTCGACTTCGAGGAGTTGTTTGTAGCCGAGCGCGATGTCCTCGGCTGACAGCGACGGGTCCGCGGTGCGGAGTAGGTATTTGCCGTCGAGTTTGGTCTCGGCGCGGATCGCAGCTTTGTCGACACGAAGCAGCCCGGTTTTGGTGGCGCGAAGGTAGCGGCGCACAGCACCGGGAAGCCCGGCCGCCAACGCGACCCTTTCGTCATGGGTGGCTTGATCTGTGTTGTCGATCGCTGTTTGGAGCCGTTCGACGAGTTGGGTTCGGATTGTCTGGTCGCGTTCGGCTTGTTCAGGGTTGTGACAGATCACGAACCGGTCCCGTGCAGCACCGTCATCGATCACGACTTCTTTGACCCGCATGTTGTGGCGGATCTCGTGGTAGCGGCCAGGCCTGGCGAGCACGGTTGCGGCTTCGGTGTTCCCCCTGATTTTCTCGCCGATGATGTAGTTCCCGCCGGCGCGTTGGAGGTAGCGGCGGTTCTCAGCCGAGGAGAACCCCCGGTCCGCGACCCAGATGACGTGCCCCAACCGCCAGTCCGCGAGGTCGTCTTTGACCTGTCGGATCAGCGGCTGGTCACCGGTGTTCCCGGACCAGGACCACACCCGGATCGGTATCCCGGTGCGGGTGACAGCCATGCCGATCACGATCTGTGGGAGGTCGTTGCGGTGGTCTTTCGATTTGCCCCACGTCCGGAACCCGACGGTGGCCCCGTCGGCCGGCTGGTCGGCTGTGGGTGTCTCGAAGTAGGTGGAGGTGGTGTCGAAGAACAGCAGGTCAACTTCGAGGTTCAACAGATCGGCTGTGGCCCAGTAGATCGATTCGGCGAGCTCGGTTTCGCATTCGAGGAGCCAGTCCATCGCCCGGTAACACGAGTCCGAATCAAGATCAGCGAGTCCGTCGATGTGGGTTCGTTCGGTGACCCAGCCGGTGGCGGCGAGTTTGGAGCCGGGGTCGACCGCCCGGTTCGCGACAAGAGCGAAGAGGACCCGTTCCATTTTGGGGTCCAGGCGTCGGCCTTTCAACAAGCCCCGCAACGTTTTGTCGATCCCGAGTTGGGACCACACGCCGTCGAGTACATAGTTGGCGCCCATCGGCCGTGACTCGACGAACTCCAAGTCGTCGGTCCCCGACATGGCGAGATGGTCGCCTGGGGGCAGTAGCCGTGAGAGCGACCCGATCAGGCGGGCGATCGCGTCACGGTCGACGGTGTCGGCACGGCCGAAGCTGTGGACGACTCGGGGCACCGAATGCCCCGCGGCGCTGTCCCAGTCGTTGTGGGCCAGTTGGAGGTAGGCGACTTGGGTGCCGTCGGAGCGTTTGCGTTTCACGGTGCGGAGATACATGGCACCTAGGACCGTAGCTCACATCCGTTTAGCCCATTGCGCTTACAGTGTCAGGCGTGTGTCTATGCGTTTCTGTGATTCCCGGAACGAAAACCCTTTCGTATCAACACTTTCAACCGCCCGGACACCTAGAAACCCCAAATAGCTGCGGAACGCAGGTGTTTGAGCGGCCTGGAAACACCCTGTGTTCACAAAACGCGATGGCCGCCGGGTCTTGGTCGAGCAGCACGATCTCTGCATCGGGGTCACCCGCTTGGTTGAGCGCATCCTGAATGTACCGAGCACCCCCGCAGGCCACATCCAAGATGCGGGCCGTGCCGTCGGATTTGAACGCGTTGGCTACCAGGTCAGCGAAGGCACGGCGGCGCCACCACAGCGCCGGGGTTGAACTGGTGTGAGCGAACAATCCATCGACGCAGTTGGCGATGGGACCTTGGAACGCATTGAAGCCGGCGGCTGGTTCCAGGTCGTACATCGCCTCAATCGTCTGGAAGTCGCCGGGGTACCCGTTTCGTTGCGTGGTTGCGAGATAGACGGCATAGGACCGCATCAGCCATGGCCCGGCCGCTGCTCGGGCGACTTCAATATCAGCTCTGAGGTCGTCTTCGCCCAACACACGTTCGCGGTCGGCCCGAAAGAAGGCCGCCTCAAGGTCGAGATACGCCCTTGTGACAGCAAGCCTGGATTCACGGCATGGAACGCTTCGGCCCGCTCGACGCTCTACCAGTTCAACGCGCCTACACGCCTCAGCAAAGGACTGAGCGGCCTCGCCAGGTAGATGACCTGCGCTATTCACTTGCACGACGTTATCCCTGCAGTTTGTGAATGTCGAGCTTCAGATGAGATGCCTTGTGTCGATTGGCCTCCAAGAGATCCGTCGGACGAACTGATCGATCAGCCGTGGTGCGCAACAACTGTGATCATGGTGCTGTAGAAGAACGTGTTGCCATCGGTGAGTGCGTTCAGGTACTTCTCGGCGAGCTCTTGGTACTGACCAGGCGCGAAGGCGTCCTCGACGAAGGGCCCAATCGTCTCAAGTTTCGTTCGCCAGTTCGCCACAGCGTCGACATCTGCGTCGCCCAGATAGCAGTGATAGGGCTCGACGGTGAGATCCGCGACGCTCAGCCCCGCCTCCCGGACAAGCGCCGGCAGCTTCCGGCCCACGTGCGGATCCCAAAATCCTTGAAGGCGGGAGAGAATTGTGGCCAGGCCCTCGTCGATCTCGGGGGGGCACGGCCACAAGTTGGTGCCGGCGTGATCGAGGTCGACGAGTACCAGGCTGCCGTCCTGTTTGAGCAACTGCGCAAGGGACCGGACCCAGGAAAGCGGATCGGGCGCATACTCGAGAAGGAACCGCGCCCAGACAAAGTCGATGCTGCCGTTGGCAAGCGGGGGTTGACTCACGTCTCCGGCCAAGCCGACGACCCGGCTCTGACGAGTCGGCGCAAATCCGAGTCGTTGAGGGGAGCGGTCAAGCGCAATCGCCACCCCGGTCGACCCAACGATGTCCGCCATCACGCGACCGACCGCTCCGGTACCAGCTCCGGCGTCCAGCGCCGTCATGGATTCCTTCAACCCTGCCCGGAGTAGCTGATGGCGCGAGGCGGCTGCATCGGTCTTTCGTTCAAGTCGGTCTCCCTCGCCTGAATGCTCCATGAGGTAACGGCTTGGCCGTTCCGTCTTGCCGACTGGGGTTCCACGGGCTTGAGTCGTCACCGGAGGATCCGCCCGATCCACCCCAGCCAGGCCGCAGCACAGTCCGTTGACACATGACCGACCGTATAGGAGCGCGATGCCACCCACCCCGCCGCCTCCAGATCCGTGACGTACTCAGGAGGAGCCAGCAGGAGCGACGAGGCTGTTGCACCGGCCGAGCGTCTTCGGTGCGCCGCTTCGGCGAGGGCCACAACGGCCCGCGGCGATGCGGCGCAAGGGGACGCGGAGTCTGCGGATGCGGAGTTCAAGGCTGCCATCCAGTGCGACCGCTCCCTGGCCGTCCAGCGCCGGCTGGCGGAGGCGAACCTGGCGCTGCTGCGCGGGGAGAAGTGAGGGGGGCTTCTGCTGCGGCGCCGGCTTCGGATCAGTCAACCAGTTGGCGCGGCGGATGTCGAAGTCAATGCCTTGCGTGGCGAGTAGTGTTTGCGTCTGATCGCGTCCCGTACCAGATCGAGCAGCTTCTTAGTGCCGGGGTGCGGTGGCTAAGCC
>ERZ1026792.85-NODE-85-length-106480-cov-7.704362_pt1 | contig 106480 bp, 94 predicted proteins | sample MGYA00520884_ERZ1026792 | MGnify/ENA primary metagenome ERZ1026792 (study PRJEB33270, sample SAMEA104284473) | anaerobic digester metagenome | biome: Anaerobic digester microbiome; feature: mesophilic sludge digester; material: Anaerobic digester biomass | place...
CAGTCTTACGGTTAGATGCAACGCGATTGATAGCCCTGATTGCCAGATTGGCAGAAAGACCAAACTTAGCTCGAACATCTTGGTATACAATGCCCTGAATACGGACCTTATTTCTGAGCTTAGCAGGCGTATTCTGGTTTATCCAATTGCAGGCATCCGCAAAGGCTTTCAGAGTATCCTCCATCTCTTCGGCCTGGGAGTCTGTTGGACTTAACTTGCATCGGACGGTTAACACCTGCTCAGTCATCAGTAGGCAGTATAGTCACTAAGTGATATAAAGGTTTTGGTGGGCTACTTACGGCTTTCCTCCCTGCCCTGAAGAGCGGGGCTTCCAGCCTGTGTTTATGTGAGTTGCTGGGCTGTCCTGGGCGGGCTCTGTCGATCTTGACATGAGGAACTCCTCCACATCTATCATCTGCATGACCCTGGGTTTCAATTCCAGGGATTGGCAGGTGGACAATTTTATCTCGCCACTATTGGATACTTTTAGACCGCCATTGACACCTTCCAGCATGACTACATGTCAACGAGATTTCCTGGGAGCGAGACAGTACATGGCCCAACCCATATATTGGCGCTGGAACTGTAAATAGTCATCCTGGTCAGCACGGAAATGCTTGAATACCTGTTCATAGTCCGCGTGGGTGGGATTTTCTTCGAGCCAACGTACAAGTCCATACCAACCATCTGAAATGTACCTGTCCCAGTCGTCGTAGCTGGCACGAATGATGTATTCGAGTTCAAGGCCTTCATCCCGGGCAAATTGAGTTAGTTCCGTTTCTGTATGGGTAGTGGTCTGCTTTTGGGCGTATTCCGGATGTACCTGATTGCTAAGCCAGTGGGTTTCACCGATACCAAGGCGTCCATTCTGCCGAATTGCTCGTTTCAGTACTTGGAGTGTCTGCTGCCAGCCGCCAAAAATAAACGTTGACCCTATACATGATGCGGCATCGAAAGCCCCTTCTTCGAATATGTAATCAGCCCCATTGGAGCAAACGATTTCGATTCGGTCCGACAAACCACTCGATGCCAGTTTTTGCCTGGCCCTGTCGCAGAAATCCTCGGATATATCTATTCCAATACCAGTAATACCGAATTCCTCAGCCCAGAGAGTAAGGGGTTCGGCACAACCACAACCGAAGTCAATGACCCGTTTTCCTTCTTCCAATTTGAGCAATTTGCCAAGTTTGATGATCTTTTCAGGCGTGGAAGGGTTTAGTATCTCCATATAGCGGTGTGAGATGCTCATAATGTCAAGGAATTCAATAATTTATGCCTCCTTCTGGAAATTGCGGCTTGATTAATAAAGGTGTTGGGAGACCTAATACGAATCTCGTTGATGACGTCCTATCAGAGACTACTGCGAGCTACCTGGCACTTCATGCTGCAGTATATGGAACGGCATATACGAGTGCGGTGATTCCTCAGTCTGCTCCTATCCATCTTGCCGCCTCTGTTGGCAAGTATCCACAAGACGCGATCTCTCGGAGACTGTGACGGACCGTCTCGGAGCCCTTTGGGTCGTGTCATTTCCATAGCTTCCATAAATCTGGAGGATCATACTTCCTCCTGTGCCACCGTCGGACTGTCTCTTTAATCTTATCTAATCGGCCCATCGGTGTTTTCATCCCTAGTTCCTCACGAGTCCATATTTTTTTACCCTTCGTGCCTTTTAGCGCTTGATCTATGTCAAATTCGAATGGGTCAGATTTATACCATCTCCCACTTTCATCTATTAGACAAGCAATTATTTTTATGGTTCCAGACCTCGGTTGTAAGACTTTTGCTATCTTATCCGAGTACTCCCATCTTTCGCAATAAGCGCCTGGCAAAACTCTCGTTGAATATGGTTTTCCGATAGAATGACCGATTTTTTTACTTGGTATAAAAAATGAATATGAGCTAATGGTTATAGGAATTTGGCCACTGTTATAGCCTCTGATGGTAATTACCCTCTCGGGGTCGCTTGTTAGAGAATGCGCAGAGTCTACAAATTCGTATGCATCTAATTTTATATTTGGCTGTTTATCCTTCCAATGAAAATATGCGTTAGCTATACCGAGAACCAAAGCACAGAGGACAATGATAGCTGATATTACTTGAAAATCGCTCATTCCGGATGGAGTTGACGAGTTTACTATTGTCAGATTGAGGGACATTATCTATCCCCTCCTCCAGAATTTCCACCAGCCTTTCTTCTTGATCTCCTCTTCTCCGGGCTTCAGGGATAGCTGGCAGATGAGCTGTGCGAGGTGGCCGCAATTCATGACTTCATTCTTCCCTATATCCCAGCTCTTTTGCCTTGGCAAAGGCGGAATCTGACTCTTCTGTTCGATTAAGTGCCTTCAGGGTTTCACCTTTGAAATGCCAAATAAGTGCCTCTTGCGGATCAATTTCAATAGCCTTGTTGAAGGCTTCAAGGGCCTCTTCGTACCTGCTAAGGCCATAAAAGGCAGCGCCCTTGTTATTCCAGAGTATCGCATCTTTTGGATCTAGCTCAATGGCTCTTCCATATGCCTTGACCGCTTCGTCATGCTTTCCAAGATCCGCCAGTGCATTTCCTTTGCAATTCCAGGAGCTTGGATCTTTAGAATTTATCGATATTGCTTTATTATAAGCCTGGATAGCTTCCTCTTTCTTGCCTAGGCCAGATAAAGCCCATCCCTTATTATTCCATGCAATAGCGAACTTAGGTCTTATTGCTATGGCCCGATCATAGGCTTGAATGGCTTCATCATGCTTTCCCGAATTGTCTAGAGCTATTCCCTTGCCATTCCAAGCATCAGCGGATCTGGGATTTATATCGATGGCATTATTAAAAGCGATTATGGCTTCATCAAACCTATCCAATCTATTTAGAGCATATCCTTTTTCATTCCATGCTTCAGCGGATTTGGGATATAGCTCTGTGGCTTTATCAAAGCAGGAGATGGCCTCATCAGACTTCATCAGCTCTAATAAGGCAGCTCCTTTATTCACCCATGCCAATTTGTTCTTGGGATCTTTTCCTATGGCATTATCATAGCATGAAATGGCTTCATCAAATTTTCCTTGATCATATAGATCATCCCCTTTCTTGAGCCATTTACTTGCTTCGCGAGATTTCGGGATTCTCATTCTTGGTTCATCGGAATCCTTGAAATCAACAACACTCTGCGCTTTCTCTGAAGGGGCAACTGAGAATCCAAGCTCCTCTACATTAATGTGGCTTATTCTATCCGTTATCTTGAGAGCAGACTCAAATCGAGTATCATAGCCTCTGCTTATCACAAGCCCTTTGACGGGAACACTCTTGGCAATCCTTTCTTGCACCCACCCCATATAATTCGAGATTTGCCCGAATGTATTTTGGCTAGCTCTGACATTTTTTAGCTCTATCACTGTAAATCGTTTTTTTATCCGGTTATAACAGAGAAGATCAATTCGCCCGCCATTCCCTTTGCATATAAATTGCCTTCCGGTTTGATTTGAGATCGGGTCATTATATAATTCTAGATTATATCCAAACCTTTTTAGAATATCCAAATTAGCTACCAATGCATCTTCCAGATCTTTTTCCAATCCTATACTTTCCGCTATAGGCAGTCGTTGAGTATTCTCGATGAAATCTTTATATCCTGGATTATTTAAAGCAAGCAAATTATTAAGCTTGTTCCAGTATTCTAGCGATATTTTAAAATTGCTTCCTTGAAAACTGCATCGGAGAGGCCCCCACTCATCAAAATACGGATTCTGTCGCAGGTCCTTTGCATGAAGGGATTGCTCGAACTTATAGAGGACTTCGTAATCGCAGCCATAATCCCATCCCTTATCATTGTCATCTGCAATAGAATATGCATCGCTCTCTGCTTGAATCAAATAGCGGATGTCTTTTTTGGGTGATGTTCTCCATAAAAGAACAAGGTCACCCTCTTTGGTTGCTTTATTGCAGGTCCACCAGCCATCTGAGTCAGCCCCCAATGTGGGATCAAGATCTTCCCGATCGCAACCATCTTCATCCAGATAGTAATCAGGACGAGTCACCCAAAGCCAGTATTGGCGCTCGTTAGATTCTGAAATGTCTAACACCCCTAAGATCCGAATTTCCTGATTGGAAGTTGCTTCATTCGATCGACCCTGATATCTGTATTAGTCCCTTTATCCAATCATCAATGGCCTCTTTTGCGGTATTCATGTCATCCAGCTCTTTTTCCTGATGGGCAATATACTCATTTCTGAAGGAATAAATTTTATCGATAGTATCCAATATATCCTTCTTCTCTGCACCCGCAAATTTGCTTTTGATCGCAGAGAAGATCCCACCGGGCGGAACCCGAGGGCTTTTTGCATACTCCAGACACCATTTCAATAGCCCTATGGGCATTATCCCATCGTTCTCCAGAAGAGTCCGGCGCAAGTTGAACGCTTGCCTCTTATGAAAGCTCTCGTCTCTTGGATGCAGGACGCTCAAATCAGGCTCAAAGAACCTCTGCCTCTTATTGGGATCATCGGGAATGGCACCTTTTAGAGTTGAGATAATGTATCCTTTGGCGGCTTCATCCACTGCTCCCAGAAGCGGAGCGAAGACCGGAGAATAGGAGACTCCTGTCTTGTTCTCCAAGAATTTGAAGAGGGCTATCGCCTCCTGAACGCCCTTTCTCGCTTTCAAGGGCAGGCGATCGAAATCCTCATCGCTAATGAATTCATCCAGTGCTATCTTCTCCAGGTTGCCCTTCTCCAGGCTCAAGGGAGCTTCTATCTTCTCCCGGATGAGGTTCTGCTTGGCTGGTTCGCATAAGGAAAACAGTATCTCAACCTTATTATCATCGATCTGGGAGAAGGTCTCCTGGGGAACATAGAGGTACTCCCATTTGATTCCGCTATCTGAGGCGGCCTGACACCAGGCCATCGCCGCCCGGATCTTGAGGGGAACGTCTATGTCCACCCTTCCCTTGGTCTCAAGCATGACATAGCTGCCTCTATCGTTCAGGATTATGAAATCAGGAGTATAATGAGCCAGCCTGCCGGTATGGGTCTGATAATCGATCCTGATCGCCTCCGGCCCGGCATTTCTGAAGAAGGCCTTGACATCGGGAGCCCGGTCTAAGAACAGGGCCATATCCCTCTCGAAGGCGTTGGTACATGGAACCAGGTTGAAGACGGTCTTGGTGGCCTCAATGGTGGGATGGCGCTCGGAGTGGTTGGCCTGGTAGGGCTTCCATTGAACCACCGATCTGCCGCTGCCAATTGCTCTCTCCTCCAGTTTGATGGTGCTCTTGCTCAGGATGAGTGGCACGAATACGCCCCGAATATGCTCCCTGACATCGTGATCCGCCAGGCGGTTGATCAGGCGCTGGTCGAAGAGGGACACTCTCTCCCCAAAGAGCATGTCAGTCAGGAATATCTCCAGCAGGGGGGCGAGAGAGGAGTGAAGACCATGCAGGCCGGTGATATGCTCCAGCTCGCTGCGGTAGAAGGATATGGCTCCCACTCCGCTCTCCAGCAGGGGGAGCTTGATGTTCATCTCCTCCACGATTTCATTGGTGATGAGCGTTCTTCCTTCGTAGTGGATCTCGTCGGAGGACTGCTCTTTGAGCTTTAAATGTTTAAGGGCTGAGAACTGCTTCTTCACATCCTCAATGGTCAGCCCTTCCAGCTTGGGAATGCGGGTGTAGGCGGGGGAGATGGAAGGGACGAGCATATCCAGTTGATTTAGGTCCTTGTGCTCACCATCGGGAAAGATGCTCACAGTGATCTTGGGAATTTTATCAGGACCTACAATCGTTGGATAAACGCCTTCTTCGCCCAACTGGTCTTGATACAATTCAACGAATTTCCAATGTTCTATGACGGTTAAGATCTCATGAGGGCCGCCGGGGTAGGTCATGCGCCGCAGACCCCGGCCCAGGGTCTGCTCAGGAAGGATGTTGGCATCAGAAGTAAATGGTCGGAGGGGAACAATGGTGGTAACGTTTCGGACGTCCCAGCCCTCCCTGAGCATCAGGACGGATACGATGCATTGATAGGGGCTGGTTCCCTGGTCAAGTTCGCGGGAGAGTTTTCTTAATTCCCTCAGATCCTCGTCTTTGATATCCTTCTCGCTTTCCTCGAATACCGGTATACCGCTCTTCTTTCCGCCCATCCATTTGATCTTGCCTTTGAGGCGGGTGTGGAGGTTTATGGTCCGGCCATTAAGCTCTGAATACAATGAGGAGCTATTCAATTCCCGGGCGATCTGATCTGCGGCCTCGGTATTCTCAGCCATGATGAAGAGCAACGCCTTCTTGCCGCTCTTCTCCCATTCCTCTCTGGAGAGAAGCCAGCGCTTGTATCCGATCATCAGGTGCTGCTGGAATCGGTCTGCCGCATTCTCGCTGGGGCGCTCCACCAGCCCCTCGCCCCGCCCTATAACCGGGATCTTGACTATGCCCGCGTCCACTGCTTCGCCCAGGGGGGTATCGCAGATCACATGCTGGAAGATTCTGCCGTGGTTGTCCTTGGGAGTGGCGGAGAAGTCCAGCTGGGAGACGATCTCTCCTCCGGTTCGATCATGGATGGTCTGGTGGACATATTCAATGGCATCATTCCAGGCACTGTCCGGGTCCCAGAGATGATGGGCCTCATCGTTCAGGACCATAATTTTACGGTGGGAGGTCACCCGCTCCCTCAATGCCTCTCCGGTATCAAGGGCTCTGGACCTGGAGACGGCAGGGCCTAGCCAGTCGTGGCTTTCCACCAGGCTCTTTGACCTGCGTTTTGAGGTGTCATAGAGGCGGTGAATGTTGGTCAGGTAGATCCTGCCCCCGGTGGCAGCTCCGCTGGCCTCGTCCTGGAGGACAACGGAGATGTTCCAGTCCCCTCTCCAGGCTTCGGGGATGAGTGGGTCTGCTTCGAAGACCTTGCCGTCCCCGAAGTCCTCCTTGAGTCGCTCGAAGACGGTGATATTGGGGGCGATGATGAGAAAGTCCCTGGCCAGAATAGAGTCCTCCTCTCGCAGGGAGTGAAAGTAGCTCCAGACTATGGCCAGGCTCATCACTTTGGTCTTGCCCGAGCCGGTGGCCATCTTGAAGGCGTATTTGGGCCAGCGGTCGTCGTCGGGATTCACACCCAGGGCGGTGTCGTAGGAGTCTTCCCCCAGAAATTCGGCGGTGATGGTGGAGAGGGTGCGAATGCCCCGCACTTCGTAGAGGTAGATGAATGTCTCTATGGCTTCTCTTTGGCAGAAGTAGTAGCGGAATGGGATCTGCTGCCCATCATTCTCTTTTAGGTGCTCTTCGCCAAACCAGAAATGGAGCAGGTCTCTGGTGGTCTGGGATGCGCCGGGATAGTCGCTATCTCGCCAGTCTTTAACGAAGCGGCGCAGGTTCTGAGCTATGGGGATATATGAGGGACGGCGGCCTGATATGATCTGGGCGGGATCGCCCTTCCCTTCGCCTGGGGCGCGATATCTGCAGGGCTCTTCAAATGTCTGGTAGAGAGGTTCCAGGGCGGCCAGATTGACCACCGGGCTGGCACCGTTGCTCCGGGCGGTGCCTCTGCTCTCATCGGCTTCAGTCATAGCGGACCTCCACTACGGTGCTGGTATCGCAGCCGAAGATGTCGACCACCTTGATGCAGGCTTTGTAGACACCTTTGCCCGGATAGCCATCAAAGAAGGCATCGCTTGTGGTCTTGAGGCTGCGGTCCCTGCGGGTGCGGTAATCCTGCCACTGGTGCTCGAAGGGCTTGCCCTCCTGCCAGTTGAAGTCCACCGCCCAGAAGTCGATGAAGTCGAAGCCGTCCTTTGCCGCCCGATCCTTGAGAGCAGCCAGCTCCTTGCTGGGGACCTCCGCCAGGGAGGGAATGAACTTCTTGAGAATGATATCCACCTTCTTCTTCCCGGAGACCTTTTTGATTACCGGCTCGGCCTCCAGCACTGCCACCTCAAAGAAGGGTGGTGGAGCGGTCCGGTTCTTCTCCATGATCTCCCGGGGAATAGTGATCAGCCTGATCCTGACCTCTTCTGAGGCCTCGATCTCCTGGCAGACCATGCGCAGATCCATCTCGAACTCCCAGGCCAGGCAGTGGACCTCCTTGCCACCGGCCTCGCGGGCGGCGCGAGCTACGGCCCTGACCTCTTCTCTGGTCAGGAGGGAGTCGATGCTGTCCACATAGACGAAGGCACCGCCCTTCCTGCCGTGCAGCCAGGCGGTCGGATTCGCCAGTGGATCGGCGCGGTAGAATCCCAAGACAACCCGACGGTGATCACGGTCGAAGCCCTGCAGGCGCTCTCTCTGCCACCACTGCCGTTCATATCGGCCCAGGTTGTAGACGTCGAAGGCCCGGTAGGGCTGGCCATCCGCCTGGAGCCTGCGCTGAAGGTCGATCAGCCGCTTTCTGCTGGTGTGGATGGCGAAGCGGCCCAGGTCGCACATGATCCAGCACCGGCCCAGCCGCTCCGCAACGGCACCGGTGGTGCCGGAGCCGCAGAAGAAGTCGGCGACCAGGTCGCCCTCGTTGGAGGAGGCGCGGATGATGCGCTCCAGGAGGGCTTCGGGCTTTTGGGTGTCATAACCCAAGCGCTCATCAGCTTGGGGATTTACTGGATAAACATCAGTCCAAATTGAATGAATTGCTGCCCCCTCAACTTCATCTAGATAAATCTTCATAGCAGGGGTTCCGGATTTTGTAAATGCAATTTTTCCCTGTTCCATTAGCTCATCAATTCGTTCCTGGCTCCAACGCCAATGGGTTCCTGCTGGTGGATCTATGACACGATTTCCAAACCTTCTTGATGGACCTTGACCTTTGCCTAAAGCATCAGCCATCTTGAATTTTCTTCCACTTTCATCGATATTTCTAAAATGACTATCGATGTATGACTCCTTCAGTGGGACTCTTTGAATATTCCAAGTTCTTTTATCGCCTTTTGAATAAAATAAAATTGAGTCGTGGACTATTCCAAAGCGTTTAGCATCAGAATGAAAAGAGAATCTTTGCCAACAGATATCGTTTAAATAATTCTCGCCACCAAATATCTCATCCATCAATGCTTTGATGTAATGACTTATATTGGGTCCTACATGGATATAAATACTGCCATTTTCGCTAATTAGTTCCTTCATTAATACGAGCCGCTCAAACATCATATGAAAATACGAGTCAGTTCCTTTTCCCCACATATCTCGATATGCTACCATTTCAAGCAGGGACTGATCTTTTTGAACGGCTTCCTTTTCTTCGCCAATCGGTACCTGCATCGTGAAATCCGCCCCCACATCGAAGGGCGGATCGATGTAGATCAGGTCGATCTTGCCCCGGAAGTCCTTCAGGAGCGAGGCCATCACCAGCTTGTTATCGCCCCAGATGAGCATGTTTCGAAAGTCATACTGCCGGGTGGTCTTCAGCTCTCCCAGGGTGGTCTGACCCCCGGCCAGGGCCTCGCTCCTGGGCATGTCCACGGTCTCAATCTTCTGCATGGGCATGGCACTGCCTGCAACGTCCACCGGGCGGCGAAGACCGTACTCATCATACTTGCCGTCCCAGACCAGCTCGGTCTTCATCTTCGAGAGCGGATGGGGATTGTCCGGCCCCCAGCGAACGGGCTCAGTCAAGGCAGAAGGCCTCCCGGAGAGGAGCAATGACTGGAGATAACTGTGCAGCAGGCTTTGCATGCGTGGGGCAGATCGTCAATTATTATAATCCTCCTGGCGACGGCTTTGTCCTGGCAGACGAAAAAGCTTTTGCATTGGAAGCTTATTTAGCCTGCATCCCACAGTTAGGTATATGATGGCCAAGCTAACCGCAATGATGGTTATCGAGATGCATGATTATCTCATAGAGACCGACGGCGGAGAACCTGGCATCCGTGATATAGGAACACTAGAATATTTAGTCGATAGTATTAATCTTGAGGCGGAGCTTTTCAGAAAAGCTGCATGGGCGCTATATCTAGCAGATCGTCATCCTTTTTGGGACGGGCAGAAGAGGACAGCTTTCCAGCTTTCGGATTTCATATTAAGGGATGCTGGCTATCATATCCATGCAGAAGATGAAGAGATAATTCAAGCCTTAATCAAAATAGCGGAATATAAATGCGATGTTGAGAAGATAGCAAGATGGGTTCGCAGGAAGGCCCGCCGGCTGGAAGGCGGCAGGCAGCTACATCTTGGATAGCTTCTTTAGTACCCGGCGATTGTGGTACGTGCTCTCTTTAAAGTGCTCACGCTGCTCAGGAGAAAATGACTTAAGCCTTTCGTCCACTAAATCCCGGTCGGCTTGTCGATGTCTCATCATCATGGCCATAATATCCACTCATCTCGTAGGAGAGATATAGGTTTCGATGTGGCCTGCATCACACCGCCAGGGATATGATCAAACTTCAAATCCCTTAAGGGCGCATGAGGAATAGTGCTATGTTCGCTGAGTATATCCAAGCGGCTTTATCAAAGGCAACTCATGAGATCATCGAAGACCAAGAGCTTTTCTACGGCGAGATCACCGAACTTCGAGGAGTGTGGGCTACAGGAAAAACCCTGGAAGAATGTGGTGAGAACTTGAAGGGCGTCATCGAAGGCTGGATAGCCTTAAGACTGCGATTGGGTTTAGCCATACCTCCTATTAACGGGCAGGGGATTTAACTGTTGATTTGCCGAATCCGCATAAACAGGATATTGGTGTTGGCCTGCTCAAGAAGATCCTGAAGCAGGCCGAGATAAGCCGCGATGAATGGCTTTCATCAATCTGAGTCTCTGTAAACTTGCACCTTTCATTCATTAAATCAAATATTAACGGACAAAATAGTATCAAAAAATTGGAAATTCATGCTCCGGTTGGGATTTGAACCCAAGTCGAAGGAGTGAGAGTCCTACATGATTGGCCGAGCTACACTACCGGAGCGCGGATGGGGGGTAGTTGTTACTATCATTTAAGGCTTTTGGCCCTGTAGAAAGCAGTCGCAACACTCCTTCAGTGCGCACTCCTCATGCTTCGGCCCACGGGCTCGGCAGATCTGCCTCCCGTGGCGGATCAGGTTCAGGTGAAAGGAGTGGTAGCATTCGGGGGGGACTATCCTCTCCAGGGCTTTTTGCGCCTTCTCCGGCGATAGGTTTTCAGGAACAAGGCCCAGCCGCTGCGAGACCCGGAATACGTGGGTGTCCACGGGCATGAACGGCATGCCAAAGGCAAAGAGCAGGACGATCGACGCCGTCTTCGGCCCAACGCCTGGCAAGTCCAGGAGGTAGCTCATGGCCTCGTCCTTATCCATCCCCTCCAGAAAGCCGATATCCATCGCCCCCCGGTCCCTCTTTATACTGAGGAGGACCTCCTGTATCCGCAGGGCCTTGATATTCGCCAGACCCCCCTCCCGGATGCAGTCCGCCACCTCTTCCGTTGGGGCCAAAAGGAGCGACTCATAATTCCCGTAGTCCCTCTTCAGATTGGCGAACGCCCGCAGGCTGTTGATATCGCTGGTATTCTGTGAGAGTATGGTCATCACCAAAAGGTCCAGAGGATCGATATGATCCTGCAGGGGAACGCCATACTCCTCCTCCAGAATACGAATGCAAGCTAGAACCTTATCGCCGACCTTCTGCTTTGCCATCCCTGCGGAGACTGGCTCCTTTTGCCTTAAAGCTTATTGCGAACAACCAGTCAGCAAAAATTTATCAACCTGTGAATTAAATAGAGAGCAAATGGATTTTGTGGACATCTACCCCTTTCTAGTGGCCATGCTAATTGGAGCTCTCATCGGCACTGAGCGCCAGCGCCGTCTGGCGGAGGAGAAGGTCCGGGGCGTAGCAGGCCTGAGGACCTTCATCCTGATCTCCCTGTTAGGCGCCCTGTCCGCCACCCTGGCCGCCCACTATGGATCCCTCTTTGCCGTCGGCGCTCTCTCCTCATTTATCATTCTGGTGGCGGTGGGCTACGCCTCCGCCGTCAGCTCCCTGGGAAGGATAGATCTCACAGCCGCCGTGGCCGCAGTGGTTGCATTCGTCCTGGGAATGCTGGCCAATGATCCTGATAAGATCGCCCTGGCCGTCTCCCTGGCAATCATCACCACCTGGATCCTGGCCACCCGGACGGTCACACACCGCTACGTCGAGGCCTTGAACGAGGCGGACCTGCTCGACACCCTCAAGATGGGAATAATCGCCCTGGTGATCTATCCCATACTGCCCCTGGAGGCCGTCGACCCCTGGAGGGTGATCAACCTCCGCCAGATCTGGCTCTTCGTGATCCTGGTCAGCCTGATAGGCTACACCGGCTACATCCTCATCCGCATCCTGGGGGCGGAGAGAGGCCTTACACTGACCGGCATCCTGGGAGGCCTGGCCTCGAGCATCGCCGTCACCTCCTCCCTGGCGGAGGAGTCGAAGATCAATCCCCAGCTACTATCCTCCGCCGTCTTCGCCACGGCCATCGCCAGCAGCACTGTCTTTCCCCGAGTCTTTTTCATCGCCGCAATAGTAAACAAGGAAGTTTTGCCAGACCTTTTCATACCCCTCCTGACCATGACCGCTGTAGGCGTTGCCCTTGCCTACATATCTCACCGCAAAAGCCCGCCCCAGGGGGGCGAGGTGAAGGTCTCCGATCCCTTCCGCATCCTCCCCGCCCTCAAGCTGGGCTCGCTCTTCGCCCTGGTCCTGATCATCTCCCGCCTTGCCGGCCTGTACTTTGGGGATACGGGAATCTATGCCGCCAGCATACTCTCAGGTCTCGTGGATGTCGATGCCATCACCCTGAGCATGGCCACCTTAGCCCGGTCGACCCTTACTCCCAGCATGGCTGCCACCTCCATCACCCTGGCGGTGATCGCCAACACCCTGGTGAAACTGGGAATGGCTTATCTCCTGGGGAGCAGAGAATTCGGCAACCGGACAGCGGCAATCCTTCTGCCCATGGCCCTGGCTGGAATCCTCTCAATGCTCCTGATCTAAAGAGATCTTGATATAATATAGGAAAAAGAAAAGATGGGCCCGACGCGGTTCGAACGCGTGATCCCCGCCGTGTAAGGGCGATGTCATAACCAGCTAGACCACGGGCCCTGCCCCTTTACTATCTGCTCGTCATATTAGATCTTATCGCTTAGCCCGGGCGAACAAGCCCGGCCGGCTGCCGGGCAGCTCGCGACCTTTTGGGCTATTCTGAGTTTTCTCAACTGCATAATTCAGGACCTGGTTTTTCGCTCCTCCTCTCCGCGGATGAACATTCCCGTCCGGGTCTCATCCAGCAGCTTTTTCGAGGGCTTGGCCGTGGCCAGGCTGACCACGATCATCGCTGCCACTGAGATGACAAATCCGTACATGCTGGGGTGCATGGGCATGGGGGCGATGAACTTGGCATAATAGCTGAAGGCGAACGTCCCCACCAGTCCCAGGATCATCGAGGCCAGAGCCCCCTCCCGAGTGGCCCGCCGCCAGTACAGCCCGGCGAACAGCGGTGTTACAAAGCAGGCCAGCATCACTCCGATGGCCATCCAGATCAGCCAGGCCAATAGCTCCGGGGGATTGGACCAGGCCAGGTACAGAGTGATAACCGTAGAGGCGACTATCGCCGCCCGGCTGAGCAGGGTGATCGACTTCTCCGAGGCCTCCTTGTTGATGAACTGCCGGTATATGTCCCAGCTGACATAGCTTCCTATGGTCAGCATCAAGCGGTCGGTTGTGGACATCACAGCGGATAGGACTATCACCGCCACCAGAGGGGCGAATATCCCCGGAAAGACATACTCCGAGGCCACAATGAAAGAGTAGTCTGCAGGATTGGAGACCCCGGTAGGCATGGCAATCATCCCCTCCTCGGCCATCGATCGGGCAGCAAACCCGGTGATCTTGCAAATGTACATGATCACCGCATAGATGACGAAAGCGGCAAGGGGGGCCCACTTGAAGTACCGGTCCTCTCTTGCGGCCAGCACATTGTTTACCACATGAGGAGCTGCTGCCAGGCCGAAGGTGAGCAGGAAGAAGAAGGAGACCAGGTACATGGGGGTCATGAAGGCATAGCCGGCATAGGGCGGGTGGACCTGGGGATACCACAGGTGGGTCATATTGACATCCATCTCCGCTAAGACGGTATTAACATGGGTCAATCCGCCGGCAGCATCGATCACCGCCGGACCGACGAGCAGCACCCCCAAGAGAATCATCATCCCCTGGATCAATGAGGCCATGCCGATGGCATACAGCCCTCCCAGGATGGTGTAGCCCATGACGATGACCGCACCGATCACCAGAGCCCACTGATAGGGTATCTTGAAAAGCCATGACAAGACCATGCTGATGGAGATGTACTGGCCCACCAGATAGATGATGGAGATGAAAACCCCGATTATGGCGGATGTTCCTCTGATCCCCCGGGGGCTGTAGAAGCGGTGGGCAAAATAATCCTGCATGGTCACATAACCGGTCTTGGCGGCGACCGCGTGAAGCTTCGAGCCGAAGAACAGTATGCACACCGCAGCGCAGAGGGGGACGAATATCTGCTCCCAGATGCTCGGCCAGCCGGTGGCATATCCCAGACCCGCCACCCCCAGGATGGTCATGCCGCTGCAGATGCTGGATACCACGAGAAGAGTGAAGGTCCAGAATCCCAGGTTCCTTCCCGCCACCAAGAAGTCCTCGGAGTTTTTAATCTTCTTGGAAGCGAAAGCTCCAATGGCGATGAGCCCTATGAAATAGACAGCAACAACAACCAACGTGGTAATATCCATATCCATCACCACCTCAAAGCCCATATCAGGAGCAGAATCGAGATGAATACTGGTACAATGATGATTCCTATGAACGTCTCTGTCGGTAGTCCTAAGATCAGATTAATCCCTCCATAGTGTTACGTGTGAGCATGGTTCAGATTGAGGATCTAATAAAGCTAACCGTTCTGAACTGAGGGTGTTCAACTTCATAGCAGCGCGGAGTCCCCATCGTTCACGGTGGGGAGGAGCGCGTGCGAATATCCTCACCTACAATAACTTTATATGGCATTGAGTGAAACATACCTGATAATGCAGCTCATAAAGACCATTGTCCTGAAGCTAGATGTGCCAGATAATGATCTAGCCGAGCTGCTAGCAACTTTCTCTCGCGGCATGAATTATGCCTCACAAATTGCGTTCGACATCGGTAAGCCCATTGGAAGTGGACAGCTCCAAAAAGCGACTTACAAGCATCTACGGAACAATCTTAACCTGAAATCGCAAATGGCTTGCAACGTGGCCCGCCAGGTATCAGGAGCTTACAAGACACTTCAGAGTCAGATCGACAAAAAGGAGTCTGAATGGCAACTCCTGGATTTCGATCCAACATCCGCAACATTCTCGTTTGAACGCGATTTCGGCATATCTGGAGATACCTTGAGCATAACCACACTGGCAGGGCGCAGGAGATACAAACTCCTGAACTATCGATATGCTCAGAGATACTTCGACGGGTCCTGGAAATATCTAGCATCCAAGCTTTGTTTACACAAAAACGGAGCTTACTTTTTCCATTTGGCCTGTGCGAAGGATATTCCAGACAGGAATATAGTCGATGCATCCACTTTCATGGGGGTAGATGTTGGCATTAATTGCCTGGCGGTTGCATCTACCACAGACAAGCAATGCAAGTTCTTCGCAGGTGGTGAGATCAAGAACCACAGGAACATCCGATCCAAGGAACGCCGGAGATTACAGAAGGCAGGTGGTCGTTATTTGGGCACTCGGTCCTCTATGAGAACTCTCAAAAAAATAGCGGGCCGAGAGACACGGTTCATGACCGCCGTTAATCATAAGGTATCCAAGGACCTGGTGAAATTCGCTACAGATAACGGTGTTTCGGCAATCGGTATGGAAGATCTGACGGATATCAGAAAGAGAACGGAAAACAAGGTCTCTACAGAATTCAGGTACGAGCATAGCAGTTGGGCATTCAGGCAACTACAGGCTTTTGTGGAATATAAAGCCAAAGAAGCCGGGATAGCTGTAATTTACATAAATCCTGAATATACTTCCCAAACCTGCCCCAGATGTAACCACATCAGCCGAAATAACCGCCGTGGTGTAGCCTTCCGATGCGAAAAATGCGGTTACGAGACCCATGCCGATAGAGTTGGTGCTATGAACATCGAGCACCGAACACGAGATTTGAGGTATATCCTTGAGTCTCAGGGTGGTTTAGTCAGCCCACCAGACGCGACACGACTTTTTGCGTAGTCGCAAGCCGCGCCCTTCAGGACGCGGTAGTTGACCTGAGAGCTTTTATAGTGATCTCGCCACATCTTGAGGGATGAGCGAGCTACTTTCCACCTCCGGCAACAGACTTCTGGGGCTTTGCGATGACGCCTCTAGAGCTGTGGCCTCCTCTATCCGGGATATGATCGGCACCGCGTCCGGCGGGCAGATGGTGAACATGGGTGCAGACGGCACTCCCACCAAGGTGATCGACCGCGCAGCAGAGAATGCGGTCCTGGATGTGTTGCAGTCGTCGGGCATGGGCTTTTTGGTGCTGAGCGAGGAGAGGGGAGAGGTGAGGATAGGCGAAAATCCCGACCATTTCCTTCATCTCGATCCCCTGGATGGGACATTCAACGCCATTTCTGGCATACCATTCTACGCCCTGTCAATCTACATCAGCGGGGATGATTGCCGGCTGGGATACATTTATGATCTCGCCCGAGGGCAGAGATTCTATGCTGAAGCGGGCAGAGGGGCTTATGCCGGATCGGGAGAGAGGATATGCGTATCCCGGAATGAGGACTTCAAGAATTTCAGCATCTCTGCCTATACCATCAGGCCTAACACCGGCCGCATAACTGGAATAGGAAACAGGGTTAGGAGGATTCGAACCTTGGGGAGCGCTTCCCTGGAGATGGCGCTGGTCGCCAGGGGAATGCTGGATGCATTTGTCGATTTGCGGGGGATGATGAGGGTGGTGGATGTGGCTGCTGGTATCCTGATCATCGAGGAGGCGGGTGGAAGGGTATCCGATTCAGATGGAAACCAGCTCCATATGGCAGGAGACATGTGGCAGAAGAGGTGTCTCGTCGGCTCCAATGGCCAGCGGCATGAGGATCTGCTTAAGCTAATAGACGGTGGTTGCGATTAGGATCGGATTTGTCTCCCGCAGGGAGGAGGAGTCTGTCTTGCTGGCAGAGAGGCTCATGGATGAGATCGAGTCCTGGAATAGCGGTGTGCAGATCCTGGCAGACGAGGATCTCGCCCTAACGATTGGAAGGCCGCCCTCATCCGTTCAGGAGATGGAACGGCTGAAAGTGGATTTTATTGTCTCCATAGGAGGAGACGGCACCATACTCAGGACTATTCATAAGATGGCAGATCCGGTGCCAATACTGGGGATAAACATGGGCACCCTGGGCTTTCTAGTGGATGTGGAGCCTGCGGATGCTCTGGAGACTATAAAGCGCCTGCTTTCGGGATTCGTGGTGGACGAGCGTTCCCGGCTGAAGCTGCTTTTGAACGGGGTCTGCATGCCCCGTGCCACCAATGAGATCGCCTTTTTAACCGCCAGCCCGGCCAAGATGATCGAGTTCGAGATCCTGGTTGACGGCTCCCTGATGGAGGACTTCCGGGCGGATGGGGTGATCATAGCCACTGCCACCGGCTCCACCGCTTATGCCATGTCCGCCGGAGGGCCCATCGTCGACCCCCGGGTGGATGCCATCGTCCTGGTTCCCATGGCCCCCTTCAAGCTCTCCAGCCGCCCCTGGGTGATGCCCGGAAACAGCGTCATTGAGGTCCGGCTCAAGCTGCCTGAGAAGGAGGCGCTGGTGGTGGTTGACGGCCAGAGTTCGACGAACATATCCACCAAGGATTCAATAGTGATAAGCAAAGCCAAAACACCGGCCAGGTTTGTGAAGGCTGCAAAGGACGGCTTTTATGCCAAGGTGAAAAGCAAGCTGGCCTAGGCAATCAGGCAATCGAGCTGGCTCTCAATTCGCCATATCATGCTAATGCCGCCAGCCTTCAGCCCACCTCTCTTTTAAGCATCAGCGTGGCCGCGATGAACATCAGCATGAAGAAGGATCCCAAAAAGATGAGATCCGGCAAGATCTGATACAACGATGCTCCCTTGAGCATTATCGCCCTCAGGGCGTCGCTGGCATAGGTCAGGGGCAGAATGTTGGAGATGGGGCGGAGGAAACCCGGAACGGACTGAACCGGCCAGAACACCCCGCACAGCACTATCTGAGGAATGATTACAATGGGGATGAACTGCACCACCTGAAACTCGCTTCTAGCGAAGTTGGATACGAACGAGCCCAGAGCAAGTGCGCCTGCGCCCAGCAAGAGGATTATGGCGAAAGCATCCAGAGGGCTTCCCTTCATTGGCACGCCGAATAAATAGATCACGATCAAAAGAGTGGTTGCCGACTGGATGATGGCCACCAGGCTGAAGCCCAGGATGTAGCCGGAGACGATCTCCACCCGGCTCAGGGGCGAGACCATGAACTTCTCCAGCGTCCCCAAGGTCCTCTCCCGGAGAAAGGATATGGCGGCGATGATGAATGCGAAGAAGAATGCCACCAGGCCTAAAATCGCCGGGCCGATGGTATCGATCATCTCCAGGTCGTAGCCGAAGATGTAGCGAGTGATGATGGGCGGATATGAATCGGTCCGGATCGACACCTCCCTGCTCACTCCGGTCTGCACCGCAGCCATAACCCTCTCCGAGATCTGCAGGCTGCTGGAGTCAAGCAAAACCCCCACCTCTTCTGGCTGGATGACTACCGCACCATCCAGCCTGCCCTCAGAGATGAGCTTCTCTGCGTCCGACTGCGAGCCAAGATAGAGGATATCGAAGTCGTCTAAGGATGCGATGTAGTCACGCAACGGTTCATGGCCTCCGCCGTCCACCAGACCCAGCTGAACCCCTGTCATCTCTCCGGAGAGGGCATAGCCGAAGAGTATCATCAGGACGACAGGAGCGAACAGGATCAGGCCGATGGTGCGCCGGTCTCTTTTAAGCTGACGGACGACCCTCAGGGCAACAACGCCCACACGCTCCGGTTTTGGCCTTTTCATGCCCCCTCCGAGAGGCGCAAGAAAGCCTCCTCCAGCCTGGGCTCAGAAAGCCTGATATCCCGGGGAGATATCTGGGCCAAGACATCTTTGATCTGGGCATGGCTCTTGAGGGTGACCGTCACCACCCCACCATCGATCTCTGCCTCAAATCCCAGCGACTGCAGCAGAATAGCATCATCCTCCGGCTGGGCCAGCCAGAGACGGAGCCTGGGCCCCAGGCCTGCCTGGTTCAAAATCTCCTCCGGGCTGCCCTGGGCGGCCATCCTTCCCGCCCGCATGTAGCCCACCATCTGGCACCGTTCCGCCTCATCCATGAGGTGGGTGGTGATGATCACCGTCTTTCCCGCCTCGGCCATGCTCTGGAAATACTCCCAGAAGGTCTTCCTCAGGCGGGGGTCTATCCCTACAGTGGGCTCGTCAAGCAATAGCAGCTCCGGCTGATGGATGAGGGTACAGGCCAGTGAGAGCCTCTGGTACATCCCGCCGGAGAGGGATCCTGCCAGGCGTTTGCGGTGTCCGGAAAGATCGACCATTCTCAGCAGCTCTTCAATCCTGACCTCTCGATCCTGCCCCTTTATGCCATAGAGCCCAGAATAAAACTCCATGTTCTCCTCCACCGTCAGGTCGGGATAAAGGGCCTTATGCTGGGTCATATAACCGATCCGGGAGTAGATCTCCTCCACACGAGAGACGGGCTGGTCCAGAACCATCAGCTCTCCAGCATCCAGGCGAAGCAGCCGGACTATGGCCCGGATGAATGTGGTCTTGCCCGAGCCGTTGGGCCCCAAGAGGCAGTAGGTCACCCCACGGGGAATGTTCACATCCAGCCCGTCCAATACCCGCAGCTGCCCGAAGCTCTTGGTCACGCCACGAGCCGATACTGCCGGACCTGCACCGACTGCCATGGACCTCAGGCCTTCTTCCTTCTGCGAACGGCTAAAATCAGCACCGCAGCCAGCAGGGCGAGAAAAAGTAGAATGGCCAATGCCCATTCCCGTCCTCCCTCCTCAATTCTCAGATAGGCGTTCTCCCAGTCGGTCAGGTCGTCCCGGCGGCTGTCGGAAAACTGGAAGAGAATCCTTAGCTGGTAGTTCTTGCCGGGAAGGGCGTCCTTGGAGACGTCCAGCTTATAGAGAAGCTCTGCCTCCTCCTGGGGTTCCAGGGAAGGGATGGGAGACTCGTCAACGCTCACATACAGGCCGCTTTCCGGACGAAGACGGGCGACGAGGTCAGTTGCCCGGTCGTCCCCCACATTCTTCACCCTTATCCGGACCACATTCCCTTCTGAGCCCGGCCGAAGGGAGGTGGGTGTGACATTTAGGACCTCAAATTGGGCACCGCTTCTCCTCTCGACAATCAGGTCGATGGGAATTGTCTGGCTGAGGGAATCGTACCAGTAGTATACGTCCGGATTTTCCGGCCGGTCATCATCCTCTTTCACCGCCACGTCCTTCTGATAGGTGTAGTTGACAAGAGCGGCCAATTGGTAGCTGCCGGGGAGGGCGTTCTCAAAAGCCTCCAGGGGGAACTCCAGCCGGGGGGAGGTCTGGCCCTCGCGGATGTTGCCTGGAAAGGCCACCGAACGTTTGATATCTATTGCGCTCTCGTTCTCCGCCCGGAGAAGAACGGAGACATCCTGGGCCACAGTCCTCTGCTTTTCCAGCTCCAGCTCCCTCTGAGCTGCCAGGATCTCCTCCCTTTTGTTGGCTGCCGGCTCCTCGTTTATCTCAAAAGAGGTTATGCGGCCCCGGTTGGTCAGGGTCATGGTGAGGACGGTCGCCTCCCCCTGATAGATGCGAGACATGTCCAGAGATGCGGTCAGATTCGGGGTGCCGTAGACCTTGTAGTAGTCGGCTGAGAACCTCTCTGGCGGGATGGGGGCACCACTCTGGGCGGCCAGAGCAGGCGGGATCGAGGATAGAGATAGAATCAGATATGTAGCAAAGGCGATCCAGAAGAGGGGCAGGGCGGCATGAGGGGAGGCGTCATTCTCCAATCTGCCATTTAGTCCTTTGCCAATCATGGGATCATTCCTCCTCCTGCAGGCCTTGATCGGGCCATGACAAAAATCCGAATAAGAGTATGATGCTTTTGCTATTTGGAGATTGCCATCTCTATTGGCCTCTCATTCCTCGCAGCGAAACCGAGGCCTGAACATGGGCACCCTCCGCCGATACTCCTCGTATGTCTTTCCGAACTCCTCTTTCAGGGATCGCTCCTCATGGAGGGCACCGAGATAAAAGTAGAATGTGGCCATGATATTGAAGGTCAGAAGATTCATGGTCATGATCGGGCTGCTCCAGAGGAAGAGAATGGCAAACAGGAAGAGCGGGTTTCTCAGGTGGCAGTAAAAGCCACTGGTCACCAGAATTTTCTCCCCGCCCGGTCGAAGTAATCCCTCCAGCCCCAGGAAATCCAGAACGCCTGTCTGGAAAAGGGTGATCAGCAGCATGGCTGCGGCCAGGAGCTGGGCCGCGGCCATCAGCCCAAAAGCCGGCCAGGGAGCGATGTAGATGACCTCATCCGGCAGATAGAGGAGGATAAAGACGAATGGCAGCAGCATAATCAGGGCCAGCAGATTGAAGGCCAGCCGCCCCCAGCGGTCCAACGCCCCGCACGCTCTCTCCTTTGCCCATCTCTTGAACCGGGGATCGGCCAGGAGGCTATGAACAGAGGCAAAAACCAGAAAATACGCCGCCATGGCCAATGCACTTGATCCCATATCTGCTCGAACTCCGGAAGGGTCTGTTCAGGGCCTCATTTCAGGGGGAGGTAGAATAAGACATCCTCATCGGGAATGCAGGCCACGGACAGGCCCTGCCTCTGCAAAAGCACAGAGACCGCTTCCATCAGCTCCAGGATGCATTGGTTGTGCCTTTCCACGCATATGCCCTTGAAGTCCTCAAAGCCTCCGGTGACCAGGTCCTCACCGAACTCCATCTGGGGGAGGTTCACCTCCAGCTCCGTCAGCTCCTCAAGACACAGGCCGCTACTTGTGGCCACCTGATCCAGCATCTCCATATACTGATCATAATCCATGGCATAGACCACTCCCCGCACCAGGCCGGATTGGTCCTCCTTCGATCTGGCCATGTAGAGGGGCAAGCCCGATATGTCTATCTCCTCAGGTGGCTTGCCGCTAGCGATATCTTCTGCCGCCCTCTGCATCACCCTGAGGATGTCATCCAGGCCCTCCAGAACCTTAGAGGCTACATGATCCAGCTCTTCTCTGCTTTTAGCAGTAGTCATTTGGCCCTCTCCATCATGTTTTACCGGGATCTATTCCCGCCCAAGATCTCGGGGGAATTGTCCTGCAGATCCTCTTCAAAGCGTTGCCCATGGTGACGTTCATATCTTGAAGCTAATAGAATTTACGTTTATTGAGAGGCCAGGGATGGTCATGCTGCCGATCTTCTCTTCTGGAAAACCAATATAAACTCGCACTATAAACAAAGCCAAAATCCTCTGGAGGCCAAAACAATTTCAAGGAGATAAAGTACTTTGAGCTGGGGGTCAACATCATTCCTGCCAGCAACGCTTATGATCTGGTGCTGCTCTCGGAGTTCATGAGCCCCGAGGAGCTGGTAAGCTATCAGAAGCATCCTGAGCACGTCAGGGTGGCGGAGGTGGCGGGCCAGGTCTGCGAGTCCAGGATCGTGGTGGACTATGCCTGCTAATTCAGTCCTTCAGCCCTCTTAGAAAGTGGCCGTGGGTAATTCCACCCAGGGCCAGGGGCAGAATCCTCTCCTTCAAATCCAGCAGCCCCTCCTTTAAAGGCGCAGGATCAGTGGCCATTAGCCTTTCGGTCAGCTCTATCGCCAGGTTATAGGCCCCTGTCACCTCCCGAGCATAGCTTTCCGTCCGCCCTCTGGCATCCAGTGATACCCCGTCCAGTCCTATCCGGCAGATCTCGGGCAAGAGGTCGATCAGGCAGGTCTCGGCGGAGTTGAAGATATGGGTCCTGCCTTCATCATCCACCCACAGGGGAAAGATGTGCTTGAAATCCTGCAGGCCCCAGAGCTCCTCAGAATATCTTCCTTTAGCCAGTTGGGGGATAGAGTCTTCGGCCACCATCACCTCCAGGCTGCCCTGGACGACCAGCTCCAGATTGGGGGTGCCGTCACGGTCGGGCAAAGCCCGGATGGCGGAGACTGCATCCTTAAGCTGGCGGCTGGATAACTCCGGGGAGAGGGTGAGCCAGCAGAACTGGGGTGCAAGGGCCTGGGCCGTCAGGTGGTTCCATACGTTCAGCCCGGATCCGCCATAAATCGGCATTTCGGGCATCTTCTCTTTGATCGCCCAGGCAGGGCCGACGTTCTCCACCATGATCCCGTTCACCTGGACTTCGGAGAGCAGGGGCAGGGCAAGGTCAATGAAATCATCCCGAGTGATTCGTGGCCACTTCCAGATCAGCTCTGCCTTGCAGCATAGCTTTTTTGCCTCCAGAAGCTGGGCCAGGATCGTCTCTTTTCTATCCTTATATCCTCGCCCTTTTTCCATCAGGGGCTCGAAGTATATCCGACGAGATCCGCCGTCTACTGCACCCTTCAATATATCCAGGCGGTCGGCATAGACGGACAATTTAGGCCTGCTCCATTCCTCCCCAGCCCTTCTCGCCGGAAGCTCGAGCTTCTGGAGGCGATCCTTCGCCTCCCTGATCCGGTCAGATGGTGGCCGGCGTCTCTCCAGTAATGCCTTCTCCAGCCCGGCCAGAAGATCGCGGCGCAGCTGGTTTAAGGCTCCCGGAGGAGAGAAGAGCCCACCAGGATAGTCCATCTCTACCCTCCTGGCCACAAAGGGGGTGCCTCCAGTCTTTCTCATCTGGGACTCGATCTGCTCTGGGGTCAGAGGCCTATTTACAGCCTCCCCCATCCTGGATTCTCCTCGGGCCACCGCCAGCTCGCCGCTATCCAGCCGGCCTTCGGCAACTGGAATTCCGTCCTCCCAGGTGAGGCGGATGTTCACGGGAATAGAAGCCCTCTCCCTGGCTGCGATCTCCTCTGCCCTCCTGGCCAGGGCAGTGCTGCCGGTGAGAAATACTCTGGCCCCAGGACGGACTCTATCCGGGGTCCTGAGTCGTACCAGGCCGTCCTTTTCGATGGCCTTCTGCACTACCAGGCCCATCTCCTGGCCCGGAGACTGGAATACCAGGCCGTCCCCTTTTTCTGGCACAAGTGAAGCGCAAAGACGGACTGCTGCCTCGCCTCTCTGGGGATCATAGGAGGCCACGCTTCCTATGAGGACCCCCTGATTGTCCGACATCCCTCTGCCCATGACATCCTTTGCCCCCAGCAGGTGGCCTGTGGTGAAGTCGCGGTTGAATGCCAGGGCGAGGTCCCTCTCGTCCTCTTTCGAGGGCGACCAGCTGCCGCGGGCGATGCCGTCCAGTGCCCTCCGGTAGATGCTGGTGACGATGGCCACATACTGGGGGGACTTCATCCTCCCTTCGATCTTCAGTGACTGCACGGGCGAGCGGACTATCTTATCCAGATGCCTGTAGACGCAAAGGTCGCGAGTGGAGATGATATAGCTCTCCTTCTGGGCGACGGCCTGGAGGCCCGCCGGCCGGCCGTATTCGTCCTTTCTGCCGTGCATCAGGACATACGGTTTCCTGCAGGGTTGGGCGCACATCCCCCTGTTGCCGCTCCGCCCGCCGATGGCCGAGGAGAGAAGGCACTGGCCAGAGTAAGAGTAGCAGAGGGCTCCGTGCACGAATACCTCCAGGCCCAGTCCCGCCTTTTCCATCTTCTGTCCCCATCTTTTAATCTCTTCTATAGTGACCTCTCTGGCCAGGACGACCCTATTGAAGCCACCCTGGGCAGCATAGAGAGCACCAGGGAGATTGTGAATGGTCATCTGAGTGGAGGCATGCCTCTCCAGATCTGGAACAAGCCGGCTGGCCAGCGAGGCTGCGCCCAGGTCCTGGAGGAGAATGGCATCCGCACCCAGCTCGTACAGCTGGACGAGGTACTCGGCTAAATCGAGCAGCTCCTCCTCCCTGATCAGGGTATTGACGGTAACGTAAACCTTCACCCCACGCAGGTGGGCGTAGTCTATGGCCTCCGTCATGGCCTTGTGGTCGAAGTTAGCAGCGAACTTCCTCGCTCCAAACCTTTTGCCGCTCAGGTACACCGCATCCGCACCTGCCGCTATGGCAGAGTGCAGGGCCTGGGGCGATCCAGCTGGGGCGAGGAGTTCAGGCAGTCTTATCAATGTCAGTCAGAATGACTGTTGCCCCTGAGTTGATAAGCCCTATCCTTACCGTAAAAGAGGAGCCTCAATGATCATCTGGATTTTTATTCATCTGCCTGAAGATGACGATGTCTTAAGCGGGTTATTTATCTGATGAATTGCATTTACATAGTTCTGGTGGATGTGATGAATCATTCCAGTGCAGTAATAGTTCTGATGGCCCTTTTATTCCTCTCCACCAGTGGGGAGGCATTGAGGACCTTTTCTGGCGATACGATATCCATAGTCAATCCCGTAGAGGATGATATCTTTGCCGCAGGAAACATAGTGAATATCAACGCTCCAGTTGATTCGGCTGTAGTCGCCGGAGGCACAGTGAACATCAACGCGCCAGTAAAGGGAGACGTCATTGCTGCTGGCGGCCAGGTCTATGTGAACTCCGATGTGGGTGGAAAGGTGGTGGCTGTCGGGGGTACCATCGATTTGAGAGGAGATGTCGGCACCAATCTGGTGGCAGCAGGAGGCCAGGTGAGCATACTTCCGGGCAGGACAGTGGGCAGAGATGCCCTCATCAGCGCCGGCAATGCGGTGAACTCCGGCCGGATCAATGGCACAATGACCGTTTATGCGAGCGACTTCAACAACACCGGCTCGGCAGGCAAGGTCGACTTCTATCAGACGGAGAGGACAGAGGATAAGGCTCCGCCAAGAGAGGATAAATGGGGCGGCTTTGATCTCTTCAGCCTGATAAGCATCATCGGCTACTTCATCCTGGGACTGATCCTGGTAAAGCATATTCCCGTCATCTTCCGGACGGTGGACGAGGAGATTCGCACCTCCACCCTGCTCAGGACCGTACTGGGATTCATCATCATCATCGCCTCATTCATCGCTCTCTTGCTGGTGGCCATCACCGTGGTGGGCCTGCCGATAGCAGTGGTATCTACGTTCCTCGTGATCGTCGGCCTGATGCTCAGCGGGACATTTGTGGCCTATAGCCTGGGCCGGTGGATCTGCCTGCAGGGCAAGCTGAAACAGGGGGATCTGGTATGCTTTACCATTGGATTTGTCATCCTCAATCTTCTATTCCTCATCCCCTACCTGGGCGGCCTGGTGTCCATTGTATCCATGAGCCTGGGCTTCGCTGCCCTTCTGTATGCCGCCCGGCGCCTGATTATGGCAAGCAACAATAAGGCGGAGGCGTTGGAATAAAAAAAAAGGAGAGATCAACTTTTTTTCTGGCAACCTTTTTTCAGCCGGCCAGAATTATTTTTTTCAATCTCGATCTGAGCCCTTCTGGCCATGGCTTATCCTCCAGCGGATCCTTTTTATGATCCCCAGAAGCGCTCGAGCCTCTCTCTCCGTCAGCTCCGCCCGACCGAAGATCCGCCGCAGCATAAGCAGGGTATAGTCCTCCTTATGCTCGGGATATGCGATATCCGCAAGAAGATCTCCCGCCCTCTCCTGCAACAGATTCAACGTCTCTTTTCTGGCCATCTGGACACTGCTCGAGCTATTGCTTCCAATCCCGGAGAGCTCATAGAACAGAATCGCTGCCGAGTGGGAGAGGTTCATCACCGGGTACTCCTCGGAGGTGGGAATGGAGACGATCATATCGCACAGGGAGATCTCATCGCTGTTCAGGCCGCAGTCCTCTCTCCCCAGGAGCAGGGCTACCGTCCCCTCCTTATCCCGGAGCTTTTCCGCCAGACCGGCCTGGGTCAGGCAGGGCACCCTTAAGTGCAGCCGCAGGTGGTGCTGCTCATGCTCCAGCCTCTTGCCGGTTGTGCCTACCACCAGGTTCGCCCCCTCCAGGGCCTCGGCCAGAGTTGAGAAACTCCGGGACATCTGCAGGATATCCCGGGCGTGAGAGGCCATGGCACAGCCATATTCCTCTATCCTGCAGGGGTTGACCAGGGCCAGGTCATGAAAGCCGAAGTTCTTCATCGCCCGGGCCACAGAGCCCACATTGCCCTCATAGAGGGGCTCGACCAAAACCACCCTCAGGTTCATGGGAGCTATCCTTTTGAGACCCCCAGGGGAACCAGCCTGGCCACCCTGGTGGCTATGCCCAGGTTGTGCACCACATCCACCACGTCGCCAGAGGGCTTGTAGACCTGGGGAGCTTCCTCGGCCAGCATTCCAGGGGAGGTGGAGCGAACGGCGATTCCGTCCCGGTTTAGGGCGGCCTTCACCTCTTTGCCTGTGAACTGCCTCAGGGCCTGGCTTCTGCTCATCACCCGGCCTGAGCCGTGGCAGGCGGAGCCGAAGGTCAGATCAAGGGCCTTGTCCTGGCCGCAGAGAACGTATGAGGCCGTGCCCATGCTCCCCGGTATCAGCACCGGCTGGCCCAGGCCCTCATAAGCAGCGGGAATCTCCGTTCTTGAGGGACCGAAGGCCCGAGTGGCCCCCTTGCGGTGGACATAGAGCCTCTCCTTCTTGCCCTCCACCCGATGCTCCTCGATCTTGGCCACGTTATGGGCCACATCGTAGAGCAGCTGCAGCTGGGAGCCGGGGAAGTAGCGGTCGAAGACCTCCCTCGTCCAGTGGGCGATGATATGCCGGTTGGCCCAGGCATAGTTGGCGGCGCAGACCATGGCCCCGAAGTAGTGATCTGCCTCGGGAGTGCCCAGAGGAGCGCAGGCCAGCTGCTTATCAGGGATGTCGATATTGTACTTTCTCACCGCTTTGGACAGGACGTCCAGGTGATCGGTGCAGATCTGGTGGCCCGCCCCCCGTGAGCCGCAGTGGATCATCACTGTGATCTGGCCCTTGAAAAGGCCGAACCTTTTTGCAATCTCCGGGTTATAGATCTCCTCGACCCTCTGAATCTCCAGGAAGTGGTTGCCGCTGCCCAGGGTACCAAGCTGGGGGCGGCCCCGTTTTCTCGCTTTGACCCCCACCTGGGAGGGGTCCGCTCCGGGCATGGAGCCATTCTCCTCGCAGAAATCCAGGTCCGACTCCACTCCATAGCCCTCCTCTACTGCCCACTCCGCTCCCCGGAGAAAGGATTCGGTCAATTGCCGATCGGTGGCATGAAGCCTGCCTGTGGATCCCAGGCCCGAGGGCACCGCCTGAAAGAGGGCATCGAGGAGGGTGTTGATGAGCGGCTGCACGTCCCTGGCCTGCAGGTCCGAGCGGAGCAGGCGCACCCCGCAGTTGATGTCAAAGCCCACCCCGCCGGGACTGATGATCCCACCCTGCTCTTTGAAGGCGGCCACCCCGCCGATGGGAAAGCCGTAGCCCAGGTGGGCATCGGGCATGGCCATGGAGTGTCCGACGATTCCGGGAAGGGTGGCGACATTGGCCACCTGGTCGACCGTCCCCGGCTCGACCATCTCCCGCAGGGCGGCTGAGACGAATATCCTGCCCGGCACCCGCATTCCCGGCCGGTAGCCGATTGGCACCTCGTAGATGTTATCATCGATCTTCTCAATTTCCATATATCACACGTCCACAATTATCACACATAGAACATCATCAGACATAGAGCCATCAGACATAGAGCCATCAGACATCAAGCACCACCTGAATGCACCACCGCTCGTTCTTCTCGATGGCGAACTTGTGCCTGGTGACCGCTTTCACCTCAGCGAGGAACGAGTGCCTCTCCGGGTCCATCCTCTCCCCGCCGATCTCCGCCCGGAGCTTCCATCCCTTGCCATCTTGAAACTCTTCCAGTGCCACCTGGAAGCGGGAGAAGACCGCAGACTCGGTCTCGAAGAGAAAGACGATCTCAGAGAGCCACTGGTAGGCCAGGTCCTCCAGATCCTCCGCCTCAAGCTCCACTTGCCAGCTCTCCTCAACCTTAACCTGGCCGGGGGAGATCATGGCGCCAAATAGGGCGGCGGCGGCATTGGAGAGCATCTGGTCAGGAGTCGTGCCATAGGCGCGGAACTTGACATCTGCGGTATGCTCCAGATATTCGAATGGAATCATCATATATTAGTGAGAGCCGCAGGCATTAAAGCATTGCCAGCCCGCGGACCAGGCCCGCCTTTTCGGCCAGATGCAGGGCCTGGGCGTACTCGCGGGCGGTTATGGCGCGGGAAAGCTCGGGGTAGCGGCAGGCCTGGTACTCCGGATGGTACTGGGCCATGACATTCAGATAGGTGTGCACGGATATCTCCTGGGAGATGAAGCGCACCACCTCCTCCGTCCCCGCTGCGTCCGCAGGCAGGACCAGGTGGCGGACGAGGAGCCCCTGCAGGGCGATGCCCTCCTCGTCCATCTGCAGGTCGCCCACCTGGCGGTGCATCTCTTTCAGTGCCGCTTTATTAACGGTGGTGTAGCCGGGCGCTGCAGAGTACTTCTGGGCAGGGCCGTCCTGGCCGTATTTAGCATCGGGCATGTAGATGTCGATGATGCCATCCAATAGAAGCAGGGCCTCTGCGGAGTCGTAGCCGCCGCTGTTGTATACCAGAGGGACAGAAAGGCCCTCTTCTCGGGCCAGGACCAGAGCCTCCAGGATCTGAGGGACGACGTGGGTGGGTGTCACGAGGTTGATGTTATGGCAGCCACTATCTTCCAGGGCGAGCATCATCTTGGCCAGCTCCTCTGCCTTCACCTCATGGCCAAGATCCTCCTGGCTGATATCCCAGTTCTGGCAGAAGACGCAGGAGAGGTTGCAGCCGGAAAAGAAGATGGTGCCCGAGCCCGAGTGGCCCACCAGGGGCGGCTCCTCCCCAAAGTGAGGAGCATAGCTGGCCACCCGGGCCCACCGACCGGTGCGGCAGTAGCCCCTCTCATCTTCCAGGCGGTTTGCCTGGCAGCGGCGGGGGCAGATCTTGCAGGATGCGAGGCGTGCAAGAGCCTCTTGCGCGCGCTTCTCCAAAATTTCCGGGGGCATCTTGTTGTAGCGGGCCATAGAGCACAACAGCATAATTTGGGATCGGATCTTTGAAGAGCCTTTCGGCGTCAATTGTCCTTTTCAAAGCCGGTTTTTGTCAGGATGGAAAACTATATATATCGTCGATTGTCTATATAGACAAAGGCGAAAGTCGATAGAGTTTTCTTCCTCCTTTACCCCTTTCGGCTTTCCCTCTTCTATTCTATTCACCACCGATCATTAGGGCAATTGCCGACTTGAACTCTCTCCGGGAATGCACATTATCGATCCATTCAAGTCCGGGTATGGAATTCCGCCCCGGGCAGCATTCGTCACCGCCGGGCAGACGATCGGCCTGGATTTCATCGCCAAAGGGGTGGTAGCCCTGGGGAGAGGGAAAATGTGATTGAAAATCACGGGCTTTGCCCGCACCATCTACCTTTTCTATCGATTATTGCCAGGGCATTTTCTGTCAAGACTATCCGCTGGGCCTTGTGCCTGGCACTCTTTACTATGACCACGGGATCGCTCACTCGTCTCGCCTCAGCTATGATCCTGTGACCGTGAATCGAGTCGCCGACCTCATGGCCCTTCATTTTACTGGCTCCATCTTGCCTTCCTTTTCCAGGTCATCCATGATCTTGCATACCAGCTCATAATCCAGCTGTAGGTCGGTGCTGGCATCAGATGCATATGCCTCGCCCTTCATCTGGAAATACCCGGCAACTTCCTTTTTGGCAGTCTCATAGTCTACATCATGGTATTCGATGACCTTGATTGCAGCAAGCTTTTCCCGGACAGCATCGCGAATGAAGTCCGAGGGATTGAGGTACAGACCGGCATCTACAAGCCCGTTGATCTGCAAAATCTCATTTCGGGTCAGCTTGGCCCCAACTACTTTTCCCACATTTCCAGTACTGGCGATATCTGCGCCCATGCCCATTTTATTAGTTAAAACTAATTTATAGGTTTATCGGTCTGGTGCTTGCCAGTACCATCCAACTTTTCAAGCCTAATAAAATGATAAAAGGGAGATCAGAGGAACCTGATCCCTTTGGGCATCTCCCCGAAGCGCCGGCGGAACTCCTCCGGCCAGTTGGATGGATCCAGCCCCTTCTGGCTCAGGAAGGCACTGGCCCAGCGCTCCAGGCCCACTCCGCTGCATCCTGACCAGAGGGCTTCGCCGCTTTGGGCCTTCACTGTGAAGCCCTTGGGGTACTTCTCCCCGTTCACAGACAGATTCTGAAACTCTATCCAGTTTCCGTTATAGGGCAGGATGGCCTCATAGTCCACTGTGCCCGCTCCGGTCATCTCTGATAGGCCGGTCTTGCCCTCCTGGGCCATGAACCAGGGAGTAACCCAGGCCGTCCTCCAGGTAAGCTCCAGGATATCCTCGAAGATGTGCTTGTAGCAGCCCTTCAGCTTCTCTGCCTCCTCAAGGGTATGCTCCTTCGTCCCCAGCCAGACGATCTCTATACGGTGGAACTCGTCCACCCTCTCGATGCCATGAATCCCGCCGGACTCATAGCGGTGGCTGGTGCCGGACCGGTCGAAGACCCTCATGGGCAGCTCGCCATTTGGAAGGGTCATCCCCTGCAGAAATCCCCAGAAGGTGGGGCACTGGGCATAGCACATCCCGCCTATGGGCAGGTCGATCTTCTCTTTGACCAGCTCCAGGGGAACCTCATGGGTGACCTTGTAATAGTCCATGACCTCCTCCCAGAAGGCTGGATCGCGGGTCTTGGGCGGACAGACGAAGTAGATCTCCGGGTAGACCCCCTGAGCGTGTCCGCTCTTCTTCCAGACGTCCCAGGTGTCAAGCTTTGGAAATATCATCTCCTGGTAGCCCAAAGGCCCTATGATCTCCTCTAAGACGATAGCCTCGAATGTGCGGAAAAGATGTGTGGCCTGGGGCCCGTAGATCCACTGGCCACGGGCAGAGCCGTGCTTGATCCAGCCCGCCTTTTGCATCTCCTCAGTGGGATCGGCTCTGAATTTGGGCTCTCTTTTCTCGCTCTCCCAGAGAAGCTCCCAGTGCTCAGTCTTCCCTCCGTAGCCCTTCTCCAGCTTCTCCTCCAGAAGGCTGACGATCCTGTCGGGAATGCGGTTCTCAATCTCCGACTGACCTAATGTGCCGCCCTCGCCTACATCCAGAATAAGGCGCAGCCGTCCTCCTTCATGCCTCATCTCCCGCACATAAGGGATACGATGGGCGATCTCCCTGTCGGACTCGACCTCGATCTCAAAAGCGGTCACATCCATGCCCCGCACGCCAATCCGGTACTGCTTTCCTAAAAGCTCAGAGAGAGGCCGGCGCAGCCTGAGCAGGGCATCATGAGCCCGAACATATCGGTCGCTGTCGATGACTAGATCGATTCTGTTTTTGGCCAGACGCCATTCGGTGATCTTTGCCCCCTGGCCCTCAGGAGCGCCTTTCTCCAATATCGGCCCAGCGTCCCTTATAAAATCGGAAATGGCTTTCTCGGCTGCGCCGGCATCAGCGCTCAGCCGAAGGCTTGCCTCTAAATGAAATCTCATCTATCCTCCGCAACAGATAGCGTCTCTTTTGCTATTTTAATGTTCATTAATAGGTCATCCATGGTGGTGAGCAGAGTGCCGGGCTTCTCGATTGAGAACTGCAGGGAGAGGCTTCTCTTATCGATCAACAGATTCATATTGGGCAGGTTGTCCGGCTCAATCGATCTGCCGACCATCTCCATATCCTCTCCCGCCTCTGCCAAGAGGACCAGCCGGGCATGAATCATGCCGTGTCCATAGCGGTCTGGCCGGAGGGATCGGTCCTTTTGTTCAGCTGCTCGTCCAGGATCTCGTCTAACAGGGCCAGGAACTCATCCTCTCTGCCTGGGGGTATAGAGGCGCCGCTGGCTATGGTATGGCCCCCACCGTTTCCTCCCACTGCCTCCGCTGCCCTTCGCAGGGCCACAGACAGGTCCAGTCCCCGGGCGATGAGGGGCTTGTTCCCTCGGGCAGATATCTTGATCATATCATCCTTGTGATTCAATGTCACTAAAGGCAGATCGGAGTAAAGATATCGAATCCCCAGGCCCGAGACGATCGCCCCCGCCTCCATATTCACCCTCTTTAGGTAGCGAAGGTTCTTCATCTGTCTGCTCTGCTCTCGAAGGAGGCTAATCTCTCGCAGGATGTGTTCTTTGTACTCATCCGCCAGCCTCTCGGCCTCGAGGAGCGCGCAGTGATCCCGCAGGCATAATGTGAGCCCAATTCCGGGAAGATCTCTATTGCCGCAGGCATTGAGCAGCTGCACCATATGCAGGGAGTTTTCCACCACCTCATGGCGGAGGCGGATCACCTCTCCTAAAATCGAATCCGCAGCAAAGCTGCCCTGCATGATCAGCTTGAGGGTTAATGCTGTAGCCAGCCTGGTCAGATCATCCCCCGCCAGGGACTGGACATTGCCCTTTATATTCAGATCATCCAGGAACTTCTTGATCTTCTCCCGGTCGCCGGTGAAGTCCAGGAGCGGCTCTATGCTCCTTGCCAGGACATCCACCAACTGTCCATCTTCTGAGAGCTTCAGACCGGCCCTGACCTGCACTGCGCCGCTGGCCACCGCCTCTTCCAGGATGGATCTGTTCGCCCCGATCATGGCCTGGCGGTCGCCCATCGCTCCCACCAGGGCGAGGCCTGCCAGATCGGCATTGTCGCCCATATGACGGACCACAGAATAGACGGTGCCCGCTGCAGACAGCTCAAAAGCCCCATCTATTCCGAAGAGATGGGGGTTGTGGTGCATACAGTCCAGCGTTCCCACCGGTCGGTGATGGTCTAAAACGAAACACTCGCCTTGCACCCGGGAGATCAGATCCGGCTTTCCGCTCCCCATATCGCAGAAGACCACCGGCCCGGTCAGGCCGTCGATCACAGACCGGTCCAGCCGGTTGACCAATGTGGCCTGGAAGGGAATGCCTGCGCGCATAAGGGCATGGCAGATCAGCCCGGCGGATGTGATGCCGTCGGCATCGTTATGAGAGATCACCCGCATGTGCTCGCACTGCCGGATGGACCGGGCGATGGCTTCTGCCGCTTTGTCCAGCCGCTTCATGAGATGAGAATCTCAGCGGTCTCGGGCGAATAGGTCCAGTCCGGAGCCAGACGCCCGGAGTCGTGATAGTATTTCACCATTCTTCTTATCTTGTTCTCAGTGAGCTGCAGAGCCCTCTTGTTGTGAACGTCTTTCTTATTGGCTTTGATGTGCTTTCTCACATGGAGCGCTTTTCTCATCAGATTTGTCAGGTCCTCTGGAATATCCGCCAGAGCATTGTTGTCCCTCAGAAAGCCGGTTATGCTATTTCCTATTACCAGCTTGACGTTCGGTACTCCATACTGATCTCTCAGAGTGAGGCCGATGCGGCTGGGGGACATGCCTGTATCGTGCAGCTTCATGATTGTCTTTTCCAGCTCCTCCTTGGACACGTCAGACCACTCTGGCGCTTTGGTCACCATGGGCGGTCGGGAACGAGAGGAGCCCCCTTTTCGGCTATGCATTTTTGCCATCTTTCAATCCTCATTCAATCTCATAATGGCGAAGGTATAATTCTCACTGCCAGGTGAGATAAAAAACTTGCGCCGTTCTTCTGGCAACATATCCTGGTAGCAGGTTTATAAGCCAGGGATTTGAAGATTAGTGCATGCTTCCGGAGTACTTAAACCAGCTGTTCTATCTCATCGGCCAGGCGGTGGTCTTTCTTGCCGCGGCCGTCCTCCTCATCTCCGTACTGATAGCTCTGCTCATCCTCTACTCCTTTAAGACGGGCAACTTCTTCGCCGCCAGATACATGCTTTTGGGCATCATGCTTCTTGAGGACGTGATAAAGTCGCTCTTCTGGGTGGCGAGAGCTGATGACTCCATGGTGGATGATGTCGGCGTGCGCCTGAGAAATTATATTAATACAAAAAAGTTTTTAGAGACTCCCTATGAGAAACGCTTCATCTTCATGCCTCAATGTCTCCGTAGCGTCCAGTGCCCTGCCAAGCTCACCCCAGAAGGGATAATGTGCATCGACTGCGGTCGCTGTGGTATCGGCGAGGCCAAGAAATACGCTGAAAGCCTGGGCTATAGGTTCTATGTGGTTCCTGGCTCCAGCTTCATAAAGAGGATCATAAAGAAAGGCCGACCAGGAGCAATTGTGGGAGTGGGGTGCTCAATGGAGATTAAGGAGGGACTGGATCTATGCCACAGCCACGGCATACCGGCCAGAGGGGTGCCGCTATCAACATCCGGCTGCGTTGCCACCAGCATCGACTGGGAGGCCTTCTATGAGGCCATTGCCGAAGTGCCATCGACGGAAAAGCAGGGCGCTTGAGTTCGAAAGCAGCGTTGTTTCCAATAGCGTGCTATTTCCATATCATCTCAGCCATATTGAACGGTCGGGCATGGGATAATACAGCGTCAATAGAATGAAGAACTGCACTCGGGAAATGATACGCTTAAAAAAAATGAGATGGAGTTGCACTCACTCCATGCTGATTGCTTCAGAGGGGCAAGCCTCAACACATGTCTTGCACTCAGTGCACTTTTCCTTATTTACGACTGCTATTTCCTCGTCGTCCAGGCTGATGGCCTCCTCCGGGCACTCCTCGACGCAGGTTCCACAGCTTACACATTCGTCTCTATTAACAACTGCGGGCATTATTGAGTCCTCCAATTTGCCTCAAAGGCAAATCCACCTGCATGTATATCCGATATATACCTTTCGCAGATCTAGGCCAGTTCATTGTATTTCTTCCTGTCTTTGAGCTCCTGCCTCTTGGCGCTGTTCCATCCGCTCACCGCCTGCAGGTAGCCGGTGATCCGGCTGATGTGGTCCACATTCTCCGATCCGCAGTTGGGGCACTTATCCTCCAATCCGCCCGAGACCTGGGAGCAGCCCAGGCAGACGGTCATGTCCTTGGTGAAGGTGAAGTAGCCGATCTGGGTCTCTCTTGCCAGGCGCAGGCCGAAGTCCATCAAGCCCTGGGGATCAGGGGTGGCCTCGCCTAAGAAGACGTGGAAGATGTTGCCGCCATCAACTATGGGGAAGAATACATGCTCGAGCTTTGCCCGCTCGAAGATGGTGACGTCCGCGCTGGGTGGCAGGTGGGTTCCATTGGTGTAGTAGACGGGCAAGTCGCGCGTCTTATGCAGATTCCTCCTCAACGCATCCAGGTCGCCCTTCACCACCCTCTCGGCACATTCTCTGAACTCCTCGTGGATGAGATCGGATACAGCAAAACGCTGGGCCGTGGTCTCGGCTGGAGTGCGCGCGAGGGCAATGGTCATGCCATGCTGCTCTGAGAGCTTCCGGGCATAGATCTCCATCTCGGTCATGGCCCGAACCGCCAGCTTCCAGGCCTCTTTTGATTCATGCATCTGCTTTCCGGTATGGAACTGCACCATCTCATTGACGCCCACAACGCCTATGGTATAAACCAGGGCATCCAGGCCGACGGCGACGGAGCCCATCTCGCCGGTGATGGGATCCCTGGGCTGCTGGGTAGCAAATGGCATGCGATGGTTGTTGATGATCTGGTTCATCCACTGCCGCTTCACCTTGAATATCTCAACCGATGTGTCCATCAATTCTCGCAGATACTCGAAGAGGAGATCGTCATCCCCCCGAGCGAGGTAAGCGGCACGAGGGCAGTTGAGGGAGACAACCTGCCAGGAGCCCATGGAGAAGTGCTTACCGTCCCGGAAGCGGAGCTTGTCGTCGAACTGATCGTCGCTACTGAATGTGGCTGCAAACTGATATGCGCAGCATTGATAGCATGATATTCCCTCCCCTGCACCCCGGTAGGCAGGAAGCTGGTTGTCAAAGTATGGTGTGCCATACTCCGCCGCCAGCTTGAATGTCTGGAGGTAGAGCTCCTGATAGGTGGGAAGATCGGGATGAGCGGCATTGAACTCTTCGTCCTCCTTCATGAAATCGGGCTCAATGCTGATCTCGGGCTTGGGAAAGTTGAAGGGCTTGCCCCAGTAGTCGCCCTGGAGCATGACCTCCATCAGGGCCTTGAAGGCCAGGCGCACCTCGCGCTCGAACTTGCCGTAGGTCTTGAGAGGCGCGTCGGGAGTAGAGCCGTCCCAGACCCTTCCCGCATAGACCGCAGGCTTGTCCCGCCAGAGCTTGGGGACGCCCGGGGTGAGCTGCACCGAGGAGAAGACCAGCTGGCCGCCGCGAGCGACCATCATCTGGGTCATCTCGTAGACGAACATCTGCATCAGCTGCACGATCTCTTCATAATTGCGGTTCTCGAAGTATGGAGCGATGAAGGTGAGGAAGTTGTAGAAGCCCTGCCCTCCCGCAAAGTTGGTCTGGGCGCTGCCCAGGGCCTTGACCGCATGCAGTATGGCCACCTCAGGCTTTTTGGCCGGGCCGGCAACGCTGGCCTTGGTGCCCAGGCCGTCGGGCATCAGGCCGTAGTAGAGGAAGTAGCGCAGATCCCAGTCCTGGCAGAACGGCCTGGTTCCGAAGTACTCCAGGTCATGGATATGCAGGTCTCCTGCCAGGTGGCGGTCGGCAAGGTATGGGGGCAGAAGCAAAAGGTACTGCTCCTTGCTTATTTTATCCGCCTTCTTCTTGTGGCTGGTCTCAGCGTTCTCCTGCAGGTTGGCGTTCTCCTTGGATTCGAAGCCTGTGCCGATGTCGATGAGATGGGCATCGAAGACGGGCGTCCCCACCCTGGTGCAGATATTTCGCCACTCGGTATGATGCCTCTCCAGGAGGATCACATTCATGATCTCTCTGACCAGAGGGCCGCTCAGGTAGCGGACGTTCATCCACCTAACCCGGCGCTCTACCTCCTTGGCGATGTCCTCCGCCTCTTCTTCGGTTATGCCTGGCTCTTTATAGAATTGTTCAGATAGTTTGGTCTCTTTTAGAAGCTGCTTGGCTATGGCTTCTCTATCCCAGTCCAGCAGATGGCCGTCCGTGGTCCTGACTCTGGGCATAGACGAAACAGCCAGCCCTTCCAGGGTCTGTTGAACGATTCTGCTGCTCAACGCCCATCCCCTCTACAATAAAGCAACATTATGCCTCCTCTCGACGATCGATCTATTAGACCAGTATTTCCACTCCAGTTTATTCCTTTTGCGCTCCAAACAGTCGCAAAATTTTTTAGCAAGTATGTATCAACTCAGTTATAAAGTAAACGCTTAAGACTATCAGTATGCTTTATTATCAACCATATCCCTGCAGGACGAAAGTGAGCTGAAGATCTCCTTCGCCATCGCGACGGCCAGCGCAAGATGATGACCTTGCTCCTTAAGAGATGTAAAAGGGAATCTTTAGGCAACAATTGGCCGCATAATCTAATTTTTTCTCCTGCAACCCCGCTGGGGAGGAGATTGATGAGATGCTCAGCAGTTCTGATGGCTCAGCGGCCCGATCCTCATCTGGCCGCCTGCCCTCTTTCTACCGACATGTTTAAATGGAGTACTGCTCACCTTGTGGCTCGAAGGGCAGGTAGATCAGCTGGAAGATCGCTACCTTGGCATGGTAGAGGCCTCGGGTTCAAATCCCGACCTGTCCATTAGCCTGTTGTACCTTTTGTCTGCATTCATCTGCTTCCACTCAAAAGTCATCGTTTTAACTGCTATAGTACATTAACACCCACGATCAGACAAAGGCTGCCGGCAGCAAACCTCTTTTACCTGCAGAGCAACAGTCTTATTCCCAAGAGTTCTGAGGCGAAGATGTTAGATATCATTCAGGCTGCAGAGGCGCTGTCAGGATCAATAGCCACCATAGCCATGACCTTCTCCATAGGCCTGACCGTCGGCCTGACCGGGGCCATCGCCCCAGGACCTACCCTCCTGGCTACAGTCAACTCCTCACTCAAGGACGGCTGGCTGGCCGGCCCCAAGGTTGCTGCTGGCCATGCGCTAATCGAGATCGTGATATTTCTTTTAATTGTGAAAGGTCTGGCGGTGACTATGCAGCAGTACTCTCGCTCCATCGCCCTCATGGGCGGCCTGGCTCTGATCGCTTTTGGCATTCTGACCATGCGTGATAGCAAGAGCGCCACCATGGCCTCAGCAGGTGACGGATCTTACACCAATCCATATCTAGCAGGATTTCTCACCAGCGCAGCCAACCCCTATTTCTGGATCTGGTGGCTCTCCATAGGCAGCGTCCTTATCGTATCAGGTCTTGAGGCCGGTCTGATCGTGGCGGCAATATTCATGATCGGACACTGGAGCGCCGACTTCGGCTGGTATCTTCTCGTCTCCAGCAGCCTGGAGCGGGGAAGGGGTCTCCTCTCCCCAGAGAATTACAGAAGAATACTGGGGCTATGCGGCATCTTCCTGATCCTATTCGGCATTTACTACCTGGGAAGCGGAATAGGAGTGGTTGGCTGAGGGTGCTCTCCAGCCCGAGGCCCCGGAGGCGACGGATGATTGGGCGGAACGGATCCTTTGATCTTCAGGAAGGATAGATGAGCACGAGAAAGCGGATTGTCGATCTCATTCAGAACTCCACATCAGTCCTCATCCTCTCAGTCCTCTTAGGCCTGGTGCTGCCGGGTCCCGCAGGGGCGACAGAGGCTCTGGTCACCCCGGCGCTCATGGTTATGATGGCCTTCTCCCTGACCGAGGTCGATCTGGGAAGAGATATCAAATCCTCGGCCTCTCTGAAAAGAGGATTTCTCGGCATCATCATAAACTACGGCCTTTTGAGCGGATTGATTCTGCTTCTGAGCTACAGTCTGCCCGACGAATCGCTCAGGCATGGCTTTGTCATCATGGCCGCGGTCCCGCCGGCAGTGGCCGTACTGCCCATGACCCGCATCCTGAAAGGGGACATGAGCCTCTCTTTTGCCGGAGAGATACTCTCCTACCTGGCCTCGCTCCTGCTGATGCCCCTGATCATCTACCTCTTCGTTCACCAGACGGGAATAAGCCCCATCTATCTGCTCCAGATCTCCATTGTATTGATCCTCATCCCTGCTCTTGCCTCCAGGCTGGTGCGACTGCTTCCGATCAACCCCGTCCTTCCCATAAACCTGGGTTTCTTCCTGGTCACATATACTGTGATCGGCCTGAACCAGGGAGCCCTCTGGACGGATGGGTGGAGCGTGGCCTGGATATCCATAGCCCGCACCTTCGCTGTGGGATTGGCAGTGTTTATCCTGGCCAGATCCGCTGGCTTGAAGAGCAGCCAGGCCATATCCCTTACCCTTCTGGGCTCCTTCAAGAACCTGGGACTTGCAGCAGCGGTATCCCTGCTCCTCGTCGGTCCGGCAGCAGGGCTCCCGGCGGCATTCTGCGTCCTCGCGGAGACCGCTTTTTTCATCCTTCTCTCCTTCGCGAGATCACGGTATCCTTAAATAAGGTAAAAAGGGTGATCTGATGGGGAGATATCTTGTCCATCAAGGATGATGCCGCCTATCTGAGGTCGATCTACATCTATGTCGCTATCTCAGTATTCCTCTTCGCTCTCACCGCCGTCATGGGCTATTATACTGCTCAGCTTGATCCAGAGTTCGCCGCCAGCTGGACAGAGGAGCTGGAGATGCTGGCATGGATACTGGAGCAGCCGCCACTCATGATAATGATAATCATATTCCTCAAAAATCTCCTCGCTTCTGCCACGGCTATGCTCTTAGGATTAGGGCTGGGGATCGTTCCCATGATAGTCGCCACCACCAATGGCTTTCTTCTGGGAATAGTCGGCTATAGCGCGGTCGAACAGAAAGGATGGCTCTATCTGGCGGCAGGCATTCTGCCTCATGGAATCATCGAGCTTCCAGTCGTCCTCTTGAGCATCGCCATTGGCTTGCGGCTGGGCCATATGCTAGCCCTATCCCTATTAAAAGAGAGCTCAGACCTCTCCGGAGAGATGCGTGTAGCAATTCATTTCCTCCTCCGCTGGATAATGCCCCTGCTCCTTTTGGCCGCGGCCATTGAAACTTTTATCACCCCCTTTATCATATCGAGGGTCGCATGACATATCCAGATACTAAGAACAAAGGCAAAGGGGAATCCGGCGGGCAGAGCGCCAAGCTTTCTCCCAAAGAGGACTTCAGCCAGTGGTACCATGAGCTGCTGATGACGGGGGAGATCATCGATAACCGCTACCCTGTAAAGGGAATGTGCGTCTGGTTCCCCTTCGGCTTCGCCATCAAGAAGAACGTCTACGGCATCATCCGGCAGCTTCTGGATCCTGATCATCAGGAGACCCTCTTTCCCCTGATGATACCGGAGAACGAGTTCATGAAGGAGGCCCAGCATATCAAAGGCTTCGAGGAGGAGGTCTACTGGGTGACCTGCGGCGGTACCACTCCCCTGGAGGTCAAGCTCGCCCTCCGTCCTACCAGCGAGACGGCCATATACCCCATGTTCAAGCTCTGGATAAGGTCGCATGCCGACATGCCTCTGCGCATCTACCAGATAGTGAATACCTTCCGCTATGAGACCAAGCATACCCGCCCTCTGATACGCCTGCGGGAAATCACCTCCTTCAAAGAGGCGCATACCGTACATGCTACCTGGGAGGAGGCGGCAGAGCAGGTGGAGGTGGCGATCAAAAGGTACTCGGAGTTCTATCGCCGCCTGGCCATACCCTTCCTGGTGAGCCGCCGGCCCAGCTGGGACAAGTTCCCTGGTGCGGATTATACCACCGCCATCGATGTGATAATGCCCGATGGCAAGACCCTGCAGGTGGGGACCGCCCATCATCTGGGCTCCACCTTTGCCAAGACCTATGAGATAACCTATGAGGCAGAGGATGGCGAGCAGAAGCTGGTCAATCAGACCTGCTACGGCATCTCTGAGCGCTGTATTGCCGCCCTCATATCCGTGCACGGGGACGATAAGGGGCTGGCATTGCCCTGGGAGGTGGCTCCCGTCCAGGTGGTCATTGTGCCCATCCTCCTCGGCGACAAGGAGAAGGTGCTGGAGGTCTGCAGGGATCTGTTGAGGATCCTGCAGCAGGCAGGCATCCGGGTGGAGCTGGACACCAGCGACGAGCGGCCCGGTGCCAAGTTCTATAAGTGGGAGATGAAAGGGGTTCCCATCCGCCTGGAGGTCGGCCCCAGGGATATTGAGAAGGGAGTGGTGACGGTGGTGCGCCGGGATGCTGAGAAGCTCACCCTGCCCAGGGAAGGGCTGGCCCAAGCCCTGGTCAGGGAGGCGGAGAGGCTTCAGGCAGCGCTTTATCAGAGGGCAGAGGCATTTGCCAATTCCCGCATCCGGGAGGTGGCAAGCATAGATGAAGCCCGAGCCCAGACTGAGGCAGGGGTGGCTCTAGTCCCCTGGTGCGAGAAGGAGGAGTGCGGCCACCAGCTTGAGGACCTGGTTGAGGCGAACATGCTTGGCGAGCCTCAGTACAAGAGCTTCTCACCAGCAGCCTGCGCCGTCTGCGGCAAATTGACCGACAAGCGCACATACATGGCCAGACAATACTGATCCGATTGCCTGGGAGGATGAGAGAGGATGAGGATACTGGGAATTTGCTCGAGCCCAAAAGGCTCGCGGAGCACCACTCTGCGGCTGGTTCAGGCTGCTTTAGAGGGTGCAGGAGAGAACGGGGCAGAGACTGAGCTGGTCGACCTGTGCCAGCTTGATATCAAGTACTGCAATGCCTGTCAGACCTGCTTTAAAACCGGCAAGTGCGTGCATAAAGACGACTTTCAGGGGCTTTATGAGAAGATCCTTATGGCGGACGGTCTGATATTGGGCTCGCCCAACTATTTTCATACCGTGACCGCCCAGCTGAAGACTCTCATCGACCGGATGGCGGATGCCGTTCACTGCCAGCTCCTGACCGGCAAGTACTGCTGCAGCCTGGCCACCGGCGGCAGCAACTATGACCAGGTCACTGGCTATCTGGACAGCTTGATGGTCAACTTCGGCGCTTTTGTTACCGGCAGTGCAGGAGCTGAGATGAGCAAAGGCCCTCGTGCCCTGGAGGAGGGGGAGAGGAAGGCCCGCGATCTGGGCCGGGCCTTGGTCGAGGATATTCGCACCAAATGCGACTACGCTGAGCAGAGGAAGGTGCAGGAAGGCATCCGCTCTCACTTCAAAGAGCTGGTGCGCATGAACAAGGATAACTGGGAGCACGAGTACGAGCACTGGAACAGCATCAACTGGCGCTAGAGCGGGCGAGCTCCAACCCGCACAACTCTTTAATATCTTCCAGGCCTATTAATAATCATGCTGACAGTGGATGAGGGAAGTGCAGCCGTCCGCCTGGCCAGGCGCGCCCTGGCACATTATATGGAAACGAAGGAGGCCCTGGACCCAGAAGGGATGCAGCCAGTCTTTTCCCAGAAGCGTGGCGTCTTTGTAACTTTGCATGAGGATGGGGACCTGCGGGGATGCATAGGCTATCCTCGGCCGGTCTTGCCCCTTGGTCGGGCCATTGTGGATTCAGCGATCAATGCCGGCTTTCGCGATCCGCGGTTCCCTGGCCTGCGGCCGGGTGAGCTGAAGAGGATTGAGCTGGAGGTCACCATTCTCACCGAGCCCCAGGCCTGCACCGGGCCTAAGAAGAACCTGCCCGAGAGGATTCAGGTGGGAAGGGACGGCCTCATCGTCTCCAAAGGGCCGTTCACCGGTCTGCTGCTGCCCCAGGTGGCGATTGAATGGGGTTTTGATTCCCTGGAGTTTTTAGGCCAGACCTGCGTCAAAGCGGGCCTGCCGGCAGATGCCTGGCTGGATGAGGACACTCTGATAGAGCACTTCGAGGCGCAGATCTTCGCCGAGGTGGCGCCGGAGAGGGAGGTATTTGAGAAGAGCTTCACTGAGAGTCCCTGCGGTACATAACAATTAAGGGAAATGACTGCGCATCACTTGCCGCTGCAATGAGGGTAGGGCTCGGACTGATGATAACTATCATGCCCATTTTATTCTAATTTTATGGTTTTGACCACAATATAGCCTATCACTATGATTTGATCCTAGCGACGCTTCCTCTCTGCCTGCACTTGCTTCAAAATTTAATATATCGGCGAAATGGTCTCATTATTATCGCTGGTGCATACCTATGGTAAAATTTTCTCGATAAGAATATCTCTATAAATCTAGCTTTTCATGAAAAAAACCACCAGAACGTATAAATATCATCGAGTGACTAATTGATTATATCCTAAAATGATGATGAGGTGAAATTATTAGGCAAATGGGAGTACTTGTGGTATTGGCCGTAGTGATGCTATCGGTACCTATTCTGGCACAGGGAATGAAGCCCTGTGGAGCGGTGGACGTTCTGGGGAGGGGCGGAGGCATATTTCAGTCAGAGGCATCTGCGTTCCAGTTCCCTGAGTTCGCAGATACAAACTTCGATCGCCTGACCGTCGGAAATGACAGGGCGTTGGCCTTTGGCGGCATCTGGCGGAGACCTTCTCTGGCCACAGCCACCAATAACCTGATGATCGAGAAGAATCAGGATTCAGGTGAGTGCGAATGCTGCGGTCCCGAATCCTGCCAGGAATGCTGCTTAAAGGTCAACATGGAGCAGATCCGGGTGGGAAATAGGGAGGCACTGGCCTTTGGAGCCGCGATTGCCACCAACAATGTGAAGATCGTCACCAACCAGCAATAGATCGGGATCATCAGACCTGAAGGACGAAAATGAAAAAAATGCTAAAGCCCACTGGCCTCTTGCTGGTGGGGGCCATTTTTATCTTCTCATGCCTCATGCTCAATGCACTGGGATCAGAGGCGGGCCTCCCCGACCTGCAGAAAGAGATGAAAAAGACCCTCTCAGGCACTATGGATAAACCATATGGAAGCGCAATAGGGAAGTTCAAGGTAAATGGAGAGACGATCACTCTCCCCTGGTCAGTGCGAAGTACATCGGCGCTTCGGTCGAAAGCTCTTTTTCTCTGGCCATTGCCTTCAAGAGAAGATATAGCGCTGAATGAAACCGGCTCGAAGAGGGTGGTTTCAGATCTGACGGCAATCAATACCGACCGGGAGCGAGAGATTATCTACGACGGCAGCCAAGACTGTGATGCTGGGTCGGAGGACCTTTCCAATTCCCTGGAGATCAGCGTCACCGGCCAGGAGACCGATGATGGATCGCTAAATTGGTATAATGGTCATGTTGCGGCAGATAGCATTGAGCGCGCTGTGGATAAAGCATTGAACAGGGATAAGAAAAACGACCTCAACTCGAACAATGTGACCAGGAGCGGTTCGGCGACGCTCTTGGGCAATAATATGATCATAGACGTCAGCGGGATATCAGTGAGTGCTATAAATTCGGTAAAAGGGGGAAGTGCCACCGCCACCTCCAACATCGTGATAAGGCCAGTGCAGATCATCGCCTGTCCATCTGAGGTGGAAGAGAAGCTGAGATAATTCCCATGATTTCTTCTTTTTGAATCACAAACTATAAGGGCATTTTGCGTCTACTCCTCTCTCGATATGACCATCATCAAGAGGCCGAGAGGCACGCGGGACTTCCTTCCCGAAGAGATGCGGAAGCGGAGCCAGGCCCGAAAAGCGATGCAAGAAGTGCTTTGTCGCTGGGGCTACCAGGAGGTAGCCACACCCACATTTGAGCATCTTGAGCTATTCACAGAGAAATCCGGTGCCTCAGTAATAGATGAGATCTACAGCTTCCAGGACAAAGGAGGTCGAGATCTTGCCCTCCGTCCGGAATTGACCGCTCCAGTGATGCGCATGTTCGTCTCCGAGCTGCAAAACTCGCCCAAGCCTTTGAGGCTCTACTACTTTGGCAATTGCTTCCGCTACGAGCGCCCACAGAAAGGGCGCTTCAGGGAGTTCTGGCAGCTGGGTGCGGAGCTGATAGGAGGTGCCAGGCCGGATTCCGAGGCAGAGGCCATCGCTCTGGCAGATCAGTTGATCAGGAGCGCGGGAATCAGGGGAGATATTCACCTCGGCTATCTGGGTCTCATACGGGCTATTTTAGAGAGAATCGAGGGGGATAAAAGAGCGGCTGCGATGAGAATGATCGACAAAAAGGAGCGGTCTGCTTTAAAGGAGCTGCTGGAGGATCTAGATCAAGGAGATCTGGGACTGCTGGAGCTGATCGATCTGAAGGGCAAAGCGTCTTTGGATAAGGCCCTGGAGATCGCCGGCGATCTGTTGCTCACTGAGACTCAAGAGGCCTCCACCGGGATCGGGGGTCCGAAAGCCTGTTCTGAGCCCAAGATGCAGTCAGAGGGCCGCGGGTCCGCTCGCAATGGAAGGGCGGTCAGCTCCCAACTCCACCTGGAGGAGTTCCAAGAGACGGTGGATCTTCTCGGAGCCTACGGGGTGGACTTCCAAATCGACTTTGAGATTGTGCGGGGCCTGGATTACTACTCAGGCACGGTCTTTGAGATCTATGCTGAGGGTCTGGGAGCACAGCGCCAGATATGCGGCGGAGGAACATATGAGCTCTCCAGCCTATTTGGAGGGAAAGAGACCTCATCAACCGGCTTCGGCCTGGGATTCGACCGCATAATGGAGATCGCCCATATAATGGAGGAGAGAAAGCCGCCGGTCTTCCTTGTATACACCCCCGACGTCAAGGTTGATGCTGCCAGGATCGCAGTATCTCTGCGAAGGTCAGTCCCTACGGTTCTGGACGTAATGGGCAGAAGCATGGGGGCGCAGCTCAAGGCCGCATCCGGAGCGGGTGCGAGGCATGCGGTGATCGTGGGCAGAGAGGAGCTGGATTCCGGCAGGCTGATCCTGAGAGACATGTCAGGGGGAGAGCAGGAGAATTTGACCTTAGAGGAGATAGTAGAACGGCTCAGCCGGATCTATTCATCTGTTTGAATCTGGTTTCGGGGGAAGAGCCGACTAGTATTTCTGATGAATGCTTCCACCAAAATTTTATAAAATATAAAAAGGTGGCCGGTCCTTGCTCGGAGTGCCAGCCCACCTCTCCTGATTCAGCAGGCGACCTTGGCCGGATGTGATATGCGATGAGAAGTGGCCTGCTTGCCCGGGACCTTACCGCCGACCGGCCTCTGCTGAACCCGGGTGACCCTTGACCTGGCAGGGGATAAGGGCTTTGCATCCGCGCCAGTTGCCGCCTTTGCCCGGGGAGAATGATACTTATGTTCTCTTTCCTCTATCTTCTCCCGGGTAAGCCTCTCGATATCCTTCAAGAAGCTGCGCTCTTCTGCAGAGCAGAAAGAGAATGCATTGCCGCTAGCTCCCGCCCTGCCGGTGCGCCCGATGCGGTGGACGTAGCTCTCTGGCTCATTTGGCAGGTCATAGTTCACCACATGGGTGATATCATCGATATCTATGCCCCGGGCGGCGATGTCGGTCGCCACCAGCACCCTTATCCTGCCTGATCGGAACCTTTCCATAGTCTTAGTGCGCTGGTTTTGCGACTTGTTGCCATGAATGGCATCCGACTGAATCCTGTTTTTGGACAGCATCTGCGCCACCTTATCCGCCCGGTGCTTAGTGCGGGCGAAGACCAGGACCCTCTTCATATCTTCTTTTAAGAGGAGATCGAGCAGAAGGGAGTTCTTGGAGTTCTGATCGACAAAGAATACCTGCTGATCGATGGAGTCCAGAGTGCACGCCGAGGGAGAGGCCTGCACATGCACCGGATCATTAAGAAGGCTCTGGGCAAGCTCGCCCGTCTCCCGGGTCAGAGTGGCAGAGAAGAAAAGGGAGCTGTGCTTCTCCGGCAGAGCCGAGACTATCCTCTTCACGTCTCTTATGAAGCCCATGTCAAGCATCCTGTCGATCTCATCCAGGACGAAGAACTCAACCCCTTTCAGCTCTATGTAGCCCTGGTTCATCAGGTCCAAGAGCCTGCCAGGAGTGGCGACTAGTATATCGACTCCTCGGGAGAGCATATTGACCTGCGGCCCCTGGCGGACGCCGCCGAATATGACCAGTTGTCTGAAGCGGAGAAACTTGCCATAGGTGGCAAAGCTCTGGCCGATCTGGGCAGCAAGCTCTCTGGTAGGAGCAAGCACCAGCACCCGCGGTGAGCCCGGCCGGCTGGCTCGCCGCTCGGCTGACATTCTCTGCAGTATGGGCAGCACAAATGCCGCCGTCTTTCCCGTTCCCGTCTGAGCGATCCCCAGCAGATCTTTTCCCTCGAGTAATGGGGGTATGGCTAGCATCTGTATCGGCGTGGGGGTGGTATATCCTTCTAGAGCAATCGCTCGCAAGAGCGGATCTATTATATTCAGATTTCCAAATGACATTTAATGCCTCTTCTTTGAATCTGAAAACAAGATGAAGTCCACGGCAATAGCTCGCAAGATATGCATGCCTGCCGGAAGCAGAGGCATTAAACGACGATGGATGTCTCCCGAAGCGATTGATTTCATAATCAAAATCGTTCCAGAGCCATCCGTCTCTTTAAGGAAGCCTGATCCGACAGCCCGTTTTAGGGCCAGAGAAGAAGCTGCCTCTGCGGTTTCAAATCATTTCCATTATTTATTTGATTTCCTATCGATTCGCTGAACCGATATCAGCCTCAAAAACATCTCAACAATTTATCGAATCAATGCAAATGGAGCGGTTGAGCATCTCCTCACCAGACTAAATATCTGTCGGTCCCATCTATCGGTCAATATGCCGATCCATAGTTCATCTCTTCTTCCTCGCCGCCTTATACTTGGGCCAGCTCTGTTGGGGCAGTCCCTTGCCTGAATAGCTCTCCTTCACGCTATCTGAGACTGCCCTCTCCAGCCGGTCATCGCGCAACCTCCTCTCTGCGGCCATCTTCTTTACCAGGATGTAGTTGGCGGCGAGGAATAGGGGGAACAAGAGGATACAGAATGCTACTATATGCCAGACTTCCATATATAATAGTTCAACTCATGAATATAAAAAGATCACCTGAACTTCCCCAGTAGTCGGGAATAAAACTCCTTCTCCTGCCCCCTGGTGGTACGAACCAGCCGGTCCAGTATCAGCTCGGGAGTGCTCTTCGCCAGGTAGTTGTAACGCGGGCTGCGGCAGACTACAAGACAGTTGTTCTCATCCAGTCCCTCCGCCTCGATTCCGTCCACCCGAACCGGGGTTTCTGAGAAGCGACGCACATCCTCAGCCAGGTGGCTGACGAAGACCGCGGCTGAGCCTCTTCGGTTCAACTCGTCGAGCATGCAGGCGATGATGCGCGCCGAGGCTCCGGGCTCGGTTATGGACTCCAGCTCATCGGCCAAGACCAGCTTTCTCTTCTCGTTCTCCACCACAGCGAACTTTCTCATCGCCGTCTCAAAGGCTCCGGCGGAGAGGGTACCCCGGCTCTTGCTGAAGTAGTAAAGCTGCTCGAATAGACTGATCCTGCAGCTTTCGGCGGGCACGGGCAGACCCATCTGCGCCAGGATGACTATCTGAGAGATGAGATCCAGGAGAGTGGTCTTGCCGCCGGAGTTGACTCCACTGAGAAGGGCCACCATCTCTGGAGGCTCGCCCGGCCCTCCACCAAGGCAGTAGCTCACCTTTTCCGGCTGCTTTAAAGAGAGGTTTCTTGCTCCCTGAAAACACAGGCAGGTCTCTGATGCAATCTCCGGAAAGATCAAACCCTCCTTCAGGGTGAATGAGCCCAGGGCATAGGAATAATCGAACTCCATCAGAATATGGACCAGCGTTTCCGCCCGATTTCTCTCCTCAGCCAGACCACGGGCCAGCTCTCTTTTTGCCTTCAGGCCCCTCTCCTCTTGCCGGCTGCGCAGCTCCTGCTCAAAGGATCGCAATGCTCTTCGGTCCAGCTCCAGAGGGTAGCTGACGGCAGAGGAGAATATCTCATCCAGCCAGACCTCCTCAGCTCCTTTCAGATCCAGATCCTCTCTGGCGCGCTCTTTTGCCTCTTTCAAAATCTCCTGATAGATCCCTTTCATCCGGATCTCGAAGAGCTCCCGGATGCCATCTCCCCGGCTCATCACCTGCAAGAGGTCCGTCCCATCCAGGGTGAGCGAGCTGTTCTCGATCCTTCTCTTCAGCTCCTCATTAGCTGTGGATGCTGCCTGGTCCACGCAACCCTCCAGCCGGGCGGCCAGCCTGCTCAACCGCTCCGCCTCAATGTCGCTCTTATCGCCAAGCCTGCTGATCCGGTCGAAGAAATCCTCCCAGCCCCGAAAGTCCTCTACTCCCGCCGCCTGAAGCTTCGATGCCGCCTCCACCGCGGCAGCCAGGGTTTCCATATTCTCTCTGTAAAAGCCTAAAACCGCCTCAGGAACCAGGTACCAGTCTTCTAGAGATTCGGCCCTTTCCACCTCTTCCACGTCTACCATACCCCCGCCCACCAGGCTGACAACGCTATAGCTCCGGGCGAGGGCCAAGAGCTCCTGCGGACTTTCCGCCAGATGAAGATCGATAAATCTGTCCAGGCCGCGGGATTTCAGCCTCTGGAAGTCCTCAGCGTTGCTGGCAGCCACCGCCCTCTCCCTGACCCTTGAAGCTGACCTCTCCCGCAAAGGGCGGATGGAACGAAGCTGCTCCTCTATGCCCAGGCCTTCCATCCTCCGGGCCACCTCTAAAGAGCGGGAGGCAGCCAAGCGGTTCTCCTCTATCAGCTCCTGGGAGGAGGAGGGAAAGAGGGTGCCGATCTTCAGTCGGGCGTACTCGGTATGGGCAAAACCAGCCAGCCTGGAGATCAGCAGGGAATAGATCCTGACGGCCTCATCGGTGGCCAAGAACTCGTCTGGAGAGACCCGGAACTTCAGGGCGCGGGCATACTGGACCAGCTGCAGAGCCTGGCGTTCACTAAGGGTACTGCATAGGCCCAGCAGGTCCCCGTCTCGCACCGCCTGCAGAGCCTTCTCTTCATCCCCATAATGCTCTTTGAGGCGCTCTCTTAAGCGAGGGCCAACTCCTGGAAGATCCACCAGTTTCAAGCGCTGCCATTTTAACAGGAATATAATATATCTGTTCCGCCAGGCAGAAGGCTGTCAGGATCCGAACGATCGGGCCAGACAGGCCTGCACGGAGAAGATTAATATTCCAGAGGCAGAAGATCAAATCTCGTGCTGCTTAATGAATTACTTGATCTGGGCGAGGAGGAGAGCATATTTTTGGCGGAAGAGTCCCTGCAGGACCTGCTCGACCTGCCTGTAACCCGACAGATAATGGAGGAAGGAGTGGATTGGGATCGCTCTATCCTTCTGGAGGACATCGGCATTGCACTTCACCTGGCCAGTCCGGAGGATTTCTGGCTGCTTTTAACAGACCGGTATTGCAGGGAGAGGATCCTGATGAATGCTGCTGATCGGTTCGGATCGGAGGCGACAAAGAGAATCATGGTCGATGAGAGCGCCTTTCTCCGTGCCCTCGTCGAGTATTATGCCATCTTCATGAAAGACGAGCTGCTATGCGAGAGCTGCGGCACTGCAGACGAGCTGCATTATGCTGAGGATAGAATAACGAGGCTGGTCGATCTATTGAAGCCCAACTTCTCCTGCTCTGATGAGCCTATTTTAGAGATCTGCTGCGGCAACGGACTGGCCACTCAGGCCCTCATTCGTCTGGATCTAGATCCCATGGCCATGGACTCCGATCGCTGTGAGCTCTGCATAGCCTTAAAGAATGGGCTGATGAACCCACAGAGGTCCTTCGTGCTGGATGCCAGGCTCCTGCCACGCTATTTTTCCGGCAGGCCGTTTCAAACCGTGCTCGGCTTCATGGTGGGTCTGATCGATGACTCCAACTGGCCCCTGTGGAGGGAGATACTTCTTGCTGCAGCCTCGCTCGCCGAAAAGAGGCTATTATTTACCGTCTACTCCCAAAAGGAAGCGGATCTCATCGCGAAGGAGATGGGGAAGGCGGGCTGGAGGGGTGAGGTAATCGACAACCAAGACTCCAGGGGGATATACGACCAGTGGGTCTACAAGGGAAGTCGCCAGGCACTTTAAAAGAATGATGGAAAGCTTAATTATCCATACCATTCCTCTGTAGAAGTGGTGAGATTCTTGGCTGACTTTAAGAAGCGAAATGCGGAGAGAAAGGGCGGCAAAAAAGAAGAGATCAAAAGCAAGAAGCTCATGGAAGAGAACCTGGATGATTTAATAGGCAGAGGAGAAGTAGAGAAATAGGCTTCTGCGGCGGAGCTTTGGGCCGAAGAGACCAAATGGCTTCATTTAACCCTTGATCATCCTCCGGGAGGAAGATTTTTGTCTTCTGTGATCTCCGGTTTGCAGGTCTGAACGGTCCTCGAATAAGATTGTTGAATGCCAGAGAGGTGGGATGTCTAAATTGCCATCTCATCCCTTTTAAACGGCCTATCTGGGACAGAGCTCTTTTGGATGGCCGAATCTCGCAGAAAATAGTTTTTGCAGCTCCAATACAGTTTATAAACGAATTCAGAGTTACAGCCAGATACACTGGCGACTTATCTGGCTGCAAATGGCATTTGGCCATTAAGGAGTGACGCTCAAGCTTCGGCTCAACTCTTTGAGCTTTTCGATGCTCTCCAGGGTCTTGACGGACTCTTTTCGCTTCTCATCCTCGAAATGCTTTATGATATCGCCCAGGGATATGGTCAGCCGGTAGACCTTCATCGGCCTTCCTTTGCCATCCTTTTTGATCTCCCTCTCCTCCACCCAGTTATTATTGCGCAACGTGCGCATGGCAATGCTCACCTCGGGCTGGCGGAGGTTGGATCCGATCTCGATCTCCCTTGATGTGGCCTCCTCCACATTGGCCAGGTAGGTGATCATACTGGCCACATTTCTGGGAATGCCAAGCTCTCGGAGAACCTCTACGAACTCCCTGTCGGCATCATCCAAAACTTTTACTGAGAATTGTCTCATAATGACCTCATTCTATTTTTGTATATAACAAATACCTTATGATATAAATAGTTTATTTCGAGGCGAGATATTCTTCTTTGACATAAGATTATACTATAGATATAAACCTCGGCTGCCATTGTTTTGCCATAGTCGTATATTATATCCATCAAATCATAGATGCAACTCTATGGTAATCGCAATGCAACAGTCAAGGAAGGCGATTTATTTTAGCGCTTAAATTGTTGTTATACTGATGCAAGTAGATAAATATTATTGAGATATTACTATTTATAATAATACAGTTTTAATTTTGATTTCACCTCAATTCGGCAGGAGGCCCCATCCTTCAGGGTGGGGAGGAATGCCGAAAGTTCTATATGTATATGGATCGTTATTATCTATGCAATGATGTAAACCCTCAAAGCCGATCTTCAGAGCTGTGGAACAGATAGCGCAAAACGTCATCTGAAGAAGCTTTCCGGTAAAGAAGCTAGGTTCCATAGAGACGTTAATCATTGCATCTCTAAGAAGCTGGTTGCGAAGGCCATAGACACCTCGTCTGCTATCGTGTTGGAAGATCTTTCTGGCATAAGAGAGAGGATAACGGTTCCAAAGGCTCAGAGGCGCAAACAGCATAACTGGAGCTTCTATCAACTCAGGCAGTATATCGACTACAAGGCCGCCATAGCTGGTGTGCCCTTGATCTGCATTGATCCTGCTTATACTTCCCAGGAATGCCCTATCTGTCATCTTATATCTCGATCCAACCGTCCTACAAGGGACGAATTTTCGTGTGTCTGCTGCGGCTTCTCTGGTCCGGCTGACACAATCGCAGCGCGGAATATTGCGGCAAGGGTCAAATCGAATAAACTGTGCTGGGGTCGCACCAGATTTCATCTCCAGCACTTCGTCCTTTGATCGCCGGTGCAGAGGAACACGGAGGGATGATGAGAAGATAGATATATAGGCGCTCCCTCCTCTTTCGGCCATGGAAACGAGGCTTGATCCCTGGGGTGCAGTTCATGTGGAAGATTACACCAAGCTCTTCGAGGAGTTTGGGATATCGAGCTTCGATGATATCCTTCCCGAGCTGGTAGATCCTCATCGCTACATGAGGCGCAAGATAATATTCGGCCACAGAAACTACGATGCTGTGCTGGCGGCCATGAAAAGCGGCCGGCCTTTCGCCGTCATGAGCGGCTTTATGCCTACCGGCAGGGCTCACTTCGGCCACATGATGGTGATGAATGAGATCATCTGGCACCAGCAGCAGGGCGGTGATGCCTTCGCTGCAGTGGCCGATATGGAAGCCCATGCGGTACGGGGGATAAGCTGGGAGAGGTGCAGACAGTTTGGCATCGAGGAGTACATCCTCAGCCTCATCGCCCTGGGATTTCAGCCCAAAGAGAACAGCCACATCTATTTTCAGTCCAAGAACTACGATGTGCGAAACCTGGCCTTTGAGCTGGGGATAGAGGCCAACTTCTCCGAGGTCAGCGCCATCTATGGATTCAGCGGAGAGACCTGCATCTCTCATATGGAGAGCGTGATGGCCCAGAGCGCCGATATCCTCCACCCACAGCTCGAGGAGTACGGCGGGCCAAAGCCGGTGGTGATACCGGTTGGCGCAGATCAGGATCCCCATATCAAGCTCACCCGCGACCTCGCCTATCGAATGAGGAGGTTTCTAGTCGAGAGGAGAGGAGACTACATCAGCGTCCGGGGCAAGGCCGCTAGCCAGGAGTTGATGCAAGCGGCTGAATCGGCTCTGCGGGGGACGGGGCTGGGACAGGTCAAGAGGTATGAGGAGCATATCGACATTACAGACCTCCAGCTGAGAGAGGGCCAGAGGATCGATGAGGCCCAGCAGGAGATAGAGGAGTTAATCATAAGGCTGGAGACGGAGCACGGAGAGTATGGCTTCATACCCCCTGCCTCCATCTACCACCGCTTCATGACCGGCCTTACTGGGGGGAAGATGTCCTCCTCCAAGCCGGAGAGCTACATCGCTCTGACTGAGGATCCCAAAGAGGCGGCAGGAAAGATCATGCGGGCCATCACTGGCGGCAGGCAGAGCCTGGCAGAGCAGAAGAAGCTGGGAGGAGAGCCGGATAAGTGCACCATATATGAGTTCCTTCTATTCCATCTATCTGAGGATGACAAGGAGCTTTTAGAGCTTGACGCTGAATGCCGCAGCGGCAGGAGGATGTGCGGCAATTGCAAGAAGGATGTGGCCGAGAGGATAAAGAGGTTCCTTGACGAGCACCAGCAGGCCCGCGAAGAGGCGCGAGAGAGGCTGCCGGAGTTTGGAATTAGGCTTTAGGCTTTGCTCTATATGCTCTCCAGTCTTATCCTTTCTCCGACAGCCAGACCGTGGCCGGGATTGGCCCGCATGCGGATATACTGGTCACCGCAATGCACCCCAATTGCCGGGATATCCTTTTGTGCGGTGGCGCTCTCCAGTGCTAAAAGAATATTCTCATCCGGGAACCTGATTTTGTCGCCACCACGGACCTCTCCATTCATAAATACCGCAGTGACTATATCCGATCCACTATCATAGATGCTTTTTCTTATGTCTGTGATCATAAGCAAGGTCATGGCATATTAGCCTCAATCGCTATGAACTCCCGATGTTTTCAGAAGAGGAGTCCGGCCCTGGCAGAGGCCGGAGACCGACGACAGGCGGACGACGGTAAAGGAGGTCAACCAGCTTTCTGTCGCTGTATTCCCTATAGAGATATTACTAGTTAATAAAACTTTTGCTATTAGTAGCAATATAGCTCAGAGACGGGCTTTGGAGGCGAAGAATTCGGCAATGGCATGCAAGTGCAAATCAGCCATCGATCAAGCCTGAAATTCCCTTGACCGGTCCCCGGGTTTTTCAAAATTATAAAAAATTTGAGCACAATGGCGCAGAATTGCCTGGAGCCTCATTGAGCTCTTGCCTCAGAATCATTTGCATAGCTTTGATAGAAGCTATCCGGCACCCCCTCCAGCTTTCCGGGGCCATTGATCAGGGGTGGATAGATGAATACTCCGTGCTCATCCAAATCGTAGTCCAGCCCCAGGAACCTCTGCAAGTACTCCTGATGCAGATCCTCGGGATCCAGATCTACATTGTCAGAATGAAAGATCCGCGCCAGATAGGCAGCCCCGATAAGCCCTTTGCTGGCATCGTTTCTCAGGTTACCGTTGATGATGTAGACCTGGTTGTTCTTGACAGCTGTGAGATTGGCATACTCCGGGCGACTCTTGAATGATAAAAGTGCTTGAGAAATGCCTGAGATGTCATCAGAGTCGTATCCTATTGGCGGAGTGAGAACAATGGTGATGAATATCATATAATCGGGATCGCTCTTAATGACCCATTCGGGGTCCACCTCGATTCTGTAGCTTGATTCCAGGTAGGCGGGCAGATCTTCGGCGATGCTTCTGCCTCCGGCTAAAGTAACCATCTGGCTTAAGGTATCGATCTTTGCATAGGTGAATATCGAATTATCTCCCTCTTTTGGCAGGGTGGCTATGAGCACTTTAGGCCTCTTTTCCTCGGCTAGATTCTCGGTGTATGACTTGATCTCATCGATCTTGCTGATATGCCAATCGATGTACTCCTCTGCTTGCTCTCTCGCCTGCATGATATACCCCAGCTTATGCACGGCATCGGTAAAGGAGGAATTCTCTGGATTGATCAGGTTAGGATAGTATAGTCCGGCAAAGACAACAGGCACTTCTGGCATCTTCTCTTCCTTCTCTGCGGTCTTGTTGGAGAAGGTGAGGAGGAGGTCGGGGCTCAAACTCAAAGCCTGCTCGTAGTCGGGATCTGTGGCTGGAGAGAAGCCGGATACGCTTGTCTTTTTGACCAGATCGGGAAACTCCTTCTCTGATTTGGACATGGCCAGATCCACACCCGCCACCTTATCCGTCCGTTTCAAGATCATCATCATCTCTGAATTGTCCAGGTGCTCGACGATGGCCCTTTCCACGGGCAGCCTTACCGTCACCGGCTTTCCATTTCCGTCAAGTATGGTGATATTCTCTTGAGAATCATTGATGATCATCTCCACCTGGGATATGTCATTTTCATCAACCTTACCGTCGAAATTGGCATCTGCCAGGGGAGAAGCATTAACCGATCCTGCTATTATCTCCTGGAGATATTCTATGTCCTTCATATCTATGGTCCCGTCCATATTGGCGTTGCCATAGATATGAAGGATATAGTCTCCCGCCGATGCCTGCGCCAAAAGGCCGCAGAGCATAATCACTGCTATTAAGCATCTCTTCATTTCCAGTCTCCTTATGTCAGGCCGCTCGATCATGCCAGAGCAGACCATATCGGTCGATCAAAAGCAGCCTTTTTCTATCACAATGATACTTATCAGCATATTTTACTATTTAATCATAACTATCAAAAGAAAAATATTACTAAAATTGGCCCGCATTGATAAAAATTTGGACAGGGCTTGTGCCCTGTCGACTCTTTCTTCTCAGGCTTTGGCAGCCCCTTCATAGGATACAGCAGCATAATAACCATCCGGCACCCCCTCCAGCTCTCCGGAGCCCTTGATCAGGGGCGGATAGATGAATACTCCGTGCTCATCCAAATCGTAGTCCAGCCCCAGGAACCTCTGCAAGTACTCCTGATGCAGCTCCTCGGGATCCATCTCCGCCTCATCTGGATGGAATATCCGCGCCAGGTAGGCTGCGCCAATAAGGCCTTTGCTGGCATCGTTTCTGAGGTTGCCGCTCAATATGTAGACATCGCCGTTCTGCACCGCTTTGAGGTTGGCATATTCCGGACGGCTCATAAAGGCCTCCAGAGCCTCCTTCATTCCAGTGGGATCATCGGCATCATAGCCGCTGGGCGGATCCAACACCAATCCGCTGTAAGTGGTGGCAACAACCAGCAAAACGATATAATCCGGATCTTCTTGCAAGACCCACTCCGGGTCCACCTCGATTCTATAGGTGGACTTCATAAAATCAGGCAGATCAGACGCCACCGTTCTCCCGCCGGCCAGATCCACCATGCTGGTAAGGGTGTCTATCTGGGCAAAGGTGAAGATGGTCTTCTCATCAGCTTCGGGATAGGCGGCCACCAGGACCGTCGGCCTCTCGCTATCAGGAATACTTCCTGTGGTCTCAACCAGTCTATTGAGCGAATTCATATGCCATTGGATATACTCTTCTGCATCCTGTTGCGCGTCAAGAACATAGCCCAGCTTGCGCACTGCATCGGTGAAAGCAGATGTCTCAGGTTTGAGCAGGTCGGGATAGTACAGGCCGGCAAAGAGCACTGGCACTCCAGGCAGGTTCTTATCCTTCTCCTGGGTGACATTGGAGAATACCAGGAGAAGATCGGGATCAAGACTCAATACCTTCTCATAGTCCGGTTCCTTGTGCATGGCTCCCACGCACGTCCGGTTGGACATCTCTGGAAACTCCGCCGGGGATTTGGCCACTGCCAGGTCCACCCCCACTACCTTATCCGTCTTCTTGAGAATCTGCATCAGATCGGCATTGTCCAGGTATTCGACCACGATTCTCTCCACTGGCTTATTGATGGTGATGGGCAAATCGTTCCCGTCCAGAAGGCTCAGCTCCTTCTCCGTTCCATTGATGATCATCTCCACCTGGGCTATATCCCGCAAATCAACCTCGCCATCGAGGTTGGCATCGGCCAGGCCTGTGGGACTCATATTATTGCTGATGATCTCTCTGAGGGTGGCTATATCCTCCTGGTCGATTTTGCCGTCCATATTGGCATTGCCAAAAACATGGAGCACATAGCCTGACCCCGATGACAGGGGAATGATATTGGCGAGGAGAACCAGTGCCAATACAAAGATTTTATCTGCACTCAATTATAGCATCTCCTTTCTTTTGGTAGTTGTCGAATTCATCAATCTCAGCTGAAAAATGTCATAGATCCTCTGCTTGCTCTTCAGAGAAGAAGAACGCGCCCTTCTCTCGGACATCGTAGTCCAAGCCCATCATATTCACATACTCCTGGTGAGCCGCCTGGGGGTCGATATCTGCGAATCGATCCGGATAGAACCATCTGGCCAGAAGGAGGACGGCAGAGGGGTAGTTGGGCGTTATTGCATAGTCATTGGTTATGATGTATATCCCATCGTTCTTCACGGCCCGGACCTCATCGAATCCCGGCAGGCTCCTGATATCCTGGGCGTAGCTTTCAAGGAGGCTGTCATTGACATTTTCATAAGGCCTGATCCCTGGGCCCATGGCCCGGCCTACGATGACCTCCGGATTCTGGGAGAGGACCCACTCAGTCTCTATCTCGCCATACTCGAAGGCTGTATCCTCATATCCAGGAAGGCGGCCGGCAGCGATGTTAACACCTCCTGCCATCTCCACCAGCTTGTGGGCTGCATGGCCGGTGCCAATAGCCGTTCGGGAACTCATGGGCCGGTCGCCCTCGGGCGTGCTCTCCAGGTATACCCGCACCCGTTCATTCTGGGGGATCTTCCGGACCTCATCCTCCACCTGGTCGAGGATGGCGTCGTGCCACTGCAGATACTCCTCTGCCCTATCCCTTGCACCCATCAGGATTCCCAGCAACCGGACCCTCTCTCTCATGTCGTCGGGGCCCTGGCCGCTGCACTCACAATCGAATCGCAGGACCTCAACCTCTGGGGGAAGTTTATCGTCCAGCGACTCTTCAGATGGGTACCAGGTATAAGCGAGGATGGCATCGGGATTGGTCTTTAAGACCGCCTCCACATCGGGCTCTCCACCACTGCCTATGCTCTGGTACTTGCTCAACCGCGGGAACCTGTTGGGCTGCTCAGCGAATGTGTCCCTGACCCCCACCACCTTCTCCTCTGCCCCCAGGAGCTGGAGGATCTCAGCGCACTGATGGGTATAGACCACCAGCCTCTCCAGGGGCTGCTTTACAGTCACTGTCTTATTGTCTGAATCAACGATTGTGATCTCGCTAGGGGTTCCGTTGATGATGCTCTGCACTAGTGAGATGTCTGATTCGTCGATCTCTCCATTATTGTCCGCATCAGAGAGCCATGTCGGCTCTTCGGTTCCCTCTATTATCCTCTCTAGATATGCTAAATCCTGGTCATTGATATCATCGTCGAGATTGGCATTGCCGAATATATGCAGTACATAGCCATTGCCCGATGCAGAGAGCATCAATAATGCAAAGGCCAGCATTAGTGCTTTTAAGGGTATCATCACCATCTTTCCTCTGCCCCGCCCTCCATCCTGCAGCCGAAGCGATCCATCCGGCAAGCAGGAGAAGATAGCGGTCGCATGTAGGCATATCAATCAAACCTGTATTAGAATTTAATCATAATCAAAATAAGAAAATTGTTACTGCACAGGATGAGGACTCAGGCAGATAAAAAGGCCAACACGGGAGATGTGCTGGCCGCTGCCCCCGACAGAGTAACGATGAGTTCAGATCTTCTCCAGCTTCTCTATCCCAATCTTCTTTACCGTCGGCTTCCAGATCTTATCGGGCATCCAGGCAGGAGCGTTCTTTGGCTTCTTGACCTTTCTTCTGTTGCCCTGATAGATATGGACCTTTTTTGTGCCCCTTTCCCTCAGCCTTATATCCTTGACTCCTCTGCTCGCCACTTTGAGGGCTGCTTGCCTGGGTGCCATTCCCGTATAGATGCCAACCTCATTGCCCGAAGCATCTCGGAGGGCGAAATTCCTCTTTTCTTTCAAAATATACCACCTACACAGGAATCGATGAAGTGATGATATAATATTAACTTTTCTGCACAAAGTGCTATTTAAAGCGTATGTCGTGAGCCATCCAATGCAGGCGGATGGAGAATATGGGGGTATTCGATCAGCGTCTGAATGGATAAAATCCATGGGAAACGAATACCCTCTTACCAACTCTAGCGAGCAGAAGCCAATTTATTTTCATTTACCCTCCAAAGCAAGATAATAATATGAATTTATAATATCTCCTACGACAGATTTATTAACGAGTGTAACACGACAGGATTTAATTTTACGGCGCAGGAGAAGGGCTGCGGCAAAAGAAGGAGAACATGGAAGGCTTAATCGACAAACGGATTCTGAAGTTCGCCCCTGGTGCAAGGCGCTGGATCGCCCTCACCTTCTTGTCTGGCCTGATGGGATCTATTGCCAACATCGCCCTCCTCTTCCTGGCGGGAAGGATCATCGTGGGAATATATGATGGTCGCACTCTCCTCTCCATGCTGGATCTGTTCTCAGGCATGCTGGCGGCCATAGGCCTGCGAGCCACTGCCGAGGCCTCCAGAGATATCACCGCCCAGCGTTCCGCCGCCATGGTCAAGAGCAGCGTCCGAAAGAGGATCAATCAGCATCTTCTCGATCTGGGTCCCTCTTTCGTCGAGATGCGCAACACAAGCGCCCTGGCCACCACGGTCTTGGATGGAGTGGAGGCGCTTGAGGCCTATGTGGGGCTTTATGTTCCTTATATGGCCCTCTGTCTGGTTATGCCCGTTCTGCTCTTTTTGGGCTTTGCCATCTATGTAGACCTGATCTCCGCCCTGATGCTTATGGCTTTTGTCCCCCTGGTCCCCCTTTCCCTGCTGATATTCACCAATCTGGAGGAGTGGAAGGTGGGTAGAAGAGCATGGGAGACATACCGGGAGCTGTCTGCTTACTTTGCCGAGAGCCTGCAGGGACTGACCACCCTCAAGCTCTTCAGCCAGGCAGAACGCCGGGGGCAAGAGCTTCATAGAAGATCCAGGAACCTGGAGAAGGCATTGGTGCAGAGCCTGCAGCTCTATTTCGGAGCCAGTTTCGTCTCCGAGGTGGTCCCAGTTCTGGGCTACTCCCTGACCATGATCGTCTCATCATTCCGCCTCAGCCAGGGTAGCCTATCGATGGACAAACTGGTCATGGTCCTTTTGCTGGGCTCGCTCTTCTACGAGCACGTCAGCCATCTGCTTTTATATCATCACTACAGCCTGCTGGGAAAAAGAACCGCGAACGCCATATTCGAGCTATTAGATCAGATGCCTGAGGTCCGGGATGGCCAAGATACAGCACCTTCTGCTATTGAGCCGGAGATCAGGTTTGAGGGGGTTCACTTCGCTTATCACGGCGATAGGCCGGTTTTGCATAACATCTCGTTTGAGGTGAAGCCAGGCAGCACTGTGGCTTTGGTTGGGGCGACAGGAACTGGCAAGAGCACAGTCATCGATCTTCTCTTCCGCTTCCACGATCCCCAAGAGGGCAGAGTGCTCCTGGGGGGCCATGATATTCGCAGCTTGCCCCTCAATTTCCTGCGCAGCCAAATGGCTCTGGTTGCTCAGGAGTCCTACCTGTTCTATGATACCGTGGAGAATAACCTGCGCTTGGGAAAGCCCAAGGCCAGCCATGAGGAGCTCGTCTGGGCAGCAAAAGCAGCTAATGCTCATGAGTTCATTGCTGCGCTGCCTGAAGGCTACCAGACGATCATAGGCGAGAGGGGAGTGCTTCTCTCCGGAGGAGAACGGCAGAGAATCGCCATTGCCCGCGCCCTTCTCAAGGGGGCACCGATTCTCCTCCTGGATGAGCCGACCTCCAGCATCGATGCCGAGAACGAAGAGGACATCCAGAAGGCCCTCGGCCGTCTGCAGGCCCAGCGCACTGTTATGATCATCGCCCACCGGCTGAGCACAGTCAGAAAGGCGGACTGCATTTTAGTCATGGAAATGGGGAGAATCGCCGAGTCCGGCGGCCATGAGGAGCTGCTGGCTAAAGGAGGCATCTATGCCCACCTGGTGGCGGCTCAGTCCCTGGATATGCCAGAATGCAGGGATGACGAGAATGCTCTCCCCATGAAAGTTGGCAGCCATCTCGCCGCTGTGGCGGGAGGAGGGCCATGATAAGAGGCTTTCTCGATTCCAGATCGGTTTGGCGCCGGCTGATCTATCCTATTCGCCCTCATCTGGGACTGATGAGCCTGGCCGTCATATCCGAGATCTTAAGACAGGTCTCGGGAATCGGCGTTGCCGTTCTTGGTGCAGCTCTCTTCGCCCGGGCGGTGGCCGGCACGGCCATCGAGGAGCTTTATCCCTATGCTGCCGCCATGATCATCCTCGGCCTGGCCAGAGGGACCTTTGGCTATTTAGGCCCTTATCTATCTCATGTGGCGGCATTCCGCATCCTGGTCGACTTGAGGGACGAGTTCTTCTGGGCCATAGAGCCCCTCGCTCCGGCAAAGCTTGCCAGAAGGCGCACGGGCGATCTGGTCAGCACAGCAGTATCAGACATAGAATTGCTGGAGCTCTTCTTCGCCCATACAGCAGGACCAGCGGTAGTGGCTTTTATCGTCCCCATCATCGCTCTCACCGCTCTGGCAACCATCAACCTGCTTTTGGCAGAGGCATTGCTCATTTTTCTCATCCTGCTGATCCTCATGCCCAGGCTGGCTTTCTGGCTGGGCACAACTCTAGGGGAGAGGTTGAGGGGGCAGCAGGCACTTCTCAACTCCCAGGAGCTGGATACTATTCAGGGAATGAAGGCGATCCTGTCTTTCGGCTACAGCAGACAAAGAATAGAGGAGCTATCTGAAAATTCTGCCGCACTGCTGGCATTGCAGGCCAGGCAGGCAAGAAACATCGGGCTGCAAAGCGCAGCGAAGATCAGCATCGTCTCTGCAGGGATTCTTGCCGTGCTCCTATGTGCCAGCATCCTGGTCAGGCAGAATTCCCTTGCGCCAGGCTTTCTTCCCATCACCATGATCCTGGCCTCAAGCGTCTTTCTCTCCATAACCTCAGTGGTCGAGATCTCCAAGCAGCTCTCTTTGACCCGCGCTGCTGCTCGCAGACTCTTTCTTCTATTGGATGAGCAGCCAGCGGTAAGGGACGAGTCCGGTCTGGATCCGGCAGTTCCGATCGAATCCATAGAGCCATCCATTTCTCTGCAGGATGTCAGCTTCCGCTATGCTCCGGATGAGCCTTTAATCTTAAGCTCCATCAGCCTGGAGATTCCCGCAGGCTCAACAGTGGCACTGGTGGGGACGAGCGGAGCAGGAAAGAGCACAGTGATCAATCTGATGCTCCGTTTTTGGGATCCGGAAGCGGGAAGGATATTGCTCGGTGGAAGTGATCTGCGCCGCTATCCCATGATGCAGCTACGCCGTTTGTTTTCTGTGGTTTCTCAGGATGTCTTCCTCTTCAGCGATAGCATCAGAGAGAACATCCGGTTAGGCCGGCCAGAAGCTAGCGATGCCGAGGTGGAAGAGGTCGCTAGCAGGGCCCGCATTCATGATTTTATAATCACCCTGCCCCAGGGGTATGATACCCTGGTGGGAGAGAGGGGAGTTCGTCTCAGCGGCGGAGAGCGACAGAGGATCGCCATCGCCAGAGCTCTTCTTAAGGGAGCGCCCATACTTGTCCTGGATGAGGCCACCTCCAGCTTGGATGCAGAGAACGAGAGGGCAATCAAAGAGGCTCTGATGGAAAGGAGAGAGGGTCGCACCACCATCATGATCGCTCATCGGCTGAGCACTGTGGTGGATGCTGACTGGATCTTCGTCATAAATGGGGGACGGGTAGTAGAGCAGGGAAGGCATGAGGATCTCATCGCCCGGAAAGGGAGATATGCCCGGCTGGTGGAGGCGCAATCTTAGTGGAGGCACAATCTTAGTGGAGGCACACGAGATCGCAGGATAATAATATAAATATATCACTATATTATATATCGATATGACCCTTTATACCGCTCTCATAGCCACTGTGGAGATATCTCAGGTCATGATCCCACCGATCGTGATTGGATTTTTCCTGGCCAATGTCATTCGCCGCTCACCCTATTTTCGCTATCTGACCATGACAGGAAGAGGCAGATCACCGATTGTGAACTGATTGTGGCCGTTTTAGTGGGATTTATTCCCAAGGGATTGAATAGCATGCTCATCTTCTCGCTGCCAGTGGCCCTCTCCGTTCTGGGCCCTCAAACCGGCGGCCTTTACGTATGCCTGGATCTACTCGCCAACTTCTTTGTGGCTGGCATCGGCATCCTTGCCGCGAGACGATTGCTCTCAGCCAAGGCGCTGACATTGGAGTGCGAAGAAGATCCAGAACAATGGTATGGATGGGTGGCGATACTAAAAACCGGTCTTAAGGAGTGCCTATCCTCGTCCATCAACATCATCAAGGTGCTGGTCCCCACCATCTTTCTAGCCCAATTGGCCATTGAATATGTGCTGGTACTGCCCATTGTGGAGAGATACAACAGCTTGGTCGAGCCCCTTGGATTCTCATCATCCAGCCTGATAGTTCTCATGGCCAGCCTGGTCAGCCAGAGCGCTGCACTGGTGGCTTCAGGCACATTGCTTCGTGAGGGCTCTCTTTCCATCGTCAGCTGTCTTCTACTGCTGTTTATAGCCAGGTTTTTGCACCTGGGCATAGGATGCTTCAGAATTGGCGTCCCCACTAATATCTCTTATTTCCAGGGATCGTTAGGGCTTAGGATTACCGCTATGGAATACTCGTTAATCGAAGTGGCTAATATTATGATATTATTTCTGCTATTTCTATTTCTCTAATCCGCGTGCAGCCTCGTCAGGATTGCCTTTATCGAAGAGGAATTGATAAACCTCATCGAGAGGAACGAATACAAGAAGAAATGGGGCAGATCCAGAAGTGGATGACAGAGATTTAGTAACAACATTTGCGTACAAACATTTAATATGTAGCACTTAAATTCAGAATAAAGGCATATCATGTGGAGGCAGTCTGATTATGGACCACCAAGAGGGCAAATGCAGATACACTGGCATGGATAAAGAGTATACCATCGAGGACTTGGCGGCATTTCATGGCCATCTCGGGCCTTACATCGTCCTGGGCTATATGATCGGCAGATATGCCCGCAAGAACCTCTGCTCCGATCCCTTCCAGATGAAGGCAGAGGTCTTCTGCCAGGATAAGCCTCCTCAATCCTGCCTCGCCGACGGAGTGCAGATCGGCAGTGGCTGCACCCTGGGCAAGCGAAACATCCGGATCGTCCCCAGCAACGAGATCCGCTGTCATTTCGCTGCCGGGGAGAGGGAGCTGGTCATCATTCCCAGGCCGATTGCCTTTACCTCAGAGAGCGGAAAAGAGCATGACCTGCTCATCGAGCAGCTGGCTGAGAAGATGTACCGCATGGCCGATACTGATCTCTTCACTGCGGATCTGCGTCCGGATTGGGACCATGGGTGAGCGTCTTTTGAGAGCTATAGTTCTTGAGAGCATCTACACCGCATATGAGGGCGGCTCAGAGCCGGTTATCAAGGATCTTTCCCTGGAGGTTGATCGGGGGGAGTATGTGGTCATCGGCGGCCCGAACAGCGCGGGAAAGACCACCCTGCTGGAGTCGATCAACGGCCTGGTCAAGATCACCCATGGTAGGGCCTGTGTCTGCGGCCTGGATGTTCGCCGACGTGGCTTTGAGGTGAGAAGGAGGGTGGGCTATGTCATTCAGAACTTCTATTTCGATCCATTCACCCCTTTCACCGCCCAGGAGGTGGTGATGATGGGACGCTTTGGCCGTCAGGGACTGTTGAGCCGCCCGAAGGAGTCCGACTATGATGCCGTGCAGAGGGCGATAAAAACAGTAGGTATCGAGGACCTGGCACACAAAACCATAGGCACCCTCAGCGGCGGCCAGCAGCAGAAGGTGATGATCGCCCATAACATCGCCAAGGAGCCGGATCTCTTCATGCTGGATGAGCCATTCAGCAATCTCGATTTTCGGGCCAGAGAGTTCCTGCAGGATGTGTTCAAGGGGATGGTGCAGCAGGGGGTCCCCATCCTCATGGTGGCTCATGCATTCGATGGACTCCCCGACATTCCCATTCATCTAGTTGTCATGAACCGGGGCAGGATCACCGGCGACCTGAGCTGCCAGGCGGGGGAGGTGGAGGAGATAATCAGAAAGGAGTGCGAGGTCAAGGAAAGATGCTCGAGTGGCTGATAGAGAACAATGTGGTCTGCCATGCCCTGGAGGCGATGATCTTTGCCTCCGTCGCCTGCAGCATCCTGGGGGTGATCATCTCCAGGATGAGCCTCTCCTCAATTGGCTTTACCATGTCCCATGCTGCCTTTGCCGGTGCGGCTCTGGGCATGTTCCTGGGAGCGAATGCTCAGGTGATGGCCATCGCCTTCAGCATGGGGGTGGCAGCTCTCATCGGTCCGGTTAGCGAGAAGGCCAAGATGGCGGCTGATGCCACATTAGGCGTCCTATTCTCCCTGTCCATGGCTGTGGCCATCTTCTTGATCTCTTACATGGAATATATGGGCAAAGGGCTCTCCGCGAGCAGCCTTCTATTTGGGGATGTCATATCTTTATACCGGGAGGAGATTTATGCCCTGGCTGCCATCTGCTGCCTTTCCATCCTATTCGTTTTAGCGTTCTACAAAGAGATCTCGGCCATCATGTTCAACATGAAGATAGCCGAGTCAGCCGGGGTCCGGGTTAAGCTCATATATTACGTACTATTATTCATTATTGCCCTATCCGTGGCGCTCAGCCTCAACATTGTGGGCGGCCTCTTGATATTCGTATTGCTGGTGACGCCTGCATCCATAGCTGGCCAGTTCTGCTTTAATGTAAAGAGCATGTTCATAGTTGCGCCGCTGGTAGCTCTCTTGGTGAGCGCCTTTGGCGTCTGGGCGGGTTTTGAGTTTACGCTGCCCGTCGCTCCTCTGGTGGCCCTGCTGCTCACAGGCGTATTTGCAATATCCGTAATGCTGTCTTTTAAGAGAAGGATAAATACCAAAATACATTGATGATTAAAGCTCTCGGCGGTGGTAATAGTCAAGGAAAGATTGTCAATCAGGCAAATAGGATCCCTCCTGGCAAATGCCGTGAATATGAAGACCAGTCCGGTATGCGTGTACGGCTCGGATCAGGTACCGGAAAATGCTGTCCGGTCCTCTTCGTTCAGCGATTGCCTTGCCTGCAAAACAGGATGGAAAGCATCTGAAAGAGAACGAAAATATCGCATGCGAGACCTACAAGGCAGTAGGTGAGATCAAAACCCTGGGCAGGTATGTGGTGATGAGGCGCTGCGATGATTTCCAGGAGGACCCTGGCGTAAAATGCATAGTATGTTTTGCCAGCGGCGAGCAGATCAGGGATTTATGTGCACTGGCTCATTTCGGCAGCCATAACGTTTTTAATTTAATATCGGTTCCCTGGGGCCCGGCTTGCGCTACCCTGGTTACCTATCCTGCGGGCATGGCGGAAAATGCTTCTCTGTCTCAGATATCCATCGGTCCAACGATCCTTCCGCCAGGGGTTGGCTGCCCGAAAACTGCCTGGCCATGGGAATCCCGGCAGAGATCGCCCGGAAGATGGCCAATGATGTAGTGAGGTCGTTTTTGGCTAAAATAGATAATGTCTCTTGATTCGTTATATTTAATACGAACTTACAAAGATAATCAAGTCAATAGTAGTAAAACTTAAATATTTAGTATTACTAATTCCAATTATGAGAATTCAATCATCCAACTTAGCCATACTGATGCTGGCGATCTTTTTGATCGTTCCTGCTGGTGCAGAAACGGCACCGTCAACTCTCAAGATCGTCTGCACCACCAGTGTATTGATGGATCCGGCAACCTATATCGGCGGAGATAGGGTGGAGGCCATTTCCATCGCTGACCCTACCCTGTGCCCTCACCTGCAAACAGACATCATTCCAAATCGCATTCAGCTCAACATGGATTTCATCAAAGATGCTAACATGTTTATGGCGTACAACGACAGCAACGACCAAAGGTATAACATGCCGGCAATCAACGATTTCATGACGGCCAATAACTATGGGACAGCTGAATGGATGACGATATCCAACCCTTCCCGCGGATGGAACACCCCGACCAACTCCAAGCTGCTGGCTGCCGAGGTAGAAGGGTGGCTCGCAAATAAAGACCCGGCCAACAAAACCTACTACGAGCAGCGCTACAATGATTATGCAAAAAGCTTTGACGCCATCGAGCCTACAGAGTCGGAGAAGAAGCAGCTAAACCAGACGCAGGTCATAGTCATGCTCTGGCAAAAAGATCCCGTGCAAAACTGGCTGGGCATGAATGTGGTCAACTTCTTTGCGCCCGAGTTCGCTCTGAATGGAACCAAGACCGCGGCCAGAGTGGTGGACGACATCAATGCCAATCCTGAGAAATACCAGAATGTGAAATATATCATAGAGAATATGCAGTCCGGGGAGCTGGCCAAGGGAATTGAAGAGTCCTTGAAGGATAAGGGAATCGATGCAGAGCGAGTGATCTTCACCAACTTCCCTGGATCGGTTGAGGGTGCAGACACGATGGCAGAGGTTCTAAACCACAATAAGCAGATCGTGCTCTAGGCCGGCAGGCTCATTTTTCTTTTTTCTGGATTTTATTGGAGTACAAGACGACAAAAGCTTTGATATTACTACAATCGAAATGCTTATTACTTAATAATACAAATTACTATTAATTCTCCAACCATAGAGAGAATTGCTTTCTTGGGAAAATGGTGAGTGGGATGACATTTGAAAAAGGATCTGATTTGGCCTTTGAAAAGCACCCCAATAGAGCTTTAAGCATTCTCATTGCCGAGGATGACCCGGCAAATCAGCTGGTCGCCTTGCGGATGCTAAAGACGCTGGGGTATAATGCCGATACAGTAGACAATGGCCTCGAAGCTTTGATTGCCATGGAAAGCCGCCCCTACAATCTGGTGCTCATGGACATTCAGATGCCAGAGATGGATGGATTGCAGGCGGCTAGAATCATCCGGAAACGCTGGCCAGAGGGCCCCAGGATCATCTTTGTCACTGGCTGCACCAGCCGCAGAGATGAATGCATCAGCGAGGGAGGAGATGGCTTTATCTCTAAGCCGATAAGCTTGCACCAACTGCAGGAGGCGATTGATGATAAGGCATGTTGATGTCCTAACCTCGTTCAACATTTTCAGGGTATTCGAGCAACATCCTCGAGCAACGTCTTCGATCTCATCTACAGCTCCAACGCCTTTTGAGATCTCTCCGGCTCCATCGATATCATTACAAATCCAAGCACGCTGGCGCAGATCATGAGCCCCGGCGGTAGACGAACATTTACGTTGATATCCTCCACCTGATTGGTGGTGCCAATGACAAGCTTCTCTATGGCGTAGTTGTCCGATCGCTCCTCGCCCTGAACCATGGGCAATCCCGATAGCAATAGGCAAAAGATGAGCGATAGATTTGAGATCGAATGCTTTTTTGCTTCCATAATATCCATCCTGTGTTTGTGATACTTAATGGCTCCATTAGATATAAATGTATTATTAATTGTTCTTGATGTTGTTGAAAAGTACATTTTCTGATAATTCTCTGAAAATTCAAAATCTGAGCAAATCCATCAGCATGCAAATAGCAACCACACTCCTCTATAATTCTACCAAATCTATCATTACTTTAGAAAATATCTTATACTAGTAAGGTATAATATTATATCATGCTAAAAAGTAATGAAAATATCGGATCAAGCAGATCAGTCCGCTCAGAGATAAGGTACTTCGACGACGAACTCAATCCTGTCTCCAGGGATAAAGCCACCTGGGCAGTCTTCCGAGAGGTGGATGATAAAGGAAACCTCCTCTTCGAAGCGCAGGGATTCATCGACTAGCCCTGCAGGGGGAGCTTCTGATCCAAAATGCAATTATTAATAAAAAAGCTAATTTTTCATAATATCTTTCAATCTCATTAGCCAACTTATCATTTTCAGACCTAATGTGAATTGGGCAAAGGATTTATTAACCAAATCCCAATAGCATAGATGTATGTATGATCCATCAATAAAACTGAGATATTTAATATTATAAAGTGTCATCTAATGGCATCAGACTTGCCAGTCAGTGATTGAGATGGGTTCCGATTGGGGTAAAGGAGGTTAAGAGACGATTATGGATGCTAAGGAGAGTATTTCGCAATACTGGGATTGGAGAAGCCGGAGCTATACCAATGGCAGTCATGGATTTGAAGAGGAGGAGAAGGCCGTCTGGAAGATGGAGTTAGAGCCATTCCTCCAGGGGAGGAGATACAAGAGAGTCCTGGATGTGGGGACCGGTCCCGGATTTATGGCCTTGATACTGGCGGAGATGGGGCTTGATGTGACCGGTGTCGACATCTCCTCCGGGATGATAGAAAAAGCGAGGCAGAACGCCCAATCGATGGGCTTGCAGGTGGACTTTCGCCATGCAGATGGCGAGCAGCTTTCTTTCGATAGTGAGAGCTTCGACCTCCTGGTGAACAGGCACCTGCTCTGGACCCTTCCCCATCCCCTGGCGGCGGTGAGAGAATGGTCTCGGGTTCTGAAGGACGGGGGCCGCATCCTGGCCATCGACGGGGCCTGGTTTGATCCCTCTCTAAATGCCCAGATCCGCAGGGGCATATCCAGTGCTGCTGCTAAAATCTGCTCGAGGAAGGCCCCATCTCTTAAATCCAAATTCCTAGACCACTACCAATCGATAAAAAAGGAGCTCCCACTCTTCAGCCAATCCAAACCGGAGAGGATCTGCAATGTCTTCGAAGAGGCGGGCCTTTTCAATGTCTCATTCAGGCATCTGGAAGAGGTGCAGAAGCTCCAGAATAAAAGGGGCTCTGTCTTGAGCAGATTGGAGTATCATGAGCCCACATTTGTGGTGGTGGGCGATGTGGCCAAGAGAGTCCGATGATGCGCTTCATTGTCCTTGCCTCACCATTTCCTTTTATCCCTATCTGCAACCAGAGTAGAGAATCAATGCCTTTCGACTCAAAAAAGGGGATCCAATGGGAAAGGATGGCTCTTAAAGCCCTAAAAATTCATCACAGTATTTATTAACTCGATGTATTATCGTATGAAAAAGTGACTGCTGAATTCATGTATTATCCCGTGCGAGGTATAAAATAATGGAGCCGAACCGCTTAATTTGGATTTTGATCTATGCTCTCGTGATATTATCTCCTACTAATGCTGCTGATTTCGTCCTGGAGATCTATGGCAATGCCAATATGGATGAGCATCTGGACCAGGCCGACCTGGACTATATCAGGGATATCGCAGCGGGCAAAACCGAGCCCACCAAGCTTGCCGATGCAAACTATGACGGCGATGTTGATGAAGAGGATATAGAGCAGGTCCAAGCCATACTGGATGGCAGAGAGACTCGGATCACCTATATAGACATCCTGGGTGAGGCAGAGACGTTGAATAAGCCCATAAAGCGCCTGGTGAATATGGGTTACAATGGGGTGGAGATGACCAGAATCCTGGGTGCAGAAGACCTCCTTGTAGCCTATGGTGCAGATAGATCGGCGCATAAGACATATCTTCCAGAACTATCCGACCTTCCTTCAGTCTCTCCAGACGAAGGAGCCCAAGCCGAAAATGCTGACTTTGAGAGGATAATTATGCTGAAGACCGATGCTCTCCAGACCAATATAGAGAGAGGATCTTCTTCAACCGCGGGCCGGGCACAGAAGGATATATTCAAGAAAAACCTCCCCGATGTACCTCTGATCTCTCTCAATATGCGTGAGCTTGATGTTCTGGTGAAGAACGTCCGCACCTACGGTTACCTTATAGATCATGAGAAAGAGGCAGAGCAGTTCATAAAATGGTATACTGAATACTACAACCTGTTTGAAAGCCGGACCAAAGACATTCCTGAGGAAGAGAGGCCAACGGCGTTCTTCGAGTACGCATCCGAGCCCTATAATTGTTATGCTTCAGGCAGCAATCTGGGCCAGGTTCTGGTCTTAGCCGGGGGGAAAAACATCATCGATGGGGCAGTGGGTCCAGATGATCCTCAGTACAAAGGCATGATCGCTGCGGATCCAGAGTTCATCGTCAAAGAAAACCCCAAATATATTTTTGAGGCAGTGGCAAGCTGGGGCGATGGCGGATATGAGACAGATGATCTCTCCAAGATGACCGCCTCAAGAGATCAAGTCCTAAATCGAAGTGAGCTGGTTAATGTCGATGCGGTAAAGGAGAATCAGGTATACTGTCTGGACTACTTCCTGCTCATCGGCGCGGGGAACAACATCATAGGCACTGCATACCTGGCCAAGCTCTTTTACCCCGATCTATTCGAGGATATAGATCCCGTGGCCATACATCAGGAATATGTGGACCGTTTCTGCCGCATAGACTTCAATGTCGAAGAAAAGGGTGCATTCCTCTATCCTCCGTATGATCGCTGGCCGGTGGAGGCCTGAGGATATGATAGTCTTGCCGCTTTCGATCTACCTTTCCAGGAGCCGGGGATGAAAGAGAGGATAACCAGACACTGGGACGGGAGGGCAAAGGCCTACGATGAGAACGTCAGGCAGGTCATATACTCCTCCAGGGAGAGGCGCATATGGCAGAAGATCTTCAGCGTAGCTATAGGCAGCGCCCCCCTCCGGATTCTTGACGTGGGCACGGGACCGGGAATTGTGTCCAATCTTCTCTCCGAGCTGGGTCATGATGTCACAGGCATTGATGCCTCGGAGGGAATGCTGAAGAAGGCCCAGTCGAACTCGGAAGCTCTGCGCAATCCAATGCATCTAATCCAGGGAGATGGCGAAGTTCTGCCCTTTGATGATAGCTCCTTCGATGCTGTGGTCAACAGGTATGTTCTCTGGACCCTTCCCCAGCCGGAAAAGGCAATTGCTGAATGGCAGAGGGTTCTGCGGCCGGGCGGGAGGCTGGTGATCGTAGATGGCACCTGGTTTGATGAAAGAGATAGGACGGCATGCAGGCAGCTGTGGCGCAGTCTCTCTCTGATCCTGATCATGCTCACCGAGAGGAGGATGCCATGCTACCAGGAGATGGATAAAACGATAAAAAGGGACCTGTGGTCCTGCAATATGAAGCGGCCTGACCATGATATAGAGATGCTCACCAGACTCGGTTTCAGGGATGTTCAGCTTAGAGATAACCTCAACCGAAAGCTGCTATTAACCCTCAACCATCTGAAGCATGGATACGGCGGCAGGCAGTTCCTGGTCACCGGGGTTAAGTGAAGCCTCAGCTTTTTTTGCCAGAATAAGCTATCATGTCATTTGATCTTCTTCTGATGAATTTGCTCCTGGCAGGCAATGGCTATGCCTCCAAGCTAAGGCGCTTCAGCCCCAATGCGAGAAAGTATCTGCTCTTCGTCTTCCTGACCACTCTAAATGCGGGGATATATGGGGTCATATTCAATCTCTACATCCTGCGACTGGGCTTCGGAGAGGATTTTCTGGGGCTGATCCTATCTATCTCCGCCACCTCCATGGGACTCTTTTCCATACCTGCAGCCTTTGTCTGTGATCGCCTGGGCAGAAAGAGGACGTTGCTTCTCTCTTCAGTTCTCAGCGCTATATCGCTCTTCTTTCTCTATAATACCACAACACCGGAGCTATTGGTGCTATTCAGCCTGGCATCCGGGATGGCATCCGCCCTGGGCCTGGTGACCGGATCGACCTTCCTCCTGGAAAACTCGACCAAAGAAGAGAGGATGTATCTCTTCTCCATGTCCTCGCTCATCTACACCTTTTCCCTCCTATCAGGAAACATGTTGGGCGGATTTCTGCCCGATATCCTGGCAGATCTCATCTCTGCCCAGTCTGGCAGCGCCATATCCTATCGGCTAACTCTCTATGTGTCATTGGTTGCCACTGTGGCATCGCTGCTGCCCCTGGCATATGTCGCTGAGAAGAATTCGGAAGAGAATAATGGCATCAGAGGCCAGCTTCACATCTATCGATCCATATTCAAATCCAAGGTCGTCAGGCAAATGACCCTATTTTATTGCCTTTATGGGATAGGATGGGGCACATCCCTTCCCTATTTCAATGTATACTTTGATACGGTTCTCGGTGCCAGTGCCAACCAGATCGGCATCATCTTCTCCGTCTCGCAGGTCTTCATGATTCTCGGATATTTTCTAGTCCCCGTTCTCACCGAAAGGACGGGGAAGGTCCGGCTGGTCGCCATTGTGCAGATCTTATCGATACCATTTTTGCTGATGTTTGTCCTCACCAATAACCTGCTCATTGCCGTGGTTGGATTTGTGATGAGATATATGATCATGAATATGGCAAATCCCATCCTGAATAGCTTCAAGCTGGAGATCGTTCAGCCTGAGGAGAGGTCGATGATAAACAGCATAATGTGGATGGCCTGCTACACCTTTGTAGGAATTGGAAACTATGTCGGCGGCCTTATGATGGCTAAAGGCGATAGCCGCATGCCTTTTATGGTCACTGGCTTGTTCTATGCGGCAACAGCTGTATTTTATTATATATGCTTTAATAAGCTGGAAGAAATTATAAAGACATGACGCATCCCATCGCAAAAGAGTTGGACATAAATATTACTTATATTAGAATTGATCTTATTTAATGCTATAATACCGAAATTCTTATTTAATATATACACCCATCCAGAAAGCTTAATCACATGAATGCTGTGAGGTGGCCAGAAAAGCGGCTCATTGATCAGCATATTCGATATTCACATGAGTGGCTTACAGAGGTATTGCAGCACTAAAAAAAAGAGCACCAATTGAAGAATATGGTTGGAATTAGAAATGATGAATTATGGGCATTCTATGAGCAGAGGGCCTCAATTCTCGAAGAGAATAATCCAGAGGGCAGCAATCGTTGAAGTTGCCCTATTCCTGGTCAGCCTCTTCGTGGGCATCTCTGCAGCAGATGATGAAACGCTGAAGGTGGCATCGCCCTGGGAGCCAAAATCGCTTGATCCCATTGTATATCAATTGAGCGTGGACGTTTCTGAGCCGCTTCTGAGTGTGGACTCAGAGGGAAAACTATCGCCAATGCTTGCCCAGTCATGGGATGTATCCGAGGACGGCAGAACATGGACATTTCACTTAAGAGAAGGAGTCAGCTTCCATGATGGAACGCCTTTTAATGCAGAAGCTGCGAAGCTGAGCTTGGAGAGGACCTTCAGAAGATCGGCAGAATATTCTTCCATCAAGGCATTTCCAGTGGAGTCAGTCACAGCGCCTGATGAGTACACCCTGGTGATAACCACCAGCAGGCCATTTGCTCCCCTGGCAGGATACCTGAGCAAGGATGCAACTGAGATACTGGCGGCATCATCTTTCGACAGCAATGATGAGGTCGTAGAGCCCATAGGCACCGGCCCCTTCAAGTTCGACTCCTGGGTGCCAAAGGAGAGCATGACAGGTGTTCGATTTGAAGACTATTGGGGCTCCAAAGCAAAGGTGGAGAAGGTGGTATTTTCAAACGTCCCTGAAGAGAAGACCAGGGAGAGCATGCTGAGAGCAGGCGAGGTGGACATAATTGGCACTATCTCTCCTGCTCTTGCCAAGAAGCTGGCCGAGGACTCCAGCTTCAAAGTCTACGAGCAAGAGGAGATGGGCAGAGTACGCCATCTACTGCTGAATGTAGCTAATCCGCCCCTGGATGATGTTCTGGTGCGTCAAGCGATAAGCATGGCAATAGACCGCGATCTGATCTGCGATTCCCTCCTGGAGGGCATGGATCAGACGGCATCAGCTCCTTTCTCATCCAATCTCTACTGGTCAAACGATAACCTCGAAACCCCATCATATGACCCAGAGGAGGCAATTGCACTCCTGGAAGAGGCCGGCTGGTCGGACAGCGATAACGATGGCATCATGGATAAGGATGGGGAGGATCTCAAATTATCTCTGTTCACCTATCCGAGCAGGCCGGAGCTTCCAAGCATTGCAGAGGCGTTGAAAGATCAGCTGGGCCAGGTGGGAATCGATATAGAGATCACCATTCTCGATGACTCTGCAGTGAGAGAACAGGCCAAAGGAGGGAAGGTGGATATCTATCTGGTCTCCGTCAATACTCTCCTCAATAGAGACCCGGACACATGGGCCAGCTATTTTACTACGGAATCGTATTACTACGACTGCATGAACTATTCCCCTGATGATGTGGCCGACCTCATCGAAAAAGGAAGGGAGACCATGGACCAGGAGGCGAGGAAGGAGATCTACGACCAGCTTCAAGAGAGGATACTGAAGGATGTTCCTGTGGTATATCTGACCTACTACACGGGCATTTCCGCCTCAAGCTCCGATATACAGGACTATGAGCTGAGCCTGATCGGCAGGCATCACCTGGAGAATGCCTACAAAGCCTGAATGAAAAGAAGGAGAGCGAGAGGAACAAGAGCGAGGGACGGGAGCAGGACATGTACGGGCTCATCCTGAGGCGGATTGCCGCTGCCATTCTGACCATATCTGTTCTCACCGTATTTGTCTTCGCCCTCCTCTATCTATTCCCTGGAGATCCTGCGGAGCGAATACTGCAGACCAGGATGAACGGTGAGCTTCCCACTTCCCGTGATACAGTGGAGGTCCTGAAAAAGGAGATGGGGCTGGATGCACCTCCATATCAGCTGTACCTGAACTGGGCCCGCGGGGTGTTGCATGGCGATCTGGGCTACTCTTACGTCACCAGAAGGCCGGTCATAACCATTCTCAGTGAGTCCCTCCGGGCGACCGGCGAGCTGGTGATGATCTCCATGCTGATAGTCATGTTCTTTGGGCTTGCTCTGGGCTTTCTAGCCGCCTGGAAGGAGGATTCGTGGATCGATGATATGCTCAGCTATCTTGCCATTCTGGGCATCTCCGTGCCCGGATATGTCACAGCCTTCGTCTTAATCCTCATATTTGCCATAGGCCTGCATCTGCTTCCCGTGGCGGGACGAAGCGGGCTCGATTCCATGCTCATGCCTGCAGCATCGCTCTCCTTTGGAGGGGCAGCGATGCTTATGCGCATGACCCGATACGATATCCTGGAAGAGTCAAGGCAAGACTACGTCCTGGCAGCGAAAGCGAAAGGCCTGGGCGAAGCACGGGTGTTTTTCGGGCATATATTCAGGAATTCCCTCCCCCCGTTGGTCACTTACCTCGGGCTGGAGTTGGGAGGCCTATTCGGCGGGGCGGTGATTGTGGAGAACATTTTTGCCTGGCCGGGAATCGGCCGGCTCCTGGTGGACTCGGTCCAGTCAGGAGACGTCCCATTGGTTCAGGCCAGCGTCCTCTTAATCGGGGTGATATTCATCCTCATAAATATCATCGTCGATCTGCTCTATACCTATATCGACCCCAGAATAGATCCGGAGGGCGTTTTATAGGCATGGCCCAGCGAGATCTCCTGAAAGAGGGTATCCCTGGAAACAAGAAGATACTCATAGGCTCTGCGATCATTGGGACGGTACTGATCATAGCTCTTTTTGCACCACTGATCGCCCCTCATGATCCCGAAGCGATAGATCTGAGAAACAGGATCGCTCCCTGGACGCTTGAGCATCCTCTCGGAACCGATTACATGGGCCGATGTCTCTTGAGCATGCTAGTGTATGGGCTGAGGCTCTCTCTCTTCATCGCTGCTGTGGTCCTCTTGATAAGAGTGGCATTGGGCACTGCTCTGGGGATGATGGCCGGATACTTCGGAGGCACTGCCGACCGGCTGATCTGCAGGATCATCGACTTCGAGCTCGTCTTCCCGGACATCGTCCTCGCCCTGGTGCTGGTCGGAACCCTGGGGCCGGGAGTGCCAAACCTGATATTGGCGTTGTCCATAGTTGGCTGGTCGAAGTACGCCAGAGTCATACGCAGCACTGTGATCTCAGTCAAGGAGAAGGGATTCGTCGAGAGCGCCCGAGCACTGGGTGCAAGCGAGAGCTACATCATGGGAAGACATATACTGCCCAACACCATCGCTCCCCTGATACCGATGATCACCTTAGGGCTTGGTGGCCTTCTTCTCAGCGTGAGCGGATTGAGCTTCATCGGTCTGGGGGTGGAGGCGGGAACCCCCGAGCTGGGGATGATGATCAAGAACGGATTTGGCGTCTTCCCAGGCCACCCCCATCTGGTTCTTGTACCCTCTGCATTGATAATCGTCTGCGTGACCGGTTTTACCCTTATCGGTGATGGCCTGCGTGATCAGCTGGACCCAAGAAAAGGCAATCCATTCAATCTATCCTAGCAGCGAATTGCGGCCAAGGAATGCATAAAATAGGAATGCTGTCAGGGCATAGAGTGCGCCGGTTATCAGGAACGGCATCTGGTTATGCCCCCCGGCCATCATAATTACTTCGGCATATGTCCCTGCCCCCACAAACAGGTAGCATGCCGTCCAGGTAAGGCTGTTGATTATCGGCCTCTCCTCAGGCGGGACGATCTCTCCAAGATGATCGCATCAAGAGATCAAGTCCTCGATCGAAGCGAACTGGCCAATGTCGATGTGGTAAAGGACAATCAGGTGTGCACTCCGTGCATTCCAATATCTTTAAATATTTAGAATATAATTGTGTTTCGTATTGATAATCAGGAGGTATGCTACTGAAATGGAATGTATTAATGGTATGCATACTACTTTCTTGTATGCATGTCGTAATGTCTGTTCAAGGTAATGAGAATCAAGGTGCAGAAACAGAACTCGAACTACAAGAGAGTCAGTCTAACACTGAGGTTGTTCCTTTGCCAAATAATAGCGTCGCTTTGAATCAGTCAACATCGACACCGATTGGTTTGGAAAGGACTGCAAGGAATAACAGTAGTCTTATTGAAAATGATACAAAATGTGAGCAAAGGACAAACTGCAGTGATCGAGAAAAAGGAGCCCTTGATGATGAAGTTAGTTGGCACATAATATCCTGTGCCACTATATATTCAGGTACATGCCAATATTCCAATAACTGTTATGTTGATGGGCATTGTCCCAATTGTTTTAGCTATTCAAGCTCGCATGTATGCTGTTTGTATGGACATTGGGATAGCTCAGGTTTGCATTGTTATGCTTAGTTACCTGCTAGGAGGAAATCAGTTATGAACGTAAAATTGCTGGCATTAGCAATATTCTTAATCACATTAGGGGAAGTATATGGACAGGCGGATGAGCTTGAACACGCAGTTATGGGGGATGTGGATCTGCGATCAGGCTACGGGCGGGTTTGGACTAGCATTTACGGCGTTGAACTGGTATCTCTGCCTTCATATAATGATACTTTACAGCAGTTGATAGACAATGCTGTAGATGGTGATACCATCGAATTACAGCCAGGCTGGTATATATCTGACCAGAATTCTTCGGGATTTCTTGTAGAGATTGATAAGAACCTGACCCTGAAAGGACAAGGGATGGTAATCATAGACGGTCGAAGATTGCGCAGTGCATTGGCCATAGGTAAAAGCAATCCACAAGTAAAAGTAAAACTATCTAATATCAAATTGATAAACTGCAAAGGTGAGACTGGCGCGGCTATACTCAACCATGGCAAAATGCTGATCTTGGATGATTGCCTATTAGGTAACAATATAGCATACAATGGTTCAAGTATTTACAATAAATACGGTGAAGTGTGGATAAATGACAGCTTAGTAACGAATAACTTCGCTATGCATGATGGTACAGTGGTTAACGAGGGAGGAAAATTGATCGTGGAAAACAGCACATTTTCCCAAAATATAGCATCTATGGGAAGTGGCATCTCCAGTAAGGGAGCCGTGCTGCGAAAAGATAGCTATGACCTGCAGAAGATCCGTGAAGAATACAGGAATGATTTCGGGAGTGGCATGCAGGTGATCGTGAGAAATTGCACCATTTCATACAACCGTGGAGATACAGGAGGTGCCATCAGTAATGAAGGCGGCAGTCTTATAATAGATTCGACATCCTTCGAATCCAATAGAGGATCTGGGGGCGCGATTTACGCCTTTAATTGCCCATTAATAGCCACGGGCTGCAAAATTCTGAACAGTAAGATGGCGGATAACTGTTTTAACGCCGGTATTGGAGCCAGCGTTTTCATCTTCGGACAAAATGCGCTTATTGAGAATTGTTCCCTTCTCGATAACGAAGCCATGGTTGAGAATTTGCATGAAACATGTGGGACTGGCGGCGGTATTTATGCTTCAGAATCGAATGTGACTGTGGATAACTGTGATATACGACGCAACAAGGCATTTTACGGAGGAGGCATAAATGTATTTAAAGGCAATTTAATCGTAAATGGCGGAATAATCTCAGATAACGTAGCTAAAAGTATTAAATTGCCTGAAAGAATAACATTAACTTCTGTAAGCTTATCTAAATGCACCGAAACGGACTGTGAACGAGTTGATCTAACCGACAGCATTCCTGATACTATTGGCGGAGATGGCGGCGGCATTTTTATCATCGGTAACGCCACATTGAACGATGTTACAATTGAAAGGAATTACGCTGCCAGAAAAGGAGGTGCGATCTACATAGATGAAGGAAGCCAAATAAGGCTGGATGGCAAAGTAACCATCATCGATAACCAGGCAAAAGAAAAGGGTGGAGCAATTTATAACCGAGGCACGCTCGACCTGAGAAACGCTATAATCTCAAATAACTGTGCAAAAGAAGGTGGTGGTATTTTCATAGAACCGCTTGGTAATCAGGTGGGTAATACGGGCCTGGCAACTAATAATACTCCAGATAACATCTATTCGCCCGCAGAAGTTGAATAAATGAATAATGTATCTCAGCCAATAGGCTGGGATGCAAACCATTTTTCCTTGCAGAAACCAAAGAAGAAGTCACCGCTTGAGCCATGCATTGTGCTGGCTAGGGGAAGGATCAGCATCGATGAGGAGCTATAGAGACGGATGAGATGCAGATAAAATAGCATAGTAGAGACGCAGCGGAGTGAACCCTTGATAGTAGACAGGTAGTTAAGCAACGGCATTTAAAGCAATCACTAATTCGAACTGATCCGGAGATCTATACTGAACGTAGCCGCCTGGATATCTGAGAATGGTTCTAAACCTGTTCCTCCAGAAAAGGGTATAAAAATACCCCTTTAGGCTCTGTCTCTGTGCTATAAAAGGCCAGGTACTCTCTCAGTAGCTCATCCGGTTTTATCTCTTCGAACTCCTCCGGATGAAGCAGCTTTCCCAGGTACGCTGCACCTATTGGATTCAATCCTCCACCTCCCACCAGAAAGTTGTCGATATAATACACGTTGCCATTCTTGATGGCATCCAGCTCGGAGAACTCCGTCTGATTCGATATGGCCTGGACGGATTCTGCTGCGCCGGATACGTCCTCGGTCTCAAAGCCTGCATTGCTATTTGGATTCAAATAAGATGTGAATATATACTCTGGATTCTGCTCCATCACCCATTCAGGCTCCACATCGACGCTGGTCTTCCCGTAAAAGGGACTATCTTCCTTCACTATTTTGTCTATCAGGTTTCTTGCCCCGGCCAGCTTGAGCGATTGATCATATCTGCTGCCTCCTGCAGTGTATTTTGTGCCCAACTCATGGGAGTTGAAGAGGACCTCAGGCTTATCCTCTTCAGGGATCTGATCGGATATCCTCTTTATCCTATTGTAAGTCTCTTGATGCCAGGCGGCAAAATCTCTTGCCTTCTCTTCTTCATCAAAGATATATCCATAGATCAGGACAGTTGCAGATGTATGCTCCGGCTCGCGCGCATTAAGACAGATCAATGGAATTCCAGGAAGATTCCTGTGGAACTCCTCTTTCATCTTTCTGCCTGCATCATTTGCATAGTTCAAAAATTCCAGATTCGTCTGAACGGCATCTGGCGAAAGGGAGAGAACATGCTCAAAGTCAACATCGGGCGGAGTATTCCCTACCGAATGCCATTGGCTTATCTCTCCCCAAAATACTGGATAATTGGAATAATCAGGTCCAACCACAGGCAGCATCCTATCCTCCGCGCCGATGAGACGCAATAGCTGGGGACCAATATAGCCCAGTGCAGCCACGTGGTTTATGGGCTTATTGACCGTCTCCGCATCTCCGAATATATCGATGAAGGTGAGGTTGCTCTCTGTGCCATTGATTATCCTCTCGATCTGAGCGATATCCTCTTCATCGACCTCCTGATCATAATTAGCATCTGCAAGCTCTGTTGTCTCTGCCGATCCCTTCATTATATCCTTCACATATGCAATGTCCTCTTCATCGATGATGTCATCCAGATTGGCATTGCCAAAGACATCCAGCCGCACATCAAGGGCATCCGCCGGGGACACGGCGAAGAATAAGATACACAATGAGATCATCATACATCCTTTATCAATCATAATAAACACTCCAACCGATTGCAATCAAATAATATTTATGGCTATATTTGCAATACTTAGCAATCCATAAGCAATCCAGGTAAAATGAGTGAGGCGTACAAGCTCATCTCGATCGCCATTGCCATCACCCCATGCCGGATATTAATCATTTCTAATTCATCCTCTTCAGTATCATCTCCTGAGAAAGGGTATTCACCTCCTCGATAGTGGCATTCTCCACCGGTGTAATGCTGCCGAAAGCATCCATCAAGAGCACTTTTCCTTCCTTTCTCCTGGCGACGAGAATGTCTTTCGCCATCATCTGACGATCCTTTTGGTTATCGCCCAACAGATATACCGTGAATTCACACATTTATGCCTCCGAAAGCATGAACTGCTCTACCCTGACAATATCCCTCAAGGAGCTGGAATGCGGGGCATAATCGAGGAGCAATGCTCCTTTTTTGTCCGCTTCCACCACCTCCCGATCATAGCTCACAGACATTATCTGCTGAGCATTTCCATCCAGCTCTCTTTTTGCCATCAGAAGGTCTTCATCGACCTCTACCTTGTTCACCACCACTATCTGCCTCTTGACCCCCAGATCCCCAGCCAGCTTCAGGCCGTGCTTTGCCACCTCCAGGGACTTCGGGGTGGGCTCAGTGATGACGAAGGAGAGGTCGAACTCCGAGGCCAGTCCTCGGCCGAAGATCTCTACCCCGGCCTGAGAGTCCACGAAGATGAAGTCGTGCTCTTCCGGACCGGATGCCAGGTAGTTCACCAGCAGCCGGACCAGAGATATGGGTGCGCACAGACAGCCTGCGCCGCCGAAGGGTATCGTCCCCATCACAATCAGCTTCACACCATCTGCTGCCGGGATAATGAACTCATCGAGGTCCTCCTCTGTGCACTCCAATCCGTGCTCACCATGCTCCTGCTCCTCTGCCTGCGGCCCGAGCCTTTCCCAAAGATGGCTGCTATCCTTTGCCAGAGAGACGACATCGCTGAGAGGAATGCCCAGGGACATGGCCAGATTCATGCTCGGATCGCAGTCTATGACCAGCACCCTGTAGCCATCCCGAGCCAGCAGCCTGGCCAGATTGGAAAGGATGGTGGTCTTGCCCACACCACCCTTTCCTGAGAAAATTATCCGTTTCATCGGGACTCCAGAACCAGCGTATTGACAAATACGGTTTCGTCGAACTCCTCGTTCACTCTCTTCGTCCCGTCCGCATGCCTGACTAAAAACATGCATTCGCCGTCCACGTCGATGGGAATCCTTGCCACACCATTCTCGTCCGTTCTGGCGGATCCAATCTCCCGTCCTTCTTTCTTGGAGACGGCTTTGATATCTGCAGACGCTAGAGGCTTCTCTTCGTACAGGACGGAGAGCTCGATCTCCTGCCCAGCGCGGCAGAAAGGCTCTTTTGGCACTATCTCCAGAATCCCGTGCAATGGGCGGCCAATGTAGTCGCTGCCATTTCCCACAGAGATTATGGTCTTAGCCATCTGGTTGTAAGCTCCAGCATAGATCACATCCTTGAACTGGAATTTTGGACCCTGGTTGTAGCCATCCTTGGTCTGCGACCAGACGGTCGTGCCCATGTCGACGAAAGCGATGTAATGGCCGGCATTCTCTGCCTTGAACTTCATTGAATGGCGATCATCGCCCGCAGATAGAACTGCCTCTCCCCGGATTCCATCGGGAAGAAAGACAAATGGCAAAAACCTGCTGATATCAGCCACGCCATCCTGGCGCATGTTGTGGCCATAGACAAGGGACAGCTCAACATCATCATTCTCGATCTTCGATCTCTCCAGCCAGATCTCATGGCCCTGAATCATCAATGACAAATTTCTCTCTTGCATATGCTCCATTCCTCATACTGATGTGATTGATTGGGTTTATAGGGTTTGTTTATTAATAAGTTTTCCTTTATCAATAGTATTTAGTAATAATATATTAAATTAAAAGCAAAAATGATGTTACCCCCCGAGCTCTGGATTGGTCCTCCAATCAGAGAACATGGAAGGCGGAAGATCAGATCCGCAGATGCAAAGCCGCAGAGTTCAGGGAGGACTCAATTATTGCATTTACCGCTCATTAAATCAGGAAGAGCCTTCTTGTAGCATCTAACTCATCGGAGGATAAACGAATGCCCCATGCTCCTTTAGATCATAGTCCACGTTCTGGAACCGATCGATATATTCCTGATGCACCTGTTCTGGATCGAGGTCCCCGAATAGGTCGGGATAAAGCCACTTGGCAAAGTACAGGACGCCAATATGATCTCCTGCTCCCAGGGTGTTTATGAAATAGGTCACATAGATTCTGCCATTCTTTCCTGCATTGGTCTCGCCGAATCCAGCTGTTCCCATGATCTCATCATAGCGCTCCTTCAGAACGGATTCATCATCGACCTCATAGCCACCATTCCAGGACAGTCCAATGATCGCATCCGGATTCTGTTCCAGCACCCATTCGGTCTCCACTGGGGGCAGGGTGTTCTTTGAGGAGATGCCAGCATCCACCCGGAGGCTATCGGCCAGGTCCGCAGCAATGTTTATTCCCCCGGCAAGCTCTATCGCCTCAGAGTAGCCGCTTCCCCGGACGACTGTGGTATTACCCGGCCGGTCAACGAAGACCTTCACCCTCTCGCCCTCTGGAATAGTAGCTACCCTCTCAGCAACCATATCCAGATATCCATCCTTCCATTCCTGATACTCCAATGCTCTATCCACCTCATCCAGCATACAGGCGAGGGTGAAAAGAGATGGCGTCCCTTTGCTCCAGGTCTCCAGATAGACCACATCTATGTCCGACCCCCTGAGTTTCTCCTCAAGATAAGGGCAGCCGGTCTTTGTGCCGATGATTATTGCATCCGGTTGGAGCTTCAGGATTGCCTCCACATCGCAATCGTTTCTGTTGCCGATGGAAGCGGTCTGGATGAACTGGGGGAAGTAGGTGGGATACTTTCCAATGGCACCGGAGCTTCCCTCTGAATCCACCCCGACTACCCGCTCTTCTGCACCCAGGATGCGAATGATCTCTGCCGTATTGTCGTATACCAGAATGATCCTCTCTAAGGGATGCTTGACCCGGCTGGCATTGCCAAAGGCATCGATATAATAAATTTCGGATTCAGTCCCCTGGATGATCTTCTTGATCTGATCCAGATCTTCTTCATCGACCTTTCCATCCTGGTTGGCATCAGAGAGAGCGGTCTCTTTATTCTTGCCGTCTAGGATGCCCTGCACATAATTTCTGTCCTCCTCATCTATCAGCTCATCCCCATTTGCATTGCCGAAGATATCCAGGGTGAACTCATGGGCGGATGCGGATAGGATCAGCAATAATCCTAATGAGATCAATGCGTAGATTGCTTTATTCACAGTCCCGTCACCTCAATTGCCAAGTCTGAACTGAAATTGACCCATCTGCTTATAAGTATGTCGATAAAAGTATGATTTATTAAGATTAATATATATCAAGATTTTACTTAGAGCAATAAGCAAAGGCCTTTTTGAGCTTCTGAGAAAGATGTGTCGAGTGCCATCACCCCCCTGATAGAATCCCCGGAGAGAATGCTTCTTTATCCAGCCAGTACCATCAATACGATCAAGACCAGCAGCCGGACCAGCACGCTGATCCCCGTGGATATTACAACCAGCGACAACCCCAACCTCACTCCAAAGACTGAGGTATAATTGGGCATGAGCGAGCGGATGGAGTAGAAGGGAAGCATGAACATGCTGCCCAGCATCAGGACTATCAGGGCCTTTATCTCGCTTATGCTGCCGTTGCTGATCATCGGCCCCAAAAGGGTGATGCCCGCCTTGGGGCTGGCCACATAGATGGTCAGAGGGACTATGGTCTCCGGCGGCACTCTGAAGATCTGGGCGATGGGAAGGGCATTGATCGACTGGAGGATTCCCTTCTCGCTCAGGTATAAAACGAGAAAGGTCATTATGAAAAACAGGGATGATATACGCAAAAACAGCCGTCCCTGTCCATTCAGGGATCTCAAAACAGCCTGGAAGATGGTCGTTTTATTTTCGGGAATATCCGCATCTTTCGAAGCATCAGAGCCTTCAGGGAGATAGGCCCTCCCCAGGATCACCACTATAAAGAGCTTGATGATCCCGGTGGATAGAGCAACAATGGCATAAATCCCTCCTGCAAACAGCCCCAGCACCGGGACAACAAAGGCCAGATGATATGTGAACAGCTCTCGAAAGTAGACGGGAACGCTGTTCATGATGGCACAGAAAAAAGTCTGCCGCTCAGTCAGACTGCCCTCATCTTTCATCCGGGCGATCATTGTGTTCGCGGCCAGGGCCGACCCCAGGCTCACCACAAATGTGGATGCAGAGACAGCAGGAAGATGGGAGAACGATATCAAAGGTTTTGCCAGATAAGAGATCTTGTAGAATAAGCCCAGCTCATTCATCAGGCCAGTTAGGAATAGCATTATGAATACTATTGACATGGTGCTGGCGGTGGCGACCAGTGATTCAGCTAATAGATGGAGCATTTCCATTCTCTAATAATAATCGAATATCCTTTAAAGCTGTCGAGCATTAAGCTCCCGGATTGAAGTTGAAAAAGGCGGCATGGGGGCGATTCCCAGGAGAATGCATCCATCTCTCTCGGGATATCATTCGCCCATGGGGCTATGGATATACAAAGATCCCCTGATATTCCAGCCCCTGGAACCTCTCCAGATATTCTTTGTGTATGGCCTCTGGATCCAAATCCAGGAACTTCTCCGGATAAAACCACTTGGCCAGATATGAAAGGCCCACAAACCACCTTGGCCGGCTGGTGATCTCTGTGGTCATGAGATGCACCCGCTCGTCCTTTGCTGCATCCACCCGTGATAGCTCCGGAGCCTGGACGATCTTTGTCCATAGCTCTCTCATGGCAGTGTCATTGGCCAGGCTGTAGCCTCCAGGAGAGCTCCAGGTGAAGATTATCTGGGGATTCTCTCCTACCACCCATTCCGGGTCCACAGTGGGATACATCCCGCCCGTTCCTCCGGTCAGATCATGGGCGATATTCTCGCCCCCGGCAAGGCCGCAGAGCATATCCACGATGGAGCCGTTGGATCCCGTCTTCCACAGATCGGCCGAAGTATAGTATATGGGATAGACCCGGGGCCTTTCACTCTCAGCGATTGATGATACCCGTTCCTCGATGAGGTCTGAGTATTTTCCCGCGAAACTGTTCAGCTCTCGGGCATCATCTTTCCGGTCCAGGATATAGCCCAGGGCCATGATCTCCGACGAAGAGTAGTCGGGATAGGTAAAGCCCATGCGAACCACTGTAATGCCTGTGCCTTCTAATTTGTCTTCCAGTTTCTCTGGATCTGGTGTCCTCAAATCAGCAATCACGACATCGGGATTGAGGCTGATGATGGCCTCGATATCCGGCTCGCTCCATTTTCCCACCGTGGGAAGGTCGATCATCTCTGGGAAGAAATCCCGGTTCGATCCCTCCACCAGGGATGAGCCGACGCCTACGACCATATCCTGTGCATTTATGCCTCGGACCGACTCTGCACAGGCCAGGTTGAGGACCGCAATACTCTCCACCGGCATGGGAATGGTGATATTCATCAATTCTTCGTATATGGTGTAGGCCTTGAGGGTGAGCTGCTCTCCAGTCCCATCAATCAGCCTCTCTACCTGCTCGATATCCTTCCCATCCACAATACCATCGAGATTGGCATCAGATAGCTCCGTTGCTGGGCTCCTGCCAGCCATCACGTCCTCCAGATAAGCGATATCAGACTCATTGATGGCATCATCCATATTGGCGTTGCCAAATATATTCAGGGTATAGCTGAAAGCCAGCGAAGAAGAGCATATTGCGCATGAGCTGGCACATAACGCTATCAGCAGCATTACAAACTCAGATGATCTTTTCATTTTCATCAACTTCGATTCCTAATCAACAGCCGGAAAGACGAACATTCTATCGCTCTGCTCCTCCAGTCTCATGAAATCAAGATACTCCCCATAGGCCTCTTCTGGCTCGAGAGCGATCCCGGGATGGAGGATCTCTGCCAGGCGCTGCAGGCCGGCAACATTATCCAGGCCGAATAGGGTTTGGGCGGATACGACATAGACACGATCGTTCTTCACCGCCGATATATTCTGGGCTCCGGGACGGCTTAATATATCGTTTCTCATCTCCTCCAGAGCTTTGACATCGCCAGAGGATGTCAGGCTCCATCCCGGCAGGCCATCGGAAGATTTGAGGTAGTCAGTCTTGATAATGACCTCGGGATCCTGAGAGACAACCCACTCCCATTCCACCTTGGGATAGGCTTCATCCTCCTCCATCACATTTGTTCCTCCCGCCTTTTCCAGGAGCATTCCTGAGGCCGAACTCCCTCCAAATGTGGTGATATCGCCAAGCCCCCTTGAGCTCCCCTCGATAAAGACTCTTGGACGGTCCAGGTTCTTTGCCCCCTGCTCAACCTCTGCCACATGCCGGTCATGCCAGTCGATTAGCTCTTCTGCTCGATCCTCCCGGCCAAGTATCGAGCCTAAAAGCCTCAACTCCCTGCTGAGGTTCTCCTCTTTGTAGAAGTCCAGCCCCAGGGCGACAATTCCGCTAAATGGCTCCAGGTTCTTGGAAACTGCCTCAACTCCATTCGGCTTTCCAGGATAGACAAATCCTAAGACGATGATGCCTGTGCCATTTCTCTTGCTGCCGATCTCTCCGATCTTCTCAAAGTCTATATCGCTCCATGTGCCAATCGATGGCCTTTCCTTCAGTCCCTGAAATGCATAATCCTCTTTTATTCCCTCCGCCAATCCAACAATCAGGTCCGAGGCTCCTAGAGCAGATACGGCTTCCGCTGCATCGGTATTCAGAACTATGATCCCCTGCACGGGCTCGGGGAGGGTCACCACCCTTCCCGCAGAATCTGTTATTGTCAAAGGAAATTCGGTCTCCTCTGAGCTGGCATTGATGACGCTGACCGCCAGCAAAAAAACGATCGACAATGCCAACGCTATTAGATGCTTATTTCTCTTCAATTTGAACACCTTCCAGTTCTTTTTCTGGATAGATATTATCTTTAAATGCTACTATTTCAAACATGATATTAAATATTGTTATCTTCTAATATGCATATAATACTTTCGGCCCTTTTATGGTACGAGTATTAAACATCAAAGAGCAAGGTATATTCATCTATACGCCATACAGAGCGAATAGAATTGCCGTGGCGATGCAAAATCACCAAATTTAATATTTTGTTAATAACGAGTGACAAATGTTAATTGTGTAGCAATCTTTATTATGATGAAATCATCTTAGTCTATCAATGGCTATGCTCGACATAATTGATCTTAAGGCCCATTTCTCCTCACCAGACGGCCTGGTCAAAGCGGTGAATTCAGTGGACCTGCAAATAAAATACAACGAGAGATTGGGGCTGATCGGCGAGACCGGCTGCGGCAAGACTGTGCTTGGCATGTCCATCATTCGCCTGCTGCCTTCCTCGGCCGGGGTGGAAGGCCAGATAATCTACAATGGACATGACCTCCTCCGTCTGACAGAGGAGGAGATGAGGCAGTTGCGAGGTAGGGAGATCGCCATGATCCTGCAGAATCCCACCACCTCCCTCAATCCCGTCTTAAAGGTGGGAGACCAGATCGCTGAGGTGATCAGTCTGCACAAAGGCCTGGGCAAAAAGGAGGCAAAAGCCAGAGCGGTGCAGATGCTGGAAGCAGCCATGATTCCCGAGGCGGAGAGGAGGGCGGACCAGTATCCCCATGAGCTCTCCGGAGGGATGAAGGAGAGGGTGATGATCGCCATGGGCCTGGCCAGTCATCCCTCTTTTGTCATCGCCGATGAACCCACCAAGGGGCTTGATGCCCGCACCAAAGCGGAGATCGTCAACCTGATAAGGGACATGACCACCGGGCGATCGATGCTCATGATCACACACGATCTTGCCGCTGCAGGGGAGATATGCGACCGGATTGCAGTCATGTATGCAGGTGAGATTTTGGAGGAGGCTTCGGCAGAGACCATATTGAACGATCCCCAGCACCCCTATACCCAGGGATTCATACGCTCGCTGCCAAGCCGGGGATTGCATCCCATATCCGGATCCAGCCCATCCCTCATAGATCCTCCTTCTGGCTGCAGATTCCATCCCCGTTGCCCCTATGCGATGGAGGTCTGCAAGAGCGAGCATCCCCAGATGATGCGGCTGGAGAACGGGCATTCATCGAGGTGTTTCTTATGCGGCTGATAGAGGTTCGAGATCTGAGAAAGCATTATTCCTCTGGATTGATAAACAAGCAATGCTCCAGAGCGGTAGATGGCGTTTCATTTCATATCGATCAGGGCGAGACCCTTGGCCTGGTGGGAGAGAGCGGCTGCGGCAAGACCACCGTAGGCCGTCTGCTCCTGCGGCTCATCGAGCCCACATCCGGCAGCATAATCTTTGATAGTAGGGACATAACCAGGCTGAATAGGAAAGAGATGAGAAAGCTCCGCCCCAGGATGCAGATGATCTTTCAGGATCCCGAGTCATCTCTCAATCCCAGGATGCGCATCGGAGAGAGCATAGCTGAGCCCTTCCGGCTAAAGCTGCATGGAAAGATGACCAAAATTGAGATCAGAGATCGGGTTTTAGAGCTTGTAGATGTCGTGGGCCTGAATCCAGAGCATATCAACCGCTTTCCTCATCAGCTCAGCGGCGGGCAGAACCAGAGAGTAGTCCTGGCCAGAATCCTGGCGATAAATCCGGAGTTCATCGTCGCAGATGAGCCAACCGCCTCGCTGGATGTCTCTGTTCAGGCCCAGATATTGAGGCTTATGATGGATCTGAAAAGAAAGTTCGGCCTGACAATGCTCTTCATTTCCCATGATACGGAGGTGGTAAGACATATGAGCGATCGCATTGCCGTTATGAATGAGGGAAGGATAACGGATATTGTGCAGCAGACGAGATACAGCAGGGCATCAGATGCCACAGGAGAGAGAATTTGTGACCAGCTCAAAGGTATCGACCCAGAGCCACTGAGAGCAACAATATGATCAGTATCAATAAAATCGATAACCTATGCCCCAGGCCGGATCCGCTCTCAACCACTCGATGATCAATGCTCCCTGGAATTAGCCGTTCATCATCCCGGTTCTCGCGATCAGGCGATGGATAATCTGCCTGGCCATCTCCCAGATCGCTCACTTTGGACATTCCACTTCCGCCGGTATCATTCCGGGAAGGATCGGACGGGCTGCTCACCTCCTCTTCCTGCACTGTAACCCGGAGGGCAGAAGTTCTGGTGCTATAATCATTCCCCCGAACATCCCGATATCTCACCATGGAGGAGGGAATGCTGATTCCATCCGGATCCATCACCCGCAGCCGAATCTTCCGGGCGGCCTTCTCGCCTGGGGAGAGCATGAAGGATTCATTCAGCTCTCCCGAGATCAGCTCTGCTCCCTGGGGAACCATCTCCGCCATCGTCAGCACCGCTTTTCTGTTGCCTCGATTCTCCAGCTCCAAAGATATCATCACCTCTTCGCCTGCCTTTACCCTCTTGGGGCTGATGCTTCTCTTGGCATCGATCAAGGGTCCGGTAACATCTACCACCGGCCTGTTGGAGCGGATGGTGTAAATCCTCTTCCCCATGCGGAACGAGGCTACGGCATCAGGAAGAGAGATGCCCATGGCTGGCTCTATGGGCTTGATACAATAGCTGACCGTCTTCGTCTGACCCGGCTCAAGGACGATCTTCCACTGGAGGGTGTCATTGCTGTGAAATTCCTTTCCTGTGGAGTCGGACAGATCCACGGAAAATGTCCTGTTTCCATAGTTGCTGAGGGAATCGATCACATAGTAGCTTTCAGATAACTCCTGGGTCTCTTCAACCCTCTTGTAAAGCCGGAGAGGGCCGGATATATGCGCTTTGCCGCCGCCCCATGACTGGTGGGAATTTCCATCCGGATCGGTGTATTGAGCGCGGACTCTGACCTGCAGATCTCCCGCTTCGAGCAGATATGGAGCCACCAGATCGATCCTGATGGGATCGGTTTGGGCCGTCTTTTTCTGTTCATCCCAGGCCGATCCCGCTTGGAGGCTTGATATGTTGAACCTCCTGCTGAATATAGGCGGACTGGAATCCACGGTTATCTTCAGGTCTTCTGCATCAACAGCGCCTCGATTCTCCACGGACAGCAGGATTTTGATGTCCTCCCCGCCCCGGTAGATATCTTTATCGAAGCTCAAAATCAGAGATATCTCCGGGGCGCTGGGAAGCTGCATTCTCACAATGGCATAAGGCTCATCCTTGTCCGCTCCCTCTACGATCTTCAGGGCGCTGATCCTCAAGGAATCGTTTATGACGAACCACTCGCCAGCATGAAGAGCCCGGCGGGCAATGGGGCGTTCATCCTCCTGCAGCTCCACCAAGACCATGAGCTTCTCCTCCAGGGAGAAGTCGGCCAGGGTCAGGGTGTAGTCCTCCAATGTCAATTGCTCTTTCCAGTGAAGCTCGCCTGAGATCCCCTGGCCCCAGACTGTTGCCTGAGCGGTGGAGACCGCCAAGATCAGGATCAAAAAGGCTCTGATCATCTCAATGCCTTAAGAGAAGATAGATCGTCAGCATGATCAATGCCGCATAGATGTACAGTCGATTTCCGTCCTCCAATGAGCCTCCGATCATGGAGTTGGCATTCTTTGCTGGGGAGCTTTTTCCCCACGAGCTATCCTGCAGAGGGTTATCTGTGCTGGCACTCGATCCAATCCCATACCGGCTTGACGCATCATCCTTCGTCTCAATAGCATCGCCCTTTGCTCCCTTCTTCTCATCATCGACCTCTGCAGAGGTACTATTGGTCTTTGAAGAATTCTCGCTGTCATCATCCGGCTCATCGACGGGATCCTCTTTGTCGATCTGCTCATCCTTTATGCTCGTTTTTTCATCGCTATCACCAGAGGAGAGATCCTCTGCACCGGAGGAGGCATTCTTAGCCTCAAAGGATACCCCTTTGGGGGCATAGAATATGATCACCTCATCGCGCTTTACCATTAGCTTTTTCGTCTTTTCATACTCTATTCTGGTATCATCATCCTGCCATCTGACCGATAGATTGTGAATGCCCTCTTTGAGCTTTATCGTACCCAGCTCAGCACTGCTCTCCTTTCCCACCTTTTTGCTCTTCTCGAAGCTGCCGTCTGCATAGAGAAATGCCTCCAGCTCCCGGGAGTTCTCATTGACCAGATTCACTGTTATCTCAAACTCCTCAGGCTCCTCATTGAGGGTAGTGTAAAGGTTTACCGATGTCTCGGCCGTGATATCCTTTGTCTCCTCCACCTCAAAAGAATTCTTCACGTCCTCATCCCACCAGCTTATCTTGAAGGTATGACTCCCCTTCTCCACAGGGTAGCTGTCTATCTTTTGATCCGATCCTGAGGAGATCGACTTGCGGTCTATCAATTCCGAATCTATAAACAGGGAGACATCAAGCTTCTCATTGTCATTGTTCGTGATATAGGCGTGTACCGGTATCCCTTCTTGGGCTGATGATTCATTCCCGTCAGTCAGGTTCGATGGTGCAGAATCAGTTGAGAGATTCGTCTCCTCCCCGCTAGCAAGGCATATCTGGGTGGGAATGATGATTGAAAGCAGAATGCTAGCCCCGAAAAGAGCGGTGAGAATAATGGCCAATGTTGCTCCTTTTCTCCCGGGAACTGGACTGCACCTCATGTATATCAACTATGCAATGATGCTTTAAATATCATTTGGTAAGGAAAAAATTGAGAATCATGTTAATATTAGTCTATGATATAGATTTTAAATCAGATATTTTATTTCTCATAACGAAAGTATTATCTACGAGAGGTTAAGATAAAGCCATCGAGAGGATGAGATATTGATGGATACTGCCATCTTGCTTCTGGTAGTGGAGGGAGTGCCCTTCCTGGCCCTGGTCTATTATCTGATTCACAAGAAGCAGATGTTCATGCTGGAGAGAGGAATCGAAAAGAAGGAGAACAGATATGTGAGAGCTGAGCGCAGAATAATCAATGGACTCTTCTTAACCCTGGCCGGATTCTCCATGATCCTGGCACCTCAGTTGGCATCCATTGCGGGAATAGAGGCACAGCTATCCTTTGACCTTCTGCTGGTAAGCATGATACTGCTCTGCGCCGGATTGGCCATGCTGATTGGCGGAGAGCTGCTCAAGTACAGGACCGCCCCGCTTGATGGCTCTGATGGACCGGCAGAGCTGAAATGAGAGAAGAGAACCAAATCCGCGATCATCGATAAGGGCGCAACAATACTGGAAGATCCATAGAAAATACCCCAGAAGAGGACACCCTGGCCGCAAGATGTCCTCACTCTTCCTAAACCCATTGCGGCCAGGCATCCATAATGGCATCTAAACTAGAGGGCTATTAATTCCTGCATACACATGCTGCTTTCTGCTATCATCACCTCCGCACTTCACTGACCGGTGTAGATTTTAAGCATCCTGACCGGCCTTTCCTTCCTGTCCACAATCAGAACATCTTCGCCATTCTCGATTCCCGGATCCGTTGCGATCACTTGCCCGGGGAATAAGCGTCCCCCCCGGGCGACAAAAGGCACCGCCGCATCCGAGATCACCACTTTGCTAACCGACGAATCGTTTTTATCACTCCACATTGCACAACCACCTCTATCCTTTGTCTGTGATTAATAGGGATATAGATCTTATTAAGTAATAAACTTTTTGATTGAATTATTACCATGGTTAAGGGTCCGGCCAAACCCGGCGTCCTCAATATCCCATGCCTCGATCTCATCGTCTCTGATCCCCGAATGATGCCGGTTGGAGTATGACAATGGCCCCGGACGAGCTGGCGGCTGCATGCTTAATTTAAACCTGCCAGCTTTTGAGAGGACGGACCTCGCCAGCAACTTGGCCGCGAGGGGAGAGATATTCAGGCGGGTGCTTGAGAGGCAGCATACTGGCTTAGTGCAAACGTTGGGCTGGCCGCATGATCTTCATGCTTTTTTTCGGATGTGCAAGCACATAATTATTAACAAAAACGATTTATACTTCGCCTAGTCTTAATAACCACAGTTCATATGAGGAATTGATATGCAAATACGACTGTTTTCCGCGCCTATGGCCCTTTGCCTGATAGCATCTATGCTGATGGCATCGGCATGGGCAGCTGAATATCCCCTGACCATCACCGACTCTGCAGGAAGAGAGGTCACCTTCAACCAGCCTATTGAGAGGGTGATCGTCACCAGCTCGGATGCTGCCGAGGCAGTTGTGATGCTGGGAGCGGCAGATAAGGTGGTAGGAATCTCAGATACAGTGAAGAATAAGGGCTACTACTTCCCCGATCTCAAGGGAAAGCAGAGTGTAGGGAAATGGAATGCTCTGGACTATGAGATGATCGGCGCGATCGCCAGCGATGGAGAGGATGCCATTGTGCCAGATATCGTGGTCATTGGCTATAGCTATCCAGACAAGAGCTACGGCATATACGGCCTGGAGGAGGGACTTCTGCCCTTCGAGAACATCAAGGCGGTAGCGCTGGAGTTCACCAAGCCGCAGAACATGACCCGCGAGATCGAGGTTTTAGGCCAGATCCTGGGCAAGGAGGAGCAAGCTTCCGATTACATTAGCTGGTATGATGAAAAGATCAACTCTGTCAAGGATGCAGTGGACGGGATGAACTTGCCCGAGGCATATGTGGAGTGGAGCTCCAGTGGCGGCGATATTTCCACTCTGGGCCCGGGGTCTGCATTTGACCAGGTGCTGAAAGTGGCAAAGGGCTACAACATCGCCAGCGCCCTGGAAGAGAGCTATCCAAAGGTGGACTGGGAATGGGTGGTAACAGAAAATCCTGAGATAATCATCGTGAGACAGACCCAACCAGCAGGACATACCGAGATCGGCTGGGAGTCTGCTCCCTCACAGGAGGCCTCAAAACTGCAGGCTGCGAAGAATGAGCTTCTGGACAGATCAGGAGCAAGCGGAACCTCAGCCGCAAAGTCCGACCGGATCTATTTCATAGATTGGGATATCATGAACGGCCTGGACCAGGTGGTGGGCGCGACCTATCTGGCGAAGGTGCTCCACCCCGACGTGGATCTCAATCCGGAGGAGGTATACAGCGAATATTTAGAGCGTCTGGGCCTTGAGTATCCCGAGGGAAGGACGATGGTCTATCCGGAGATTGAGGATTGATCGCAACAATAAGCCTGTGAGGCATCCTTATTCTTTTTTAGATGGGTTTTTATGTTATTTGATCCGAAATAGTTATTAATAGAATACAAGAAAAACAGAATACATCACACCAAATTGCAATCCCTCAATCGGCAGGTAATCGAATGAAGTTAGTCTCAATAACCTGGAGCAGTGAGCTGCCCCACCTGATGCAGGGGGCCAGAGAGCTCTCCTTTAACCTGGAGGCCTGGTCCTATACCCAGCTTGACGATCCCGTCCAACTGGAGAAATGCCTGAAATCACTGAAAAGCGCTCAGATGGTCCTGATCCATCCATCGAACGACCCCTGCTGGGATGAGATCATTCCCTCCCTCAGCCCCAGCACGCCAGTGATCTCCTTTGGCCGGGACCCATCACTCTGGACCGTGGCCAATGTCCCGATGGATACTACCTTAACCGTCAACCGCTATGCCCTGTTCGGCGGGCGGAAGAACTTCAAGAACCTGCTCAAGTATGCCTGCAACCAGGCCCTGAAGACGAGCTTCCAGCTCGAACCGCCAGAGGAGATCCTCTGGCAGGGGCTCTATCATCCCCGATCTGAGACGGCCTTCGCAACCGTTGATGAGTACCTGGAATGGTATCAGGGCAAGGAACGATCGTGGGTGGGCCTGATCTTCTCCCGCACCTCCTGGGCAAACGAGGATCTGAAGGTCGTAGATGCCGCCATACTGGAGCTGGAAAAGGAGTTCGACGTCCTCCCTGCATTCTGTTTCGGCATGGGAGATTCCGATCTGGGCGCCTGGTCCAGCGTAGAGGTGGCCAAGAGGTTCTTCTCAGGAAGAGTGGAGGCTATAGTCAACCTCCAGCCCATCTTCCGCTCCAGAAACAGCGATGAGGCACTCCAGACCATGAAAGCCCTGAATGTGCCCATATTCCATCCTGCGGTCGTCTATCATAAGACAGAGGAGGAATGGAAGGATGATGTGCACGGCCTGTCCAGCAGCGAGGTGGGCTGGTCTGTGGCCATGCCGGAGTTTGAAGGAGTGATAGAGCCTCTGATGATAGGAGCGACGAGCCGCTCTGAGATGGACGGGGCACAGATAGAGAAGCATGTGCCCATCCCGGAGAGGGTTTCAAAGCTCGCGAGAAGGGTCAAAAAATGGGTCGCCCTGAAGAACAAGCCGGTATCCGAGCGCCGGGTGGCTTTCATCCTGCACAACAATCCCTGTGCTTCAGTGGAGGCTTCAGTTGGTGGCGGAGCGCATATCGATACCCTGGAGAGCGTTGCTCGCATCATGGACCGGATGGTCCAGGCCGGATACTCGCTGCAGAGCCCACCCAAGACGGGAAAGGAGCTGATTGAGACCATCATGGCCAGAAAGGCGATATCGGAGTTTCGCTGGACCTCGATCGAGGAGATCATCAAGCGAGGAGGAGCCCTCGCCCTCTTGAGCGAAGAGGAATACCGGCAATGGTTCGACCTGCTATCCCCCGTCGTCCGGGATCAGATGATCGAGGCCTGGGGAAGGCCGCCAGGGGAGGAGAAGGACGGAATTCCCGCTGCCATGCTCTATCAGGGGAAGATCGTTATCACTGGGGTGGAATACGGAAATGCCCTGGTCTGCACCCAGCCCAAGAGGGGGTGCGCCGGGTCTCGCTGCGATGGCCAGGTCTGCAAGATATTGCACGATCCCCAGGTGCCGCCCACTCATCAGTATCTGGCCACCTACCGCTATATCGAGAGCTGCTTTGGCGCAGACCTGATTGTGCATGTAGGAACCCATGGCAACCTGGAGTTTCTGCCCGGAAAGTCGGTGGGCCTCTCCGCCGACTGCTATCCCGATATCGCGATCGGCGATATGCCGCACCTTTACATCTACAACTCGGACAACCCCCCGGAAGGGACCATAGCCAAGAGAAGGAGCTATGCCACTTTAGTCGACCACATGCAGGTGGTGATGACTGACTCCGAACTCTATGGAGAGCTTAAAGAGCTGGAGGACAGGATCTCCGAGTACAGACGGGCGGTCCTCTCGGAGGGCGGAAGAGCCCATGCCCTCGAGCATATCATCCTAAATCTGCTGGAGAAGAGCAACCTGGCAGGCGAGATCAATCTGAAGAGGCTCATCGCCAGCGGCGCGAGCTTCGAAGAGATCCTGGAGAGGGCACACGACAAGATCTCCCAGCTCTACAATACCCAGATCCCCGACGGTATGCATATATTCGGAGAGCTTCCCGCGGGCAAGAGAAGAGAGGAGATGATCCGGGCCATTCTCCGGGCTGAGGTGAGAGGAGCTGCTGCCCTCCTGCTGGGACGGGAGGTCACGGCCAATATCGAGGATCTTAGAGAGTTGGACGGACTGGGTGGGGACCTGGTCCGGGCAATCATAGCCGACAGGAGAGGCAAGATCGAAGGCCAGGAAAAGAGCAGTATATCGAGACTGCTGGAGGAGCGCTCTATTGGAAAGGAAAGCCCGGCCTTAGACCTCTTGCGAGATCGAATAGAAGAGCTCAGCTGGAGGATCGAGGAGTCCAGGGAGATGGAAAGCCTATTGAGGGGCTTTTCCGCAGGATTCATCGAGCCAGGACCATCGGGGCTGATGAGCAAGGGAAAGATCGAGATCCTGCCCACGGGGAGGAACTTCTTCTCCCTGGACCCCTCGGCAGTTCCCACCGAGGCCGCCTGGATGGTGGGACGAAGGCTGGCCGACAGCCTGCTGGAGAAGTATGAAAAAGAGCAGGGACGGCTTCCTGAGAACGTGGGGATGTTCTGGATGGCAGGCGATGTGATGTATGCCGATGGGGAGCAGATGTCCCAGATGTTCCATCTCATCGGCGTCATGCCGGTCTGGAAGGGGGGGAAGCTGAAGGGCTATGAAGTGATACCTCTCGAGGAACTGGGCCGGCCCAGGATAGACCTGACCGTGAGGGTCTCAGGCATCACCCGAGACTGCTTTTACAACTGCATTGAGATCATGGACCAGGCCATCTGTGAGGTCGCAGCACTGGACGAGCCACAAGATATGAACTTTCTGCATAAGCATGACCTGGAGAACGGATCTCATCATCGCATCTTCGCCAGCCGCCCAGGAACCTATGGCAATGGAGTGAACCTGGCAGTCTATGCCAGCGCCTGGAAAGCGGATAAGGATCTTTCGGACGTGTTCATCTACTGGAATGGTTACGCTTACGGCAAGGGCGTCTTCGGCGAGGAATCCCAGGATGGTTTGATCAAGCAGCTGAAGAGCGTGGACGTCACCTTCAACAAGACCACCACGGATGAGAAGGATCTGTTCGGCTGCTGCTGTTACTTTGGAAACCAGGGAGGTATGACTGCGGCCGCCCGGGAGGTCTCGGGGCACCATGTTGAGGCCTACTATGGTGATACCAGAGATGCCGATCGGGTGGAGGTTCGCACCCTGAGCGATGAGGTCAGGCGGGTCGTTCGCACCAAACTGCTCAATCCCAAGTGGATCGCGGGGATGAAAAGGCACGGCTATAAGGGAGCAGGGGACATCTCCAAACGCGTAGGCCGGGTCTACGGCTGGGAGGCGACGACACAAGAGGTGGATGACTGGATATTCGACGACATTGCCCGGACCTTCGTCATGGACGAGGAGAACCGCAAGTTCTTCCAGGAGAACAATCCCTGGGCGATGGAAGAGATGAGCAGGAGGCTGTTGGAGGCCGAGCAGAGAGGCCTGTGGAAGGCAGATCCTGAGGTTTTAGATGCCCTCAAGAACCTTTACCTGGAGATCGAGGGCTGGATAGAGGAGAGAATGGGAGACGTGGAGGGCGAGATCCAGGGTGGATCGATCGATGTCTTCAATGCCGATGAGGTTCTTGCCTGGAAGAAGAGGATGAGCAAGGTTCTGGGAGATTGAACCGGGGCCAAGCATAACGATGAACGGACTTCTGGTGAGCTTGATTCCTGCAAGGGGGCAGAGGGGGCTTATGCTATCCTATGGGCCGATCTGGCAGCCTTGCATAGGAGCCTTCCCAATTATCTGCTGGCGAAGGTGGCCGCTCCTCTGCTTTACATCACCGCCTTCTTTTTCGCACTGGGGGCAACATCAGGATGAACCAAGTGAGCTAGCTGGATTACTGGAGAAGCTTTGAGGAGCCTCTCATGCTGCTGCAGGATACCCCAGCACCGCTCCCTCGGGATATTCCACTTCCAGGAATTGCTCCAGGTATTCCCGATAGATCTTCCCGGGATCTATATTCATCTCGGGGTGCAGCCACGCTGCGCAATAGGCGAGGCCCACGATGCCGTCAGGTCCCCAGGCGATCTCAGTGCTCAGCAGATGGACCCTGTTGTTCTTCGCCGCATCCAGATTGCTCCATCCCGGACGTTCCTCTAAATAGCCATTCAGGATCTGATCAGCTTCTTTTGTGCTGTTCCAGCCCGCTTTTCCGCCTCCCGGTGCCAGAAGCTTGATTATGACATCCGGGTTCTCCTTGAGGATCCATTCGCTGTCCAGCTTGGGGTACTCATCGAGATCGCCAGCAATGTTCCGTCCTCCGGTGGAGCTGCACATCGCATCGCCGCTTGAGCCTCTGCCGTAACTGGAGTTATAGTAGAGATTTCACCGAATTTTATCTAATGGTTTATCATGCTCGTGCATGCTCGATAAGCCTACTGCATAGGAGAAACGGGTTTTGGAGAATTCAGATTTCCATCCGCTTGAACTCATCCCGCTCTTCTGGCGTGAGCATATCCTGCCAGGGAGTAGCCGTCACCAGGTCCACCGCCCTCCCATTGCGTATAGACTTTTCTATCTTGATGAGGCCTTCCTCCTCCAGTCTCTTTACTGCCCCCCGCGTTTTGCCGGTAGACCAGCCCATCCGTTTTGCCAGCTCATAGACGTTTAAGCTGGGTGCCTCGCTGATCTTTTCGTAGAGGTCCCACTCATCGTCCTCGGCTTTTGCCGTCCTGACCAGGGTGGCTTTCTGAATAGACTGCATATGCAGTCCAATTCTCTTGAACATATTTAAGCCTTTTGATATATGTCATTGCAAAAAATGATATGTCAAATGGTAGATCAAAAGGCTTAAATCCAAATATCATATAGTATTATGCGTGATAACCGACTTCGAAAGGGCTATTCTCGTTAAACTGTGCCAGGAGACGGGCATGGCAAAGGCCGCACATTTGCCCGAGCATGTCCTTGTTCGCAGATTCCCCAACCTGGGGCACAGGGTCAAGAAGGCCCTGGGAAAGTTGGTCAGCAAAGGATATGTCGCCAGGCATCCAACAAGAAATGAGATGACCTATCAGCTCACAGAGCTCGGGATAGAGGAGTGCAGGCAGATGAAAGAGCGGGCCTGACCGCGTTTTGAGGGCAATCGCGAAGCTGAGAAAAAGGTTTTTGATTGATCGCTTGCATCTAATCTTAGGGTGTGACCCATGAGACGCATGCGACCGAGCAATCGACCGTGTGTGAAGGATGTGTGAGGCCAAAAGGACGAAGCTCATCTTCGCAGTTGTTTGTAAGGCCGGTGGCATGCATATAACCCCCGAATTCAAAGACCTGTCCTCCCTGTGGCGGAACTAACTCCCCGTGCAGGCCCACAATGGCCCCAGAATCTGCCGAAGCTGTAGGGAAGATCTGAGCAAGTGGCTTGACTGTCTCAAGTTTGGCAATACTGATATATTGAAGTCCTGGTCGTACGTCGCCTTGTCTTCTTCATGCACTTCTCCCCATATGTCGGCATTGCTTAACATTTTGTCCACTGTGGAGTGGTTCAATCATATGTTTCCTGCCCCTGGCTTATTATCTCGTGCCTTTCCACGATAAAAGCCCCTGGCTGGCTGCATGAATTTTGATTTTCGCAAGGCTGCCAGTCAAGGCTGATTGCTCCACAGGTGGAGTTACCCCAGAGCTGGATGAATTTTTCTATCGAAATGGCACCACTTGGCACATAAGATCTTGTTCCGATCTTGCTTGATACTGCAACAACCGTCATGGCATCACGCGTTTTTCCATCTGCTCCGATACCATGTACTTTAATCGGATATGAACCTGGATTGGGATCATAAAGACCAATTATTACATCAGAAGATTGACCAACCATAATAACGGGCCTAGCTATGCTTGCCGTTACATTCGCAGGAGGCACTAAATCTAAAAATATTTGATCCTCATATTTCATTAATGGGTTTTTATTTTCAGCGGATATATTTGTATGAATACGAATTAATTCGCCTCTATGAAAATGATAATCTTCAATGGTGCCATTATTATCTGTGGATGTAAAAGTATAATTTTCTGATATTTCATCATATGTTATATTATAGTACATGGATGAAAACGATAATTTATAATTACTGGCATCTGGCCCCAAAATCAATGGATACGATGCACCAAACAAAGGGCCAAACAACTGAGATAATGCAACAATAATCGCTCCCGCAAAAATGATATCAACATTACGTTTCTCTTCCCCTAGAACTCTTTTCGATAAACTTTTAGTTATATAAAATATTAATATACCTATTAAAAATAATATTACAGCTGAAAGAATAAGTGTAAGGAGGAACCACTTTAGCTGCTGCTCAGGCAATAATATATATATATATACAGACCAGTAATGCTGCTGCGATAATAGGAGTGGTAAAGACCCAACCTAAGCGCTGTTGCCACATAATCAGAACCCTTGATCACATAATCTTTCGAATAGATATCACTTTCCTTTTCATATGGTTGCAGTTCGATTGGCAGAACAGGAACACGGGCGTGCAGTACTCAATCTCCAAGAAACTAGCTAGCATTCATTCAGAAGCACAAGCATTGCTGAAAGAGAGTTCTGAAAACTAATAGGAACCCAAAGAGCGGAATAATTGAGTCTAGGCGGGCTTAAACACCGATCCACAGTGTCCTCCTTGAAGGAGCCGATCATATTTGCGATAGCTTGATTACGCCCAAGCTCGACTCAGAGTCGGGCAAGGACGCAAACAATGCGCTAGTATTTCATACAGCATTCGTTTTATAGAGATCCTGCATCTTAAATTCTAATTAGATTAAGCTAGTAGGAAGCACCTTTGAGATCCGGCTCATTTTAAAATTTCCTTTTTCACCATGATATACCCAAGCTCCAAAAATATTCTCCACATCGGCATCAAATTTCCCTTTGTATCTTACTGTGTGCCCATAACCTCCTCCGCCATCATAATTTTTATCAAATATAATTTCATTACCATCTATATAGCCGCTAATATTGGAAATTAAGTATCGGGGGCTGTCTTCCCCATAAACAGTGAGAAATGTGTTGACCTCTTTCATCGTGCCAGACAACCTGTTGCCATCAAAGACCAGATCTGCCGAAAAAGCTACAGTATTTCTAGATGCGCCACTAATTTGAGAAAGCAATGATTTAAATAATCCCGATTTGTCGTAGGCATATTCTCCAGTCCATCTTTCCATTTTGGAAACTGAGGAATCGGTGTGTTGATGGGCATCGGATGCTGCACCTAGATTATAGCCACATGACTGACAAAAATTGCTCCCTTCTTGATACTCAGATCCGCATTTCCAGCAATATGGCATTGCTCATCACCAAATTATCACTAGTCCTGTGACCTTATATAAATTTGGGTGGCTTTTCGCTGAATCTATGTGGGTGGGCCCAGCAGTGATTATGGCATGAAAAAACCTTAAAGCATACTGGTTTTCATGCTTGCGCATGATCCCTGCGTGAGAATCATGAGCTCTTGAGGTTGGGTAAGGGAATAGCGGTTCACCAATGAGACGTGGAGACACAGGGAAATTGCGATTCAAGTCCATCCATACCAAATAGCGAGGAGCCAAGGTATTTATCCACGGATGAGAATTGACTCGTGAGGCAGGATAACGGGCTTAACAAATTACAGAAAAATCGGCACGCTACCCAGGGAAGAAGAGAGGACTGTAATATGCCGCTTGGAGAAAGCATTATTCGAAGACTTGCACTCATAAAGTACACATGCGTCTTCGGTTAGCAGATCATTCCTAGCACAATCGTTATAAATGCACATTAATTTATCTTCTGAAATAGTTCATCTAATAAGATTTATATGGAATATGTGATACTATATTCAATCCAAGGGATTAGCATGCGAAAAGGAGTATCACAAATTGAGAAAGATATAGTCGAGCAAGAACTAACCAGGATGTTTGAATCCAAGTGGATTCGAGATAAAGCAAGAGAGAGCGGATTGATCGAAAGAGAAAGAAAGATTGATCCAGTGATAATGTTTTGGACTCTCGCTATCGGCTATGGCTCACAGTTGTATCGAACTATAGTGGAGTTGAAACGCGTTTACGAAGTCAGAGGGAAAGTATCAATTTCAGACAGCAGTTGGCATGATCGTTTCACTCCAGAACTGGTAAAATTTCTCAGAGAATGTGTGATTCACGGCATAGAGCACATTTCTGAAGAACCCAGTAGGATTTTGGGTGACCGTCTAGCTAGCTTTCGGGATGTAATGATTCAAGATAGCACTATTATTCGGCTTCATAAAAGCCTTGCTGATAAGTGGCCAGCCACTCGTTCCCGAAAAGTGGCTGCAGGAGTAAAAGTGGCATTTTTAACAAGTGCCATAGCCAATAGTCCAAAAAGCATTTCGATACTGCCTGAGAATACCAACGATGTAAAGACCTTAAAAATAGGTCCCTGGGTAAAAGATATAATATTATTAATAGATCTAGGATTTTACAAATATCAACTGTTCAGCAGGATAGTTGAAAACGGCGGATCCTTTGTCTCTCGCCTCAAGAGCAATGCAAATCCCTTAATAGTAGGAACAAATCAGGTACGCAATACCCGTGGCGTTGATCTAAACGGGAAACATTTGAAAGATATTAAACTAGAAAAATCCGATGATATTTTTGATGTAAATGTGGAAGTATCATTTGACCGAAGATCCTATCGCGGCGAGAGCAAAAAAGATAATAAGATATTTAGATTAGTCGCCATTTATAATACCGAAGCAGAAGAACATCACTTTTATCTAACTAATATTTCATCAGATATATTAAATGCTTCAGAGGTTGCAGCGGTTTATTCTGGGAGATGGGAAGTCGAACTCATCTTCAAAGAATTGAAGAGCAGATATGCGCTAGATCAGATAACAACAAAGAGCCCATACGCGATTGAGGCCTTAATCTGGGTCTCAATTTTGACGCTTCTTGTCAGCAGAAAATTGTATTCGATAGTGCGAAAACTAAATCCCGGTGCCAAAATGGTTCGCTTTACTCAATTGAGATGGAGTAACATCTTTGTCCAAAATTCCTCGCATCTATTGTCTGCGATATTGGATTACCTTGGAATAGAGCATGATTTCTCTACAGTCTTAAATGTGTGTTCAAGTGAGGCACTTGATCCGCATGTCAATAGAGAACGATTCAGGGAGGGATTGTGGTCTTAACCGAAGACGCATGGATAATTCTCGTGATTCATAAGCAAATGATAGATGATGCAGAGCACTTTTCTGGCGAGCGCAACGGTTGCAATATTCTTCTTTCCGCACCTTGCCAATATCCTCTGGAAGAATCTCATTAACCTTGA
>ERZ1026792.86-NODE-86-length-104634-cov-8.631259_pt1 | contig 104634 bp, 85 predicted proteins | sample MGYA00520884_ERZ1026792 | MGnify/ENA primary metagenome ERZ1026792 (study PRJEB33270, sample SAMEA104284473) | anaerobic digester metagenome | biome: Anaerobic digester microbiome; feature: mesophilic sludge digester; material: Anaerobic digester biomass | place...
CATGGCTATTTTGATGGTGCGGGCGATCCATGGTCCGGGCTTCGTGCCCCCGCCGGCGGTGGGGATCTTCGTGGACGTGCCGATTTCCGACACCGACGTGACGGCCGACTACATCGAGCAGCTCTACAACGACGGGATCGTTGCCGGTTGCGCGGTGGGTGGCGGTGGCGAGCGGTACTACTGCCCGAACGACTTGGTGAACCGGGCGCAGATGGCGATCTTCCTCTGTGCCGGACTCGGCATTCCGCCGGTGGCTCCACCGGCTCACTACTTCCTGGACATCGCTGGCTACGAGTGGGCCGAGGGCTACATCGAGGCCATCTTCAACGAGGGCATCACCGCCGGCTGTGGCAGCAACATATTCTGCCCGGGTGAAAACATCACACGGGCGCAGCTCGCAGTGTGGCTCACCGTTGGGTTGGGGCTCGACACGTATCGTCACCCGATGAACCCGTAGCCTGACCGTCAACCGACCGGGGAGACCTCTCCCCGGCACGACCAACCCGAGCCGGGCGTCCCAACGCCCGGCTCGTTGTCTTGGTGCGGCGGCTTGCGAGACACGCCCCAGAACGCACCGAAGCACGGCTGCGGCGAATATCGGCCGAGTTGCGGTCTCGCCCGCCGGCGGTATCGCGCGCTGTACCTGCGCCGCCTCCTCCAGAACCATGCGCACATGACCGGATACGGCGGTGCGCGGCGAGATGAGGTCGGGCGGGTTTTCAGGGTCGGGTACGCCCGCGTGGTGGAGGTGCGACGTGTCGCACCGGGGATGGTGAGCAAGGGTGTTCGGGCGCGGGAAGTCCTCGACCCGGGCGCAATCGCGCTGCTCGGAACGTGGCTCGGGGAAGCCGGCGGCCAGCTCGGGGCGGGCTACCAAGCGCCGCTTTGTGTTCCGTTCGGCCTCGCCGCTACGGCGGCGTACGCGGTTGCCGGGCCAGGGCAGCCGGCCGGTGCCTTCTGGACCGGCCGCGACGTGGTGGTGGAGTGGGAAGGTGAGGCGGCGGTCGGAGACACGCTCGAGGCGGAGGCCGAGATCCTCGATATCGACGAGGGGATTGCGCTGCTTCGTCTCGCGGCGTCTACGACCTCGGGGGGGCTGCTGCTCATGAGCACGCTGCGGCTGTCGGCGGTGCGCGACGGGAAGGCGCTACCCTCGCGTCTGAGGCCACCGCCGCGGTCCGCGCCGCCGTGCCGGCCAAAGGTGCCGCGGCAAGGCTCTCGTTTCGTTGCGGTTGTCGACCCTGTACCGACGTTGTGGCCCGGGGAGAGCGCGGAGCTGGCGCTCACGCTCGTCAACACCGACGACGAGGCTCGGGAGGTCGAGCTGCGAGCCGTGGTGCCGGCCGGGCACGGGCTATGGCTGCCGACCGGTGACCGGCGGCTTGCGCCACTCGGCCCATGGTCCGAGACACGGGTCAGCTTCTCGGTGCGGGCCGACCGCCCGCATGAGGTCAACCTCGAGAAGTCCTGGCCGCTACGGGTCATAGTGACCGGGGGCGGCGTCGAGGAGGTGCTCGAGGTAGCGGTCGCCGTGGAGGACCCGGAGCCGGGGAGGCTGCTGTACGTCCTCACCGAGGACTGTGAGACCTCGACGGCGGGCCACGTACGGGCAACTACGGCGAGCGTGCGGAGCTCGGCAACCGTAACGATTTCATGGACCCCGAGGACGACCGGCTGCAGATGATCGAGAAGCCGCACCGGATGAACGAGGTCGCTGAGAAGTACGGGGCGCGATGGACGCACTTTTTCACCGCCACACAGCGCTTTGCTGCGGCATGGGCGGCGGAGCAGTCGTCGAGTGGGGCTTGGCCGCGTCTGATCGCCGACCTCGACGAGTCGGTACGCCGCGGCGCGGTGCGGCACGAGTACGCACCGCACATCCACTTCGACTACGAGCCCGGAAGCCAGCTCCCGCCGCAGCCGCGCCTCGTCTACAACCCCGCGACCGACGGTATCCTGCCCAACGACTACTACGATCCCGTCACCAACCCGGAGCATCGCCACCATGACTGGGACGGCGCCGCCCGCGGCGGACCGGGGGTCAAAGCACTCGGGGACCTTCGCACGCTCGACAGCAAGACCGGCTCACTTTACCGGAGCCTGCGCTATCTCGCCCGGCTGTGAGCCGGCCAGCGCCTGCCCCGAGTGGCGCGGATCGGCAGCTTCGACTTCGGCGCCCAAGCGGAGGATCAGCGTATCTCGACCGCGGCGTTCGAGGCGTGTGGTCTAGTTGCCAGCTCCGACGCCTTCATGGCTTGGCTGCCGCCGCGGCAAGGGGGCCAGCTCTCCTGGTGCCGCGAGGAGGATCGGAAGGCGGTCGTCGAGGACCTTGGCCGGGTTCACCTTGCCCAGCTCGCGGTGTGCCACGATACCGACTTCGGCGACCTGGGCAAGGACCGCGCCTGGTTCGAGCAGGCCGTGCGGCGGCCCGGGGACCCGGGGTCAGGGTCATCATGAGCCTGACGCATGCGATGGTCATGCGCGGCGAGCCAGACCCGTTCCGCAGCCTCGAGGGAGGGAGCTTCGACAAGCTCGACGCCTTCCTTGCCTGGGCGCGGGAGCGTTTCCCCGAGGTGCGGTTCGCCACCGCCAGCGAGGCGCTGATCGAGTTCCTGGACTACTACACGCCCGAGCTGCGCGCCCTCGTCGAGCCGGCGCCGTGCGCCGCGGTACCTGCGGACGGGCTCTACGAGCTCCCGGTTCGGCTCCTGGGTCGGGGGATCACGGTCTCGGCCGAGGCACCAGCCCGGGTCCGCGTCGTCGTGCCGCCGTGGATCGAACCTGGCGAGATCGCCTCGGTGCAGGTATGCGACGGCGAGCAGGTGCTGGCGCAGGCAGACCGCTTCGACGCGGATCGCCAGCCCGGGCTGGAGATCGAGCTGACCACACGACCGCAGGCGCTCCGGTTGTGCCTGCAGCTCACACCGGAAGCGGCGCCGGCGCTTGCGGAGTGCTTCGCGGCCTTGACCGGACCGCGGTTCGTCGAGCCGATCGAAGAGGTGCGAGCGCCGCTGCTGCGGCTCGCGTCGCCGCACAACGGCGTCTACTCGACGGACCTCCTACGCCTGCTCATGAGCCCGGTCGGCGGGCACGCTGAGCCGCTGGGACGGCGCCTGCACCCGCTGGGTGTGCTGGCGATGGGGGATCTGCATGACCGAGGCGCTGGTCGCGGCAGGTGAGCCCGCGCCGAGCCGTCCATGTCGGCTGCGGGTACGGCGCCTGGCGCTGCGCTGGCGTAAGGCGATCCCGTTGGAGGCGACGCTTCTGGCAAGCCATGCTCCGGCTGCGGGTGGGCACTGCGCGGTGTGCGTTCGCGACCAGCTCGGCGACATCATCTGCGATGCCGAGGTATGGGTCGACCAGCGGGTGGAAGCGCCGTTGGCGGCAACGGTGGCCCCAGGCGAGCGCGAGACTGGCGAGGAGACTGCCGACGCGCTGCGTGCGGCGGTCCGCCGCTACGCCGCTGCCAACGACGAGGCGCTGCGCGTCTACCGCTCGCTGCGGGGCTGGCGGCTGATGCTCTTCGTGCAGAAGGGGTACTCGCTGCTGCGCACCGGGTTCCGGCCCTGGTGCGGCTGGCTGTGGCGGGCACTGCGCGGCTGCGCGGAGCTCGACACACACGAGCTGCAGCTCCCGTACATCGACGACTACGTGAAGTGAAGGCGCTGGTTGTGTAGCTGGGCGAGCGTGGCTATCCTCACGCGATGACGAGCGGGGACCGCTCCACCACGCTGGCAGCGAAGCCACGAGTGCTGCTGTTCGGCAACATCTTTCAGCCGCCGTTTGTGAACAACCTCATCGGGCCGCTGCGGGCGTTCGAGCGGGTCTGCACCCTCAAGCTCGTCGAGCCGCGCCTGCTGGACGGGTTCGTGAGCACCGCCAGCGCCGCCCCGGCACCACTGCCTTTTGCGTCGGCGGTCGAGGCGGTGATGGGGTTCGAGCCGGAGATCGTGATCTGTCTGGCCGGCGCGATTTTCGTGCCGGAGGAGCTCAAGTGCGTGCTGCCTTCGTCGGCGGTGTACGTCGGGCTGGCGCTTTCGGACCCGCTCGGGCTGCCGTCGTCGCTGGCGATCGCCCCGTCGTTCGACCTCTTTTACAGCCAGGATCCGTCGACCTTCGCCGCCTACCGGGCGGCCGGGATCGCCGTCCGTGAGTGCGCCCCGGCCATCGATGGCGAGCTGTTCGCGCCACTCGACGTGCCCAAGCAGTGGGACGTGTTTTTCGCTGGGAAGTGGACCGCGTACCGCCAGGAGGCGATCGCGGCGCTGGCGCGCGTGTGCCGGTTGCGCTTGCACGGGCATGCCTCCGAGAGTCGCTGGGATCCCCCGGCGCTGCCGGCGCTCGCCTCACCGGAAGAGCTGCGGGCGGGGATCGCCTCGGCCTACTTGGCACTCGAGTTCGCGGTCATCGACGATTATCCGCCGCCGGTATACGGCACCTGGAGGCTTACCAACCGGCCGCAGCTCGCGGCGGCCGGCGGAGTCGCCTCGCTCATCGAGGATAGCCCGTTTATCGGGCGCTATTTTGAGCCGGAACAAGAGATTATACCGTATCAATCGATCTCGCATTTGGTAGAGCGCGTGACACGATTGGTTGCCGAACCGGCACGATGCGCGGAGCTCGGCCGGCGGGCGCGGGCACGGGTGCTGCGCGAGCACCTCTGGGACCACCGCGTGGCGGGGATCCTGCGCGACGTCGCTGCGTTTCTCGGCAGTCGGTAGCTACGTTCGAGGGGGAGCGAAGGTCATGCGGACGAAGCGCCCGTCGTCGGCCTCCAGGGTGTAACCGGCGGCGGTGAATGAGGCTCGAGAGGCCGAGTTTTCCCGCAGAATAGCGCAATAGATCAGGCGGATCCCCCAGGCCGCTGCGGCGTGGGCGGTGCAGGCTCGGATGGCGTCCTTCGCGAACCCCTTGCCGCGGGCCGCCGGATCGCCGACCAGGAGGCGACCGCACTCGGCCTGGCTGCCCGTCCAGTCGATGTCGTAAATCGAGACCTGCCCAATGGGACGGGCCTGTTCGATCGGCTCGATCACCCACACGAAGTCGTCGTCCCGCTCGAGGTAGCGGGAGAACCAAGCCAGGTGTTGCTCCCAGGCGATCGGTGCGGAGCTGATGAACCACCGCCGGTTGCAGTCGGCGTTGCGCCACGCCAGGGTGAGCGGGAGGTCCTCCTCACGAAGCAGCCGCAGCCTTACCCGCTCCCCGATGATCGGCGGGACGAGGCGTTTCACTGCCGCCCTCCGCCCAGCGAGGCGACAACCGCACGCAGGTGGTGCGCGATGTCGCGCACATCGGCCTCGCCCAAGCCGATGTGGAGCGGCAGGGAGATGACAGAACGGCTGGCGCGTTCGACGTTCGGGCAGGCGCCGGGCCGATCCGCGTACATGCGATAGCTTCGGTTGTCGCGGTAGTGGACGCCGGGGTAGATCTCACGCTGGTTGAGCCCGACCATGACGCGATCGCGCTCGGGGACGAGGACCTGGTAAAGGTGGCGTGAGCTCTCACAGTCCGCAGGGGTAGGCACGGTCGTCACGCCGGGGGCGCCAGCGAGCGCCTGGTCGTACCACGCTGCGAGGCGGCGGCGGTGGAGGTTGTCCTCGTCGAGGTAGCGGAGCCCGACCAGCGCGATCGCGGCCATGATCGAGTTGCCGTGGTACTTGAAGCCGACGTGCTCGACGTCGTAGAGCCAGCGGTAGGAGCCGTCGGCATGGGTGCGCGTATACGTGTCCTTGTTGATCCCGAGCCAGGTCCATTTGCGGCACTCGGCGTCGAGCTCGGCGTCCGCGAAGCAGACCATGCCGGAGTCGGCGGTGGGGAGGTTCTTCACCGCCTGGAAGCTGAATACCGCAACGTCGGCCTCACCGCCCACGTGGCGGCCGCCGAGGCGCGTGCCGGCCATGTGCGAAGCGTCCAAGATGAGGCGCAGGCCGCGCTCGCGGCACATCGACGCGACCTCTGGGAGACGTCCGGTGGAGCCGCCGAGGCCAACGAACACCACCGCTCGTGTGCGCGGAGTCAGTCGCTCGCGGATCGAGGCCGGGTCGAGGCACAGGTACTCATCGATGTCGGCGAACACCGGCTGGAGGCGCTCATACAAAAGTGCGTGGTTGGTCGAGACGAAGGTGAACGGCGTCGAGATCACTTCGTCACCATCTTGCCAGCCGTGGCGCTCGCGCAGCAGCCGGACGGCGAGGTGCAGGCCGGCAGTGGCCGAGTTCAAGAAGTGGGCGTGCGGCAGCGCCGTGTACTCGCACCACGCCTCCTCCAGCTCGACGGTCTTGTAGCCGAGGCCGGTCCACCCGCACTCGAGGCACTCGCGGATCGCCGCCAGCGCCTCCTCGACACGGAACGAAGGTCTGAACAGGTGAATCGGTCCGCTCACCGGCCCTCCCGACACCGCCGCAGAGGATAGCGCACGACGGTCGAGCCTGCTCGAGCTGCGTGCGGGCGACGAGCGAGAAGCGTCCACGGCAGTGCCTGGTTCGATCTCGATCGCGGCTTGGTGGGCGGGGTCTCCCACTCGGCGTGAAGGCGGTGGAGCAGACGCTGGGAGCCGACGGCTCGCTCGCCCGCCTCGGTGAGGCGGGGTTTGTCGAGGTCGAGACCGTTGAACCCAGGGTAGGCGAGCCAGGCCCTGGCGGGTCGCTGCTGGGTCATCGCTAGTGGCTTGCTCGGGGCGGCGGGGTACGGCACGGCTGTCAACCCAGGCAGCGAGATGGAGGCACCGGTGCGCGACGACTGTAGAATAGGCGGGATGGTCGTCGCCGAGGTCTGTCGGAACGTCGCCGGGAAGCGCCCCACTCCTTGGGAGGACGTGCGGGATGTGGCGTCCTACTGGCACCTGCTGGCCAACCTCGTGCACCGTGACCTCACGGTCCGCTACAAGCGCTCGATCCTCGGGTTTTTCTGGACGCTGCTCAACCCCCTTTTGATGATGGTCATCCTGACCGTCGTTTTCTCGCATTTCTTCCGTTTCGCGATTCTCCATTACGAGATCTATTTTCTGTCCGAGTTCCTGGTCTGGATGTTCTTCGCCCAGACGACCGCCAACTCGATGGCGTCGCTGGCGTGGAACGGTCCGCTGATGAAGCGCGTGCGGCTGCCCAAGACGATCTTCGCCCTGGCCGGAACGGTGGCCGGGATGATCAACCTGCTGCTGTCGTGTGGGCCGCTCATCGCCATCATGCTGGTGGTGGGCGCACCGGTGCGGCCGGCGCTGCTCGTGCTGCCGCTGAGCTTCCTCGTCATCGCCGTGTTTACCCTCGGCGTCAGCCTCGGGCTCTCGGCGCTCGCCGTCTACTTCGACGACGTCGCGCAGATGTACCAGGTCGGCATCATGGGGTTGATGTATCTGACGCCGATCATGTATCCACTCGACATTCTGCCCGACCGCTTCCGCTGGCTGGTCGAGTTCAACCCCCTCACCAAGCTGTTCGAGCTGGCGCGCTACCCGATCTACCACGGTCAGCTCCCGCCGCTCGCCGTTTTTGGCGTCGGCGTGGCCTTGGCCCTTGGCGCGCTGGTTCTCGGCTGGACCGTTTTCCGCCGCCTGGCCGGCGGGTTCTACCTCCACTTGTGATGCTCGCTCTGTCCTCTGCCGCGGCCATCGCCATGCACGACGTCTCGGTGCGGTTTCGGGTGCCGACCCGCCGCATTCCGACCCTCAAGGAGTGGGCGATTCGCCGTCTGACGAGTCGGTTCCAGTACGAGGACTTCCGCGGCCTGGACGGGGTATCGCTCGAGCTCGGCATCGGCCGCTCCCTCGGCATCATCGGCGCCAACGGGGCGGGGAAATCGACGCTCCTGCGCGTCATCGCCGGCATCCTCGCGCCGACCTCGGGCGCGGTGGCGGTGCGCGGGCGCGTAGCGCCGATCATCGAGCTCGGTACCGGCTTCGACCAGGAGCTGTCGGGCCGGGAAAACGTTTTCTTCAACGGCGCGCTGCTGGGTCGCTCACGGACCGAGATGCGGAAACGCTTCGCCGGGATCGTAGCGTTCGCCGAGCTCGAGGACTTCATCGATGCGCCGCTCCGGACCTACTCCACCGGCATGGCCGCCCGGCTCGCGTTCTCGGTCGCGACCACCGTCGACGCCGACGTGCTGCTGCTGGACGAGATCCTCTCGGTCGGCGACGGCGCTTTCGTCGCCCGCTGCAAGGAGCGGATCGCCTCGTTCCGCCGTGCCGGCGTGACGATCCTCTTCGTCTCCCACAATATGAACGCCGTGCGGTGGCTCTGTGACGAGGCGATCTGGTTGCGGGACGGGCGGATCGCTGCGCACGGCCCGGCGAAGGATGTGACGGCCGAGTACTCGCAGTGGCTCAAGACGGACAAGTCCTCGGCCCGCCGCCGACACGGATAGTACGGTGGCGGACGGAACACCCCGGCAACCTTCGACGGCGAGGCGCAGACCGCAAAGCGGTTGGTGCGACCGCCTGGGCCGCCTGCGACGGCGGCTCGCACACCCCATCGAGTCGGCTCGCGTTTTGGCGCCCAGCCTGCTTCCGGTCCGGCTGCGAGCCCGGCTGCTGGCCGCGTTTTCGGGGCGTGGGAGCGCTTTGCATGTGCCCGAGCAGCAAACGGAGCTGGCTGCACTCGTTGCCGGGTGGGAGTCGGTCGCGAAAACGCTCGGGCCGCAAGTGACGAGAGAGCTACCGCTCGTGTCGATTGTCGTCGTGACGTTCGGCAACCGCCGGCTCACCGAGCTCTGCCTCGCGAGCATTCGCTGCTTTACCGGTGACGTCGAGCACGAGATCATCGTCGTCGACAACGGCTCGACCGACGGCACGCCGGAGCTGCTCCAACATCTCGCAGCTATAAACGACAAGGTGCAGGTCGTCCTCAACGGCGAGAACCGCGGCTTCGCGGCAGCGACGAACCAGGGCGTGCGTGCCGCACGCGGGCAGGTGCTTTGCCTGCTCAACAACGACACCGTCGTCACACCGGGGTGGCTGCAGACGCTGGCCGGGGCGGTCGGGGCGAATGAAGGGCTGGGCATGGTGGGGCCGGTGACCAACGCGGTTGGCAACGAGGCACGCGTGCGCTGTGGGTACCGCGATCTTGGCGAGCTGCCCGCGTGGGCGGCGGCGCGCGCGATCGGGCAGGCCGGGAAGACGTTCTCGATCCCGATGCTGGCGCTGTTCTGCGCGGTCCTGCGCCGCCAGGTGTGGGAGCGTGTCGGCCCACTCGACGAGCAGTTCGCGGCCGGGATGTTCGAGGACGACGACTACTCCCGGCGGGTGCGTGCGGCCGGCTACGACCTGTGCTGCCGCCAGGATGTCTTCGTGCATCACTGGCAAAGGGCCGGCTTCAAGCTCCTGGGCGAGGAGGCCTATCAACGGTTGTACGAGTCCAACCGCGCCCGCTTTCGAGCCAAGTGGAGCGGCTGACAAAGCAGCCGCCAGCCCACGGCCGCGTCCAGGTCCGACGACCAAGGGCGGGTCGCGGACCACGGGCCGCCGCCGACGTTCGAGTGGAGGCGTTGCGGTGCTATGCTCGAACGAGCACGTGAGGAGAGGTGCCATGGGCACGATCCTGTACATCGATCCGTTCGGCGGGGCGTCGGGGGATATGCTGCTCGGCGCGCTCGTAGACCTCGGCGTGGAGGTCGACAGCTTACGTGGGCTGCTCGACGGGCTCGATCTGCCCGGGTGGCGGTTGGAAGCGGAGCGCGACCGCCAACAGGGGTTCGCCGGCACCCGAGTGCGCGTCGTGGTGAGCGAGGAGAGCTCTCCGGCCCGGCACCTTCGAGACGTGCAGCAGGTGTTGCGAGGCGCGCGTCTCCCGCAGGGGGTGCGCGAGCGAGCGATGGCGGCGTTCGAGTGTCTGTTCGAAGCCGAGGCCGAGGTGCATGGTGTTCCCCTGGAGCAGGCACACCTGCACGAGCTGGCGGCAGTGGATGCGGTGATCGACATCGTTGGCGTTTGTGCGGCAGTCGAGCTGCTGGGCGTGGATCGCCTGGCCTGCGGGCCAGTGCCGGTGGGCTCGGGTACGGTTGAGACCGCGCACGGATTGCTGCCAGTGCCGCCACCCGCGGTGAGCCGGCTCCTGCACGGGATTCCGATCGCCGGGTACGCGGCCCCCGGTGAGATGACCACTCCGACGGGTGCCACCTTGCTACGGACGCTGGTGCGAGAGTTCGGACCTTTGCCCTCGGGCACCATCCAGCGGGTCGGGGTCGGGTTCGGAACGAGGAAGTTCCCGGGTGTTCCCAACTTGCTGCGTGCGTTCCTACTCGACGAGGCGGCGCCACGCGCGGCTGGCCGCTCGATGGTGATCGTCGAGACGACGATCGACGACCAATCGGGAGAAGTGCTGGGTTGGCTCACCGAGCGGGTACGGCGAGCCGGGGCACTCGACGTCTGGTGCCTCGCTGGCGCCGGCCGCAAAGGTCGACCCGTGATCGAGCTCCGGGCGCTCGTCGAACCACCTTTCGTGGATGCAGTTGTCACAGCATTGTTCGAGGAGGGCGCAACCCTGGGCGTGCGGGTCTTGGGGTGCGTGCGGCCGGAGATCGAGCGCCACATCGTCGACGCACCGACTCGTTTCGGCGTCATCCCGGTGAAGATCGGCGTGTTCTGCGGCCGGGTCGTCTCGGTCAAGCCGGAGCTCGACGTCTGCGTGGCCGTCGCCTCCGCGCACGAGGTGAGCCTGGCGGCGGTTCGCGAGGAGGCACAGAGCGCTGTCCTGGGTATCGGTCAGCCGTGGGAGGGGTGAGTCCTGGCGACCGGCGTGGGCGAGAGTCGAGAGCTGGGGATCGTGACGCCGTCGGCTGGTGACGAGCCGCTCAGCTCTGGACTCGCGATGCTCGAGGGAATCAGAACAGCTCCAGCGCCGCCACGTCGCCCTTGCCGCGGCGTACGAGCAGGGGCTCGTCCTCGCTGAGGTCGACGACGGTCGACGGCTCGTTGACGAGCACGCCGCCACCCACCACGAGATCGACCTGCCCGGCGAGGGTGTCGGCGATCAGCACCGGATCGAGGAGGAACTCCTCGGCCGTGTTGCGCACCGAGGAGGAAAGAAGCGGCTCGCCGAGCTCGGCCAGCACCGCCTGGACGATGGCGTTGTCCGGTATCCGCAGCCCCACCGTGCGACGCTTGTGGAGCATGATCTTCGGTACCTCCTGGCTGGCCTGGAAGATGAACGTGTAGGGTCCGGGCAGCACCCGCTTCATGACTCGGAACAGGTGGTTGGTGATGCCGCGGGTGAATCGACTCGCCGTGGCGATGTCGGGCACCAGGATCGACAACCGTTTGGTACCTGAGATCCCCTTGACGCCGTACAGGCGCTCGATCGCGCTGCGGCTCGATAGGGCGCAGGCGAAAGCGTAGACGGTATCGGTTGGAAGCACGACCACGCCGCTGCGCTTGAGCACCTGGACGACGCGAGCGACGAGCCACGACTCGGGCTCGATGGGATCGATGTGGAGCGGCATCCAAACCTCCCCGGGCTTTCTAGCCCGATTGAGGTGGACGCGTCAAGGTGCGCGTTGCGCCTTCCGGCACGCTGGCGGTTACGGGCCTGTGTTTTGCATTCCCCGTGCGGGCTGGCTTTCGCTGGGTGCCGGGGAGGTGCGCGTGGCATACGAGGGGTTGGGACGGCTGGACAGGCGGGTGTTCATCGCCCGCATGACCGCTCTCGGCGTAGCGAGCGCAGTGGCGGAGCGGGTCTGGGCCGAGGCTGCAGCGCGTGGTCCGGTCACGCCGGCCGTGCTGGCCGAAGCCGCGAAGCTGGCGCGCGTCGACCTCTCGGAGGATGAGCGGGCGCTCATGGTCGCCGGCGTCGAGGAGGTGGGGACCAGGATCGAGCAGCTCCGCTCAGTGCCGCTTGCCAACGCGCTGGCACCGGCGCTGCGGTTCAGCCCGCTGCTGCCCGGGATGACGGTGCCGTCGAAGCATCGCGGGCTCAAGTTCAGCCGCGTCGAGGCAGTGACGCGCCCGACCGACCTCGAGCAGCTCGCTTTCGCTCCGATTCCCCTGCTCGCCGAGCTGTTGCGCACCCGCCAGGTGCGCTCGATCGAGCTGACCGAGATGTACCTCGACCGCCTGAGGCGGTTCGATCCGCTGCTCGGCTGCGTCGTGACGCTGTGCGAGCGGCGGGCGCTCGAGCAGGCCAGGCGAGCCGACGACGCGATTGCGGCTGGACGCTACCGGGGGCCGCTGCACGGCATTCCGTGGGGCGCCAAGGATCTCCTGTCGGTGAAGGGCTACCCGACGACCTGGGGCGCTGCCCCGTTCGCTCGGCAGGTCATCGATGAGGACGCCACCGTGGTGCGTCGGCTCGACGAGGCCGGTGCGGTGCTGGTGGCCAAGCTGACGCTCGGCGAGCTCGCCACCGGCGATCTGTGGTTCGGGGGCCAAACCTGCAACCCGTGGGATCCGCGCGAGGGCTCGTCCGGCTCCTCGGCGGGGCCGGCGGCGGCGGTTGCCGCTGGGCTCGTGGGGTTTGCGATCGGCTCCGAGACTCGCGGGTCGATCCTCTCGCCGTGCACGCGCTGCGGCGCGACCGGACTGCGGCCGACGTTCGGCCTGGTCAGCCGGCACGGTGCGATGGCATTGGCCTGGAGCATGGACAAGCTGGGGCCGATTTGCCGGGCCGTGGAGGACTGTGCGCTGGTGCTGGCAGCGGTCGCCGGTCCCGACGGCCGCGACGAGACGGTGCTCGATGTGCCGTTCGCCTGGGACGCCACCCGCGACGTTCGGGCGCTGCGCGTGGGATACCTGCGGTCAGCGTTCGACCGTGACCCCGATGCCGTGGACCCGGAACGGTGGGTGCACGACCGGTCCACCCTCGAGGCCGTGCGCGAGCTCGGCGTGGAGCTCGTGCCGGTCGAGCTGCCCGACCTGCCTGTCGACGCCCTGTCGTTGATCCTCCACGCCGAGGCCGCTGCCGCGTTCGACGAGCTCTCGCGCGGCTCCGGTGACGACCGGCTCATGCGCCAGGACGCCAACGGCTGGCCCACGCGGCTCCGCGTCGGGCGCACCGTGTCGGCCGTCGACTACCTTCAAGCCAATCGCGTACGGCGCCTGGCGATGCAGGAGATGGCCCGCCTCCTGCACGGGCTCGACGCTTACCTCTCGCCCACCCTCGGCGGCAACAACCTGCTACTGACCAACCTTACCGGCCACCCCGCGGTGGTGCTCCCCAACGGCTTCCGCCGCAACGGCACGCCGACCAGCGTGACCTTCATCGGCAACCTGTTCCACGACGCCGAGGCGATGCTGCTGGCCAAAGCGTATCAGGACGCCACCGGTTTCCATCTGCGGCGCCCGCCGCGCTTTGCATAGGCTTGCCGGAGGCAGCTCGGGGGTCTTCCGGAAGGGCGGCGATAAGCTGCGCCCCGGCCAGCGCGGCGGAGCCTCGCCGTAGAGGGCAGGTCGACCTTGGCGGGGTACGTGAGGAGCAGGCCGAGCGGGAGCCGGAACGAGCGGCGGCGCGGACAGAAAGCCGCAATCGGTTCGCGAGCCCCGGCCGCTACCACCACGTCATGAGATTGGTGGCCAGTAGGTTCGGCGCGTCTGGGTTGACCGGGCGCACGCGCACCGTGTAGCCGATCATCCCCGAGCGATCACAGGGAATCGTCCCCGAAAAACGCGTGCGGCCACCGCCCAAGTCTTCCGCCGGTGACATGGCGACGGCTGCCGGTGCCGTGATGTCGCGCTCGGCATCGAGCGGCCCATAGTAGATCTCGACCGCGACATCGGAGGTCGCGAGCGGACCGAGGTGGACGACGGCGTGGATGTCGAAACCGGTGGCGGCGCACTGGGCGTGTGGGCTGACCGCCTCGACCTCCTCGATCTGGACCTCGCCCCAGGCGGCGCGAACCCGCTGCAACCAGATGGCGACCGCGCGGGTCTTCGCCATGCCGTCGGCGGCCAAGCGGGCGAAGTGGCGGGAGGCTGGAAGATAGTAGCGCTCGGCGTACTCCCAGATCATGCGGTTGGTCGAGAACGCGGGTGTCAGTAGCCGCATCGACTTTTTCATGCGGGCGATCCAGGCGCGAGGCAGGCCGTCGATGGCCCGCGCGTAGAACAGCGGGGTGATGTCGTCCTCGAGCAGCTTGTAGACGGCGTTCGACTCCACCTGGTCCTGATCACCGTAGTCCTCGTACTCCTCTCCCTGGCCGATCACCCAGCCGACCTCGGGCTGGTACGCCTCCTCCCACCAGCCGTCCGGGATCGAGAGGTTGAGGCCGCCGTTGGGCAGGACCTTCATGCCAGAGGTGCCGGAGGCTTCCATCGGACGGCGCGGGGTGTTGAGCCAGACGTCGACACCCTGTACGAGGTAGCGGGCGACCACGAGGTCGTAATCCTCGAGGAACACGAGGTGTCGTCGCAGCTCCTCGTTCTGGCAGAAGCTCACGACCCGCTTGAGAACCTCCTTGCCCTCGTTGTCCTTGGGGTGGGCTTTGCCGGCGAAGATGATCTGAACCGGGCGTTCGGGGTTGAGGAGGATCTTCTTGAGCCGCTCGGGGTCGGTGAACAGGAGCGCTGCCCGCTTGTAGGTCGCGAAGCGACGGGCAAAACCGATCGTGAGGGTGCGGGTGTCGAGCACTCCGCGGGCCCGCTCGAGGTCGCGTCGGGAGGCGCCGCGCTGCTCCATCTGCCGCGAGAGGCGCTGACGGGAGAACGCCACCAGCCGCTCGCGACGGCGCTCGTGTGTCGCCCACAGCTCCTCGTCGGGGATCTGATCGACGCCGGCCCAGGTCTCGGCAAGCCCGGGGTGCCGCCACCAGTCGGGCCCGAGATAGCGGTCGAACAGCCCGCCCATCTCTTTGGAGACACAGGAGCGCGTGTGGGCACCGTTGGTGACGTGGCCGATCGGCACCTCGTGGACGGGGAGGTTCGGCATGAACCGGTGGAACAGCTCACGCGAGACCTCGCCGTGCAGTCGGCTCACGCCGTTGGCGAACGCCGTCGTGCGCAGCGCCAGCACCGCCATGTTGAACCCGGCATCGCCGTCGCCACGGCCGAGGGCGAGGAGCTGCGCAGCGGTGATCCCGACCTCGTGCACGTACTCGGCGAAGTAGCGCTCGACCATCTCGGGTGGGAAGATATCGAAACCGGCCGGGACCGGTGTGTGGGTCGTGAAGACGCTACCCGCCCGCACCGCTTCCAGCGCCTCGGCGAACGACACCTGGTGCTCTCGCATCAACGTGCGGATGCGCTCGAGCGAGAGAAACGCCGAGTGACCCTCGTTCATGTGGCAGACGGCAGGGTCGAAGCCGGCGGCGCGCAACGCCCGCAGCCCGCCGATTCCGAGCACGTACTCCTGACGGATGCGGTTCTCCTGGTCGCCGCCGTAGAGCTGGTCCGTGATGTCCTGGAGATCGGGCCGGTTGTCCGGGATGTTGGTGTCGAGCAGCAGCAGCGGCACGCGGCCGACGTCGGCGCGCCACACCTTGACCTTCACGGTCTGACCGGCCAACCGCACCTCGACGAGGATCTCCCGTTCCTCTTGGTCACGCAGCGGGGTCACCGGCAGGTTGTAGAAGTCGTTGTCTTGGTAGCGCTCCTGCTGCCACCCATCGGCGGTGAGGTACTGCCGGAAGTAACCCTGTTGGTAGAGCAGGCCGACACCGACCAGCGGTACCCCGAGGTCGGAGGCGCTCTTGAGGTGGTGGCCGGCCAGCACGCCGAGGCCGCCGGAGTAGATCGGCAAGCATTCGGCCAAGCCGAACTCGGCCGAGAAATAGGCGATGAGCGGCTTCTCCTTGTATCGCCGGTGCCACCATGAGGTTTCGCTCATGTAGCTTGTGAAGTGTGCGTACGTGCGATCGTAGTTGGCGAGGAAGCCTTCGTCCTCGGCCAGCTCGTCGAGCCGCTCCTGAGCGATCGTACCCAGCGTGAGCACTGGGTTCTGGTAGGTCCTCTCCCACAGCTCGCGGTCCAGACGCACGAACAGCGCCCGCATCTCCTCGTTCCACGACCACATGAAGTTGAATGCCATGTCCCGCAGACCAGCCAGGCGTCTGGGTAGTCTCGGGATGACCTGGAACGTGTTGATCCGCATCGCTCACCTCCGGCTTGCCGGACCGTGGCCACGAGAGCGCACCAGCGGCCGCGGACGTGTGACGCTCCAGCTAGTGTAGCGCAGCGCCGAGAGGCGGCTTGCTGCTCGCAATTGCCGTCTCGCTGGAGCGCGCTCGATCGCCCGGGAGGCGCTCGTCGCGATCCAGCGCTGCTGGCGCCAGGGCCACCGGAAGCCGACCTTCGGGCTACCGGAAAGGCCTCCGCGGCGGGATGATGGGCTGGATCGCAGCGATGTCGACCCAGGCCTGGTCGCCGACCCGGTCGAGCCACTCGTCCCGGGTACGGTCCGCCGCCTCGCGCACGAGCCCGAGCCCCCGCTGACGGTCCCCGCAGCACAGCAGCAGGTTGCCGCTATGGGCGAGGACGTCGGCGGCACCAGGGGAGGCGGCGAGCGCCTGATCGACGAGCTCCGGCACGCCAGCGCAGCTCCCGAGCCCGACCGCGATGTGGCCGAGCACGAGGCTGTAGCCGGCTTTGAGGTCGCCACCGAGCTGGCTGAGGTCGGAGGCGGCCTGCTGCCACTCGCTGGCCATCGCCCGGTCACCGATCAGTAGCCCCACCTCGGCGAGCCGCAAGCGCGCCGGCTCGTTGACCGGCTGGAGGCGGAGCGTCTCGGCGTAGTACGCGGCCGCGGTCGGCAGGTCTTCGAGACGCAGGTGTGCCTCGCCGAGCAAGAACGATACGGGCGGCCAGCTCGCATCGATCGCGCCAGCGGTCGCGAGGTGACGGCGGGCATCTGCTGGCCGGCCCTCCAGCAGGTACGAAAAGCCGAGCATGAAGTGGCCTCCGAAGTCGACCTCGTTGTGGGCGACCAGGCTGACGGCAACCGATCGCGAGTTCTGCCACACCTCGGCTTGGCGCCGGTCGAGCCCGACCGCAGCGGTGAGCAGGAGGGCGAGGAGGACGACGGCGGTGCGAGAGTGCTGTAGCCGGGGCTTGGCCGCCGAAGCCACGGCTGCGACCGGTAGGAGCAGGGCGAGAAACAGGAACCGCGGGGCGAACATGTATCCGAGGTTGGCAACCACGAGGTTGCTGGTCGGGAGCTGGGCGACGTACCACCACAGAAGGCAGGCTGCGACGACGAGATGGCGCCGCCGGACGAGGGCGGCGACGACCGCTGCCGCGACCGCGAGGTGTGCCGTGACGGCGAGTCCGAGCGGCGCCCACGAGGGCGCATCGGGCGGTAGGTAGCGCACGAGCTGCCCTACCGGCAGGACCGTCAGCCGCCACCCTTCGAGCCACAACCGGAGCTGCAGGCCGAGGCTCGCGATCCAGCTCCCACCCCACCAGGGGGGGGTCGGTACCGCCTCCACGATCGCGGAACGCCACAGCCAGAACCCCGCCGCCAGCATCCAGTACGGGGCGTGGCGGGCGACGGGCGGCACCCGGATCGTCTGCCGTCGGGCGAGGCGAAAAAGCTCCACGAGGCCGATCAGGACAGGCAGCAACAACCCATGCTCGTAGGCCAGCATGGCGCCGAGTCCGGCACCGAGGCTGGCGGCCAGATTCCACACTCGGCGCGAGTGGAGCCAACGCAGATGGAGATCGAGTGCCAGGGCCAGCAGCGCCACGCACATCAGGTTCCCCTGGGCCGCGAGGTAGAGGACGTTTTCGGCCAGTGCCGGGTGCAGCAGCCACACCGTTGCCGCGAGCCACGCGCCGCCGCCGAATAGCCGCCGGGTCAGGCGCCCCACGAGCCACGCCCCGCACGCGTGAAGCAGCATCGACACCAGGTGGTAGCCCCAGGCGTTGCCGCGGAAGACCGCGAACTGCAGCGCCCATCCGAGGGTGCGGAGCGGTCGGTACTGCGCCCCGGGTAGGGTACCGGTGGCATCCATCGTCCGAGGGTCGGTGAAGAAACGCCACGGTGCCGCGAGCGAGCGCACTGCCGGGTTGGCCGAGAGCGCGATGGCGTCGTCCCAGGCGACGCTGGCGCGCAGCGAGGCGCCGAAGGCGAGGACGAGCAACAACCCCAGCACCGCGACTCTGACGGGGACCGAGCCGGCGATCAGCGCCCAGGTCGGGTGGGCGCGCGCCGAGGCTCCCACCGCGGGCCCCGGTGCTGAGGCGTTGTCATGCTGCTTTCGCTCCGCTCGTCGTCGACGGCTCACGGTTGCCTACGTTATCAGAGAGCAGCCAGACGGGCGCCGACCGGTGCGATCTCGGGGAGGCCCACATCCGTCAACGGCAGCGACCCGGGCTCGATCCCATCGCCAGGCGGAGGGTGACCGGCGGGTGACAGAGGGGCTACCGGTGACAGCCGGATGGATCGGTGGGAGAATGACAGGCGGAGCTCGAGGCACACGCAACCGGCAGGCCGGCTCGACTGGTGGTCGGGCCGCGGTGAGCAGGGGGAGAGGCATGAGTTTGGGCATGATCATCGGCACGATCGTGATCTTCGTTGCCAGCCTCGCCGTGATGGTGGCCGGGATCGTGACGCTCGTGCTCGCCTTCCGGCAAAGCCTCGGGTGGGGCCTGCTGGTGCTCTTCGTGCCGTTCGCCAACCTCTACTTCCTCTTCAGGTTGTGGCCGGAGACGAAGCGCGTGGTGCAGGTCATGCTGGTCGGTCTGGGAGGGTTGCTGCTGGGCCTCGTGGTGCTCCTGACCTCGGCGGCGATCACCGGTAGCCGGCAGAAAGCCGGACAATCGGCGGCCGCTGGTGGGCGGTCTTCAACGCCGGAAGCGGTGTGGCCGCCTGTCGTCGCCCAACCAGCTCCGACGCCGACGCCGCTGCCGGAGCTGCCCATCGAACTTCCCGAGCCGACTCCGAAACCCACGCTGTCGCGGCCGCTTCCGCTGTCGCAGGCAGACGACTACCTGGGTCTCATGGTCGAGTTGGTGACGCGCGATGGCGCCACCTCGCGGGTCGTTCTTTCCGAGGTGACCGCCACCCACGTGCGGGTTGCCGAGCCGTATGGCGGTGGCGGGATCACCTACTCGATCCCACGCGAAAAGGTCGTGGGGTTCAGGCCGCTCCGCCCTCGCTCCCCGGCTCGCTGAGGGCGGGTGCCTCGATCGGGCCGACCGGCAGCGATCGAGCCTGATCGTGGCCCTGACCCGGATACTGGCCTCCCGACCCGGAGGCCTCTCGGTTATCGGCGATCTGGAGGGTGGGGGAGAGGCAAGCCCCTTCCCGCCTACTCCGCATCCTGCTCCAGCTCCGCAATGCGCCGCCGCACCAGCATCTCGGCCATGTCGGGGAGGATCTCCCAGGCGATCCGCTCGATGATCGGTGTGGCGAGCTGGAGGACACGCTGAGCGACCTGCTCGAGCGCCGCCTCCGACAGCTCACCCGACGTGCTCGCCGGGGTCGGCTCAGCCGCGGGGAGGATGGCCTTGACACGCTCGAGAACCCGGGCGATCTCGCTCTCCGGTAGCACCGGTGGCGGAGGTTCCGGCAAGGCACCGAGGACGTGCCCGACGACGCGGTTGATCTCGCTGTCGGACAGCTCGACCGGTGGCGGGACCGGCGCAGGCAACAGCTCGAGCGCCCGGTGGGCGACGTATTCGACCTCTTCCTCGGCGAGCTTCGGGGGTGGAGGGGGTGGCAGGACCTCCATGATCCTGGCCGCGACCCGCTGGATGTCGCCCTCCTCCAGCTCGTACGACAGCGGTGGGAGTTCGGGGGGCGGTGGCGGCGGGATGAGCAGCACGGCCCGCTCCGCCACGGCGGTGATCTGCGCATCGGTCAGCTCGACGAAGGAGGTTTGCGGGATACGGGCCAGCACGCGATCTGCCACGAGCCCGATCAGCTCGTCGCTGACGGGTGTGGCGCCAGCGGTCGGCTCCGGCATCGCAGTTTCCGCCGTGGGCGGTGCCATCGCGAGAGTCGGTATGGCCTCGGGTACGGGCTCGCCCGCGGTCGCCGTGGGTGCGGGTTCTGCAATCGGTTCGGTCGCCGGCTCGGGGACCGGTACGGCTTCCAGCAAGGGCTCGGGCGCTGCCGCCAACGGCTCGGGCTCCGATACTGGCTGAGCCGGCGGCACCTCGGTGCCCGGCAACCAATCCTCGGCCGCTGGCTCCGGAAGGGCTGGCTCGGCGGTCTCCGCCGAGAACACCTCCAGCTCCGGCTGTGGTGTCTCCCCGGGCCCGATGGCCAGGGGCATCGACCCATCGACGACCTCCGGGATCGCTGCCTCGGGCGGCGCCGGGATTGGCTCGGGGGCCGCCACGGGCCGAGCTTCCTCGGGGGCCACGAGGTCGGCGATCGGTTCCGTAAGAGCCTCTTGTCTCAGCTCCGTGATCGGCGGCTGGGGCTCGGCTACGGGGGCCTGCTCGGTCGCTGTGGCCTCGCTCGTTCCGATGCCGACCTCAAACCCGGGTTCGGGATGCGTCTGGAATGCATCTTCCTCGGGGAGAAGCGGCGATCCTCCCGCGAGCTCGGCCGCCTCGGCAGTGGCCGACCTGCTCACCTCCCACGCCGCCGCGATCGACTCGCGAGCCGGATTGAGCTGCGGAAGCTCCTGGACAGTCGCGGGCGGAGCCGGATCCGCTGGCCACGTCCCGATCACCGGCTCCTCGCGTGCCTCGGTCTCCTCCCAGGCGGGAGGCGGACCGAAGTCGGCGAGCGCGTGGGCGTCCTCCGGGGCTGGCAGTGCCCCTACCTCAGGTGCCACCTCCGTGGCGCCAACCGCGGGCGGCTGCTCGAAAGCCGCCGGCTCGGCCGAGGCATCGAACGGGGCCTCGACGGACCGCGCCTGGAGCTCGGCTGACTCTTCCCACGCTTGCAACAACGGAGGCGGCTCATCGTCGGTGACCGCAGCGGTTGGCTCCGGGGCGAGCTCCTCGGGCACGGGAACAGGGGCCTCGGATGACTCGAAGAAATCGCCATGCATCGAGCCGACCTCAGGCTTCTCGGCCTCGAGGCGTTTGATCCACGAGTCGTAGGTGGCGGCAGACGCCTCGCCCTCGACCGCTGGCGCTGCCTCGCTCGAGCCGCCGGGCTCGCAGCCGGGCTCCGCGCTGGGTGTGGGCTCGGAGGGCCGTTCGCCGACCCCCGTCATCTCGATGCCGTGATCGGGGATCTGCGGCTCAGCGGGAGCCTCGGGCACCATTTGGTCGAAGCCGGTGGTGGTGAACTCAATCCCCGGCACCCCGTCGGGGACCCCGAGGCCCGGGAAGAACGACGGCTCCGGCTCGGCGACCTGCGGAGCGCTGGCCCGCCGGATGAGGTCCTCGACCACGGTCACCAGCTCTCGGCCTTCGAACGGTTTCGTGACGATGGCGTCGCACCCTGCAGCCAGGGCGCGATCACGATCGAACGGCTCGAACGTGCCGGTCAACAAAGCCACGGGGATGTGCAGTGTGGAGGGATCGGATTTCAGCGTCTGGCACACCTCGTAGCCGTTGAGGTCCGGCATCACGACGTCGCACAGGACGACGTCGGGGCGCACCTCCGGCAGCCTTCGCAGCAGCTCGCGGCCGCTCGAGAGCGCTACGACCTGGTGGTCTGTCTCGCCAAAAGTGAGCTCCACGACCTTCTGGATCGTGATGCTGTCGTCCGCCAGCAAAATCGTGCCACCCATTTTCACCTCGCAGCGGTGTTGCTCTCCCGACCTTGGTACCACGATCGGGATGCAGTGTCAACGAATTGGCCAACGTCATCGGGCTCGGCTCGGATCGCTCCGTCGGACCCCACCCAGGTCGTCGCCCGGGTCTCGAGCCAAGCCGGTAGCACGAGCGCCTCGCGTTGGCCGTCGACGAATCGCCAGGAGCGGTGGAAGTGGCCCCAGAGCACGACGTCGACTCCGGCTCTGAAGTGCCGCCTCGCCGCCTGCTCGAGCAGCACCTCGGGCAGCGCCCGTCGGTAGGAGAAGTTGGTCCGAGCGAGCTGCGCCTCGGTGCCATGGACGATGCGCTGTGCCAGCCGACGCGGCAACAGCCGGGCCCAGAGGCGGGCCGGTCGGCTCTTGGAGAGACGACGCCAGAACCGGTAGCGGCGATCGGCGCGGTTGATCGTATCCCCGTGCTCGCACAGGAAGCGGCGGCCGCCGGCCGAAAAGGAGTGGACCGGGCCGGCCCGGTCGCAGAACGGGGAGAGCTCGTCGGTATCGAGGAAGAAGTCGCGGTTGCCCTCCACCATCACGACTCGGATGCCAGAGGTGCGCAAGGCGGCGAGCTGTGCGAGCCCGCTCCGCACCGACTCGTCCCAGAAACGGGAGAAGCCCACGAGAGCCCTGAAGACGTCGCCGAGCAGCACGAGCTCCTCGGCCCCACGGTGCCGCACGGCCTCCAAAGCCTGCACGAACGCCGCGCTGTCGCCAGGGCGCTGTCCCAGATGGAGGTCGGCCAAGATGGCGCGCAGCACGGCCCATGCTAGCATTCCGCGGGTCGGAGGGTGAGGTGGTACGGACCTCGCAGGCACGCAGGAAACGTCAGCCTGCAGCGGCACACAAGACCACGCTGCCAGCTCGGGCGCCGGTGCAGCGGGTGCTCGTGACCGGCGCGAGCGGTTTCGTGGGTCGGCGGGTGCTGGCTTCGTTGCGCGCCCAGGGGACCGAGGTCGTGGCGGTCTCGCGGCGGGCCCGCCGGGAGCAGGCCGCGCCCGGTATCATCCAGGTGGCGGCCGACATCGCCGGTGACGGCTGGATCGAGTGGGCCGCCGGTTGCACGGCGGCGATTCACCTGGTCGGGATCGTTCGCGAGGTCCCGCGGCAGGGCATGACCTTCGACGGTGTCCATCGCGTGTTGACGATGCGGGTCGTGGAGGCCTGCCACCGGCTCGGGATCCGGCGCCTCGTCCACGTGTCGGCGCTGGGTGCACGTTCTGACGGGACGACTGCCTATCAGCGCACCAAGTTCGTCGCCGAGGAGCTCGTCCGCTCGTCCGGCCTGCGATGGACGATCTTCAGACCGTCAATGATCTTCGGCCCGGGCGATGGGTTCGAGAGGTCGATCGTGCCGGTCATGCGCCGGCTTCGGGTGTTTCCCGTGTTCGGCGACGGGCAGACGAAGCTGCAGCCAGTGTCGGTCGAAGAGGTGGCGCGCTGCCTCGTCGCCGCGGTCGAGTGTGAGGCGTGCGAGAGCCAGATCTTCGACCTCGGCGGCCCCGAGGCGCTGAGCTACGACGAGGTGCTGCGGCGAACGGCGCGGGCGCTCGGTCTCCGCCGGCGCTTCGTCCACCTTCCCGTGGGGCTGTCGAGAGTCCTGCTGGCGATCGCCGAACGGCTCGGTGCCGTGTCCGTGACGCGCGACCAGCTCACCATGCTCCTCGAAGGCGCGACCTGCGAGACCGGCCCCACGGAGCTCGCCTTCGGCGTGCCGCAGCAGCGCTATGAAGGGCCGGTTTGGCTGCGGTCTACCTGTACCGAGGGGGGACGGGTGGCCGGCACCTAACGATACGTGCGGTACGGCCTTCTGTCGCCTCGCTGACGCCGCTCGGCGGCGGGACCCGTAGGCGGGCGGGTCGGGGGAGCCGCGACGGCCGAGAGCCCGCGGCAACGCCGGGCTCGTCGTCGAGCCCGACCGATTCCAGAGCTGGTTCGGCCGCAGCCGGCTCAGGCAGCGGACCCCTGGTGCGAACCGAGTATCAGTTGGAGCTCTCGGCCCGTCCGGCGCGCGGCTGCTCGCTCCAGGCCGTGACCGTACGGTTGCGGCTGCGCTGCTTGGCCAAGTACATGCAACCGTCAGCCTTGCGAAGCAGCTCGTTCTTTGCGGCGACGGGGTGGACGTCCCTTCCCAGAGTCGGCAGGACGTCGGACTGGAGGGTCGCGACGCCGATCGAGCAGGTGATCAAATCCTTGATCTGGAGCGCGGGGTAGTTCAACGGGTCACGGCGGTCGGCTTCCCGCAGGAACACGAAGGTCTCGAGGTTCTTCCGGATCGTCTCAGCGACCCAGAACGACTCCTGCGGCGAGGCACCGGGAAGCACGATGATGAACTCGTCGCCGCCATAACGGGCACCGATCGCGTCTCCGGGCAGCACCTGCCGCAGCATGATCCCGACCTCGGAAAGCACCCGGCTACCCGCGAGGTGTCCGTGAACGTCATTGACGAGCTTGAACTTGTCGAGATCGAGAAAGAGCAGACCGACGTCCTGCCCGGTGGCCATGGCCTGCTCGATGATGACCTCGAGGCTGTGGTGGAGAAACCGGTCGTTGTACAACCCGGTCAAGTCGTCGCGCTTGGAGATCTCCTTGGAGCGGTAGGCATCGATCGCGTTGGCCAACGAGACCGAGATGGTTTGGGCGAAGATCTCGATCAGCATCAGGTCCCGCTGGTCGAACGAGCGTTCCCCCAGGCGGTTGATGAGTTCGATGGCACCGATGACCTGTCCCTCGACGAACAACGGTGCACACACCAGCGACCGGGTGCGGAACCGTGAAGCCCCATCGAAGCCAGAGAAGAACAACGGATCGGCCTGTGGGTTGGCGGAGAGGTAGGAGCGGCCGGTTCCATAGACGTGGCCGACGATGCCGCGCGTGGCGGCAAGGCGCGAACCGACGAGCCGGTCCGACGCTTCCCCGAAGCAGGCGATGAGGACCAGCTCGACAAAGGGGCGTTCGACCTCGCGACCGGTCTGGTCGTCGATGAAGATGGAGCCCGCTTCGGACGGCACGAAATCGTTGGCGCGCGAGAGGAGGTTGCAGAAGATGCCGGAGAGGTCCAGCTCGTACGGCTCCTTGGACCGGGCTTCTCGTTTGAGGAAGGCCGCGATCTCCGGGTTCGAGATGCAGTGCGTTTTCATCGCCCCAAACCCAAGGTAGGACTCCTTGCTCGATCACAAGCATAGCAGATGGCGGGGATTGCGTGTCGAGTTCCGGACGGCTCGGCACCTGACTATACTAGCGGCAGTGGGAGCCCAGCCGGGAAGCGAGGTGGCCCGCAGTGCGGCATGTGCCTTGCATCGCGCAGCGACGCCATCGGGCTTCCGGGCGCTGTGCTGGGAGGCTCGGGAAAGAGGGAGGACGACGATGACAGCTCACTCTCGATCACTGGCGACCACGCTCCTGATCTTCGTGGCGCTCGCCGCGGCCACGTCGGTCGAGGCGCTCGACCGCCTCCGGGTGTACTACAGGGGGGGCAGCTCGGTTTCCGTGCAGGTCATCCCGGACGGACGCTCGGCGCTGCAGTTCCGCTCCCTGGGCAGCGACCGCTACGAGCTCGTCGGCGACACCCGCGCACTGGTCGGCAAGAGCTATGCCCTCCGGGTCGAGAACCACGGGCGGCAGCGCCTGAAGGTGGTGGTCGCCATCGATGGCGTCAACGTCTTCTTCCGGCGACCGGTCGAAGGCTACGCTCGAGCTGACGTAGGTATGATTCTGGACTCGCGTGAGATGCGCACCATCAGGGGGTTTCAGCTCGACGGGGACCAGGCGCAGCGCTTCGTCTTCAGCCCACCGGAGTTCAGCGAGGGCAGGCGCGCGGGTCGGGTGGGTGAGATCGAGATCCACGTCTACGAGGAATGGCGCCCCGAGCTCGGCAACCTGAAGCTTGAGGAGGAGCTGGCAGGACGGGCGCAGGCCAGCAAGCCCGGTCTCGGCACGACCACCGGCGACGACTTCGACAGCCAGGTGAGGCGGGTTCGCTTCGTCAGCGCCACGCCGGAGCCGGTGGCGCGGCTGCTGCTGCTCTACGGTCGGGAGGGGGAGGAGCGGGAGGACTTCTCTCCGCGCACCGGCAAGCTGGGCGTGGTGGTCGAGCGGCACCGCTCCGGCTGCCTGATCACCAGCGTCGAGCCCGGCTCGCTCGCCGACGATGTCGGCCTCAGGCGGGGCGATGTCATCGTCAAGGTGGACTCCGAGGACGAGCCTTCTCCCCAGACGCTGCGCGAGGTGCTGCGTGACAAGGACCGTGGCGAGTACCTCTTCCTCGGGGTTGAGCGGGGCCGCCACGTCTTGACCTTCAAGATCCGTATGTGAGGCCGACCGAAAGGCCGGCTACAAGCCGTGACCGAGGATCCTGGGCTCGTCGGAGGTGTCTCGACCCACCTCGCCGAGAGCGAGGAGCGCTACCGGCGCCTCCTCGCCTCGGTGACCGACTACGTCTACACGGTGACGGTGGAGGACGGGCGCCCCGTGGCTACGGTCCACGGGCCGGGCTGCGTCGCCGTGACGGGGTACACGCCGGAGGCCTATGCCGCCGATCCCATCCTCTGGTACCGCATGGTGCACGACGAGGACAAGGCAACTGTCACGGCCCAGGCGGAAGCGGTGCTCGAAACCGGCGCTGCGCCGCCGCTCGAGCACCGGATCGTACACCGCGACGGCTCGGTCCGGTGGGTCCGCAACACCCCGGTGCCGCGCCTCGACGACCGCGGCCGGCTCGTCGGCTACGACGGCCTGATCTCGGACATCACGGCGCGCAAGCGGGCGGAGCTCGCCCTGCGTGAGAGCGAGGAGAAGTACCGCTCCCTTGTCGAGGCTTCCTCCGACGCCATCTTCCTGGAGAGTCTCGAAGGTCAGATCCTGGACTGCAACCCTTCTGCGTGCAAGATGTTCGGCTACGCCAAGGAAGACCTCGTGGGCCTCGGCGTGGCCGACCTGGTGCCGGACGAGGTGCGGCCGAAGCTCGCCGGCCTGGCCGACGCCCTGCGCTCGACGGGAGGTGTCTTCCTCGAGAGCTTCAACGTCCGCAAGGGAGGCGAGGTGTTCCCCTGCGAGGTGAACACGCAGGTTGTCTCGGTCGGAGGAGAGGCCAGGGTCATCGCCTTCGTGCGCGACCTTTCGGAGCCACGCCGCCGCGACCGCGAGATCGGCCGCCTCGCCGCCGAGCTGCAGCGGCGCAACGCCGAGCTCGAGCTGGCGAACAGCGAGCTCGAGGCCTTTGCCTGCATGGTCTCGCACGACCTGCGCGCGCCCCTCGTGGTGGTCGACGGCTTCCTGCGCGTGCTGCTGGAGGAGCCGGCGGCCGAGCTCCCGGCGGAGGTCGTGCGGCCGCTCCGCCTCATGCAGCAGGCGAGCGAGCGCATGCGGGAGCTCATCGACTCCCTCCTGGACTTCTCCCGGCTCGCCATGCAGCCGCTCCGGCGCCGGCCGGTCGACGTCGCCGTGATGGCGCGCCAGGTGTGGGAGGAGCTGGTGCCGGCCGAGCCGAGGAGGGAGCTGCGGCTCGATGTGGACGAGGTCCCCCCGTGCGAGGCCGACCCTTCGCTCCTGCGGCAGGTGCTCGCCAACCTCCTCGGCAACGCGCTCAAGTTCACGCGGACGCGGCCGGAGGCCGTCATCGAGGTGGGTGGCGTCGCGCGCGCAAGGGAGCGCGTGTACCTCGTGCGGGACAACGGCGTCGGCTTCGAGCCGGCGAGCGCCGGGGGGCTGTTCGACCTCTTCCGCCGGCTCGAGCGGGCGGAGGGGCTCGAGGGCTCGGGGGTCGGCCTGGCGATCGTCCGCCGCATCGTCGAGCGGCACGGCGGTCGGGTCTGGGCGGAGTCCCGGCCGGGCGAGGGAGCGACGTTCTACTTCGCGCTGCCGGAGTGATCGGGGCGGACGAGCGCTTCGACCACACCCGCGTCCACGACCACGTCCACGACGACGTCCACGACCACGTTCGGGTCCAGGACGGGGTCAGCGGCTCGAGGGGCAACACATTGCGAAGGCGCGGCCCCCAGGTCCGCGCCCAACTCGGAGACCAGGCGGGCTCGCGAGCGCCGCCGTCCCGATGGTGGGCGCGGACGTCCCGGCCGCGCCGGGCGGGTGGGCGAGTGGAGGGCTACTGCCGGGCGATCCGCTCGTACACGCTCAGGTAGGCGCGGGCCGAGGCCGACCACGAAAAGTCCCGCGTCATCGCGGTCCGGCGCATGCGCACCAGCTCGTCCGGGCGAGCCAGGACCGCCGCGGCGCGCGCCAACGCGTCGACCAGGGCGGCCGGCGTGAGCTCCCAGAAGACGAAGCCGGTAGCGTCGTCGCGGCTGGAGTCGACGACGGTGTCGGCGAGGCCGCCGGTGGCGTGCACGACCGGCAGCGTGCCGTAGCGCATGGCGATCATCTGCCCGAGGCCGCACGGCTCGTAGCGGGACGGCATGAGGAAGAGGTCGCTCGCGGCGTAGATCAGGTGGGCGAGCCGGTTGTCGAAGCGCGTCAGCACGCGCACGTGTGCGGGATGTGCCAGCTCCGCCGCGCGCATTGCCTCCTCGTATCGGCGCTCGCCGGTACCCAGCACCACGAGGTCGAAGCCCAGCGCCAGGATGTCCTCGAGGGCGGCGACCACGAGGTCGGCGCCCTTCTGCTCGGCGAGACGGGAGACCATGCCGCAGAGCGCCCTCCCGCTTCCCGCGATCCCCAGCTCCGCGACCAGCGCCTCCCGGTTGGCGGCCTTGCCGCTGGCGGCGTCGGCGACCCCGTACGGGCGAGCGACGAGGGTATCGGTGGAAGGGTCCCACTGCTGCTGATCGAGGCCGTTGAGGATACCGGTGATGAGGTGCTGGCGGCTGCGCAGCACCCCTTCGAGCTGGCAGCCAAAGGCGGGGGTGAGGATCTCGCGGGCGTAGGTCGGCGATACCGTGGTGATGGCGTCGGCCGCCACCAGTCCGGCCTTGAGGAAGTTGACCTGCCCGTAGAACTCGAGTCGACTCACCTGGAAATGCTCGCCACCGAGGCCGCAGGCAGCGAGCGTCCAGGGGGGGAACACGCCCTGGTATGCCAGGTTGTGGATGGTGAAAACCGTGCGCGCCAGCGGCAGCGTCTCCCGCCAACCCGGCTCGAAGGCGAGCAGGAACGGGGCCAGAGCCGCCTGCCAGTCGTGGGCATGGACGACATCGACGCCGCCGAGCTGGCCGAGGACGGTGAGGGCGGCCCTGGCGAAGAAGGCGAAGCGCACGTGGTTGTCGGGGAAGTCCGCGTCCGAAAGCCCGTACAGCGCCGGCCGCACGTACAGCACCGGGCAGTCGAGGAGGACGAACCGTACGCCGCGGTGCTCGACGAGGTGCGGCACGGCCCGTAGCCCGAGCGCCTGGACCTCGGCCAGGGGTTGCCCGGGAACCGGCTCCCGCAGGCTTTCGCGGTGGCCAGGGATGACGACCGTCACCTGGTGGCCGGACTCGGCCAGCGCCGGGGGTAGTGAGCCGGCGACGTCGGCGAGCCCGCCGGTCTTCGAGAACGGCTCGGCTTCGGAGGCGAGGTGAGCTATACGCATCGGCGGACGCCCTCCCAGCGTGATAAGAGTCGAGAGTCGGAAGGCAAGAGTCAAGAGGTGCGCGCTGCCCCAAGCTACGGAGGGTGTGCAGCCTGGCTACGGATGGGGAGGCGGGAGAGCTTTCGGCATGTGAGCGGGTGAACGGGCGGTGGAGGGTTACGGCGCCTCGCGGAGGTAGCGAGCGGCCTCCTCCGGGGGGGTCGGGTTGATCGAGTAGCCCGAACCCCACTCGAAGCCGGCGATATGGGTGATGCGGGGCACGAACTCGAGGTGCCAGTGATAGTCGAGCTCGATCGTGGTCCAGTACTCGGGCAGGCCGGCTCGGGGGTGAGGGCTCGGCGACGTGTGGAGGATGAGGTTGAAAGGTGGGTCGGAGAGCAGTGACCGTACCCGTCCGAGGAAGCTTCTGAGCACGGCGGCGAGGTCGGCGAGAGTCGGGTCCGACGCGGCCGCGAAGTCGTGCTGGTGGCGCCGAGGAAGCAGCCACGTCTCGAACGGGAAGGAAGCCGCGAATGGCTCCAGCAACATGAAGTGCTCGCTCTCCCATGCCACCCGCTCGCCCAGTGCCCGTTCCTGGAGGATGAGGTCGCAGAAGATGCAGCGCTCTTTCCGGCGCCAGTGATCACGCGCGATCTCCAGCTCGCCTTTGACCACGACCGGGACGATCGGCGTGGCGATGAGCTGCGAGTGGGGGTGGTACAGCGACGCGCCGGCCTCGCGCCCGTGGTTTTTGAAGATGAGGGCGTAGCGGATCCGCGGGTCGCGCCGCAGGTCGGCCAACCGTTCGCGCCACGCCCGCAGCACCAGCTCGATCTGGCCCACCTCCATGTCGGCCATCGGCCGCATATGCTCGGGGGTCTCGATGATCACCTCGTGGGCGCCGACGCCAGCTACCCGGTCGAAGATACCAACGCCCTCGCGGGTGAGCTCGCCCTCCACGCGCAGCGCTGGAAACTTGTTGGCCACGACCCGCACCTGCCAGCCGGGGGCGTTGCGCGGGCGATCCGCCGGGCCGAAAGCGAGAATCTCCGGTGGGGTGGTTTCCTCGTTGCCCCACTCGAACGGGCAGGCCCCGAGCTCGCCGGGCTCGTCCGGTTCCCGCCGGCGGAACTCGTGCGGGCGAAACCGTCGCTCGGTGGCGATGATCGTCCACCGCCTGCGGATCGGGTCGAACCGCAGCTCACTCATGCCGGCCCCGAGTATGGCAGTGGAGAATACGGGCGCCGGCAGCGCGGCGGCCCCCGCTCCCTGTCCTCGGTTCCGTGATCCCGAGTGCCTGGACGAGAGGGTGGGCGGTCATGAGCGGCGGATGAGCTTGCCGAGCTCGGCTCGCCGCTGCTGCAGTACCGAACGGGCCGCTTGGACCGACTCGGCCTCGGCGTGCAGGTGGAGCACCGGCGCGACCCGGTCAGGGCGTAGCAGCACCCACCCATCGTCGCCTATCACCTTGATTCCCTCGAGGTACGAGATCCGTTGTCCCTGCACCGACTCGGCGAAACGCCGCATGACCTCGCCCTTGCGTTCGAGCGGGCAGGGCACGGTGGTGTGAGCGACAGGTACCGCCGGCGCGTGCGCCGCCACCTCGGTGAGCGGTCGTCCGCCGCGGACCAGCAGCTCGAGCAGTCGGGCCATGGCGAACATCGCGTCCGGTACGTGGTGGAGCGCCGGAAAGATGAAATCACCTTCACCCGAGGACGCGAAGACCACATCGCGTCCGCGTGAGGCCTCGGAGAGCGCACGGGGTGCCGACAGGACCTCTTGGATGCGGTGACCGGCGCCCTCGAGCGTCTGGCGGATGGTGGAGGGTGTATAGGCCGGCATCACCACCTCGCCAGGTGGCTCACCCGCCGCCACCACGGCTCCCACCATGAGCGCGGCGAGGTCCATGTCGGCCCACACCCGTTTATCGCGGCTGACGACGATGAAGCGCTCGCCGGAGGGGTAGAGCCAAACTCCGAGATCGGCTTCGAGCGACGCGACGATCGTCGCCAGCCGTTTGGGCGCCAGGGCGAGGTCGGAGGCGAGCGGACCCTCCCGCATCCCCTCGGTGTGGGCGTTGAGCGTGATGACGTCGCATCCGAGCTCGGCCAACAGTCGCGGCAGCACGACCACCGCCGGCGAATGGGCGTAGTCGACGACGAGGCGCAGCTTGCGGGCGCGGATGTCGGCCACCGGCAACACCCTCAAGAATGCTTCGGCGTAGAAATCGACGATCCGCGGCTGCTCGAAGATCGAACCGATCTCCTGGTGCGAGGCGCGGCGGAACTCCTCGCGCATGAACACTCTCTCCACCGACTTGGAGAACGAGGTCGAGATGTCGAGGCCGTGCTCGTCGAAGAAGCGGATCGAGGTCATCCCCCGCACCAGCAGGACCTGCTGGAACGACACCCCGCCCAGCTCCCCGAACCCTTCGAGCTTGTGGCGCATCACCGGTGTCGGCAGCATTCCGAGGTCGACCATGTTGACGCCGGCCGAGCTGACGCCGCCGAAGAACGCCCGTCGCAGCATCCGCGAGGCAGGGTGGTCGTCGCGGGTGGAGAGCACCGTCGTGCCGGGCTGCAGCAACGTCGCGTAGGCGGCGCCGAGTCGCGCCGAGACCTCTGGTGTCAGCTCGAGGTTGGTGAGACCGGTGACCGCCCCCTCCTCGAACGTCGACGTACGCCAGCGCTCGGCGTACACCAGGTTGGAGTGAACCACCGCATGGTCCTCGACGACCTTGGCGGGCCAGATCTTGACGTTCTCCTTGACCCGCACCTCCTGGCCGAGCACCGTATCGTCAGCGATGATGGCGCCGGGCTCGACGACGCAGCCCGCACCGATCTGCACGCGGGCGCCGAGGACGGCGTTCTCGACGCGGGCGCCCTCCTCGACCCGGACGTCCTCCCAGGCGACGGTGCGGCGCAGCTCGGCCCTGGGGCCAACGCGCGCCCGGGGGCCCAGCACCACGTCCTGCAGGCGGGCGCCGGGTCCGACCACGCACTCGGGCGCGACGACGACGGTTCCCCGCACCTCGACGCTCGGGTCGAGCTGCGAGTCGCCCTCGAGCCACAACGGCTTGCCGCCGACCTGCGAGAGCTGGCCCGGAGGCACGATGCGCAAGGTGCCGCCGAAGAAGTCCACGTGGCCGGCCAGGTACGACTCCGGATCGCCGATATCGCGCCAATAGCCGCGCGAGACGTGGCCGAACATCGGCTCGCCGGCCTCCAGCAAGCGGGGGAAGAGATCGCGCGAGAAGTCATAGCTCTCGGTTCGTGGCACCTGTGCCAGGACGCTGCCCTGGACGACGTAGATGCCGGTGTTGACGGTGTCGGAGAAGACCTCGCCCCAGGTCGGCTTCTCGAGGAAGCGCTTGACGCGGCCGTCGGTATCGATGATGACGATGCCGAACTGCAGCGGGTTGGGCACGCGCGTCAGGCCGATGGTCACGGCGGCGCGCTTGGCGCGGTGGAACTCGATGATCGCTCCGAGATCGAAGTCGCAGACGACATCGCCCGAGAGCACGAGGTACTCGGCGGCAGCCGCTCGGTCGCTGCCGTGGGCCACCGCGCCAGCGGTGCCGTAGTCCTGGTCGGCGTTGAAGTAGTGGAGGCGCATCCCGAGCTTCTCACCGTCACCGAAGTGGGCGCGGATCTTCTCGGGATCGTAGTAGGTCAAAAGGATGGCCTCGTCCATGCCGAAGCTGCGCAGGTGCACCAGCACGCGTTCGAGGATCGGCCGGTTCACCACCGCCAGCATCGGCTTCGGACGGTTGGCGGAGAGCGGCCGGATGCGGGTTCCGAACCCGCCTGCCATGACGATCGGGATCATGCGGAGGCCTCCAAGCAGCGCTTGACGGCGAGCTTCAGGTCGGTGAGGTCGGACGACTTGACGACATAGGCGTCGGCCAGCCAGGAGGAGAAATCGTCCTGGTAGCGGGCGTACGCGGTACAGAGCACGATCGGCAGCTTGGGGTGAGCCGCCTTGACCTCGCGCAGGAGCTGCAGCCCGGAGGCCTCACCGAGGCGGATGTCGAGGACGATCACGTCGACCCCACCCTGGCCGAGGCGGGCTCGCGCGGAGTCGATACCGGTCGCCGTCGCGACGTCGTAGTCCAGGCGTGCGAACGCCGTGCGGTAGAGCTCGAGCAGGCCCTCCTCGTCGTCGATGAACAGCACGCACGGTTTCGTCACGACCACCTCCGCAGCAGCAAGGCGAAGCGCACCCAGGGGGCATCGATCTGATCGTAGTCTACCTTGCCGCCCATCGCCTCAGCCAGCGCCCGCAGCGAGGCCAGCCCGAGCCCCGAGCTGGACCGCCGCATCGACATCTCGCCGGAGAACGGGTTACGGGCCAGCTCCGGCTCGAGAGGTGGGCCGTTGTCGGCGATCTGCAGCCTGGCCCACTCGCCCTCCTCGCTCACCGCCGCCTGCACCTCACCCCGGTGACCCTGACAGGCGGTCAAGGCGTTGGCCAGCAGCGTCTCGACGCAGCGCTCGCCGATCTCCGGGTTGCCTCTCACCCGCACCTCGCGGGCCGGTCGGTAGCAGACCAGCCGTACCTGCCGCTTCACCGCCAGTGGCCGGAACCGTTCGACGACGCGCTCGGCCAGCGCTCCCAGGTCCATTTCGCACGTGACGGTGCCGTTAGCGCGCCCGGCGAGCCCCTCCGCCAGGCGGGCCACGTGCTCCTCGATCCTCCCGATGGCCTCGGCGATGACCCCGAGCCGACGCACCAGCGTCGACGGGTCAGCGGGCGGAGATGCGGCCAGCTCGCGCGCGGTACCGCCGGCGATCGACAAGGGGTTCACGAGCTCGTGCGTGAGCGATCGCGCGGTGGCGAGAAGGGTGGTGGCGTGCTCGGTCGCGACCCGCCGCTGCTCCTCCTCGCGCAGGCGGCGCAGCAGGCTGGTGCGCTCCACCGCGGCCCGCAGGACGTGGGCGAGCGACTCGGCGGCCTCGAGGGTCCCCAGGTACACCGGCGCCGCGGTGACGAAGTTGTCGGCCAGGACGACTCCCCACGGGCCGTCGTCAGCGAGCAGCGGAATCACCACGAGGGCACGCGAGTCGAGAACCTCCACCCAGTGCCGGACGCACCGCTCGGGGTGGTTGGCGTGGGCGACGAAAGCGCGGCGCCAGCTGGGACAGGAGTGCGGCGAGGGGAGTGACAGCTCGACCAGCGTGCGCGCGTGACGCTGGCGCTCGACGCCGATCGCGGTGGCATCTGGCGTACCGATGAGCGCGAGTGGGCGGACCTGGCGGTGGGAAAGCTCGGCCCAGACCTTGAACGCCTCCTCCCGCGAGCGTGGCCCGACGCCCAGATACCCCCGCAGCTCGCCGTCCTGAGCGAGCAAGAAGAAGGCGCGGTTGAAGCCCAACCCCTCGCCGGCCGTCAGGGCAGACAGCACGGTCCACGCCGCGACCTCGGGGTCGACGGCGCGCTCGAGCGCCTCGCCGACCGCGACGAGGAGGTCCAGCAACCGGCTCGAGCGGTGGCGCCGCAACGGCAGCCCGGAGTCGAGCGCCGTCAGCGTGGCCCGCCCGCGCTGCGCCCTGCCCAGGCGTCTCGGCGGCGCGCCCTGGTGCGGCACGCTACCTCCGGTGCCTCGTCACTGAGCCAACGACCAAGCGCCTCATACCCGGATTGTAGCCCGCCACTGGCTGCCGACACCCACCCTCGACCGAGCTTCCGAAAACCAGCCGCTCGCAAGCCTCCACTACACCTTCTTCCACCCCGCCTCGTCGAAAAACCCGAACGCGTGCTCGACCTTCGCGTACAAGGTCGAGCCAGCGGGTAGCAGGTCGCCGGGCATGACCAGTCGCCCGCGCCGGGTCGTGCCGTGCAGGCGGGCGGTGCCGAGCGTCAAACCGCTCGTGAGGTCGGAGACCGTCAGCGAGCCAAACGGTGGCCAAAGCCCGACCGAGAGACGAATGGCCCGGCGATCCCCCGTCTCGCCTGCGAGCAGCAGCGTGCTCGGTCCGAAGCTGCGGAGGCGGGAACGGGACGCCAGGACCACCTCCCACCCATCCTCGGCTGAGCGCAGGGTGCGGACAGGATGGTGCGTCTGGAGGGCTGGTGGCTCGGCTTCGAAAAACGCCTCCCCAACGTCGGCGAAGCCGCGCAGCCAGGTACCGCGCCAAAACTGCTGCGTGCGGTGGCAGTCGATCGCCGCCCGCTTGCGGCTGAGCTCGGCCTCGGTGAGGCCGAGGATCGTGGCCTCGGGTGACCAGCGCCTTTGCCCAGGGTCGTGGACGAAGAAGCGAAGATGCCGTGGAGCGTAATCGATTTCGTTCAAAACAAAAGCGATGCAGACGCCGAGAGCGCTGTGGTCCGGGTGCCGGTCGAGCATCGACGGGCTGACGAGCACGGTGGGCCGGAAGTCGGTAACCTCGCACCGCAGGTCGTCCAGGAGGTGCGTAGCGGCACGCATGAGGAGCGCGGTGAGCCCCTGGTCGGGGAACGCCAGAAACCTCGCGGCCTTGCCAGGCAGGCCGAGGGCGGCGAGAGCGGCGAGCACCTCGCCGCGTCGGATGGCGCCGAAGCGAGCTCGGTCGCGGGCCGTGATCCATAGGCTGCGCTCGCTGGCTCGCTGCGCCCAGGGGTTGTTGTCGCCGTCGGTTGCGAACAGGAGGCGGACGCCGGCACCTGCGGCCAGGGCGTGCTGGAGCAGCCCGGCGCAGGCCAGGCTCTCGTCGTCCGGGTGGGGCAAGACCACGAGCAGCCGGTCGCTGGGGTCGAGGTCGAGCATGCTCGTCACCCACCTCCACCCGACCTTGGGTCCAGACGCTCACGCACACGCTCCAACTCGTCCTGCACCGCGAAGGCGGTCTGGATGCGGGCTGCCGGGTCCTTGGCACAGAGCCCCGAGACCAGCCGCCAAACCTCGTCGGGGAGCGCCACCGGGAGCGTTTCGGGAGCGGGCAGTGGTTGCCGAGCATGCAGGAGTAGCAGCCGCACCGGCGACGGGTCGTCGAACGGTGGCTGGCCCTCCAGCATCTCGAACAGCATGATCCCGAGGGCGTAAAGGTCGGCGCGAGCGTCTACTGGGCCCACCGCGGCCTCGGGGGCGGCGTAGCGCGGGCTGCCAATGAACGTTCCGGCCGTGGTGAGGCCGCGCTCGCCGGCGATACGGGCGATCCCGAAGTCGAGCACCCGGACGCTCCCGTCACGGGAGAGCATCACGTTCTCTGGCTTGAGATCGCGGTGGATGATGCCCTGGGCATGGGCGTGGGCGAGCGCCGAAGCGACCTCACGGGCGATCCCGAGCCCAACCGGCAGCGGGAGCGGTGCCCGAGCCACCATCACACTCGCCAGGGTGCGGCCGTCGACCAACTCCATGGCGATGAACAGCCGCCCCTCGTCTTCGCCAGCCTCCAGCACCCGCACGATGGCGGGGTGATGCAGCCGAGCCCCGAGGGCGCCTTCTTGGAGGAAGCGGACGACGAACGTCGGGTCGGTGAGGCAACGCCGATACGGAACCTTGAGCGCCACCAGCCGACCGTCGGGCCCGGTGGCGCGGTAGGTCCACGCCATCGCCCCTCGTCCGAGCGGGTCGACGACCGTGTAGCGGCCGATCCGGAACCCGCACGGCAGCTCGCCCGGTGGTGGCTGTGCCATGTGCCGCATCGTAGCAGCCACAGCCCGACCTCTGGCCCGGGGGACTACTCCGGGCCGGGTTCGAAAGCTCCGAAGCCGGTGAGGTGCTTGCCCAGCACCAGCGTGTGGATGTCGTGCGTGCCCTCGTAGGTGAACACCGACTCGAGGTTCATGAGGTGTCGCATGACGGGGTACTCGTTGACGATCCCGTTGGCGCCCAGGATCTCGCGCGCGAGCCTCGCACACTCACGCGCCATCCAGCACGAGTTGCGTTTGCCCAAGCTGACCTGGACGTGGGTGAGCGTGCCCTCGTCTTTTAGACGGCCGAGGCGCCAGACCACGAGCTGCGCCTTCGTGATCTCGTTCGCCATCCAGACCAGCTTTTCCTGGACCATCTGGTGGGCGGCGATCGGCTTGCCACCGAACTGCACCCGGATCCTGGCGTAGTCGAGGGCGGTGCGAAATACGGCCATGGCGGCGCCGAGGGTGCCCCAGGCGATCCCGTAGCGGGCCTGCGTGAGGCAGGCCAGCGGGGCTTTGAGGCCGTGCGCCGCCGGCAGCCTTGCCGCGTCCGGCAGCTCCACGTCCTCGAGCACGAGCTGTGAGGTGACGGAGGCCCGGAGCGAGTACTTGCCCTTGTGCTCGACGACCGAGAAACCTGGAGTTCCACGTTCGACCAAAAAGCCGCGCACCTCGCCCTCGTCGTCCTTGGCCCACACCACCGCGAGGTCGGCCAGGTTGCCGTTGGTGATCCAGGCCTTCTCGCCGGACAGCACCCAGCCCTCACCGCGGCGGCGGGCGCGGGTGCGCATGCCGGCTGGGTTGGAGCCGAAGTCCGGCTCGGTGAGGCCGAAACAACCGATGGCGCGCCCCTCGGCGAGCGCGGGTATCCAACGATCTTTCTGCTCGGACGAGCCAAACCGCAGGATCGGGTACATCACCAGCGCCGACTGCACGGAGACGAACGAGCGCAGCCCCGAATCGCCGCGCTCGAGCTCCTGCAACACCAGGCCGTAGGCAACCGACGACACGCCGGGGAGCCCGTAGTCGCTGTACGACGCTCCGAACAGCCCGAGCTCGGCCATCTCGGGGATGAGCTCGCGGGGGAAACGGCCCTCGTACGCCCATTGCTCGATCCCCGGCAGCACGCGCTCGTCCACCCACCGCCCGACCATGTCGCGCACCGTCTTCTCGTCCTCCGAAAGAAGCTCATCGAGCCGCAGCAGGTCCAGGTGCTCGGTCATCGCATCCTCCGGCCGTCAGCCTACCACTCACCCTCGACCGGTGGCCCGTTGTGGGCTAGAGTTGTGCTGGTTCCAGGCCGGGGAGGGACACATGAGCCCGTTCATGGGTGGTTCGGCCGTGGCAATGGCGGGTCAGGTGGCGGACGGCTACACGCTGGTTACCGCGGTACAGCTCAAGCGCCTCACCGATCCGGAGATGGATCAGTTGCTGTTCGAGCTCGAAAGGATCCTCCGCGACCTGCGCGGAACCGTCATTCCCCTCGAGGACGTTGCGGCTATCCAGACCAAGAACCGCAAGCTGGCCCGGATCAACGGCGCGGTCCAACAGATCCAGGCGACGCGGGCACAACGGCGCCGCCGAATGTGAGCGCGCGGCCCGAGCCGTGGTGGCGACACCTCAAGGGTGACCCGCTGCCGTTTCTCCTCTCCGATCACGAGCCCGGCGTGGCCTGGCGTGCGCTCCAGGGGGTGTTGGGCCAGCCGGCCGATGCCCCGGCCGTTGCTCGGGCGCGCCTGGCGGCTCGCGAGCATGGCGCCGCGGCGGCGGTTCTCATCGGGCAGTCGGAGTTCGGCACCTGGGGATCGCCGACCTCGTACGCCGCACGCTGGGGCGGCGCTGCCTGGCGGATCATGGCGCTGGCGCCGCTCGGTGCCGATCCCGAGGACCCACGGGTCGCGCGCGGCGTCGAAGCGCTGCTCGAGATCCTCCATCCGCGGTCGGGAGGGTTCGCCACCACGAGGAAGACCGAGCCCTCGCCGTGCTTCTCGGCCCAGCTTTGCGCATCGTTGGTGCGCCTGGGGTACGCTCACCACCCCCGCGTGCGGGAAGCCATCGCCTGGGTGGCGAGCCTACCGGGGCCGGGGTGGCGCTGTGGCGAGGCGCGTCACGATCACGGCGGGGGCTGTGTCGTCACCCCAGTGGCAGTGCTGCGTCTGGTGTCGGAGCATGTGCCGTCCGAACGGGCCCGTCTCGCCCCGCTGGCGGCTCGGGCGGGCAGCGTTCTGGTCGAGCGGGAGCTGTTCCTGCATGGCTCGGCACCGCGCGGCTGGTTCTCTTTTGCCCATCCGTGCCTGGACCGGGCAGACCTGCTGGAGGCGCTGGTACCGCTGGCGCGCCTCGGCTGGCCGCCGGAACCGGCGATCCTGGCCGGGCTGCTCGCCGTCCTGGCGCGCCAGGACGGGCAGGGGCGGTGGACACAGCAGCTCGCGGCGCCGTTCGGTGAGCCTGCCGGCCAGCCCGGCCGCTGGGTGACGCTCAAGGCGCTGGTGGTACTCTCCGTTTTCGGCGCGGCGCTGGGCGCGGCGCGCGGAGGTGGTGGATGAGGAACGTCGTGGTGACGGGGGCGTCGAGCGGAATCGGCCTCGCCTGTGTGCAGCGGTTTTTGGCCGCGGGTGACCGGGTCGTGGCGCAGTTCAGAACCAACCGCGCCCCACTCGAGAAGCTGGAGGTGCCAGATCCCGGTCGGCTGTGCGTGGTGCAGGCCGACCTGGCCACGGAGGAAGGGTGCATCGCCCTCATCGCGGCGGCGGGTGGGCCCGAGGTCGTGGTCCACTCGGCGGGGATCTGGAACGACGGAGCGATCCGCACCCTGAGCCGGCAGGTCCTGGAGGAGATGTTCCGTACCAACACGTTTTCGTCGTACTACCTCAGCCGCGAGGCGGCGAAGGTGATGGTCAAGGGCAGCATCGTCTACATCGGCTCGACCGCCGGCGAGCGTGGGGAACCGGGCCACAGCCACTACGCAGGCTCCAAGGCGGCGCTGTGGGGGCTCACACAGTCGTTGGCCCAGGAGCTGGCACCTGCGATCCGCGTCAACCTGGTATCGCCAGGGTGGGTCAACACGCCGTTGTCCGAGCCGGCGTTTGCCGTGCCGGGGCGGTTGCAGCGCATCGTCGGCTCGATCCCGCTGCAGCGGATCGCGGAGCCGGAGGACGTGGCGTCGGCCGTGTTCTTTCTCACCGCCGACGAGCAATGCCACCTCACCGGCGTCGACTTGCCCGTGTCGGGCGGCGCGCTGCTGCCGATGCCCCGCGGGTAGCCGCTCCGCCCTCCCACCCGTCGGGGGTTGTCGGTCGAAGACCGGCCCGGGGTGGGCGGGGGACCCACCGACCGACGACTGCCAATCAACGACTGCTTCTACGCTAGAATGCGGCCCGGGGGAAACATGAGCGCCAAGCCCGATTTCGGCGTCACGGAGCAGACCCGGCCCGAGGAGGCTGTCAAGCTGGCGATCGAGCGCGAGCGGACGGCGCAGGCGTTCTACCTGCGTTGCGCTGCCATCGTCAGGGATCCCGGAGTCAAGAAGATGTTCGAGTTCCTGGCGGCGGAGGAGGGCAAGCACCAGGGCCTGCTGGAGCGGGAGTACGACCGCTTCATTGCCGGAGAGAACTGAGGTGAGCCCCAGGATCGTCATTCAAGGTGAGCTCGTGGATCGCTACGAGGTGCAGCGCCTGCTTCAACAGGCGCACCCGGAAGCGGTGATCGAGACGGTCGGCTCGCCGTGGGAGCTGGTGGACCGCGCGCGCAGCGGCGAGTTCGCCGTTGCGCTCGTTCTCAAGGGACCGATCGCGCGGCACCACGAGCGGGTGCAGGCCGTGACCGCGCTCAGGGCCAACGGGTTCGCTGGCCGGGTGCTGTACGCCGGCAGCTTCCTGACCGAAAAGCAGGACGCCCTGCAGGCGGGTGCGCACTACGCCTTCGACCCCGACGCCCAGCGCGCCGAAGAGATCGTCTGGACGGCGCTGTATCGGCCACGGGTCGCAGTCGACCACGCCTTTTTGCGCTACCTGTTCGTGGGCGAGTGGCTGGAGCTGGTCGAGTACGTGGACTCGCTGCCCGAGCCGGCCCCCGATGTCCTGCTGACCTCGACGTCGAAACACGCGGTCCCGGAGTTCTACGGTGCTTTGGCCGAGTACGCTCGCACCCACCTGGACACCCGCTGCGTGCTGGTCGAGGACGAAGCTACCGACGACGTGCGGGTGGAGGCGCTGGCCTCCGGCGTGCAGCCGTACATGGTGCTGCGCGAGGAGGGGTTGCTGGCGCTGGCGCGGCTGGTCGGCAACCTCGCCCAGGAGTGCTGGCTGGCCCGGTTTTCGGCATAAGGGCCGGGGCGCGAGGCAGGGTGGATAAGGTCAGGACGGGGCTCGACCGGCTGGTCGCCGACCCGGTGTCGATCGCCGGACGCCGGATCGCGGTTTTGGCAAATCAGGCGTCGGTGACAGCCGGGCTCGTGCCCGCCTGGCGCGCCCTCAGCGAGTGCGGGGGAGAGGTCGTGCTCCTCTTGGCGCCCGAGCACGGGCTGTGGGGCGTAGCCCAAGACATGGAGGCGGTGGCGGACGAGCGGGAGCCGACGCTCGGGGTGCCGGTTCGCTCGCTGTACGGCTCCTTTTCCGCCACCTTGGCGCCGCGCACCGAGTGGCTGGAGGGCCTCGACGCCCTGGTCGTCGACGTGCCCGATATCGGTACCCGTTACTACACCTACGCCGCGACGCTCGCGCATGCGATGGCCGCGTGCGCGAAGGCGGGCGTTGCGGTGCTCGTCCTCGACCGTCCCAACCCCATCGGTGGCGTGATGTTGGAGGGCGGGCCGGTGGAACCGGGGTGCCGGTCGTTCGTGGGTGAGATCGACGTCCCGGTCCGGCACGGCCTGACCGTCGGCGAGCTGGCGTTGCTCCTGCACGGCTCCCGCCATCCCGACCTGGCGCTCACCGTGCTGACGTGCGAAGGCTGGAGCCGGGAGCGTTGGTGGGACGAGACGGGTCTGCCGTGGGTCGCCCCCTCGCCGAACCTGCCGACGCTCACCACGGCCGCCATTTACCCGGGGGCGTGCCTGGTCGAGGCCACGAGCCTTTCCGAGGGGCGCGGCACGACACGGCCGTTCGAGCTCGTCGGTGCGCCGTGGTTGGACGGCGAGGCGCTGGCACGAACGCTCGACGATCTACGGCTGCCAGGCGTTGCTTTCCGGGCGACGCGGTTCCGGCCGGAGTTCGGCAAGCACGCCGGGGCGGTGTGCGGTGGGGTGCAATGGCACGTCACGGATCGGCGATCGATGCGTCCCCTCGAGACCGGCGTGCATCTGCTCGCCGCGGTCCGCCGGCTCCATCCGGACCGCTTCGCTTGGCGGGCCGACGCCTATGAGTTCGTGGCCGACGTACCGGCGATCGACTTGCTCACCGGCTCGGCGGCGGCGCGGGCCGTCATCGAGGGGCGCGCCGATCGCGATGAGCTCTTTCAGGCCTGGCGCGCCCACTGCACGGCGTTCGCCGAGGCCCGCACGGGGTTCCTGCTCTACCCCTGATCACGCCCGCCACCCTTCCTTCCTCCCTCCGATCACGGACCGCCGACCACTGTTCACCGGGCAGGCGGTGGGAAGGCAAGCGCCCGCGCCGCGGACACGTCCACGCGGCTGCGCCACGCGTCGGGCTTGGGGATGAACTCGAGCCGTCCGTAGGGGCTCGCGGCGGCTGCGGCCGGCGGCCCGAGGCGGGCGCGGAAGCCGGCCACGGTCTCGGGCGGCAGCAGGTCTGGGTAGAGCAGCACCCCGGCGAAGTCGCCCAGCGCGACGAACCGCTCGAGGAACGCCCACTCGTCCGGAGTGAGGTCGCGCTGCTGGCGCCGGGCCTTGAAGGCGTTGGGGTCGTCGGGGACGAACATCCGCGGCCAGCCGGCGTCGAGGTAGGGGCGGACCTGGTCCGGGTGGAGCCGACCGAAGTACTTGCCGACGACCTTCTTGCCGTGGTGGGCCTGGAGCCAGGCGATGCCCGACTGCTGGCCGTAGTACCGGCAGAGCTGGTTGGTCGCCACACCGTTGCCGCCGGCGACGCAGAACGGCCAGTCGAGCACCGCCTCCCCCGGCGTGGCGCGGATCGTTCCCATGAGCGCCGTGAACGCCGCGTCCGGCCGATAGTGGTGCCAGTCCTTGACCAGGTAGGTGCGGTACGCGGTCGCCGCCTCGACGCCGAGCAGGGCGAGCAGGCCCGCGGCGGCGGCCCGCGCCGGCCACCGCCTGGGCGGCGGCGCCAGCAGCGCCAGCGAGACGAGGGTCGCCGGGTAGACGACCGAGAAGCGCGCGCTCACGCGGACGAACCCGAACCACGGCAGAAGGCGCAGTGTGTCGAGCTTCACGGGGTGAAACGACAGCAGCAGCGCCAGCAGGGCCAGCGGCGGGACGGCGGCCGGCAGGCGTCGGCGCCCGGCCGCCATCCCGACGAGGGCCGCCAGAACGAAGGCGAGCCCGGGGCTGGCGGCGAAGTACGCCTCCGGCTGGTCGCCCAGAATCCGGTGGTGGCTCACGGGGTTGAACCCCGGCAGGACCGGCATCAGCATCCGCAGCGGGTTGGCCCACCAGGCGCCGAGCGGCAGGCGCGAGAAGTCGTACTCCCCGGCGGCGCGGGACACCTGCAGCGCCAACGGCACGTAGAGCACGCCCGCCAGCGCCGCCAGGGCGGCGAGCGCCGCCACCTGGGCCCGGTGCTGCCGAGCCGAGCGCACGATCTCCAGCCAGCCCTCGCGCGCGGCAGCGCGCATTCGGCTCGGCCGGAGGCGTGTCCGGACCACCGCCAAGCCAGCCAGAAAGGTGGCGGTGACGAGCGCCGAGGTGAGCCCGAGGCCCGCCACGTAGCCGAGGTCCTGGCCGAGGCAGGCGAGCAGGATGAACGCACGGGCCGCCAGCAGCCGTGCCGACCACGGCCGGCGGTCGACCGCGCGGCCGGCGAGGACGAAGTCCGCGAGCACCGAGAGCACCGTCCAGTGGGCGCAGGCGTTGGCGAACGCCCCGGCGAACCGGCCGATCGCGTAGTAGTTGCAGAACGACACGGCGACGGCGGCGAGGCCGGCCCGCACCGGCCCGTGGTCGGGCCGCAGCAGCAGGAACGCGCCGAGGGCGGTGCCGACGACGGAGAGCAGGAAGTAGAGCTGGCACCAGCCCCACGAGCCGAGGAGCCGGGTCGCCAGCGCGGCGCCCAGGTGCATCTCCATCACCCACGGCTGGAAGACGTTGTTGCCGCCGTACGGGTAGAAGAGCTGGTCGTTGTGGAGGTCGAGCCGGGGCAACGGGGTGAAGGCGAGGTTGTGGCCGACGTAGTAGTTCTGATGCTCCCACAAGCTCAGGTCGCCCTTGCCCGAGATCGGCGCGCCGAAGTCCTGCACCACGCCCCACGCGAAGCAACCCGCGAGGATCGCCAGTACGGCGGTGAACACGAGCAGGTCGGCACGTCGAGGCCGTGCGCCAGTCGGGGATGCACCCCCGCACGCTGGAGCGCTGCGGGCAGGGGCGGGTGTCTCGCTGTCCATGCGCGGCGCAGCGTAGCACCGCGGGGCCGGAGCGTGACGGAGCGAGCCCGTGGCTCGTATCATGCGCGGGCATGGGCGTGGACGGTCGGACGGGCTGGACGAGGGCGCGGGAGATCGCGGGGCGGGTCGCGGGGCCGGCGGCGTTGCTGGGCTGGTGCGCGCTGGCCTGGCGGTGGCACCCGCGCGACCCGTTCGAGTGGGACGAGTACCTGTACCTGCGCGGCCTCGAGCACTACGACGTCTCGCTGCACTCGCCCCATCCCCCGGGCGCGCCCGTCTACATGTTCGTGGGCTGGCTGCTGAAGCTCGTCATGGGCGACGGCCTGCGGGCGCTGCAGCTTCTCGCGGTGCTCGCGGGTGGTGCTTGCTTGGCCCTGCTCTGGTCGATGGCGAGGCGGCACGCTGGCGCGCAGAGGGTGGCGTGGGCCTCGGCGCTGGGGCTTGCCGCGCTGCCAGGGTTCATGTTCTACGCCAACGTCGGGCTTGCCGACGTGCCGGCACTGGCCTGCCTGCTGGGCGCCTGGGCGGCGGGGCTGGCGGCGCTCGAGCGGCCCCGCCGACTGTGGCTGTTCGCGCTCCTTGCCGCGCTCGGCGTCGGCATCCGCCCGGCGGTGCTGCCCGCCCTGGCTCCGCTCGGAGTGGCCCTGCTGGTCGCGGCGGTGCGCGAGCGGCGGTGGCGGGACCTCGGGCTGGCCGCCGCGTGCGGGCTTGGCGCGAGCCTCGTCATCTGGCTGCCGGCGATCTGGCTCACCGGAGCCGCTCGCTACTTCGACGCGCTGCGGCTGCAGGCGGACTGGGTGGCCTCGAGCGATGCCGCTTCCATCTTCCCGCGCGCCGATCTGCGCGAGCTCGGGCGCCACTGGCTCTCGTTCCCGTTCGGCCACCGCCGGGTGGCGCGGTTGGTCTGGCTGCTCGCGGCCACCGGCGCCGCCGGCTGGTGGCGGGCCGGCTGTCGCCGGCCGGTGCTGCTCGTGGGCAGCGGCGGGCTGCTGTACCTCGCCTGTGCTGCCCTCACGCTCGACCAGCGCTGGGGTGTGCGTTACGGCCTCCCCCTGCTTCCGGTGGTGGCGCTGGGGACCGCCGGGCACCTCCTGTGGCGCCCGCGGGTGGCCCGCGTGGCAGCAACCTCCCTGATGCTCGCGGCGGCCGGCTACATGGTCTGGGAGACCGCGCCGGTGATGCAACTGCGCCGTCGGCCCACGCCGGTGCGCGCGGCGTTCGACTTCGTCAAGGGCTCGTACGACCCAAAGCGGACCCACCTCGTGTTCGGGCGCGATATCGCCCCCCACGGCGAGTGGCTGCTGCCCCGCCTCGGCCTGCCCGGCGAGCTCTGGCAGAAGGATCGCTACTACCTGCGAACCTCGACCGACAAGCGCAGCGTGGTGGTGGTCACGACGGAGCCGATAGCGGGCTTCTCCACCGTGTTCGAGCGCACCTGGAGCTCGCCGCGGTACCCCGAGATGACATCGGGTCGCTACCGCACCGCGGTGGTGTTGGCGCCGGCGCCGGGTGAAGGGATCCTCGAGCTGCCCAGGATCGAGATCGGCGAGCAAAGCTGGCGGGTACAGCGCGGTGGCACGGTGTCACTGCCAGCCGAGGGGTGGCCGACGGCGTTCGAGCTCTGCCCACTGTCGGCCTCGGTGACCGTGCGGCAGGCCGACCGCGAGCCGCGGGAGGTGTGGCCGGGCGAGTGTGCGGACCTGTTCCTGCTTCCCGGTCGCGAGGGTGCGATCGGGCTCGATGGCGGCGGCGACGGGGCGTTCGTCCAGCCGTTCGTGTTTACGCCGGTGGCAGGCGGCTGGGGTGCGGACACGAAGGTGGGGGGAGTGGGTGTGCAGCGGTTCCCGCGCGGTCCGGCCTGGGTCGTGCCGGTGGTGGCTCGGCTCGACGGTGTAGGTGGGGCCCGTTGGGTCTCGCAGCTCGAGGTTGCCAACCGTGGTGGCGTGGCCGGGGAGGTGGTGATCGCCCGCCTACCGAGCAGGAAAAACGGCAACGTGCTGCCAGCGGTCCAAGTGGCGCTCACGGCCGACCAGGCGTTACGGCTCGACGACGTCCTGGCTCGCCCCGAGCTCGGCGCCGAGATGCCGGTAGGCGCGTTGCTGGTGGGGCTCGACGTCTCCAACCCCGAAGCCGAGGTAGGCTTGGAGGTTCGGGCCCGGACGTTCAATCAGCGGGGCCCTGGCGGAGCGGGCGACGGGGCGCTGCCGGGCGTGCCGCTCGAGGACGGTCTGCAGCCGGGGGAGTCGGCAGGGCTCGGCGAGCTCACGGTCGAGGCTGGCGACCGTGTCGCCGTGGGAGCCGTCGCGGTCGGTTCGTCGGCCGTCAAGCTGACCTACGTCGCCACCCGAGTCGGCAGCGTGGGTGAGGTGCACCGCGCCCTCTCGGTACCGGTGCTCGGCCACGCGCAGGAGCCGTGGGCGCTGGTGCCTGGAATCTGGCGCGTCACCGTCAGGCTCGCTCCGGGGGACCCCAGGCTGCGGGTCGTGCCCTACCTCTCCCGAGTCGGACCCGATGGGCGGTCCAGCTACCTCGTCGGCTCCTCCCCGACCGCGCGTGAGTTCGGCCTGGCGATCCTCGTCCGCACGCACCCACTCGCCTTCTGAACCGCGGCTGTCCGGTCGTCGCGGGGCCAAGATGGTATCCTCGCACGGTCCCGGCCATCAGGCGGTGCAGCGACGGCGTGCCCCGCCGGGCTGGCGGCAGGGCGCGACCCCGGATCGGGCCGCGCCGGGAGCCTCGTGACCACCGACCGATCAGTCCCCACGTCCTCGTCCCGAGCCCGCCAGGTGACGGTCCTTGCCCCAGCAGTGGCATTCGCGGCGCTGGCAGCGCTTCTGGTGTGGTTGCGGCCTCCGGCGCCGTCCTCGAACGCCGATGCCGCGTTGCTGACAACGCTTCGGGCGGGAGAGCCCCTCGGTGGTGTGGCACCGCTGTGGTGGCTGGTCGGCCGCGGGCTCCTGGCGCTGACCGGCAGTGCGTTCGCTCCTTGGCATCTGGCCGTGGTCGGGGCGTGGGTGGCGCTGCTCTGGGCGGTGTGGAGATTGGCTGGCTGGGCCGGGTCCGGTCAGGCAGGCACGCTCGCCGCCCTGGTGGCGGTGGCGGTGTGGCCGCCGCTGCTCTGGCGCGCGGGCACGGTGGGCGCGGAGCTGTCGGGAACTGCTCTCGCCGCGGTGGCCGCCTACTTGCTGCTGTGCGCCCGGCGCCCGGGCGGGCCCTTGTGGCCGGGGGCGCTGGCCGTGGTCGGGGCGTGCGGTGTATGGGCGCAGTCCGTCTGGCTCGTGGTGCCGCTCGCGGCCTGGGTGGGAACGGCTGCCTGGCGTGACGGCCGGTCGCGAGAGGTCGCGGCCACGTTGGGGAGCGCAATGGCGGCGGTGGGCGCGACCTGGGGTGGGTGGTGGCTCGTCGGAGGCCTGGTACCAGCCAGTTGGCAGGGTGGCGACGCCTCCTGGGTGGAGGTGGTGGTGGGGAGCCCATGGCTGGGGCTGTTCGCGCTCCTCCTGGCGGGGGTGGGTGGCGCAGCGGCGTGGCGGAACGGGAAGCGCGAGGTCGTCGTGTTGGCCTCCGCGGGAGCCGCGCTGGCTGCTGTGGCGGCACTGCTGACCACGAGCTCCTCGCTGCTCCTGGCGGTGCCGGCGGTTGCGTTGTTGTGGAGCGGGCTGGGGGCTTCTGGCTCCCGGTGCCGCTGGGCGGCGCTCGTGGGCGTTGCCGTTTGGGCGCTGGCCGCCGTCGGCTGGGCCTGGCCGGCACTGCAAGCCCGGCGGGAGCCGGCGCCCGCCTGGGCGGCACTCGGGTGGGCGCGTGAGCACCTCGTGGCGGACGAGCAAGCGGTGATCTACGACCCCGAGCTGGCGCCGATGGTCCGACTCGTGCTCGGGCCGGCCGGCTTCGATCTCCGTGCCGGCAATGCAAAAACCGCCCGAGAGGCGATCGATGCCGGGCAGGGGCCGGTGCGGATCGGGCTGCGGGCCGAGCCGGGAGCGAAGGTGCTCAAAGCATGGCGCTGGCCTTCTGGTCGGGTCCAGCGTCTGGTACGGACCGAGGACGCGGCGTGCGTGGTCAGCAAGCTCGGCCGCACCGACCCGGTGCGCGTGTCGCGCGGTTGGCGGAAGGTCAGCGACGGCTTCGAGCTGGTCACGCAGGGGACCGTCGCGCTCGAGACGGACACCCCGGCGCAGACCCTGACGCTCAGGGTGGCCTCGGGCCGGGCGCGCGTGCGCATGGCCGGGTGCCGAGGCTTCGAGCTGGGCAAGGAGTCTTCCCTCGTCTCGCTCGTGCTCGTGCCCGGCCCGGCAGGTGCGGTGGTTTTCGCGCCCTTGGGTGGGCCAGTCCGTTTTTCCGACGTCGAACTGAGGCCGCACGAAGGTGGTGGGTATCCGGCGGTGATCGTGCCGCAGGTGGCAGCGGTGCCGGGCATCGGCGGCTCGTACTGGCAGACCGATCTCGTCCTCGCTAACCCGTACCCGGTGGCGGCGACCGCCGAGGTGCTGTTCCTGCCGTCGGAGCGGGCCAACCCGACCGCGCGGTCGGTGCGCTTCGAAGTGCCCGCTCGAGGCTCCCGCCTGGTGGAGAATGTGCTGGCGGTCCGCGAGCTCCGGCAGGGGCCGCGCGGCGGGGCGCTGTTGGTCCGTACCACAGGGTGCACACCTCCGGCCTGTGGTCTCGAGGTGTTGTCGCGAACCTACAACGCCCAGAGCGAGAGCTGTGACCCGGTGGGCGAAGGGCTTCCCGGTCTCCCTCCGGAGCGCGGGTTGGGCGCCGGTGGCACGGCGGTTTTCGAGGGCGTAATCAACGACGGCGCGCACCGTGGGTACGTGGGGTTCGCCTCGTGGTCCAGCTCACCGGTGCGGGTCCGTGCGGTGCTGCAGGAAGGGGACGGTCAGGTTGTCGGGCAGCTCGACGAACGGCTCGAGGCCTGGAGCCACCGCCACCTTCGCTTGCCGGCGAGCTGCCGGCAAGCGACCCTCACCGTTACGGTCGAAGGTGGTCCCGAGGCCCTGGTCTTTCCCTATTTGTCGACCGTCTCCTCGGTACACAACTGCTCCACCCACCGCTACGCGGAGCGCGTCCAGGGCACGCCAACGGTAAAACCCAGGCCAGTCGATCCAGAGCTCGAAGGGGATAGCCGTGGAGATGGCTGAGGGCGGTGGCCGTCGGCCTGCGGCAGTCCTTTTCGATCTCGACGGCACCCTCGCCGACTCGTTCGAAGGGATCGGGCGAGCGCTCAACGCGGCGCTGCGGGAGATGCGCCTGACGTGCCGCTCGTTCGACTGGGTTCGGACCCACGTCGGCCGCGGTATAACCGCGCTGGTACAGGACGCGGTCGGGCCCGAAGTCGGGGCGGCGGTCACCCGAGAGGTCGAGCGTCGCTGCCTCGAGATCTATGCCCGCATCTACCCGGACGAGACCCGACCGTTGCCTGGGGCAGCGGACGTACTGGCGGTGTGCGCTGCCGCCACCGGGGGCAAGGTTGCGATCGTGTCCAACAAGCTTTCCCACCTGTCGGTGGCGTGGATTGCCCGCTGGGACCTCGACCGCCATGTCGCCTTGGTGGTGGGCCCCGACACCTTCGGGGCCCGCAAGCCCTCTCCCAAGGTGATCCTGCCGGTGCTGGCGCAGTTCGACGTGGCGCCTGAAGACGCGCTGCTGGTCGGCGACATGAAGATCGACGCTGCCGCCGGCGCTGCGGTTGGGATGCCGGTGGTTGGGATCCGGCAGGACCGCACGAACCCGGCCGAGCTGCGGCGGGCAGGAATGCTCGCGGTGCTTTTCGACCTCCGCGATCTCCCCGCCTGGCTGGCCGGGAATGGCCGCGGCTGGGCTACGATTGTGCGGCAATAGGGGAGGATAGATGCCGTACCAACCGAGCGAGAAGGAGCAGGAGTACTTCCTCAGGGAGGAGATGCAGCGGCTGCGCCAGCTACGCGAGGAGCGCCGCCGCAGGCGGGAGGAGGACGAACGCCGCAAGCTCAAGGAGCTGCACTGGATGCACTGCCCCAAGTGCGGTGTCGAGATGGCCACCACCACCATGTACGCGGTCGAGGTCGAGGTTTGCCCCGGGTGCGGAGGGATCTTTCTCGACGCCGGCGAGCTCGACAAGGTGCTCGAGGAGAATACGCGGGGCGGCTTCGCTGCGGCCCTCGGGAGCTTGCGCCGCTGGTGGAAGGAGTGAGTCGCGTGACGCCGTTGCGGGTGGCGCTGGTCTTCGGAGGACGCTCCGGCGAGCACGAGGTGTCGCTGATTTCGGCGCGGTCGGTCGCGGAGGCGCTCGAAGGCCGGTACCGAGTGCTGCCGATGGCCATCGACAGGGCCGGAAAGTGGGCCGACCCGGCGACCGCGGCCGAGGTGCTCGAGGCCGTGGGCACGTCCCCCGACACGACGCCGTCGTTCGAGGGGGTGTCGCGGTTGGATCCGCGCCTGGTCACCGGCGAGGTCGACGTGGTAGTGCCGATCCTCCATGGCCCCTTCGGTGAGGACGGCACCATCCAGGGGCTGTGCGAGATGTTGGCTCTGCCGTACGCCGGCTGCCACGTCGAGGCCGCAGCCGTGACCATGAACAAGCTCACGACCAAGCGGCTGCTGTTGGCCGCGGGGCTGCCGACGCCGCGCTTCGTCGAGGTGAGGGCCGCCGATTGGGCGAGCGAGCGCGAGGCCACGCTATCGTGCTGCCTGGCTCTGCCGCTGCCACTGTTCGTCAAGCCCGCGCGTCTTGGTTCTTCGGTGGGGATCTCGAAGGTCAAGCGCGCCGAGGATCTGCCGGTGGCGCTCGAGACGGCGCTCGACTACGACGAGCTGGTGATCGTGGAGGAGGGGATCCCGGCCCGCGAGATCGAGGTTGCGGTGCTGGGAGGGCAGCCTCCGGTTGCTTCGCAGCCCGGTGAGGTAATACCGGGACACGAGTTCTACGATTACGCCGACAAGTACCTGGACAACGATTGCCAGTTGCTGGCGCCGGCTCAGTTGGAGCCGGCTCTCGTCCACGAGGCTCAGCGGTTGGCGCTGCGGGCCTGTGACGTGACCGGGTGCGACGCGATGGCGAGAGTGGATTTCCTGCTCGATCGTCGCACCGGCCGGCTGCTCGTAAATGAGCTCAACGCGATTCCCGGCTTCACCTCGATCTCGATGTTCCCACGGCTACTTGCGCTTTCGGGTGTGGCCTACCCCGAGCTCATGGACAGGCTCATTGCTTTGGCGTTGGAACGGCACGCGCGGCGGGGACGCTACGCGAGCGCAGCGCTGCGGCCGCTGGCCGACCGGGCGGCAGGGTCCCCACCGGCGCGGACAGAGGAGAAGTCGTGAGCGAGACGGAGGGAGCTGGGACCACGTCCAGCAGCTCCACGACCAGGTCCAGGTTCCATGGGGTGGGTGGCGGTCTTACCGTGTGGGTGGGTGGGGGAGAACCGTTATCCGGCGTTGTACAATCACGATGGGCTATCACTGATGGGAGGTGTTTGATGGCTAGGAGAATCATTGTCGTCACGGTGGCGCTGGCACTGGTCGCCACATCGGTCTTTGCGGCGAAGCCGCGTATCGCTGTCCTGGAGTTCGGGCACAAGGCGCTCAACTCGCGCTGGTGGGGGTCAGGTGGCGCAGCCCAGGACATGTTCATCACCGAGCTCGTCAAGTCGGGCAAGTTCACGGTCATCGACCGGGAGCGGCTGGATGCCCTGATGCGTGAGAAGAACCTGTCGCTGGGCGGCGACATCGACCCCTCGACTGCGGTCAAGGCCGGCAAGCTGCTGGGTGTCGAGTACTTCCTGTTCGGGAACGTGACCGAGTTTGGGGAGCAGGAGAACAAGGCAAAGGTCGGCTGGGGTTTCGGGGTCGACGTATCGAAGAAGAAGTTCGTGGCGGCGCTCGACTGCCGCATGGTGAACACCACCACCGGTGAGATCGTCTGGGCCGAATCCGGGTCGAAGGAAGAGAGCAACGTCAAGGTTTTCGTTCTCGGCACCGGTGGTGGGGTCGACGACGAGCGGATGTTCGACAAGGTGCTGCGACCCGTGGTCGTGGAGCTGGCCGGGAAGATCAAGGGTCTGGACCTCGCAACGAGCGGCGGACCGGTGCCAGCCAGTGAGGTGAAAAGCGGCAAGATCGCCAAGGTCGAGGGGAACACGGTGTGGATCAACCTCGGTTCGGCCAACGGCATCAACGTCGGCGATACGTTTGCCGTGTACGAGCTGGGCGAGGCGATCAAAGACCCCGATTCCGGCGAGCTTCTGGGTCAGGACGAGAAGAAGATCGGCCGTATTCGAGTGACCGCCGTGAAGGGGCCCAAGTACTCGGAGTGCACGATCGTCGACGGCTCCAGGCTGTCTACTGGTAACATTGTGAAGTGAGGCACGACCGGCACTGGTAAGGGCCTCCCGGGGGTGGGCATGCGATGTGCGATGGGATTGATCGCTCTCACGTTCCTCGCCTTGGTGGCAACGGCTCAGGACGCGGCATACGCGCCGTCGGAGAATCCCTTCCAGAACGAGTACGACTTCTCGATTGGTCGGGTGATTCCGCTCAAGGTGGATGTCCAGGGCGTGCGGCTGGACACGCTGACGTTGATGCCCAGCCAGGCCGTGGAGGCCGGCAAGCCCGTCCGCTGCGAGGTGGAGCTTGTCGGCAACAACCTCACCAACGGCAAGGTGCAGCTCTCCACCGTGCTGCTGCTCGAGGACGCTAGCTCGAAAGGCCTGGTGGACGGTCGGCTCCAGCTCGAGGCCTTCAAGGTCAAGGCCAACCGGGCGTTCACGCAGCGGCTGCCGGTGAGTATCCCGGGGGAGGTTCTGAACCGTGCGGCCAAGGTCTACGTCCTGATCCAGGTCGGCTTCTGACGGCACCGCAGCGCTTTGCGCGCGGCAGAGCGAGAAACGACGGGCGCCTTCCGGGGCGCCCGTCGTCTGAGCAGCGGTCACGGAGGGCAGGCGGCGGCCAGCAGGAGCGGCGTACCCCAGGACCGGCCACCGACCGGTCGAGACCAGCGACTGCGAGGGTGGAGCTACTCGTGCCCGACCATGAGGCGCCAGGCGACGAGACGGTCGTTCATGGCGCGTAGACGGCGGCACAGGAGCTGGCAGAGTAGGGTGAGGAACTGGTGGGCGGCGTCGGGGTCCATGTCGAGGATCTCCTCGAGCCTTTGCCGGTCGACGGTGAACACGGTACAGCCCTGGAGGTGCGAGCGGGCGTCAGCGGAGCGGGGGAGATCGTCGATCAGGGCCATCTCGCCGAACACCTCGCCCCGTTTGAGAATGGCGAGCGCCTCCTCGCCCATGCCGGGGAGCCGACGCGAGATCCGTACCCCGCCCTCGACGACGATGTAGAGCTTGTCGCCGCGCTCGCCCTCGCCGAAGATCAGCGCTTCGGGGGCGAAGCGCTCTTCGCTCGAGTACGAGGCCAGCAAGCGCAGCTCCGAGGCCGACAGGCCCTGCTCCTGCAGCACCTCGATCTTGGCGGCCTCGTCGATGTGTACGCGCTCCCCGGGCTGGCCGGCCGCTACGCGTTGAGGGGCGGTGCCGGGCGAGATGATCTGGGTCATCGAGAGGTTCGCGGCCCGTGTCTTGGCTGCCAGTGAGTGCCAGAACGTCCAGAGCAGGGCGACCCCGAGCTCGCGGTTGGTGGCCGTGAGCCGCTCGAGATCGTGGGCCGGGAAGCGGAGGACCGTGCCCTGGTCGAGGCCCAGGATAGTCGACGAGCGGGGCCGGCCGTCGAGGTACGAGACGTCGCCGAAAACGTCCCCCACCCCGAGCGTGGCCAGCGTTTGGGTGCCGATGGGTGAGCGTCTGCACACCTGGACCCTGCCGGAGAGGATCACGAAGACGTCACGCTCCTCGTAGTCCTCGCGCATGATGACCTGGGCATGACGGTAGGTCTCGCTCCGCCCGACCTGCCCGAGCTGGAAGAGCTGGGAGTCCGAGAAGTGGCGAAAGGCCCGGAAACGCCGCAAATCGAGGGTGACGCGCAGGAGCTCGTCGCGCTGCGCCTTCGGGCTTTCCTTGCGGACCTTCTGATCGCTCGGAGGGAGGCCCGAAAACAGCCGGGCGCGCGTGAGCGCGACCTGGTCCGAAGCCCGCTGAAGCCCGCTTGCCCGCTGGTCTCCGAGCTCGGCGAGGTCGCGGGGTGAGATCCGACAAAGGGCGGTGAGGGTCTGCACCCGCCGCCGGGCGGCCAGATCCTCGCTGTCGCCGACGCCATGGGAGAGGAGCTGCGCATCCAGCGCGTGCTTGAGGGCTTCCTGAAAGTCCTCGAGCTCGAGAGCGATGCGGGCCGCTTCGATGGCCAGCTTGCGATCCAGTGGGTTGAGCCGGCGGGCCTGCACGAACTCCTCGACCGCAGCCCGCAGGTCGCGGCGCCGGAGGTGGAGATAACCGGCGCTCGCGTACGCGAGGTAGTGGAACGGCGCCCGTAGCTTGGCGAGGTCGAGCATCTCCAGCGCCCGCTGCAGCTCGCCGCGGGCCTCGAACAACCGCGCCATGCCAACGGCGTGCGAGGCCTCCAGATTGTGGCGCTTGTGCTCGCGCTCGGGGTCGCTGCCCTGGTCGCCGCGGCGGCGCAGCTCGTCGGCGCGGCGGCGGAACTCCTCACCGCGCGACGTGATGCTGGCTGCCACGTCGAGTAGCTCGGCCGCCACGCCAGTGACCCCGGATTTCTCCAGGCGTTCGGCGATCGCCGCCAGGCGTTGCGCCCAGATCGGATGCGGCGTGATCTGCGAGTCACTCATGCTCGCCCCATAACTCGACAGAACATCCTACTTTACGCTAAATGCGAGTGTCAACGCGCCGAGCGCGGGTGGGGCGACCACCATGCTGGGGTGGGATACCATGAACCGCGGATCGGTCGAAAGGCGCATCGGGCCCAAGCCGGCTCGCCGCGTCCACGGGGAGGCTCGCGATGGTGCAGGCAGAGGGGCGGACATTCGCGTTCGAGGGGCCGGAAAAAGTCACTTCCGAGGTGCTCGAGACCTTTCCCTACGAGTACCCCGAGCGGGAGATCGAGGTCGAGGTGGCAACCGACGAGTGGAGCTGCGTATGCCCGTTCTCGGGGTTGCCCGATTTCGGGACGCTGCGGGTGCGTTACGTGCCCGACCGTGACTGCCTCGAGCTCAAGTCGCTGAAGTACTATCTCACCTCGTTCCGGAACGTCGGCATCTATCAAGAGCACGCCGCCAACCGCCTCCTCGAGGACCTCGTCGCTGCCTGTCGGCCCCGCCGGATGAGCGTGGAGCTCGACTACCGTCTGCGCGGCGGACTGCACACCGTGGTCATGGTGCGCTGGCCAAAGGAATCGAGCCCGTCATCCGGTTCCAGAAACTGATCCCCCCGGACCGGGATGCGGTCGCGAGTCTGGTGCGCGGCGGCGGGGCCGCGGGCGGACGCCACGCGGGCGCTGTCACGGTTCGAAGCGGTAGCCGATGGTGCGGACGGTGATGATGTGGCGCGGGTGGGACGGGTCGCGCTCGACCTTTTGGCGGAGGGTGCGGATGAAGTTGTCGACGGTGCGAACCGTGCCCTCGAAGCTGAACCCCCACACCCGCTCCAGAATCGCCTCCCGGGTGTGCACCCGCCCGGGCGAGGTGACGAGCAAGTGGAGCAGATCGAACTCTTTTGCGGAAAGGGAGATGTGGCTCCCGGAGACGGTGATGCGACGAGCACCCGGGTCCATCACGACGTCACCGAACGCTACCGTGCCTCCCCGACGCCGGGCGGTACGCCGCCGGCGCAGCAGCACCTCGACGCGGGCGACCAGCTCGGGTAGCTCGAACGGTTTCGCGAGGTAGTCGTCGGCGCCCTGGGAGAGGCCGCGCACCTTGTCGTCGAGGCGGTCACGCGCCGAGAGGATGAGCACCGGGACGTCGACCTCGCGCTCGCGCAGCGCAGCGAGGATCTCGAGGCCGTCGAAGGTCGGCAGCATGAGGTCTAGCACCACCAGATCGGGATGCTCGTCGAACGCAGCGGCGAGCCCCGCCGCACCGTCGGCGGCGGTGACGACGCGAAAGCCCCGGAGACGGAAGTTCATGGCCAACCCCTCGCGCAGGGCGCGGTCGTCCTCGACGACGAGGATCGTCTCCCCAGCTCCGCTCACGCCGGCTCCCGTTCGCTGAGCGGCAAGCGCACGGTGAAGGTGCTGCCCTCGCCCGGTCGGCTTTCGACTTCCACCTCGCCGCCATGCGCCCGCACCAGGTGACGGACGATGGCGAGCCCGAGCCCGGCGCCCGCGGCACGCGACGCGCCGTCGGCCTCGACGCGGTGGAACGGCAGGAAGATGCGGTCGAGCTCGGAGCGCGGAATGCCGATGCCGTTATCGCGCACCGCGATCGCCACCGATCGGCCGTCGTCTTGCACCGTCACGCCGACCTGCTTGTCCTCGTAGGTGTACTTGTGGGCGTTGACCAGCAAGTTCAGGAGCACCCGCGCAATCGCCTCGCGGTCGTGGTCTACGGGAGCGTCGGTTCCGATCTCGACGACGAGCCCGACCTCGCCGGGAGCGACCATGCGGCCGAAGCGCTCGACGGCGTCGGTGACGGCGCCCCGCAGCGATCCCGGTTGCAGCTCCACCACGGCACGGTCGCGGGCCAGTGCACGCCAGTTGAGCACGCGCTCGATCGTCGCCTCCAGCCGCTCGCTCTCGCGCACGATCGTCGCCAAGCTCTGCCGGGTGTGCTCGGGGTCGGATGCGAGTAGCCCGGACTCGAGCGTCTGGGCGTACATGCGGATGGCGGCGAGCGGGGTCCGCAGCTCGTGGGAGACGTTGGCGAGCAGGTCCGACTGCAACCGGGCGAGCCGCGCTTTGCGGCCGAGCAGCACCACGGAGACCACCGCGCCGCCGATCGCGGCGCAGGTGAAGGACACGATGAGCACGCCCATGACGAGCTCTTTGGTGCTCTTCTCCGTGGCGATGGCGATGATCCCGACCGATGTCGACAGCACGACCGGGAGCAGCACGCCCACGGAGACGGCGACGATGGCGCCGGTCAAGCTCAGCCCACGGACGGCCATGGCGCGAGTATCGGCCCGGATCGGGTGGGGGACAAGGTCATGGTGGGGTGAGGCTCGCAGCCGCCGCGTGGGCGATCGGCATGGGCGCCGGGGTTTGGGTGCGGGTGGGGACCGCTTCGATCGGGCAACGACCGGTGCGGTCGGCCGGGAAGCGAGTCACGATCGTACGCGGTTGTATCGCGTCCCCGACCAGATGCACTCGCGCCCGCCAGGCGGTGGCGCAGGCCCGTACTGCGGCGCGCAGAGCATGCCCGCGTATGCCCGGCCGGCCGATCGCATCCGCCACCGCCCGGGCGAGGGCGCGAGCGCGGGTGCGCTCGAGCGCGTTGACGCCGTGGACCTCGAGCTCGGCGAGGACTGGCGACCAGTCACGCACCCGACGGGCGAGGCTCTGCAGGCGGTGCTCGAGGCAGGCATCGCGGCCGCGGGTGGCGGCGAGGCGGCGAAAGCCGCACAGCGCGGTGTCGATTACGCGGAGGACAGAGCTCGAGTTGGCCTCGTGCTCACGTCGGAAGGCGTGGTCCAACCAACGCTGCGGGGCGTCGCCGGCCAACACGGGGTGGTGCCACGACAGCTCCTTTTGGCCGTGCCACTCCTCCCATGGCAGGTCGTCGCGGAGCAGGCCGCGGCGTTCGAGGTCGCGGTAGAGCGTGGTCACCGGTAGCGGGGTCAGGAGCATGAACTGCACCATGTCGGCCTCGAGCCCGATCATGAAATCGATCTCGGCCTGGATGCTCTCGGGGGTGTGGTGCTCGTCGCAGAGGATCCCCGAGGCGAGCACGGAGATCCCGCGATCGCGCAGCGACTGCACCAGCGTGCGGGCGTCGATCCCCTCGTTCTTGGGGTAGTTGCCCTGGCGGGTCGAGGACTCGACGCCGATCCATACGAAGCTCACCCCCAGCCGCACCAGGTTGTCGAGGCCGAACGCGGTGATCGCTTCCGCCGAGGAGAAGATCTGGAAGCCGAAATACCGGCGGTGGCGCTCCATCAGCGCCAGCAGCTCGAAAGCGCGGGTGCGGTCCTTGAGGAAGTTCTCGTCCATGACGAAGAAGTCGTCGGTGCCGCGGGCGTCGGCGATCCGGCAGGCGGTCTCGAACAGCTCGCGCCCGGTCGCCAGGTACGGCGTGTAGCGACGGCCGAAAAAGTGGGAGGTGCAGCAGAACCGGCAGCCGTTGACGCACCCCACGCCGGGTACCAGCAGGCTCGCGCACTTCCCGAGCAGCGGCACGCCGAAAATGCTCTCGCGTTCGGACGAGGGCAGCACGGGGTGGACGATGGGGGCGTCCGGGTCCTGGCGGAGGAACTTCCTGAAGGCGCGGATCCCCTCGCCCCTGACGACGTGGTCGCAGTCCACCAGCCGCTCGATCCCCTCGATCGCCGCGCCGTGGCCGCCGAGCACGATGTGGGCGAGCGGGGCGTGGATTCGCGCCAGCCGCGCCATCTCCCTGGCCTTGGCGAAGTTCGGCGCGATGAAGGAGATCCCGACCACGTCGTAGCCGCGGTGCAGCTCGCGGATGAAGCGGGCGCGGCTGGGGAAGTCGAGCACCGTGACGTCGCCGTCGACGTTGGCAGCGAGGAAGTAGAGGCCGAACGAGCGGTGGTGGAAGCGGAACGACGCCGCCCCCTGCGCCTTGGTGACTTGGTTGTGGAACAGCTCCATGAGGTTTTCTTTGCGGCCGTACTCGTCGTCGACGCCGAACGGCCCGAACACCCCGGTCAACAAGATGCGGCAACGTCGTGGCAAGAGCCTGCGGTCGAGCATGCCAGCCTCCCGGCAGACAGATTGGCGCGCGAATGTCACGGTTGTGTCACGAGACGCCGAGGTGTCAAGGGACACCCAGATTCCCGCAGTTAGGGGACACCCAGATTCCCGCACCATGTCTCCCAGGGGTGTCCGTTGCCTGGGGGCGTCGTTGTCCTGGTTTTCTCCTTTCTGCAAGGGATTCGAGCAGGGGGCCAGGGAGCGGAGGCCAGGCGAGCGGTGCGAGCCTGGCTGCAGCGCAGGGGCCCCCTGCTCGTCGCCGCCAGTGACCGGCGTGCCGCCGACGGCGGCGGCGTACCGTGAGGTGGTCTCTCGGTCCGTCGGCCGGTGTATCGTCACGCCTCGCTCCCCTGGGTCTGCACCTCCCGCAGGCGGAAGCTGCGGCCATCGATCTGCACCACGTGGCAGTGGTGGAGCAGCCGGTCGAGGATGACCGTGGCCAGCATCTCGTCGCCGGCGATCATCTCCGGCCACTCACGGATCGACTTGTTCGAGGTGAGGATCGTCGAGGCCCGCTCGTAGCGCGACGAGAGGACCTTGAAGAGCAGGTGGGCGTCGCGGCGGTCGAAGGCCTGAAAGCCGAGCTCGTCAATGATGAGCACCGCGGCGGTCCAGTAGCGCCGGCGTTGCATCCGGCGCAAGCCGGCGGCATCGTCCCGCCGCAGCTGGTCGAGCAGCTCGTCGGCCGTCATCGACGCCACCGAAAAGCCGTTGGTCACCGCCTTGACCCCGAGCCCAAGGGCGAGGTGGGTCTTGCCGACGCCCGGCGGTCCGAGCAGCAGGATGTTCTCCCGCCGCCGCGCGAACTCGCAGGTGGCCAGCAGCTCGATCTTGCGGCGGTCGACCCCACGGGCAAAGGTGAAGTCGAAGGACTCGAGGGTTTTCACCGCGGACAGCCCGGAGAGCTTCAAGGAGGTCTTCACCCGCCGCTCCTCGCGGGCGTCGCGCTCGGTGGTCAGCACGAGGTCGAGGAAGCCGGACAGCGACGCCTGCTCCCGCACCCCGCGCTCGACCAGCTCGGGGAGGACGTGGACGGCGAACTCGAAGCCGACGTCGGCGAGCAGCCGGCGGGTGCGATCGAGGTCGCTCTGGGCGCTCATGCCAGCCTCCGTACCAGCTCGAGGTAGTCGTCGATCGGGCGTCGGGCTACCTCCCAGCTTCGCTCCAGTACGATCGCCTGACCCACCCGACCCAGGGGGGTCGGCCGCCTCACCCGGTCGTCACCCTCCCCCTCGGCGTGCCGCTGGTCGAGCAGCAGCCGGCAGGCTGTCCCCCGCGGATAGCGTGCCAGGTGCTGACCGTCGACACCGTAGATCTCGACGGTGCCGGCACACCCACGCACCTGGACCGTGCGCCGCATGCTGGTGAACGGCACCTCGTATTGGCGCCCCTCGAAGCTCACCAGGCAGTCGTCGGTGACGGTCCGGTTGACCTGGACGTCGAACGGCTCGGGCAGCGTCGCAGGCAGGGCCAGCAACGCCGCCTGCTCCGCCTCCCAGCTCGCCAGAATGCTGCGCCCGGTGACCGGGCAGATGAGGCGTTGTACTCGTGCTCTCACCCGCTCGTCGGTCGCCGCCTGGAGGTCCTCCAGGCGCAGAAAACACACGTCCTTGAGGGCGCCGAGAAAGGCCCGCACGTCCCGGCCCCGCCGCTCGACCTTACCCTTGTCCGAAGCCGTGCGGACCCGGCAAGGGTCGACGATAAACCCGAGCTGTCGGGCGTACGAGGCGTACCCCTCCTGGAGCCGCGCCCACGGCCCGGCTCCCCAGGCCACCGCGGTCCGCACGTTGTCCGGCCGCACGGTCCAGGGAATGCCACCGAGCCGCTCGAAGGCCCGGTTGTGCGCCTCAAGCCACCACAGCAGGCTACGTGACAGCGCCCAGATGACAGCAAACATCCGCGAGTGGGACAGGGTCACCACCAGGGCGTCGAGCGTGGTCCGGCCCCCCAGCGCCTCGACCCGCACCGGCAGGCTCTCGAACCAGTCCACCTGCGCCTGGGCACCAGGCGTGGTCTCGACCCGCCGGATCGGCCGCAGCCGCGGCGGCGCCTGCCGCCGCCGCACGTACCGCAGCACGGCCTTGTAGCTGCCCTCGTACCCGTGCTCCGCCACCAGCACCTCGTACAGCCGCCGCACGGCTTCGGGCCGCTCACCCTCCCCGCGCTGCTCATCCAGCCACGGCGCGATCACCCCCTGCCATGGCTCGCAGGCCTCCGCCTGCCCCCGGCGTCCATCCACAACACCCCCCTCGCGCCGCCGTAACCGGTACCGCAGGGTGCTCTCGTCGACGCCAAGCTCCCGCGCCACCGCCCGCGTGCTCCACCCTTTCTCCCGCAACACGTCCATCACGACCAGATCCCTCTCTCGAAGCTTGGCCATCACTCTCCCAGGCGCCGTCTCCCGCGCCCCATGCAGAGTCTCGACCAGCTCCCGCCGTGCGGGAATCTGGATGTCCCCTACGACCTACCTTTACCCTGGATTCCTACACGAGGACGGGGCCAGCACCTCTGGCCCCTCACCCGGCTCGCAGGTCGATACATTTCCGCGCTTGCTCCCTCGCCCCCGCGGCAGCGGGGGAGAGGGCCAGGGCCGCCGCCGTCGCCAAGATGGAGCGCCCTCGCCCCCGCGGCAGCGGGGGAGAGGGCAGGGTGAGGGGGCGCTTTCCCCCTCTCCCGCTGGTGCGGGGCACAAGGTCGAGGGCAGCATCTCTGGCCCCTCACCCGGCTCGCTGCGCTCGCCACCCTCTCCCCGCTGTGCGGGGCGAGGGGATGGGTACCCGCGTGAGTGAGGGAGAGGCAGGTGTCATCCCTCGCCCCCGCGGGAGCGGGGGAGAGGGTAGGGTGAGGGGGTGCCTTTTCCCCCTCTCCCGCTGCCGCTGGGCGCAAGGTCGGGGGCAGCACCTTTGGCCCCTCACCCGGCTCGCAGGTCGATACATTTCCGCGCTTGCCCCCTCGCCCCCGCGGCAGCGGGGGAGAGGGCAGGGTGAGGGGGCGCTTTCCCCCTCTTCCCGTTGGTGCGGGGCACAAGGTCGGGGCCAGCACCTTTGGCCCCTCACCCGGCTCGCTGCGCTCGCCACCCTCTCCCCGCTGCCGCGGGGCGAGGGGATGGCTCTTACCGCTACGGCTTCGGTTGCCGGGCAGGGCTCGTCACGGGTGCGGAGGTGGCGGCGATGAACTCGGCGATGTCGGCCTTGACACGGGCGAGCGTCGGCTCGTGCAGGTACATCATGTGCCCGGCCTCGTAGTACCTCATGAGGATTCGTGAGGCGGTGGTCGGGCCGAGGCCGAGGTGCGACAGCGAGTGCTCAGCTCCGGCGAACGGTGTCACGAGGTCGAAAAGCCCGTTGAGCGCCAGCACTTGCAGGCCGGGGTTGGCGACAAAGGCGGCGGCGAGATCAGCGCCGGTGTTGACCACCGCCTGCGGCGGTCCTCCCCCGGGTCCGGGTACCGTGTGGGTGAAGTTCCACGTCTCCCAAACGTTGGCGCCGACGACGTAGGGGCGGTCCCGACTGGCGCCGAGCTCCCGGTGGTAGTAGTCCTTGAACGAGGCAGTGAAGGCGGCACTCACGGCGCTGTCTGCCGGGTCGTAAGCGGCGTTTGTGGCGAGCGGGTCGGGTGTCAAGCCGGTGAAGCGGCCGTCAAGCTGGCCGAGCGTCACCCGGCGCTCGCGAAGCAGCTCCTGCGCGAACTGCCTGGAGCCCACCCGCAGGTTGGCCTGCGCGATGAACGCCACCGGCAGGCCGGTGAAGCGGTGCAACTGGGCGGCGACGGTGTCGCGCTCCTCGGTCGAAAGCCGGTCTCCCTTCATGAGGGCCAGCAGGTACGGCCCAACGGCGTACGCCCGGACCTCGTCCAGCCACGGTTCCAGCCGCTCGGGCCGCTCGGGTAGTGCGTGGTGGTACCACGCCACGGCCGCCAGGGTCGGGAGGTGGAACACGTACGGCAGGTCGTCTCCCGACGGCCGCTCGAAGATGGCGCCGATGTCGAGCGCGAGCGATACCAAGATGACGCCGTTGAACGCCATGCCGTGCTCGAGCTGCAGCCGGCCCACGACGCCGGCCGCGCGGGTGGTGCCATAGCTCTCGCCCAACAGGTACTTCGGCGACAGCCAGCGATCGTGGTCGGTGACGTATTGGACGATGAAAGCGCTGACCGAGCGGATGTCGGGGTCGACGCCCCAGAACTCTTTGTCCGCGTGCGGTTCGATTGCGTGGCTGACGCCGGTGCCGACCGGGTCGATGAGGACGAGGTCCGAGACGTCGAGCAGGCTGAACGCGTTGTCCACCACCTCGTAGGGCGGGGGCGGGGTCGCCTGGGCGTCGGCGGTCCGGATCCTCCGGGGTCCGAGCGCGCCCATGTGCAGCCAGATCGAGGAGGCACCGGGGCCGCCGTTGAAAGCGAAGGTGAGCGGTCGGCTCCGCGGGTCCTGGATGCCTTTGCGAAGGTAGGCCACGTACCCGAAACTCGCCGAGGGCTCTCGCTTCTCGTCACGGAGGATGACGGTTCCGACGACCGCCGAGTAGGGCACCGGGTGGCCGCCGATCTGGATCGTGTGGTCGGTCTTCACGGCGGTGGGATGCGGTGTCTGTTTGGCTGCCGTCTCGCCAGCCGGCGCAGCCGCCCGAGGTGGCGTCGGCGGGGGAGCGGGCTCCGTGCCGCCCAGCCTCGGTGCCGCCAGGATCAGCAGTGTCACGCCAGCCATGATGGTCGCCCTGGACGTCATGCTTGCCCTCCCTGCGGCCATGCCAGCGGTTCGGCCGCATGCCGCGTGCAGTCTGACAGATTCCCGGTCCGCAGGCACGAGGCACGATCGCCGCCCTGCAGTGGGCGTGCGGTCTTCCAAATCGCGGGTCGGAGCGATGGAATGCGCGGCGACCTGGTGCTGCTTTCGGCCGGTGATCGCGCGCACATCGTGCCGGGCGACGGGGTGACAGACTACGCTGAGGATGGAGGAGGGAAGGTGTCGAACGGTCGACGTTGGCTCGTGGTTGGTTGTCTGACCGCCGGTGTGGCGGTCGTAGGCCCCGTGGTCATGGCGCGCGCGGCGGCGCAGGAGCAGTCCGAGCCGTTTGCCTCCGATCGGCCGGCCGCCGTTCCGCGACGACACCTCCAGCGTTCGGCGATGCCTCCGGCAACGCCGACCCGGACCGCCACCGCCACTCGAACCGCCACACCCACGAGGACCGCGACCCCGACCGCCACGCCGACACCACGCCCCCCCACACCTACCCGAACACTCCCGCCGTCACCGACCCAGCCGCCCGGCTCGCCACCCACTCTCGGCGGCTGCCAGATCTTTCCCGCCAACAACATCTGGAACGCCCGCATCGATCTGGCTCCGGTGGATGCCCGCTCCGCCGACTACATCAGCTCGATCGGCGCTAACACCGGGTTGAAAGCTGATTTCGGCTCCGGGCTGTGGAACGGTGGTCCGATCGGCATTCCGTATGTGGTCGTGCCGGAGGGGCAGCCGCTGGTGCCGATCAGCTTCGACTACGACGACGAGAGTGATCCCGGGCCGTACCCAATCCCCCCCAACCCGCCGATCGAGGGCGGCCCCGACTCGCACGGTGACCGTCACGTCCTGGTCGTGCAGCAGGGGCAGTGCAAGCTCTACGAGACGTGGTCGACGTACCCCGTCGGCGGTGGTGCCTGGCAGGCCGGGTCCGGGGCGTTGTTCTCGCTTTCCTCCAACGCCTTGCGGCCGGCCGGCTGGACCTCGGCGGACGCTGCCGGCCTGCCGGTTCTGCCGGGGCTCGTGCGCTACGACGAGGTGGCGGCCGGCGCTATCCGCCACGCCCTCCGCTTCACCGCCCAGCGCACCCGTCGCGCCTATGTCTGGCCGGCCCGGCACTTCGCGTCCTCGAGCTCCGACCCGGCGCGGCCGCCGATGGGGCAGCGCTTCCGCCTCAAGGCCTCGTTCGACCTTTCGGGGTTCTCCGGTCACGTGCGGGTTATCCTCGAGGCACTCAAGCTGTACGGGCTGATCCTGGCCGACAACGGCTCCGACTGGTATATCTCCGGCGTGCCCGACGAGCGTTGGAACAACGATGCACTGCGCGCCCTCGCCCAAGTGCGCGGCCACGACCTGGAGGCGGTCGACGTCTCCGGCATGATGGTCGACCCCGACTCCGGGCAGGTCAGGTAACACCTCCCTGTGTTCCAGGCCGCTGGGCGGTGAGCACCTCGCCGCCTCCGCCGCCGCCCTGAGGAGTCCGAGGGCGAGTACCGCCACGAGCCCCGGCGCCGCTGGCGAGCCGCGCCGAATCAGCGCCGTGATCGCGCCCCAGCGCGCCACCGGGTCGGAGCCGTGCGTTGCCCGACGAGGGCGTGTGGGTCGGTCGGGACGGCGAAAGCGCGACGACGCCCTCTTCCCAAGCCGCGCGAACGGTGCTATGCTCCGCCTCCCGATTGGGCGCGCCGATAGCTCAATTGGATAGAGCACTTGACTACGGATCAAGAGGTTGGGGGTTCGAGTCCCTCTCGGCGCGCCAGCCACGCAACGACAGCCAGTCACGTGCGATGTCAAGCTCCGAGAGGTGTCGGTAGGTAGGCGAAGGGGCAACGGCGGAACCCGTCGCCCCGGCCGCGGTTGCCGACGTCACCTTGCCCGAAACCACGTGAAGACAGCGCTCGCTGCTGTTGTCATCGCTCACGGAGCTGAGAAGCGACTCGAGCGTGCTGGAGGCGTCGCCGGAGGTGCTCGGAGCGTCGGGTGAGCGCTACTTGGCGCGGGGCAACATCACGAGGATGCTCATGCCGCTGTAGGCGCCGCTGGTGACCTCGACTTGGCCGCCGAGGCCGTCGATGACGCGTTTGAAAGCGGCCAGCTCGAGGCCGGTGCGGCGGCCGAGCAGTGACGCGTCCTGGAACGGCTCGAACAGCAGCGGCAGGTTGTCCTGCTGAATCGGCGCGCCCTCGTCCTCGACCGCGAACCAGCCGAGCTCGGACGTGAGGGCGCCTGACCGCACGGCGACCCGGCCGCCGTCGGGCATGGCGTTGACGGAGCAGGAGACGAGACACGCGACCGCCATCTCGAGCTGGGTGCGGTCGGCGTGCAGCTCGACCTCACTGGTTCCGGGCTCGAGGACGAGCTGGATGTCGGGCCGCAGGACCGGCGAGAGAAACACCTCGGCTCCCGCGATGACCTCGTTGAGGTCGAAGGTCTCCGGCATCGGTATTTCGCGGCCATCGAGCACGCGGAGCTGGCGAACCAACAGGTCGCCGCGGCCGATGTGGTCGCCGAGCTCGCGGGCGCCGACCGGGTCGCCGTGCAGCCCGGCGATCTGGACCATCAGCTCGTCGGCGTAGCCGCGCATGTGGTTGAGTAGGGCGCCGAACTCGGCCACGAACCCCTGGACGAGGTCGGAGGCGTCGGCCCGGGGCACCGGCAGGTCGGGGCCGGCCGCGGGCTTCGGCGTTGGGCGCAGCACGCACAGCATCGCCGAGATGCCGTGGTGGTCGAACGGCGTCGCGGTGATCTCGAGGTCGAGCACGGTGCCGTCGGAGCGCTTGTGGTCAGCCGGGGTCACGACGCGGGCGCCGGGCGGGACACCGTACAGCGCCGGCTCGAGCCCGCGTTCGAGGTCACCGGTGAGCCTGAAGTACGGCACGCCAATGAGCCTCTCGCGGGTGGTGCCGTAGAGCTCGGCAACGGCATGGTTGGCCTCGAGCACGGCCTCGCTGTCCGGGTCGACGACCAGGATCGCGACCGGGCTGGTCTCGAAGATGCGGTGGTAGAGCTGCTCGGAGGTGCCGGGCTGCAGCCCGTCGGGCGTGGGCGGGCCGGAGGGCTCACCGTTCACGTCGTCCTCCAAGCCAGGTGTCGTTGTCGACACCCGGGGTCGACCCGGGTAATGGCGAACCGATCTCGTTGGGGCGTGCTCATTCGCCGCTGCCTGTCCGGCTCCCATGCTAGCACGCGGAGGCGGGGTGATGGCTGCGCGGCGCGTGGCGGGTGAGCCCGAGAGGGCCGGGATCGGCTGAGCCGGAGGTGAGCGAGGCGGTAGGTACGGAGGCTCGGGGTCGGGTCGCCGGGGGCCTGTCTCGGGCAGGCAGCAGAGCATGGCTATACTGCGGCGGTGTCCGAGCGGCAAGCAGTGAGCAGTGGCCCGCGGTACCGGCTCAGGGCGTGGTGGGAGCGGCGGAAAGCCAAGGCTTTCCCACCCGGAGCCGTGACGTTCCACCTGGTGGCCTGGCGGGGGGCGGCGCTCGTCGGTCCGAACCTCGAGCAGGCCAGGGCGTTTTTCGCCCGCTTCAGCCCCGAGGAGCTCCTCGTGCTTCACGGTAGCGCCTTGGAGGCTGCTACCGGTGTGACCCTGGTGTGTGGGCCGGCCGGTGTCGGAAAATCCTCGATCCTCACCGAGCTCGAGGCCCGCGGCGTGGGTCGGCTGATCGAGGACGGCATCTTGCTGGTGGCGCGGCGCCAAGGCCGCTGGGAGCTCGCGAGCACCGGCGTGACCGAGGTGATGCGTCGGGCGGCGAGAATCTCCAAGCGTCTCAGGCGTCTCCTGCGCGCCGACTTCAGCGTCTGGCAGGCCGCGGACAGCGCCGCGGTGTGGCGTGCGAGGCCGCTACGGACGACGCTTCTGCGCGACTGGATCCCGCGGCTTTCGTTCTCGGCGGCCTGCTTGTGGCGGTGGTCGGGCGCGGTGCCGTTCGAGCTGGCTTTGCGACCGGTCGACGGCCTGATCCTGCTGTACCACGCGGAGGACCCGTGGCTCGCTGCGAGGGTCTCGCCCCAGCTCGTCGTCGAGAACGTGGAGAACCTTGGAAAGCTGGTTCCTGACTCGGTCAGGCTCGTGCAGGTCTCGCCCATCGGCGGCATGGTCGAGGTGCGAGACCGCCTGCGCCAGGCTGTCTCGGCGGCGAGCCGCGGCCCCAGCTCGGCGTGCTGACCCGGAGCTCAGATCGGGCTCGGCGGGCGAATCGCGTCGAGGCGATCGAGCAGTTGCTGCGTTCGGCGCTCGATGGTCAGCTCAGCGAGCAGAGCAGACAGGCGCTCGGGTTCGGCCAGGCCTGTCCGGGCGAGGTTCCGGCAGGCGTCAGCGAGCTCGTCGGCGGAGCTGGCCTGGGTGACCCAGGGGTCGAGAAACGGCTGGGGGTGGTGGGAAAGGGTAGCGACCGGGAGCCCACACGCAAGGTACTCGTAGGTCTTGACCGCGTCGCCTCCGCCTGACCGCCGGTAGGGGGTGGCACCGACGTCGCACGCCTTGAGGAGCGGTACGAGCGCCAGATGGGGCTGCAACGGCAGGGCAACGACGCGAGGGTGGCCGATGAGCGTCGCCAACCCGCGCCCAGGTGAGCGAGGCACACCGATGAGCACCAGCGTCCAGCCCTCGAGCTTTGCGAGCGCGGCTGCGAGCAGCTCGTGGTGCACGCGGTGCTCGAAGCTCCACTCTCCGGCAACGACGACCAGGCGCGGCCGCGGTCGGCCCGCCAGCGCTTCGGGCTCAGGCCAAAGCTGCCGCGCCCGGGCGAGAAGCTCGCTGGATACACCGTTGGGAGCCGGCAGGAAGCGCCGCGAGCCATCGCTCAACCCGTCGAGCAGTCTCGGGTGGGCGGCTGCCACGAGGTCGGCGTGTGCGAGCGTGGCGGCGCGATGGCCCGGGATCTCGGCGAGCCGCGAGCAGTTCCCGGCGAACACGTGCTCGGGATCGTCCTGGCAGTCGATGAGCAGGCGCTCCGGATGCAGCCTGGCGGCAATCTCGATTTGCCACCAGTCGAGCAGCCAGCACAAACGGCCGCCATCTCCCCGGCCGAGCTTGGTGGCCAAAAGGCGCGCTTGCAGGCGCCGGTTGATGCGTCGCAGCGGGGCGAAGCGGCCGAGGGGCAGGCCCGCGGGCAGGGCGAGTGCCCAGGCGCTTTCATGGACTTGCGTGACGGCGACGCGCGCGCCCCACCGGCGTGCGAGGTGGACGTGGGTCGCCCGCACGAAGCGGCGGGTGTCGGCGAGGAAGCCGAACATGAGCGTCGTCAAGGGGTGGGTGTGGAGCTCCCCTGGGCCGTGCCAAGGTCCGAAGTCGAAGAACACCAGCTCTTCGCCGGCGCGGTTGGGCCTCGAGTCATTCATGGGAGTGGGGACACCGACACCACGGTGGCAATGATAGCCAAAGGCAGCCGGGACCTCGGTAGAGCTGGTCGGGGCTGGTCGCGACCACCGTATCGAAGGGGTTCCAGTCGGCGTCAGCGGGCAGCGAGGCGTGGCGTCGGATGAGGAGGTAGTCCACCGTGGCTGGCCGGTGCACCGGCCGCCCAGGGAGCGGCGGCACCGCCCTGCCGGCGGGGATCGCCGACCCCCACGAGGACGCCACCGGGCTCGACCATCACGGCGTTGACACCGCCGAAGGCGCAGATGTCGATCGGCCTGGGCGGGAAGGTGAGCCGGAACTGGTTCGAGAACCCGCGCGCCTCGAGCGCGTCGGCGTGTGCAGCGGTGATCCCGCCGGCGAGCTCGAGCAGGACCCGCGTCTGCTCCGGAGGGTCGACGACCACTCTCGGCGCCGCGACCGCCTCGCCGAGGCCGAACCCGCGGTCCACGAGGTTGGAGATGACGGCCACGAGGGACGACGGGATCCGCGCACTGCCAGCGCCGCCGAGCACTGCCGTGAGCGCCCCGTTGCGAAGCAGGAGCACTGGCGCGATGGTGGTGTGTGGCGCACGCAACGGGGCGAGATGGTTCTTGGATTCCGGGTTGGTGTAGTCGAAACCGCTGAGCAGCGAGCTGTACTGGAAGCCCAACTTCGGGCTGGCAGCCAGGGCGCTACTACCGAGTGTCGCGGTCAGCGCTACGGCGTTGCCCCAGCGGTCGACGGCGGAGATCTGAGAGGTCCCGCCGGCCATCGGTCGCGCGACAGGTACCCCGGGTGAGCTGATCTCGTCATCTTGGAGCGCCTCTCGGAACCTCACGAGACGGGCGCGGCGGCGCGCCCAGGTCGGGTCGAGAGGCAGAGGTACCGGCGAGACGCCGGCGTCGTGCATGGCAATGCGCACGGCTTCGATGAGCACATGGAGTCGGTCGACGGAGTCCTGCTCCAGCAGCTCCGGGGGGAAGGTCGAGAGGATCTGGAGGGCGCCGAGCAGGACATCCCCGCCGCCGGGGGGGGGGATCGACACCACCTCGACGTCGCGGTACCGGGCCCGCAACGGTGCCCGTTCGACGACCCGCACGGCCGCCAGATCGGACCGGTGAACGTACCCGCCGTGCGCGGTCATGTCGGCCTCGATCTCGGCGGCGATGGCGCCGCGATAAAAGACAGCCTCTCCTTCGACGGCGATTTGCCGCATGGTTGCAGCCAGGACAGGCTGCTGCAGCAGGCAGCCGGAAGGCCATGGCCCGTGCCCGCTGCGCAGGAACAGCTCGCTCAAGTAGTCGTTCTCCACCATCTTCGCCGCCTTCTCCCGGAAATCGTCCTCGACGTACGGGCGCAGCGTGTGCCCCCGCTCAGCCAGCTCGATGGCCGGCTGCATGGTCTGCGCGAGGCTCATCGTGCCGTAGCGGCGGAGAAGGTGGGTCATGGCCGCGAGCATCGTCGGCGTCGCCGCGACCGCGTGGCCGTACAGCTGGCCGCGGTCCTTGAGCCGTTGGAGCTTGGCGGGATCCGCGGCCATCGGGACGGCCGCCGAGCCGTCGACCACCAGCTCGCGGCCGGATGCCAGCCGGACGAGGGTCAGCGCCTGGCCTCCGAGCCCGGCACAGGTCGGGTCGACCACGCCGAGGGCGAAGGTGGCCGCGACTGCCGCGTCGATGGCGTTGCCCCCCATCTCGAGCATGCGGGCGCCGGCGCGGGCCGCCTGCAGGTCGGCCGCAGCGACCATGCCGAGCGGAGAACGCACCTCGGTGGTGAGGAGCTCGGCCGGCAGTGGCGGCCCGCCGGGTCGTGGGTCATCAGCGGCCAGCCTCGCCGCACCGAGCGCGCAGCAGCACATGGCGGTCACGCACACCGTGGTGAGTCCAAAAGGCCGATGAGGGTGCCTGCGCCGTCTGCGGTCACTGCATCCGGACGGGGTGACGCGATGCGGCATGCGATTCAGGGTACCAGACCCACCACCGGCGGCCATCCGGGGAGCGTGCGGGTGGCCTCGAAGTGAGGGCCGGACAGGGCGCCCACGGTTCGGCATCCGGAGAGCCGGTAGCACGGCTCAAAACGAAGATTATTCGGATGATTCTGGGAGAGGGCGATGAGTTTTAGATCAATTGCCGCAAACAGGGTATTACTTGACAACCTCCGCGAGCAGCCGTAACGTCCGGCAACTTTCTCGTGCGTGTCCCGGTGCGGGGCGCGACCCCGCCGGGGGGGAGGACAGGATGAAGCGTTTGTTGGTGGTTCTCGTGGCCTTGGCGCTCGGGGGTGGTGTGGCCTACACCCTACCCCGGCACGTTCCGGAGGTGGCTGACGTTGCCCCTGTCGTCACCGACACCGAGACGGGCCGAACCCAGGTCGTGATCGTTCCCGAGTGGAAGGAGCTCTACCCGTTCTCGGCCCGGTTCGACGTTCAGGCGGCGGGGGTCGAGGGCGGCCAGGCCCACGTCATCGACCTGGCTGCGGCGCGCTTTGCCACCGACGACCTGCGGTCGATCGGTGTTCACGGCGGCGCCTCGTTCCGAGCCCCTGACCTGCGCTCGTTTCCGCCCGAGCTGGTGCGCGACGCGTTCGGTACCGGCACGAGCGACTATTTCATCGTCCAGGCCCAGTCGCCGGAGATGCTCGTCAACCTCAGACAGTGGCTGGAAAGCAGCCGGATCGCGGTTTTGGGCTACATCCCCGACAATGCGTACCTGGTGCGGGTGAGCCGCGGCACCCTGAGCAGCCTCGAGCAGCGCCAGGAGGTGTTCTGGGTCGGTTTCTACCAGCCGGCGTTCCGTATCGCACCCAAGCTCGACTACGTGATCGAGGCGCTGCCGGGCGGCTTTATGCAGCTTAGGGCGCTGTTCGACCTCGCTGACTACCGTGACGCCGACTCACTGCGGGCGACGCTCGACACCGTCAAGGTCGGCCTGCTCGACATCACGCGCGGTGAGGAGGCGTGGATCGTCCGCTTCGAGTGCAGTGTGCTGATGGCGCGTGACGTTGCCCTGCTGCCCGGTTGCCTGTGGGTCGAGCGCTTCGCGGGGTACGAGCTCCACAACAACGTCGCCCGTTCCTCGGCCAACATCCCCACCGGCCGCGGCGCCACCGCGGGACCGATCATGGACGTCGAGGACGTGTGGGCGCGCGGGATCCGTGGCGAGGGCCAGATCGCCGCCGCCGCCGATACCGGGCTGTCCACCGGCAGCCTGGCGACCCTGCACCAGGACTACGGCCAGCAGGGCTCGACCACCAACCCGATGCGCGTCATCAAGGGCTACGCGTTAGGCCGCTCGACCTGGGACGACAACCAGACCACCGGCGGCGGCCACGGCACGCATACCTCGGGCTCGATCGTCGGCAACGGTTTCCGTTCCGGGGCCGATCCCTCGACCAACACGTTTCCTTCGACGTCGTTCACCGGTACCGCCCCGAAGGCACAGCTCGTGTTCCAGTCGGTCATGGACTCCTCGGGTGGCCTCGGCGGCATCCCCGCCGACCTGACGGCGCTGTTCCAGGCGCCGTACAACGACGGTGCGCGCGTCCACTCCAACTCGTGGGGCGCGCCTGTTGCCGGGGTCTACGACGCTACCTCCCAGGCAGTCGACAAGTTCGTCTGGAACAACAAGGACATGGTGATCACCTTCTCCGCCGGCAACAGTGGCGTGGATGGCAAGGAGTACGGAAGCTCGTGCACGACCAACGGCAAGCCGATCGACGGCGTCGTCGACACCGACTCCATCGGCTCGCCAGGCACGGCCAAGAACTGCATCACGGTCGGTGCATCGGAGAACTACCGCCCCGACTTCGTGTACGAGTACCCGCAAAACGATTGCACCTCGTCCGACGGGGTCGAGCAGAAGACCTGGGGGTGGTTCAATGGCTGCTCCTACAGCGTGAACCCGCTGCGCGACGACCCGATGGCCGACAACGCCAGCGGTATGGGCGCCTTCTCGTCGCGCGGGCCGACCGACGACAACCGCATCAAGCCCGACATCGTCGCTCCCGGCATCGCCATCATCTCGACTCGCACCGACAAGAACCAGGCGTATGAGCAGTGGGGCATCTGCCCGGTTCCGACTGCACAGCGTCCGTACTACGTGACACAGGGTGGCACCTCGATGTCGAACCCGCTCACCGCCGGTACCGCAGTGCTCGTCCGTCAGTACTATGCGGACGGCTGGCACGCCAACAACAGCAACGTCACCAACTCCGTCAAGAACGCCGCCCACGCCTTCAACCCCACCGCGGCGTTGGTCAAGGCAACGTTGATCAACGGCGCCTGGGACATGGCACCGGGGCAGTACGGCACCGGCGGCACCAAGGAAATCCCGCCCGGTTGGGATACCGGCAAGACACTGCCGAACAACGCCGAGGGGTACGGCCGCGTGGACCTCGAGCACTCGCTGTTTCCCGGCTCCGGCTGGGGCGACGTCGCCGACCGCAAGCTGGCGGTCTACGACGTGACCACGGGCCTCGCCACCAACGCCTATCACGACTACACCTTCGCCGTCAGCGGCAGTGCCAATCCGTTGCTCGTGACCCTGGTGTGGACCGATCCGTATGCCACCACCGGGGCAGGCGCCAAGCTCGTCAACGACCTCGATCTCACCGTCACTTCCCCCAGCGGCACGGTGTACTACCCGAACGGTGTCGACAAGACCTCGGGCGCCGATCACACCAACAACGTCGAGCAGGTCAAGGTGACGAGCCCGGCCTCGGGCACCTGGTCGATCCGCGTCAAGGGCTACAACGTCCCGGGCAACGGGCAATCCGGTACGACCTCGCAGCCGTACGCGCTGGTCATCAGCGGCGTGTCGGGCGGGACCTGCAACCCGCCGACGGTGTCCGTCTCGGCGCCCGCGGCCGGGGCCACCCTCACCGGAACCGTCACCCTGTCCGCCAACGTGACGGCTGATCCCGCCGCCACGCAGGTCGAGTTCCTGGTCGACGGTTCCGTCGTCGGTACCGACACCACCTCGCCATGGAGCATTTCCTGGAACAGTGCCAGCGTCAGCGACGGGAGCCACACGATCACCGCGCGGGCCACCAACTCCTGCGGCTCCACCACCTCGGCCGGGGTTGCCGTTACGACCAACAACGCCGCGCCGACCTACAGCATCTCCGGCACCATCACCTACAACAGCGCCGGCCTCGCCAACGTCGTGGTCACGGCCGGGAGCAAGTCCGGCACCACCGGCTCGACCGGTGTCTACACGATCGCTGGCCTGAGCAACGGCACCTACACCGTGACGCCGGCGCTCGCGGGGTACGAGTTCACGCCAGCCAGCCAGTCCGTGACCATCTCGGGCGCCAACGTGACGGGGAAGAACTTCACGGCAACGATGACCGGGCCGGCGACGTTGTTCTCCGACGGGTTCGAGGCCAACGGTTGGTCGGTGGTCGACACCTCCGGCACCGCTGGCAACTGGACGCTGGCCTCCGCTGGGACCCGCCCGTCGGTGTCGCCGCACGGCGGCGCCAAGCTGGCGGTGTTCAACTCGTACACCGCCTCGAGCGGGAGCCAGACGCGCCTTTATCGGGCGACCGGGTTCGCCATCAGCAGCTCGTACACAGCGGTGACGCTCAAGTTCTGGATGTACCACGACACCGCGTACTCGTCGTACAACGATCGGGTGCAGCCGCAGGTCTCGACCAACGGCAGCACCTGGACCAACGTCGGCTCGGCGATCAGCCGCTACTCCGCCACCGCCGGTTGGACCCAGCACACCGTCGACCTCACCTCGTACAAGGGCCAGGCGAACGTGCAGCTCGGGTTCCTCGGTATTTCCGGGTACGGCAACGACTGCCACCTCGACGACGTCACGGTGACGGCGACGAGCTCGGTGACCTACAGCATCTCCGGCACCATCACTCTCAGCGGCTCCGGGCTGTCGGGCGTGACGGTCTCGGCCGGGGGCGCTTCGGCCACCACCGGCTCGACCGGCGCCTACACGATCGCGGGCCTCGGCAACGGCACCTACACCGTGACGCCGGCGCTCGCGGGGTACGCGTTCACGCCAGCCAATCAGTCCGTGACCATCTCGGGCGCCGACGTGACGGGCAAGAACTTCACCGCCGCGCCCATCACCGAGACGACGTTGTTCTCCGACGGGTTCGAGAGCAGCGGCTGGTCGGTGGTCGACACCTCCGGCACCGCTGGCAACTGGACGGCCGCCTCTTCGGGTACCCACCCCTCGGTGTCGCCGCACGGCGGCGTCAGGCTGGCGCTGTTCAACTCGTACACGGCCTCGAACGGTAGCCAGACGCGGGTGTTCCGTTCCACCGGCTTCGCCGTCGGCAGCTCGTACACCACCGTGACGCTCAAGTTCTGGATGTACCACGACACCGCGTACTCGTCGTACGCCGACCGGGTGCAGCCACAGGTCTCGACCAACGGCACCACCTGGACCAACGTCGGCTCGGCGGTCAACCGTTACGACGGCTCGACCGGCTGGAAGCTGCACACCGTCAACATCTCGACCTACAAGGGCTCGTCGGCGCTGCAGGTGGGGTTCCTCGGTATTTCCGGGTATGGCAACGACTGCCACATCGACGACGTGAGCGTCACCGCGCAGTAGCACGAACGCCATCGCCTCGGCAACGAGGCTGAGCGAGAGCACTGGGGCCCGGGCGATCGTCCGGGCCCAGGTTTTTTGGGAGCGGGCCAGGTCGACCACCTGCGCTTCGAGGCCGCGACCGCCCTGACCTGGTGCGTGAGGCGGCCTCCGGTGAGTAGACGGCGGTCGCGCCCGGTCTCACCGGCGCTTGACCCTCTCGGCTGCCGCGCCTAGGCTCGGGGATCGATGGTGGAGGACCTCTCCATCGGCCGGATCACGCGGCTCGAGCTGCGGGTCGTCGCGCTGCCGCTGCGATCGCCGTTCGCGACCTCGACGGGCGTGCGAGCGCGCCGGGACGTGCTGGTCGTGCGCGTTGACGGCGACGACGGTACCGGGTGGGGAGAGTGCGCCGCGTTTGCCGACCCCGGTTACACCGCGGAGACCATCGGCTCGGCATGGCACGCAATTTCCGACCTCCTGGGGCCGCCGCTGGCGCGCTCGGGCACCCTCGGTGAGCTGACGAAGGCGTGGTCGGCGGTGCCGGGCGAGCGGATGGCGAAGGCGGCGCTGGAGACCGCGGTCCTGGACCTGCTGGGCCGGCGGCTGGACCGCCCCTTGTGGGCGCTGCTGGGAGGCCAGCCGCGGCGGATGGCAGCCGGGGTGGCGATCGGCGTCCAGTCGTCGACCGGGGCCTTGCTCGAAGCGGTCGGGGACGCGCTCGACGAGGGGTACAGCCAGGTCAAGCTCAAGGTCCAGCCGGGATGGGACGTGATCCCGGTCAGTGCCGTGCGCGAGCGCTTCCCCCAGCTCCCGCTATGGGTGGACGCGAACGGTGCGTACCGCGCGGCCGACTTGCCGGTCTTGCGCCGGCTCGACGACCTCGGCCTGAGCATGCTCGAGCAGCCACTGCCGGCCGATGATCTCGCGGGGCTGGCGAGGCTACAGAGCGAGCTGCGGGTGGCGATCTGCCTCGACGAATCGGTGGCCAGCCCCGCTGACCTCGAGCGCGCTGCGGGCGCGGGCGCGGGCCGCGTTTTGAACCTCAAGCCGGGACGGGTGGGAGGCGTGCTGGCTGCACGAGCGCTAGCTGCCCAGGCCCGCAATCTCGGTTGGGACGTCTTCGTCGGTGGGACGCTCGAGTCCAGCCTCGGCCGCACCGCCTGCTTGCACCTGCAGACTGTGCCCGAGGTGTCGCTGCCCGGCGACCTATCCGCGCCCAGCCGCTACCTCGCCCGTGACCTGGCGGCTCGAGAGCTGCAGCTCGACGACCGCGGCTGCCTCCCCCTGCCCGAAGGTCCTGGTGTCGGGGTCGAGGTTCACGAGGAGGCGCTGGCAGCGCTGACGCAGCGGGTGGAGGTCGGGTGGCAGCCGAAGAACGCGCTCCGCTGAGCTTGGTGCCCGCGACCCCGCGGTTGGGATCCGAGCCCAGCCGGCCGCCCGGCGCCAGCGCCTTTTCTCAGCCTCTGTTCGCCGGCCGTAGGCGGCTTGCGCCGACGGCGGCCAGCACCACACCGGCGATGACACCGGTGATCTGCTTCCAGCCGAACCCCGGGGCCGCGCCGACGCCGATGGTGTCAGCCGCGGCCGACACCAAGAACAAGAGGCCCCCCACGACCAGTAGCCCGACGCCGAGCGTTTTCTGATTCATCGCCAGCTCCTTGGCGCCCGTTGGACCGATCCGCTGCGGGGCCGGGTGAAGAGTAGCGCGGTTCTCCTGCTGCTGGAATCCCTTGTCCATGCCAGGGCAGTGGGCTGTCGAGCAGGACCCGGCCTCGTTGGTGACCGGCTCCTGCGCTGGGTAGGGGAGCGACCGTGCGCGATGACCTTCACGATCCGGTCCCCGGGCCTTCAGACCATGGGCGGCGTGGGCGGGTGGTAGGATTCGGCGCTGGAGGCGCCATGCACCCGCGTACCCCCTGGGGCGGTTGGATCGAGGTCGTGACCGGCAGCATGTTCTCCGGTAAGTCGGAGGAGCTCATCCGCAGGCTCCGGCGCGCGATCATCGCCCGTCAGCGGGTCCAGGTGTTCAAACCGGCTATCGACGACCGCTACTCGGCCACGCAGGTGGTTTCGCACTCCCGCTGGCGTCTCGAGGCTGAGCGGGTGAGCCGGGCGGCCGAGATCCTCGGCCTTCTGGACCCGCGGACCGAGGTCGTGGGGATCGACGAGGGGCAGTTCTTCGACGCCGATATCGTCAGGGTGTGCAACCACCTCGCTGATCTCGGCAAGCGGGTGATCGTCGCCGGCCTCGACATGGACTTCCGCGGCAAGGCGTTCGGGCCGATGCCCGAGCTGCTGGCGGTGGCCGAAGATGTCGAGAAGATGCACGCCATCTGCGCCCGCTGCGGCGCCGCGGCGGCCTACACGCAGCGCCTCTCACCGTCTCAGGAGCAGGTAGTGGTCGGCGAGGCCGACATTTACGAAGCGCGCTGCCGGCGCTGCTTCGATCCCGGCGGCCCTGCCGTTCAACCCGAGCTGTTTCCCCCCGGCGAGGAGATCTGACCCCCGTCCGACCCGTCGGGAGCCTTCCCCCGCTCCCCCCACACAGCACAGCCGCCGCCCGCGCCGCAAGCCGGGACGTGGTGGTGGCCGGTCAGCTCAGGGCTCGTGGCTTACAGCCGCCCGGGCGGGGGGGGTCGACGCTCGACCTTCGGCTTTCGACCGGGTGGACGGGTGGGAACAGTGGGCACCGAACACTTTGGTCACACGCCGATGCGAGGGCAGATGGCGGCGAGAGAGCAGCGGTCGCAAGCCGGCTTGCGCGCTTGGCAGACCCGCCGGCCGTGCAGGATGAGGCGGTGCGAGAGATCGATCCACGAGCTCGGGGGGAAGAGCGCCATGAGGTCACGTTCGATCTTCTCGGCGTTCCGCTCTCGCGTCAGCCCCAGGCGTTGCGAGAGCCGGCTAACGTGCGTGTCGACGACGACGCCGGTGGCGAGCCCCCACGCCGTGCCGAGCACCACGTTCGCGGTCTTGCGGCCGACACCGGGGAGGGCGGTGAGGGCATCCATGTCCGCCGGGATCTGCCCGCCGTGCCGCTCGACCACCACCTGCGCCATGCCCAACAACGAGGTGGCCTTGTTGCGGAAAAACCCGGTGCTCCTGATGAGCTCCTCGAGCTCCGCCCGATCGGCGCCGGCCAGCGCCGTGGCATCCGGGAAGCGGGCGAACAGCGCCGGCGTCACCATGTTCACGCGCACATCGGTGCACTGTGCGGAAAGGATGGTTGCCACCAGCAGCTCGTACGGGGAACGGTAGCTCAGCTCGCAGGTGGCGGCCGGGTAGGTGGCGGTCAGCGCCGCGTCCACGGCGGCGGCGCGCGCCCGCAGCTCCTGGTTGTGGTGTCCGGTCATGGGCGGTCTCCCTGCTGCTGGGTCGGGAGGGGCTCGCCGAGCCAGCGGCAACGGCACCCCAGCCAGTCGTGGCCGAGGCTTCCGAGGGTGCGGATGACGAGGACCGTCAGCGCCGCTTTGGCCCTCGGTGTCGACCATCGGAATTGTAGCCGAGCTTAGTGCTGCAGCACGCCGGTGTTTTCGAGGATCACCACCGCCACGGCCAGGCCGCCGTCGTGGGTGATCGACACGAGCTGGCGATCGGCGCCGAGCGCCACGGCCCGGCTGGCGGCGGCGCCTTCGAAGCGCAGCCCGGGTTGCCCGTTCGTCTCCCGCGTGACCACCACCTGCCGCCAGCTCACCCCATCGCTCCACCCCGTGCCCAATGCCTTGAACGCCGCCTCCTTGGCGGCGAGCAAGCCAGCCACGTGCTGAGCGTCCCGGGGGCGACGAACCTCGCCGGTTGCGAAGCAGCGCGCCACGAGCCGTTCACCGTGGCGCTCGAGCAGTCTTCGTATCCGCTCGATCCCCACCGCGTCGATGCCGAGCCCGACGATCACTGCTTCCTCAAAGCGCTGTCCAGCCACACGAACGCAACCGCGAAGTGCAGCACGCCGAACCCGCCGAGGGCACCGCGCAGCGCCGGCTGGGCGAGTAGCCTCGCCAGCCAGAGCGGCACCCCGGGGAGTACGTGGTTGGCCCAGAAGTGGCTCCACGGCACGAGGATGAAAAACCACCCGGCAGCCGTCAGGTAGATGGTCGCGCCGAGCCCCACCACGGTCCGCATCGCTCGCCCCATGCGTGCAGCATTGTACTGCCCCGCGGCCGGCCGCCGCTTTTCCCCTTGCGGCTGCGGCCCCAGTGGCCGTAGAATCGCACCCGATTTGCAGACACCTCTACGAGGTACCCAGGCTTCGAGTCCTCGCCGCCGCTGTCGAAAGCACACAACGGCGAAGGAGAAGGGGGAAAGGCGATGGCAAGCGCGAAGGTGATCGTGGGTGTGAAGTACGACCGCGGCAAACGCATCGTCGTATGCATTCCGGACGGGGTGCAGATCTTCAGCAAGACGACTGCCGGCCCGCAGACGATCGAGTGGGAGTTCCACCCGTCGATACCCAACGAGGTCGATGACGTGCGGATCACGCTCTTGCCGGACCAGCCGGCGACCTACCCGACCGCGAAGCCGATCCCGCGGGAGCTTTTGATCACGGACCTGGGGCCGATCGAGAAGGACAGCTCCTCCCCGAGCCGCCTGCAACGCCGGTACACGGTCAACAACCCTGGACGGAAGGGCTACTTCTTCTACAAGATCGAGTTGTTGTCGAAGGGTCAGGTTTGGGCGGTCTCCGATCCCGGGGGAGAAAACGACGCTGGTCCGGGCCCAGGCTGGCCTCCCGTTTACCCCTAGCGGAACAGCTGCCGGAACTCGTGGTCCGCGCGCAAGCGGTCGAACTCCGGTGACTCGAACCAGACCGCGGGAGCGTGCAGCTCGAGAGCGCGCCTGGTCCATGCGAGCGCCGACGCGCGCTCGCCCGAGACGGCGGCGACCAGCGCCGCGGTGAAGATCACCTCCGGATGGTGCGGGTTCGCCTTCACCATGGAGTCGACGGCTCGAGCCGCATCGGACGCGTGGCCCAGGCGCGCCAGGCACACGGCGCGGGCCTCCAGCGCACTCAGCGGCAGGGTGCCGCGGGCGAGAAGGGGTTCGATGAGCTCGAGGGCGTTCTCGTAGCCCTGCAGGGCGAGCTCGCGTTCATTCAACGCCATGAGGGTGTCAGCCAGATTGCGGGCCGCGAGATAGCTCGTGGGAGCGAGCTCGCGGGCCCGCTGGAAGGCGTCCTTCGCGGCGCTGAACTTGCCCTGGTAGAAGAGGCAGACGCCGAGGTTGTTGAACGCCAGATAGCCACCGAGATCCGACGTGAGTTGGCGGTAGAGCCGCTCTGCGAGCACGAGGTTGCCTGCGTACATCTCGACGAACGCTTCGGCCGCCGTCAGGGTCGGGCTCTCGCCTGCAACGGCCCGCAGCTCCGTGACAGCCGCTCGGGCGCCCACATGGTCGCCGCGGCTGGAGCGAGCGCGGGCCAAGCTCGCGAGTGCGTCGGCGCTCGGGTGCAACCGGGATGAGCGGGCGAACGCCGCTTCCGCCTCGACAACCTGCCCGGCGACTGACAATGCCTCGCCGAGGCGCTGCCACGCATTCGGGTTGCCGGGGAACAGGCGCACGAGCTGCCGCGCGGTCGCGACCGCCTCGCCAGTGCGCCCGAGCCTCAGGTTGAGCCAGATGTCGAGCGGAACCATCATCGCTTTCGAGGCCCCGAGCGCCAGCGCACGGTCGCGGACCCGCTCGTACTCCGCGCGGGCCTCATCGTCGAGGCGCATCGCGTAGACGGCGCAACAGAGCCTGGTGAGGAGAATCCAGCCTTCCCTGAACTCGGGAGCTTCGTCGAGGGCGGTGGCGAGAGCCGTGATCTCGGATCGACGGTCGGGTGACAGCTTGCCAGTGCGTTCCTTCTCGATGAGTGCAAGATAGATGCGAATCGTTTCCGGATTCGCCTTTGAAAAATGAGACTGGCTCGATGCGTAAGAGCCCTGGTAGGCGCCGCGGAGCAGCTCGCCAACCAGCTCCCGGGCCACTGCGGGCTCCCAGGTTGCGGCCTCCAGCCCTCGTTTCCATTCCACCCGCCCGTCGCGGGCCCGTAGGCGTGCTAGATCGATCCTCATGCCCTGCGAGCTGGGTGGGTACGAGAGGTGAATCTCCACGCGCTCCTGGACCGCCAACTGGCGGGCGATCTCGGCGTCACTCCGGCCGACCTTGCGAAGCGCCTGCACCTCCCGTCCGGCCACGACCACGATCCCCGGAAGCGAAGCGAGCTCGCTGGAGATCGTCGTGTCGACCGCCAGCGCTGCCAGTCGGGTTGGCTCGCTGTCGGTCGGCGCCTCCACCGGCATGACGGCGACGGCCAACGGACGCCGGAGCGCGAACAATTGCCAGGCGGTGATGGCGATGAGGCCAGCCACCAGGAGAATCGCGGCCGCGATGATGGCCGGCCGGCGGGGCCGCGGGGCAGGGGTGACCGGGCTCACCTCGGTGAGGGTGATCCGGTGGCTGCCGGTGTCGAGGGCGCGCAAAGCGGCGGCGACCTGCTGGGCGCCCTCGAACGGCGGCTCGTCTCCTTCTCCGAGGCAGCGGGCGATGATGGAGGCCAGCGGAGCCGCCAGCGTACCGCAGGTGGGAGCGAGCAGGGCTTCCGTTGGCGCCAGCATGGGTGCCCCGCCAGGCTGCGTACCGGCGAGCACCAGGAGGACCTCGCCGAGGCCGCGCAGGTCGCTGTCGAGCGGCTCACGAGCCGGTGCCGCAGGCTCGGTCGCGGGCGGTTCGGCGATCCTCGGCCCGCACCACGGTGGAGGGCACCCGCCTCCGAGCTTGATGTGGCCACCGGCCGTGACGAGCACGTTGGCAGGGCGAACGCCGCCGTGCCGCACGGCGTGCTGGTGAAGAGCGGCCAGGACCTCGGCGAGCTCCGCCCCGAGCCGGGCCACCTCGGATCCGGCGAGAGGCTGGCGAGCGACCAGTACGTCGGTCGGATCGCCTTCGATCCACTCGCTGACGACCCAGTCGCAACCATCCTGGGCCAGGATGTCGAGGACGTGGACGAGCCCCGGGTGGGTGATGCCGGACAGCCGCCGGATGTCGCGTCGCCAGATATCCCGCGCGGTGTCGTCGACACCGTCGAGCGGGATGCGGGTGACGAGCACCTGGCGGTCGAGCTGCTCGTCCCAGCCAGCGAAGGTCTCGCAAGGTGCGTGGGCTGTCAGGAGGCGCTCGAGGCGATACCTGCCGATCCGCTCGGACTGCATCACCGGCATTCTACCGAGGGCTTCCGTCCGCTGGTAGAGGTCGCGCCGCGACAAGCACGGTGGGCTCGGCAACGCCGGCCGTCATCGAGAGCTTCGGAGTATCGAACCGGGCGCGGACGAACAGCATGAAAGAGCCGGCACCGAGCACCGGGAGCAGCCGCACGCACCGATGCCGCACGCGGGATTGCGCAGCAGATCTTCACTGCTGTGTCGGGTCACGGGGTGGTCAGGGGTCGAAAACGTGGTCATCCCGCTGATGAAGCCCGACCAGATCGGACACCTTGACCGTGAAGATGATCCCCGTACCCGGGGCTTTCAGGTTCCCCGCCGCCACCATCTCGTTGAAGATCGCTTTGTAGTCGTCCGTCTTGGCCAGGATGACGATGGTCTCCTTGGATGACTCCACGCGGATGTGCAGGAGTTTTTGCGCTTCCTTTTCGCCGGTACCGCGGCCATGGAATATGGTCGCGCCGAGGGCCCCGGCCTCTTTCGCCTTGTTCACGATGTGATCGGCCTTACCGCGTTCCACGATGGCTATGATCGCCAGAGCATCCAGCACGTTCCCCTCCTTCCTGAGACGATGCGCAGATCATTACCGGCTGATCACCCCGAGCGCCAGCACCGAGACCACCGCCCCCATCGAGGTGAGGCCGACAATGCCGAAACCGCTCAGGAGTGGGTCGGCGTGCTCCAGCACCTTCGACAGCCCCAGCGCGATCGCCATGTTCAACGGGATGTTCACAGGTCCGGTGGTGGCGCTCGCGGAATCGATGGCGATATCCACGAACTCACGCGGGGCGAAGAAACCGAGCACCACCGCCAGAACGAGGATCGGCAGCAGGAGCATTTTGGTCGGAATGCCATGGATGATCTTGATCACCCCGATACACATGCCGACCCCGAAGCCGATGGCGACGGTATGGACGAGGACGGTGGAGGGTATGGCGCCGACCGAAACCTCCTCCACCTCCATGGCCAGGACCTTGAGCGCGGGTTCCACCAGCGTGGCGAGATAGCCGATGACGAAGGCGACCACGGCGATGATGATCTTGTTGTCCATCACCACCAGGTTGCGGCCCACGGCGTCACCCAGGGGCAGCAGGCTGGCGCTGATACCGCGTAGGAAAAGGTGCAGCCCGAAAAATATGAGCAGCGTGCCGATGATGAAGGAGCGTGTGTTCTCGATGGGTGTTCTCAGGACCAGGACCTGAAAGACGCTCAGGAAAAGCACGATCGGGACAACCGTCCTGGTGGTGCCGAACAGCGCGTGCAGTTCTTCGTGAATATTCACCTGGGATCCCCTTCTTACCTGCTGGTCCGGCGGGCCGGCCCGCCTCCCCCCGCCACGGGGGCGACGGCGTCTGCTCTCCCCGGCAACCGGATCCCGGCGCTACCGTGGCGCCGACAGCGATCTTACGACACATCGTCCCCGGCCGCAGCGCGCGAGCCCCCCCGCCCGGCCCGGGGCTGCGCCAGTCCGACTGCGCCTCCTCCTCGGCCCCGAGCAGCAGCTCCCTGGCCCGGCGGAGCGCCTCGTCGTCGGTGTCGGCCCCAACGCCGTTCGCCGCCACCGGGGCCTCGCCCCAGGCGGGGAGCTTCCCGCCCAGACACGTCGAGACCTGGCGGCGGGTGCGTTCGAGCTCACGCGGCGTTGCCGGGTGGGAGGTGGCCGGCGCCGGTCCTGGGCAGGTACGCGAGGGTCTCGAAAACCCGGTTGCCGTCGAGGTTGGCGACGCGGCTGAGGGGGGTGGTGCCGACGAGGGTGGGCTTGCGGGTGGCAACGAGCGGGCGGATCTCGTCGAGCAGGAGGGTGCCGAGGCGGCCGGGGACGGGGGTGCCGTGGGCGAAGCTGGCGGACAGGGCGGCGAGGGCGCCGTCGAACGGGGTACGGGAGCCGGTCTCGATCGCCTCGCGGGCGGCGGCCAGGCGGGCACGGAGCTGCATGACGTGGGCGGCGGCCTCGCGCTCGGAGAGCACGCCGTCGGCGCTGATCACGGCGCGCAGGCGGAGGTACTCGTCGAGCGCGGTGCGGGCACCGGCCGGGGAAGGGGCGAGCTCGGCGAGGGCGTCGGTGGTGGGGATGAGCCCGGCGAGAGCGTCGTCGACGAGGGCGTCGATGCGCGCGCGCAGGGCGCGGGCCTCGTCCTGCCACGGGCGCACGCCGGAGTACTCGTCGCTGCGGCGCACGCGCAGCAGCAGCCAGGCGCCGTCGGCGAGCGGTGCGCCGCCGTACAGGGGGATGGTGGACAGCCCCGTGACGCGCACCTCCAGGCGGCTTTCGTCGAGGGGGGCGCCGCGGTGGAAGAGGAGGTAGAGCTCGGGGCCGATGAGCTGCTCGGGGCGCAGGGCCGCCTCGAGGCCGCTGAAGTCGAAGACGGGCTCGCGCTTGGGGCCGGAGGCGAGCAGGCCGGTCACGCCCTGGATGAGGTCGGCGCCGGCGGCGGCGAGCAGTGCCGCGGGGCCGGCGACGGTGGCGGTGGCGACCATGCCGGCGGCGACGCCGAGGCTGGCGCGCGAGGCGCTGCGCAGCAAGGCGGCGAGGGCGTTGTCCTTGCGCAGCGCCGTGAGGGTGGCGGTGAAGGTGAGCACGCCGCCGCGGTAGTTGCGATCGGGAATCACCGGCTTGTCGAACACGGGAGCGATGGTGCTCCCGCCCGACAGCTCGAACGTGCCGAGGGCGATCTCGTAGCTCTCACGGCCATCGGCGAGCTGGACCTTGAGGGTGCCGGAGGCCATGCGGTCGGCGAACCAGGTGCTTTCCCTGTTGAGAAACCACGCCACCGCGTCGACGCCGACGTAGTGGTTGCCGGCCGTGAGCTTGGCGGTGTCGCTCGGGTTGGCGGGCTTGATCGTGTAGACCTTGTGTTGGCCTCTTCCAGCGGGAAATGGCGGCATGGTCAGGCGCTCCTCTCATCCCGTGCAGCGTTGGCGATGCGGCGGTTGCCCACAGCAGGCGAAATCACAAAACCCCCAGCGGTGATTTGAAAGAACTGTAGGGCTCGCACGAGGCTGATGTCAACACCCATTCGAGCGCTGCCGAACGCGTAAAAGTGCGGCAAAAGGGGCGGTTTGCGGACAGGGGTTGGCGCTGCGGTGAGTTGTGCCGAGCCCGCGTTCGACAGTTGCGAGATACGTGTTGGCACAAAACGAACGAGATCACAGAGGGTGGCGGCTGCAGCGGCGTTCTGCGGTTGCTGGCGAGACCTCGGCGAGCAAAGTACGGCGAGGCAAAGGCCGTCCGCAACTTCGTCGTCGAGGACCTCGAGATCGAGCGCCACAAGATCCGGCACCGGGTGAAGTAACGGCGGCATTCATGGGCCGCCCTGGCAGGGGCGACCCTGACTCGAATGCGATGGCGCGGCGATGTCGGTCGAGCGGGCGAGCCAGGCTACTCGACCTGCACCGAGCCCGTTAGGCCGAGCTCTTGGAGGATCTGGCGCAGCTCGGCGATCAGGTTCTCGGCTGCGGTTTCCGATACAGACGCGCTGAGGTCGAGCCCGATCCGCAGCTCGCTGCCCGTGCGAAGCTTGGGCAGAATCTTGGTCCCGAGGCGATTCCAGACTTCGGGTGGCACGGACCCTGTGAGCCGGACCACTCTCGTCGAAGGTGAATCTGGGGTCTGAATCGCGCTGTCGGTCGTTGACGGCTCGACCACGGGAGGCGCGGGCGTCGTGGGACCGCTCGGCGGCGCAGTGTCAACCGTTGCACCGTTTCGAAGTGATTCGGCCGTCGCCTTGCGAAGGAGGAAGACCTCGGCTTCGAAAGTGATCTCATCCGCGGCCACGAGTTCTTTGAACCAGACGCGCTCGTACGTGCCGTTGGCCTTTCGGCCGGAAGCCAATCCGAAGTCACCGCGGGACACGAAGTCGGCAATTTTGCTCTTGAGGACTCGGTCGGGGTCGACCAGCCGGGTCAGCGCGCCGTTCAGGAAGCTCTGGCGAAGGCTCGACAGCGGCCAAGCCCCGCTCGCGCGGAGGGCAGGCGGCCAGTTTCGATCGATGTATCCAGCACCCACCGACTCGTTGAGCAGTGCTTCTGACTTGAGCGCAGCGAGAACGCGACCCGTCAGGCTTTCGGCGCTGGAAGAGTGGCCAGCGCCCAGGTCGATGACCTTGAGCCCATCGCTCTCCTGGCTGTCGGCGACGACGGCATAACGATAAGCCCCCCAAACCTCGTCCTTCGCGGTTTCTTCGGCGTCTCTGACTTTCGCTTGCAGCTCAGCTCGGTCGCTACGGTCGAACTCACCGCCCAGCGTTCCCTCGGTCACCTCGCGCGCAACCCGCCTCCAGGCGAGCGCTACTTCGACTTTCTCTCGCAGGTCGCGCCCCGGCTTCCTGACGCACCAGACGAGCGCACCGGGGTAAAGCCGGGGCGATTTGCCGCGGTTGTTCGTCCACTCCGAAATTTGCTGTCGAAGGCCACCAGCTTCCGACCACTCGAGCTCGGGATCGGCGACGACGAGAGTGAGTCGGGGCGAATCGGCGATCTCCCCGCTGTCTCGAGGAAACGGCACAACGGGGATGGTGGCCCCGCGCCGGAACTCTTCGTCGACGAGCTTTCGCAACGCGGGCTTGACCTCGGTTTCGTCGTCGAGGGAGGCGCGTCGATCGCTGACGACCTTCTTCATCGTCGGTTGGTAGCCGATCCGGAAGCCGTCCGTACCCACCTTGCGAACGAAGTAGGAACGGTCCTCGAGGGCGAAGGCGGCGTTGTCGATCGTCGTCGTGTCGAGCGTGGGTTCGCCGAGTGCGAACCGGAGCTCGGGGAGGTGCGCGACCTTTTCGGTCTGCCCGCCGGAGGACTCGAACAAAATCGCCGTGCCGACTCGTCGGTGGATGTCACGGAGCGGCCCCTTGGTGTCGGCGTCGAGCGAGCGGCTGTGCGCCTGTTCGCCGGCGAGGTCGGCCTCGATCGCAGCCACGAGTCGGGGTTCCCCCAACTGCCCGAGGACGACGCCACGGAACCCCGGCTCCGAGAGGGGAGCAGATCCCAGCGTGATCAGAGGCTCGGTGCGCGCTCTCTTGAACGACTCCCCGGCGGCGATCGAGATCCACTGCGCCAACATCGCCAGGGTGCCGCGCGTCTGCTGGTACTGAGGAAGGGCCTGCCACTTGCGCTGGAAGACAGAGAGCGTCGCGGGGTGGAACGGGTAGCAGGCCTCGAACCGTCGCTGCAGGTACTCCCGCGCCTTCGTCTCGGTGGCCGCCGAGTCGACGGCGGTCCACTCGGGAGGTAGCTGCGCCCGGCGTTCGAAGCACCAGTCCGCGAACATCCTGGCGACGTTTCGCCGGACCCTTTCCGGCCCGAGGTCCTGGAAGAGCCGGCGGCGGACGACCTCGCTGATCTCGGTCTCGTCGTTGGCGATCAGGTCCTTGGCGACCCGACGCACGACCTTGGCGATCCGGTCCTGCCACTCCTGGTCCCAGTCGGTCATCTCGACCTGACTGCGCGGCAGCGAGATCACGCAGGCGCCGTGGGTCGTGCCGGTGGTCGCCACGGTCAGGTTCTGGATGAAGGCGTGGAAAGCCTCTGCGCTGCTCCGGTGGCGGTTCAGGAAGTTGAGGACCTCGTCGAAGAGGAGGAGGACCGGCGCCCCGGCGGCCGCAAAGACTCGGGTGATCGCCTCGGTTCCGGGGGGCGTCGTGCGGGCCGCCTCGCCGAGCGCCGCGACCCCGGCGTCCCCGGCGAGCTGGCGGGCGATGTCGATCCACGGCGTCTCCCGCTCCGGCTGTGGGTCCCAGGCGTTGCCCACGAAGACCGCCACCTTCGCCGCCGGCACCTCCGGTACGCCGGCGGCTCGCACCAGGTCGGCCACCCCGTTCCACGTGGCGGCCGCGAGGCCGTGGCGCGCGAGGTGGTAGAGGGCGGTCAGGGTATGCGTCTTGCCGCCGCCGAACTGGGTGATCAGCGTGAGCACCGGCGCCGTGTGCTCGGTCTGCCCCGCGAGCCGCCGCAGCACCATCCCGGTGTGCTCGGTCAGGGCGCGCGTGAAGCAGGTGCGGGCGAAGAACTGCTCCGGCTGCCGGTAGTCGTCGGGCGCGGTGCCCGCGACGACCTGTTCGAGCGCGATCGCGAACTCGTCGGGGTTGAAGGAACGTCCCTCACGGACCTCCTTGCGCGGCGTTGCGACCTTGTACCAGGGCTCCATCGAGGTCCTCCTCAGTCCGGATAGACGTTCGTCATCTCGACGATGTGCCAGCTCTTGCCGACGCGCGCCAGCGCGCAGCTCAACCACCATCCGGGGCAGAGGAGATCGGTTGCGGCCCGGGGCACCGAGATCGGTCCGCGCTCCTCGGGTTTGCCTCCCTCCCAGACTTCGAGCCAGAGCTTGCCGGGCTCGATCCGGGTGATGATGAAGTGATCGAACTCCAGGTAGTCCGAGTCCGGAAGCGTCGTGACATTCACCGCGACGCGGGAGGCCGCCTCGTAGAGGATCTTCGCCGCCCGGTCGGCCCGCGGCAGGTCCCGCGACGCGGCGGAGCTCCGCTCGGCTGCCTTGCGCGCGGCCTCGGCCTCGATGTAGCCCTTCGCCGCGAGCCAGGCCGAGAGCTTCTTCGTCACGGTCCCCGCGGCGCGCACGAGCGCGGGCCCGGCAATCACCTTGCGGATCATGAAGTAGCCGAAGAACCCGTCGAGGTGCTCGGGAATCTTCTCGGGCCCGAACAGATCGCAGAACTCGCGATGCGCCTCGCCCTCGGCGTTGAAGGCCCGCTCCCACAGCGCCCGCTCCGGTTTCGACAGGCTCTCGTAAGCGCAGCCGTCGAGATGGCCGCGCAGCAGGCAGATGACGTCCTCGTACTGCCGGATCGTCTTCGCGCCGAGCTCCCGACGTTTCTCGGTCAGGAACTCGTCGAACACCTTCGCGATGGCGGGCTCCGCCGGACGGGCCAGCTCGACCACCTTGCCGCTCAACGCCTTCCCTCGCGGGCCGTTGCCCTTGCTTCTACCCGTCATTGGCCGATTCCTCCTCCTCCCAATCGGGGTGCTGAGGCGGGCTCTCGCCGATGCGAGCCACGACTCTCGGATAGCGTCCCCGGGTCGCGACCTCGGCGATAGCCGCGACCCGGATGGTATGCCACCAGTCGTCGCCGAAGTCGAACCAGTAGCCGAATCGGTCGCCGGCCTTGAGCTCGAGCGCGTCGAGCTTCGTCCGCGCCGCGCTGTGCACTGGCTCGCCTCGATCGAATGGCCCCGGCGGTTGCCAGAGCCCATAGCGGGTTGCCCGCGGATCCATCGGTTTCGTGCCGCCGATCTGGAATTCGTAATGGTGCTCGTCGAAGCGATCGAAGGCATCGAAGATCGCCGCATGCAAACGCGCCAGCGTCTGGTCGCCACGGATCTCGATCGTGCGCGCCATCACGGGATTCGCCCTCGCGAACCGTGCCGTGACCGAGCCGCTCATGATCGCGACCTCGAGCGTGTAGAGGCGGGCAGGCGCCTTCGCCTTCGTTCCTGATTTCAGGCGGGGGGCGAGCGTGCGAGATGCCGAGGCTCGGGTCACCGGCCGACTCCGATTCGCCGGAGACCAGTCCTCAGCTCGTCCACGAAGGCGCGAAGTGAGTGATCGTTCTTTCCCGCTCGGTAGAGATCCATCGCCTCCACCAGCTCGGCCGCGAACTCGAGGCCCAGCAGGGTCGGCGGATGCCCTCCGTGCCGTACTGACTTGGCCAGCAGATTCTTGTAGTAGTCCCGCGCGCATTTTGCTTTGCCGACCGCCGGGCGAAAGCCCACCACGGTCTCGAAAGAGATGGGGTCGGCCAGGTACCATCGTTCCACGTGCGGGTCCGGGCAGGCCAGGATGACTCGGTCGGCCAGCCCGGCCCGGATCTCCGCCTGTACCGCCTCGCGCGCTTTCGGGTACGTTTTGCAGTTGGCGTCGATGCCGACGATGACGAGTGCGGGAGCACCCGACGAGGTCGGATCGAGCGCCATCACGCTTTGATAGAGCTTCAACTCCTCGATCGCGCGACCATGGCCGCCGCGGGCCGAGCGGATACGGGCATGGACCGCGACTCCCTCCTCGCGGGCGACGCGATGGACGATCGGCCCGAGGAACGCCTCGTGGGCGCGGTCCTCTACGAAGAGATCGACGGCTACCGGCTCACTCATCGAGCATTCCACGGAGCAGGAGCCCCTCGAACAGGCCGTCTTCGGTGCCTGCGGTGAGTGCGGCGGCGATCTCGGAGTCACTGAATAGCGGGCCAGCGATCCGGAACGGCTGGACCACGGTCGCTCGGCCCTTCCGGCGAACGTTGAACAGGCCGATGTCGTCTTGTCGTTCTCGCGCGCGCTTGAGGACCGCGTCGCAGAACAGCGGCGAATGCGTGGTGACGATCACCTGGCGCTCCTGCTCGAGCGCCAGTGCCATGAGGAGCTCGGCGATCAGCTCGAGACGGCGCGGGTGGACGCCGTTCTCGGGCTCTTCGAAGGCCAGGAGCGAGCCGCCCCAAGGGTTGACCGCGATGGCACAGAGCGCGAGTACCCGCAGCGTGCCTTCCGAGACGATTCGCGAGCTGTAGTCCGTGCCGTCCTGCCGAACCAAGATGTCGAGAGTGCCCCGCTTGTCGAGATCGACGTTGACCTCCTCGATGCTCGGAACGATGGACCGCAGGGTCCGGGAGACAGCCTGGAATGCCTTCGGATGCTCGGCGCGAAGGCGGTAGAGGAACGGGGCGATTTTGCCGCCCAGCGGTCCAATGTCACGTACGTCGGAGGGGGGCTGGGCGGCTCGCATCGCGACCCGAGGATCCAGGTAGTAGGTGCGCCAGTCCGAGAGCTCCGCGCGGGCAGTCTCGATCGTCGGGTACAGCGGCTTTCCGAGCCGGGCATCGGAGAGTACGGCGTAGTTCTGGCGGATCGGCTCGTAGCGAGGCTTCCCGCCCTCACTCTTGCGCCGCAACCTGAGCTTGCCCTCGACCGATTCGATCGCTGGAGTGCCCTTTGGCGTGCCGTCTTTGGCGAGCGCACAAAGGTACTCGTCACTCACGGCCAGTGCGCCCGACCCTGGTGTGATCTCGATGCGAGCGCTGTAGCGAAGGAAGTCCTTCTTCCGGGTCAGGTCGGCGCTCAAGTAGAACGCGGCCGTGGAGGACGACAGCAGGCCGGCGAGGCCCTCTTTAGGGAAAGCGAAGGCCTCGATCGGATAGCCGCGGATGGACTCACTCAGGGCGTCGGCGACGGTGCGCTGGGTTCCGATACGCGAAAGCGCCTGAACGGCGTCCAGCAGATTGCTTTTCCCGGCAGCGTTGGGTCCGAATAGGACCGCCAGCCGCGGAAACTCGATCGACACGTCGCCGAGTGACTTGAAGTTCCTGATAGTCAGCCGTTTCAGCATGCCACTCTCCTCACCTCGGCACTGCCAGAAGCATGGCATCGAGCAGGCGTTTTTCCTCACTTCCCGTCGGGTAGAGCGCCGACAGGGCGTTGGCGAGGCGCAGGAAGTCCGTCCCACGCTCCTGCTCGGCTTTGAGCAGTGCGCGGAGGGCGTTGGTTCGCCCACCCGACTGCAAAAGCATCGCAGCGTGCACGCGGTCGAGGGTCGTCCCCTCACCAGCAGCGCCGAGCTTGTCGTCGCCGATGTCGAATGCGCTCTTCTGGCCGCGGGTCGCGCGGCCGCGCACCTTGGGCGCCGGCTCCATCTCGGGGAAGAGCATCCCCTGAACTCCATTCGCGTCGCGCGCTGCCCTCTGCTCGAGCTGCACAGCGACGGCCTGAGCTCCCTCCTCGCCGAAGAGCTGCCGCGCCCGCTCGGCCACCGGCAACAGCCGCACGACACCTTTCCGGGTCTCGATCACCCGCCCTTCCCACTTCGGCAGGTCGATTCCGAGTGGCTGCGCGAATCGGCGGACGACGTCGAAGACGAGCGAGAGGCCGCGGGCCTTGCCGCGCCGGCCTTTTTCGTCCTCGTCCTCCTCTTCGCCTTCCTCGCCGGCGCTTTCGGCGTCTTCGCCGGCCGCATCGGTGGCGGCCGCGTCCGCGTCGCCGTCGGTCGCCTGGAGCGTCCAGAGGAAGAGGGCGGTCAGCCGTGCATCCTCCTCCACCGCCCCGGCGGCGCCGTTGCGCGCCCGGGCTTCGGCCGTCCCCAGCACCTGTGCCAGCGCCGTCCGCCCGACGACCTCCCAGACCTTCTCGAGATACTCCCCGAGCCCGACCTCCCGCCCGTCCGCCGTCTCGACACGCGAGTACCGGCTGAAGATCTCGAGCGCCGGGCCGATGCAGGCGAATACCAGGTCTGCGCCGCGTACCCCTTCGCTCTGCAGTCGCTCCATCCAGTCGCCGACGCGCACTGGCAGCTCGTGGAGCACATCCGCCCAGTCGCCGATGGACGCGTCGTCAGGGCGGGGGCGACAGACAAGGTGCACGCTTGTCGCGAGTGCGGCCGAGTCTCTCGCTCGAAGGCGGTGCGCCTGCTCGGTTACAACAGGCCACGACCCGGTAATGGTCCAACCACCGCGTGTGATTCCGGAAAGAAGGGCCTCCCACCCTTCCGTGGTCTTGTGGGCAAAGACCACAGACGCAATACTGTCCTCCCTGATGACGCGCTCGCCCTCCGCGAAGGCGCGAGCCATCTCACCTTCAAAGAAGGAGCGGTCTTTGGCACGGCCATCAACCCTCTTGGATTCGTCATATACGGCTTCTAAGACCTTGGGCGTCAACCGATTCGTTGAGTCGAACGGATCCCCGCGAACTTCATTGGGAAGCACTCTCCGATACCAAACATAGAAGAAATCAGACAGGTCTGAGTAGGGAATCGCGTCGTAGTAGGGCGGATCGGTGAACCAGATCGATGCAGAGTCTGTGGGCAGCGGCGACTCCTGCGCGGCAGCGACCTCCGGGCGAGCGGTCTGCGAGATGCCGCGGACAGAGTCGACACCACTGGCTAGGTTCCCGACGCACGTGGAGAATCCGCCGCTAGCGTCTGACGTCACTACGCCCTCGGCGAAGTCCCAGCCGGGCTTGAGGCGGCCATTCGACAGGACATTGCGCGGGCACTCAGCGATCGGTTCCCAAGGGCAAATCGTGTTTGCAAGGTCGGCCAACTTCCCAATCGCGAGCGAGAGCGGTCGCTGGAGCTCAGAAGAAAGCGGCAGGGCCTGCCCAAGAGAGATCAGTGCCACCTTCTGGCGCGCTGTGAACAGGTCGCCCCACTCAAGCATGCCGTAGCGCTGGACGCGGAAGCCGAGGGTGCCGATCGGCGGGAGGGGTTCGTCGGGGATCGGGCACAGACCCTGGCGACCGCTCTCTTCCCAGTCGGCGAGGATCTTGGTAACCCGCTTCTGGGCGGCGTGGACGGAGGCGTAGTCGCGCGCGGTCGGCAGGCGGTACTGGCGGCCGGTGACCCCCGGCTCGAGGGTGACGACGGCGAGGAGGCGAGCGCCGCCGGTACGCCGGCCTTTTGCGTCGAAGATCACATCGGCGCCGCCGCGCTGGGTGGCGAGCTGGGCGCGGACGCGCTCGGGAGGGAGCACGGCCCGGCAGCAGGGGCAGGTGGCCTTGGCGCGGGAGACGGTGCCGGCCGAAACCTCCTTCTCGGACTTCGGCTCGAAGATCTCGAAGTCGACCCGCGGCAGCTCACGCGAGCTCTTCGGCGGGCGAACGACGACGGGCCGCAGGGCCTTCCTCCGTTTCGCCTTCTTCGCGAGCCAGAACGAGCGCACGAGCGGGATCTCGGCGCCGCAGTTGGGCGACTCGCAGCGCACCGCGCGCGCCCAGAGGTAGGCGATCGGCGTCGCGCCGTCCGGGTCTTTCGGGTAGAGGTCGGCGAGCTCCCGCTCGGCTTCCTTCCTGATCTCCGCACCGACCCGTCGCAGCTCCTCAGCGAGCTTCGGCCCGTGGCGCGGAATGTCCTCCAGCATGACCTTGAGGATCAGGCAGGCCACGGGATTCAGGTCGCTCGCGAAGGCGTCACAGCCGACGCGCAGCGCCTCGAGCGGGATCGACCCGCCGCCAGCAAAGGGGTCGACCACCAGCGGCGGCTCGTCACCGTGCGCAGCCTTGACGAGCGCTCGACTGACTTCGAGGTAGAGCGGCTTGGCGGCGTTGTCCCAGTTCGCGAAATCGGCGATGAACCGCAGGAGCGCCCCCCGCAGGTCCGTATCGGTTGTACCCGGATTGCAGCCCACGGTCCCGAGTCGTTTGCGAGCCTCGGCCTTGAACTCCTCGGGACAGAGGGGATCACACGGGTCCGGCCAAAGCAGCGCCAGCAGCACCGCCCGCGAGGAGGCGAGCGGCCGCCGCGCCCACCAGAGGTGGAGCGTCGAGGGGTGCCCGTGCCGGATGGACTTCTCCCGGGCCGCGTGCTTGGACACCTCGGCGATAGGGAAGTCGACCTCAGCGAGCCGCTTGCAGGCTTTGGGGATCATGTCACGGACCTCCGACGCTTCACGACGATTGCTTCGACAATCGCGCCCAGCGTTGCCGACTCGCTACCTTGCGCGCTGCACTCTGTCAAGATCGCGCGAACGACGCCTGGCTTCTTCCGCCCCTCTCTAGTCGTGAGGCCCTGAGCGGCGCACGCCGCCTGCAAACGCTCCGCGTATCCGGCGAGCTCCGCTTCCAGCAGTTGCTCGAGATTCCCCTGGATACAGGCGCCTCGAGCCTCGACGAACGTCGGATAGTCCTCTTCGGCCCTCCCCAGAATCCGACAGAGAAGCCTGTTCACATCAGGCCTGGCGTCCTGCCGGTTCTGGTCGTTGTCCCATACGATGTAGGTCGGGACTCCTAGCTTCCGGAAGATGAGCGCAGGTCGATCCATGCTCGCCTTCCCATCGCATGGGATAACGGAGACACCCATGGCCTCGAGATCGTGTCCCTTCGTGGCCGCGTGTGCCAGGAGTGCGGCTCGATCCGACTCGCCTTCCACCAGCACGACGAGCTCGCTGAAGAAGCCCTCGTTCATCCACGGATTGAGAATGCCCTCTAGTCTCGGCCGGAGGGAATCCGCATGCCACTTGGCCCCAGGCTTTCCAGAGAGCTCCCAAAGCTCCGCGGCTACGGAGTTCAAGGAGGCGGCCCGAACTAGTGTCTGCTTCACTCCGGTATCACTCGCCGCCCGGCTCACGCGCCGCACTTGGTCCATTCGATCGAGGCTGACCAAGAGGGGCGAGTGTGTCGAGTAAAGGATCTGCGTACGGCCCGCCACACCCGGGATCTCGCCCTTCGCCAGCCTCAGCAACACCGAGGAGATCTGCCGCTGGCGGTTCGGATGCTGGTAGAGCTCGGGCTCCTCGATCGCGATCAGGAGACCCGGCAGTGGCGTGTCCGCGGCGGGCGTGGCGCCGCCCCCATCGGAGTCGTCGCCAGGGTCCGCATCGACGGCCTTGGCCTGGCCTTTGTGACGCTCAGCTTCGAGGTGTTGAAGGAGGGTAACGATCAGAGCGCGCTGGAGACCATGGCCGGCACGGTCGACGGTGCACTCGAAATCGTGCTCTCTCAGCTTGACGAGCGCTTTTGGTTGAGGGAAGGCCAGGTCCGCCAGGTCCTGCCATTGAAGGCGTATCGCCGTATCGGTGGCGTACTGTTGGAGCGTTTGCGACAAAGCGCCGCCCAAGTGATCCAGGTCGGGCGACTCGCTGGGGCTCACCAGCTCTTTGAGCTTGCCCTGCGTTTCTTGCCGCAGAGCTTCGAGTTCTGCGTGAACTGCCATTCGGCTTCGAACCACCAGGTCGAGCAGCTCCGAGATCGGCGAGGATCTCCCTTCCTCGGTCTCTTTCGCGGCCTCGCGAACCGCGGGAACCAGCACGAAACGGATATGACGCCGGAGCGAACCTTGGCCCACACCCGTGTAACCGAGAAACTGGCCTGAATCTCGGCTCCTCGTACACTCGTCCGGGTGTGCTTCCTCCCAAGCAATCAGCGCTGGCTCGACTTGATCCTGCCTCGATACAGCGGGCAGTTCGGAGTAGGCGGCCTGGTCTCGAAGTGCCTTGTAGGCGTTTGTTTTCTCTTTTCCGGAAGCACCTCGGATCGCTTTGAATGCCGCGTGTTGAAGGGTCGACCCAAAGTATTTGCCCGAGATCTCTGGGTTTCCGAGCGAGAACACGCGTGTCACCGAGAAGCGCTCGTCGTTGACGTACTTCTGGAAATCGAGCTTCGCCTCGTCGGAAAGACCCGTGAAGGTCAGTGTGACCGCGATGTCCTTCTGCGTATCGCGCGCGTGGAAGTCCTCGTCCGAGATCTTCGGGCTCCCCAAAAAGAAGTAGTCGACGGCCCTGAGGAATGCTGATTTGCCAGAGCCGTTGGAGCCAACGAGAACGGTCAGATCTTCGAGTCGAAGCGTCTCGTCGACGATCGACAGGAAGTTGGTGATCTGAACGCTTTCGAGGATCATGGACTCAGACTCCGATCCGCGAGAAGAGCTCAGCATCGATCGCGACGAACTTGGAGCTCTCCTGGAAAAGGTGCCACGACTTCCGGCCCGAGGGCATCGCATTCTCGACCACTCGCCCGAGAAAGCGCACCTCGCGGACGGCCGGTACGAGATCGCTGTCGCCGGAGACGAGGATCGCGACGTCGTACTTCCCAGCGTAGGCCATAGCCACGAGGTCGGTCGCGATCTTCACATCGACTCCTTTCTCGTACCACTGCTGACCGGTGTGCGTCATCCGGCCGGTCCAGACGTCGAGATCCGGAACTTGCTTGAGGTGGGCGAGAAAGCGCTGCTGCTGAGCGTAGAGATCGCTTCCCATCTCCTGCCGTACGGCACCGATGTAGAAGCCAACCCGGACGATCGGCCGTGGGCCGGCCAACTCACGAGCCAGCTTGAGAGGCGAGTACTTGCCCGAGCCGAACGACGCTTTGAAAGCGTGATACGCGTTCGAGCCGTCGATGAAAACGGCGACTCGGTCAGACATCGGGATCGCCTTCGGGCCGGAGAAAGGGAACCCGGCATCCGTTGCCAGATGCCGGGGGGATGATTACCCGTCGTCCGGGTCTTTCTGGACGCACGGGGGGGTCATTCGATATCGACAGGATGATGCTAATAGAAAATTCGGCTGGGGTCAAGAAATCTCGGTTCTCAGGTCGTTCGGGAAGCGGCCGCCGCGTCCACCAGAGGTGGGGCGTCGACGGATGCCCGTGCTGAATGGACTTCTCCCGCGCCGCGTGCTTCGACACCTCGGCGATGGGGAAGTCGACTTCAGCGAGCCGCTTGCAGGCTTTGGGGATCATGCTCCGCCGAGCCTTTCCGTGACTTCCGACACGAGGGCCTCTCCGATCGAAATGAGTCTATTCGCATCTTCGAGGACCTTCGCTTTCTGCCTCGACCTGCGACCTCGGTTCGAGCGCGTGAGGTCGATGTCCAGCTCATGAATGATCTGATTTCTGGCGTCGAAGATCGGTTTGAGCGCCGAGTCCAGCCCGGCAGCAGCGAAGACGAGCGCCGCCCGCAGAAGGTCTTGCTCCTCATCCGTTGGAGCGCCGGACGTAACGCCCCGCTGCTGGCGAACGGTGTCGAAGGCTTCCTCTAGGGAAGCGACCGTCTTCTTCGCGCGGTCCAGAACTGAAGAAGCATCCGCTGTGGGCGCGGAATTCGCGCCCTTGGCCTGCTTTGGAGCCTTCTTCACCATCTCAACCTCGATCGCGCGTCTTTGTGCTTATTACCACTTTTATTGCCACATTAAAGTCCCATTACCCAATTCGAGCGGAAACCCTCTTCCACCTAGCGTCCCGCCCCCGGCCGAGGATCTCGAGGCGACCTTCCTTGCGCCAGCGATTCATCACCCGCCGAACCATGTCGCGGCTAACATTCGGGCAGAGGCGCTCGACATCGGCGATGCCGAAGGGGCTGGGGACGTGTGTCAGCGCGTACTCCACGAGTTCCGACTTCGCTCCCTTGTGCGGACGCTCGGCGCCCGCGCGCTCCTCGAACTCCCGATAGGCCACCCGCAACGTCGAGAGTAGGTAGTTGAACCACGGGAACACGTCGTGCCGGCCCTCGTGCCAACCCGCGGAGCTGCGACGAAGCGCCTCGTAGTAGTCCTCCTTCGTCTGCTCCACGATCCGCTCGTGGCTGATGTACCGGCCAACCGAATGACCGTGCCGGTAGAACGCGAGCAGCGTCAGCAGCCGGGAGACTCGGCCGTTGCCGTCGCGGAACGGGTGGATGCAGAGGAAGTCGAGCACCAGTGCCGCCGTGGCGAGCAGAGGAGTCACCGCGCCCTGATTGACCTGATGTCGATAGAGGCGGCAGAGCTCCTCCATCGCCCCGGGTACCTCGGCCGGCGCCACCGGCCGGAAGCGCACCTGGCTCCTTCCGTCCGGGAGGATCTCGATGATCTCGTTGCGCGACTTCTTCCACTCGCCGGCGTCGCCACTTTGTCCGCCTTGCGCCAGCGCGTGCAGACGGAGAATCGATTCCGGCTCGATCTCGATCTTCTCGAAGTGCGTGTGCACCCAGCTCAACGCCTGACGGTACCCCAATATCTCCTGTTCCGAGCGATCGCGCGGCCGGGCGTTGCCGAGCACCAACGGCCGGAGCCGGTCGCGATCGACCGTCACGCCCTCGATCCGGTTCGACGACTCCGCGCTCTCGACCAGCGCCATCTCGCGCAACGCTGCGAGGATCTGCGGAGACTGCTTTTCGTAGAGTGTCTGCCGCCCCTTCGACTCCGCCAACGCTTCGAGCAGCCACACGGTCGCCTGTGGAAGCTGAAGGCCAGCTAACCGATCGCCTTGGAACGATCTCACGGCTCGCCCCCGTACGGCGGTGTCTTCGGTTCCCAGATTTCAGCGGGGTCGACCAGCGAGTTGACGGACAGGTAATAGTGGCTCACCTTCGTGACCTCGTGCCACGGCCGGCTCGCGGGGTCGAAGATCCTCACGAGGAGCGGCTCGCTCTTGCAGTGCGTCACCACGTAGAGCCAGAAGCAGTCCCGGCGATCCTGGGCCACCCGGCGCTCGTTGGGGGTCAGCAGGATAGAGCCGGTGGCACCGCCGATCCCCTTGACCTCGATCAGCCGCAGATCGCCCGAGGCGAGGTCGAGGCTGGTGACGTCGTAGCCGAGGTTTTTCGCGGAGACGTCGTAGACCTCCCGCCCGAGAGCACGCTCGTGCTCGATCACGACGCGCATCGCGATCGCTTCGGTCTCGAAGTCCGGCTTGAGGTGTCGGACCTCCTCCGATTCGCTCTCCGGATGCGGGAGCACGAGCACACTGGCGAGACGTTCGACCGCCTGCAGCGTGAGAGCCCGCTCCCGCTGCAGATCGACCCGCCGCCGGTCGCGCCGGGCAAGCAGCTCGGCATGTCGAGCTTCTGCCATGACCAGGCGGCCCTCGGCACCCGCCACCTTCATGTCGACGTCGGCCGCAGCGCGTCCGATCTCATCGTCGGCGCGTTGCAGGAGCTCGGTCAGCGAGAGCTCGACGTGGTTCGCCACGCGTTCGATCTCGCCGAGGCGCTCCTTCGCGACCTCCTCGAGGAACGGTTGCAGGGCATGGTCGTGGAGCCAGCCGGAGGGCTCCGGCAGGTGGGCAACGCTCGGCAACTCGCTAGGTCTCTCGGCAGGGATGAAGTTGCCCAATAGCCCGGGCTCCTGGATCCGCGGCTCTCCGGTCTCCGGGACCTCGACCGCGAAGAGGCGCTCGTGCACCACGGTGCCGAGACCGTCCACCACGCGAGCGCGAAAGAAGTCGACGCGCGCCGGCCGATCGTGCTGGAGCGAATAGAAGCTGGCCCCTTTGGCGAGAGCGTCGGCAGCGCGCACATTCGTGTGGCGCCGGATGGCCTCGAACAAGGGGTGCCCCGGGGTCACCCACTCCAGCTTCGCGGTCTCCGCCGTGTCGCGGTCGGTCGAGCACCGGGGATAGCGGTCCGCCAGAGCCGGAAGCCGCCAATTCGGCTCTCGCTCGTACTGGCGAAGTGTCGAGGGGGTGCGCGCGGGCTCGAAGGCGTGTGGGAGCTGTGGCACGGGTTTCAGCGTGAGCGGAACGAACTCTGCGGCCTCGGTCAGGAAGCGCGCGATCGTCTCGGGGACGACCCGCTGCTCTTGGGCCCGAGCTCTGCGTTCGATCAGCATCTCGAGATTCAGCTTCTTGCTCGCGAGGCCCTCGAGTGCGTTCTTGCAGATCGCCCGGAACTGGTGCTCGTCGACGTTTCGGAGGAGCCGGTCCTCCAGGTCCGCGTCTCCGAGACGGCCCGCGTAGTAGTCACGCAGAACGCGCTCGATGTGGGCCGAGGGGAGGATCTCGCCCACGACGTTGAAGACCGCGTCGTCGTCGAGTGCGTCGCGGATCTCCTGGAGCTTCTCCAGAAGCCGCTGGAGGACTTTGCCCTCGATCGTGTTGGTCGCCACGAAGTTGAAAATCAGACAGTCCTTGCGCTGGCCGTAGCGGTGGATGCGCCCCATCCGCTGTTCGAGCCGGTTCGGGTTCCAGGGGATGTCGTAGTTGAACAGGATGTTGCAGACCTGGAGGTTGATGCCCTCGCCCGCCGCCTCGGTCGCAACGAGGATCTGGATCTCCCCCTCGCGGAACTGTTGCTCGGCATGGAGGCGGGTACCGGGTTCGTCCCGAGAGCCGGACTTCATTCCGCCGTGGATGAAGCCGACCTTGAAGCCCCAGTTGCGCAGGCGTGCGACGAGGTAGTCGAGGGTGTCCTTGAACTCGGTGAAGAGCAGGAGTCGCTGGTCGGCGTGGTCGAAAAACCCTTCTTTCTGGAGCAGCGCCCGCAACTCCGAGAGCTTGGCCTCGCCGCCGTCGGTCTCGACGGCCTGTGCCTGCGCGGCGAGACGGCGCAGCTCCTGGACCTCCTGCCGTACCTGATCGGCGCTCCCGGCGAGCGTCACCGCCTCGAGCAGCGCTTCGAGTCGCTCCCGCTCGCCCTCTTCCATCTCTTCCATCTCTTCCGGGTCGGGAAGATCGGGTGGTGCCAGGCGGGCGAGATCCTGCGCCCGCCTCAGGCCGTCCTCGAGCCGATTCGCGCGGTTCTCGAGCGACCTGCGCATCGCAAACGTGCTCGAGGCGAGGCGCCGCTGGTACAGCGACATGAGGAAGCCGATCGCACGTGCCCGCGGGTCCTCTCCCGCGGCGGCGGCGCGAGCGCTTTCCCGTTTGACGAAGCTGGTGACGTCTCGGTAGAGCTCGAACTCGGCGCCGTCGATCTGAAAGGCGACGGTATGCGGGATGCGGCGAGTGAAGATCGGTTCGGCTGCCCAGGTTCCGTCCGCACGGCGCTCCGGGAAGTAGACCATCGCCTCCTTGGTTCGGCGGAGGTAGAACGGGGCGCGGCGGCGGTCCATGGCTTCACGGATCGACTTCACGTCGGCGTACGCGTCGGAGTCGAGTAGCTGGAGAAAGAGGCTGAAGTTGCTCGGGTCGCCCTTGTGAGGCGTCGCCGTCAGGAGGAGCATGTGATCCGCGGTGTCGCGCAGCAGCTCGCCCAGGCGGTAGCGCAGGCTCTTGTGCGATTCGTCGGCGGCCGACATCCGGTGTGCCTCGTCGACGATGACCAGATCCCAGTGCACTTGGCGCAGACTTGGCAGAACGTCGGTGCGCTTGGCCAGGTCGAGCGACGTGATCACCCGATTCCGCTCGAGCCACTGGTTGACGCCGAACTGCTCCCGAAGGTCCTGTCCCTTCATGACCAGGAACGTGGTGTCGTACTTTTCCTTGAGCTCACGCTGCCATTGGAAGGCGAGGTTCGCGGGGCAGACGATGAGGATCCGCTCGGCCAGGCCGCGCAACTCCAGCTCGCGGATGAGGAGGCCCGACATGATCGTCTTGCCGGCGCCGGCGTCATCTGCGAGCAGGAAGCGCACGCGCGCTAGCTTCAGCAGAAAGTCGTAGACGGCTTCGAGCTGGTGGGGAAGAGGATCGACCCGCGAGATCGAGAGCCCGAAATAGGGGTCGAACTCGTAGGCGATGCCAAGCGCGTAAGCCTGGAGGCCGAGGCGGAGCAGGCGCCCATCTCCGTCGAACGAGTACTCCGGCTCGAGGACTCGGAGGCTCGCCACCTGATCGGCAGTTAGCGTGACCTTACGAAAGCGCTCAGTCTGCGTGCCGACGAGGCCCACGGTCCAGCTTGTGGCGCTGTTGGCTCGGATTGTCTCGACCCGCATGGGTTCGTCGAAGAACGGGCCGGTTACGACCTGACCGCTGACGAGAGGTGTCCCAGCGCTCATCCGTGCCTCTGCCAGGGTTGCGGTTCGAAGATCACGGCATCGTGCTCCCGTTCGGCCGCCGTGCCTGTCGCTCCATCCAGGCCTCGGAGTCGACGCGACGAACGCGCCACTGGCCGCGAACCTCGAAGGCGGGCAGCTCTTCGGCCTGCGCCATCGAGTAGACGGTCTTGTCAGCGAGCTTGAGGAGGGCTGCGATCTCTTGGATGGTGAGGATTTCGTCCGCCAACGTCAGTCCTCCATCGGGATCCGGTGCAGCCTGGCGACAACATATTCCAGCAAACGGAACCATACTCCAGCCGCTCTCGCTTGGCCAATCGAGCCCAGCTCGAGGGTAGTCGAGAGAGGTCCGGCGCTGGGCGAACTACGAAGAGGCTGCGAGTGCCGACACCTGTCAAGGGACATCCAGATTCCCGCAGTCAAGGGACATCCAGATTCCCGCACCATGGCTCCCAGGGGTGTCCGTTGCCTGGGGGCGTCGTTGTCCTGGTTCTCTCCTTTCTGCAAGGGATTCGAGCAGGGGCCAGGGAGCGGTGTTGCCGGCCAGGAGGGACTGAGGGTATTTGACAGGGCGCCGGTCATGGGATGGAGGTTTCGGGTTGAGGGGTGTGAGCAAAGCCGGTGATGAGGGCGAGGTGGTGTTGGACGGAGGCTCGGAGGATTGCACGGAACTCGCCGTCCAAGAAGGCCAGCTCACGGATCACCGGCCGGAAGTAGTGGAGCAAGTGCACCGGCAAAGACCGCGAGGCGCGGTACGTGTTGGTGCGCAACTCGGCCCAAATCCAGTTCGACCGTGCGGACCGCGAGCGGATCCTGCAGCGGCTCATGCAGGCGCTCGAGCGCCTCCCGGCCGACCCCGCGGCCCACACCAAGGCGGTGTGCGAGCTGCTGGCGCAGCGAACGCTCGCGCGGTACCTGACGGAAGATCGTTGGGGTCGGCTGGTGATCGAGCGTGCCAAGGTCAAGGCCGAGGAGCGGCTGGACGGGAAGTACCCGATTGTCACCAGCGACGACATGCTGTCGACCACGGATGTGGCCTTGGGATACAAGATCGCGCCGCCACCGCGTTTCCAGATGATCGAGCCGGTGGCCCCTGAGGCCGCCCGCGTCACGTTGTAGCGACCGGCCGGGTAGCGCTCCGATCCCACAATCTGTAGTCACACGCGCGAGTCACGCACAATGGGTCGATTCGTCACGTACCACCGCATTCCTCGCCCGCCCGCGTCGGGCTACCCGGGAGGAAGCCGGGTTGTACTCAGATGATCATTGTGGATGTCGTATGGGTGGCTCTCTCCGAGAGGGGAGCAGGATAGGTCGGTCTAACGCCCGAGCTTGCCTGCCGCCAGCACGCAGCGAAGCTGCGGGATGGCGGTCAGGTGCAGCGCACTGTTAGGTGGCTGCTCAACGTACTGCGCGAACAAGTAAGTCCCAGTTATTTTCATACTGTTCCAATTCAGATATATTTATTGAACAGTGAGTTGAGCGCGGATTTCTAGGTCGGACGCCATCATGCTTATCCAAATACCGCTGGTGGTGATCGACGATTATGTCTGCTAAGGCAGACCAGGTGAGGACGAAATACCTGTCGTGTTAGCAACGGTCGGATTTTGACCCAGGGCAACGTTTGGAAACTGACCCACCCTGGCGGGTCTAAGTGTAGCTCAGCAGGGTTGTGGTTGTAGTCGTTGGTTCTCCTTTCTCTGTCCTTGTTCTTGCTTGTTCCCTCCCCCCGAGGGGGGAGGCGCCGGACGCGAG